>ERZ1034383.52-NODE-52-length-43475-cov-47.869876_pt1 | contig 43475 bp, 37 predicted proteins | sample MGYA00520613_ERZ1034383 | MGnify/ENA primary metagenome ERZ1034383 (study PRJEB33736, sample SAMEA104288467) | Azolla filiculoides | biome: Urban; feature: water surface; material: ditch water | place: Netherlands | collected 2014 ... | reverse complement strand
CACGAACAATTTGTATTCCCTGAGGAGGTATTACCTCGTGGTAACGCTCTCTAATAGATCAGTTATAGGAGGCGGACGTGATCAAGAATCAAGCGGCTTTGCTTGGTGGTCTGGAAACGCTCGTTTAATTAACCTATCTGGTAAACTGCTTGGCGCTCACGTTGCCCATGCTGGTTTAATCGTCTTCTGGGCTGGAGCAATGACTTTATTTGAAGTTGCTCACTTTATCCCAGAAAAGCCCATGTACGAACAGGGCTTGATTCTTCTGCCTCACATTGCTACATTAGGTTGGGGCGTTGGTGCTGGTGGTGAAGTAATTGACACCTTCCCCTACTTTGTTGCTGGTGTACTGCACCTGATTTCCTCTGCTGTACTGGGTTTTGGTGGCATCTATCATGCCGTTCGTGGCCCAGAAACATTAGAAGAATATTCTTCCTTTTTCGGTTACGACTGGAAAGACAAGAACAAAATGACCAACATCATCGGCTTCCACCTTATCATCTTGGGATGTGGTGCGCTGCTGTTGGTGTTAAAGGCTATGTTTTTCGGCGGTGTCTATGATACCTGGGCACCCGGTGGTGGTGATGTGCGTGTTATTACTAACCCCACACTCAATCCAGCGATCATCTTTGGTTATCTAATTAAAGCTCCCTTCGGTGGCGAAGGCTGGATTGTTAGCGTTGATAACATGGAAGATGTTATCGGTGGTCACATTTGGATTGCTTTAATTTGTATTTCCGGTGGTATTTGGCACATCTTCACTAAGCCTTTTGCTTGGGCGCGTCGCGCTTTCATCTGGTCTGGTGAAGCTTACCTTTCCTACAGCTTGGGCGCTCTTTCCTTGATGGGCTTTATCGCTTCCATCATGGTTTGGTACAACAACACTGTTTACCCCAGCGAATTCTTCGGTCCTACTGGTCCTGAAGCTTCTCAAGCACAAGCTTTAACCTTCTTGATTCGTGACCAACGCTTAGGTGCTAACGTTGGTTCTGCTCAAGGGCCTACTGGTCTAGGTAAATACTTGATGCGTTCTCCTACTGGTGAAATCATCTTCGGTGGTGAAACCATGCGCTTCTGGGATTTCCGTGGTCCTTGGTTAGAGCCTCTCCGTGGTCCTAACGGTCTTGACCTCGAGAAAATCAAGAATGATATTCAGCCTTGGCAAGCTCGTCGTGCTGCTGAATACATGACTCACGCTCCTCTAGGTTCTTTGAACTCTGTAGGTGGTGTAGCTACTGAAATCAACTCTTTCAACTATGTATCTCCTCGTGCGTGGTTGTCTACCTCTCACTTCGTATTAGGTTTCTTCTTCCTTATCGGTCACTTGTGGCATGCAGGACGCGCTCGTGCGGCTGCTGGTGGTTTTGAGAGAGGTATTGACCGTGAGAACGAACCAGCATACAGCATGAAGGATCTTGACTAGATTTTTGCTTCTGTTTATTTCATCACTGACAATCAATTAATTTTCAAGCTCTTGCTTCACAACAAGAGCTTTTTTCTGGCTAAAAAAACAAGCCTGCATGAGCAGGCTTAAATTCGGTATTTTAGTTTGTGAGAATAGAAAATACCCTAAATGAAAAGAAATCTAGAGTCCAAAAAATATCCTAACAATGCCTAAAAGAGTACCCAAAGGACTAGCTACAGTATTGACTGTATCACTAGTCTTAGCAATACCAGAACGGCTAACTAGGACAACATCATTATTGTGAAGTATAGGATTCGTTTCGTCATTAATTCCCTTTGAGAAATCTATTTTTACTACCCGTTTACTAACAGTGCCATTGGGGTTGAGACGAATCAAATCTACAGCAGCACTACTAGCCCTAGCATCATTGAAACCTCCAGCAGCCAGCAAAGCCTGATTTAAAGAGCTATTAGGTTGTAAAGCTGTTAATCCAGGTTTTTTCACTTCTCCTACTACCCCAACTTGAATAGTTGCAGGTGACAAAGTAGTGGTAGCTAATTGGGTCACTTCTGCTGTGTTAATCTCAGTTGCTGTGGGGACTACAATTGTATCTCCATCTTGCAACACGACATCTTGATTGAGATCCCCAGTTTGCAACAATTCCCAGAGATTAATATTTAAAGTTTGTTCTGAGCCAATTCTTGTAGGACGACGGATTTTAATACTCCTTACATCAGCTTGTGATGTAATTCCTCCGGCTAGTTGAATTCCCCGCATTAAAGTTGGTAAGCCACTTCCAGGGGCTACAGTACCTGCTTCCGAACTAGAAGAACCTGGTGTCACCAGATAAGAACCAGGACGGTAAACTTGTCCTGTAATAGCAACTGTGCGAGGTGCGTTTTGACTAGCTGCATAGTTAGCAGCAAATAAATTTCGGGCTTCAGCAACGTTGAAGTTCGTGGCGGTGGGTACAACGATTGTGTCTCCATCCCGTAAGGTAATATCTTGGGGTATCTTACCTGTTTTGGTGATTTCTTTTAAGTTAAAACTAATAACTTGTTCACCAGAACGTCCTATTTTACGGCGTAATTGTACTTTGCTTACATCTGCTGCTAGTGTTACCCCTTGGGCTGTAGTCAGCGCAGCTAATACGGTCGGGTATTGTACACCAGGATTATCGCCTCCACTTCCCTGTAAGCTGAGAGTGTAAGATCCTGGTCTTGTTACTTCTCCGGCTACAAAAACATTAATAGGACGAGATGATAACAAATTCACGGAAATCAGGGGACGTTTCAGAAAACGAGCATATCTTCTGGCTATTTCATCTGCTGCCTGTTCTGTTGTTAATCCCAGAACAGATATACTGCCAATTAAAGGCAGATTAATCGCACCACCAGGGGGAACTTGGTACTCACCTGTATATTCTGGTACTTCAAAGACATTGACGCGAATGCGATCGCCACCGCCTAATAAGTAATCTGTGGATATGGTTGACGCTGCTGATAGTTTTTGTGTCTGGGCTAGGCTGAGAGATGATAAAGCAATATTAACTGTTGTTAATAAAACTACAGCTGTAGTTGAATGACTGAAAATTTTCCACAAATGTATATTAAGCATATTTACCTGAGACTCTGAGACTAGGATCTGTAAAGTATTGTCTAAACATTTTACCGTTGACTATACTTAATTATTCAAGTTCCCCAATACTGTTATTTACCTAAGTAATCTTGATTTTCCGGATCTAATTTAATGAGGCATTCAGAATTTTGAGTGAAGCTAATTTAAAGATGAACTAAGTGACATAAATTAATTCTTTAAGATTAGTAGAGCAAGTTTCATGACAATAGTCAATAGTTAAGAATCAAAGTTTATATTTAAATTGCCAATACTTTGCTGGTTTATACAGTCATCCTCTAATTAATATTTATTTATCAATATGACATCTTGAATTAACTCTTAAATTAAATTAAGTAGATAAAACTACTTTTAGTTATTTAATTTAATTAAGGTGATAATAAGAAGGTTGTTTGTAGTAGAGTTTGGGCAAAAATTACTGCGTACAAAGTGGTTTTTATTATAGGTGTAAAAAAGTCAATTCTTTGTTTTCTCTCCACATCATACAAACTAGTACCGCAAGGCAAAAGTCAAAAGCCAAAAGCCATATTTAACTAACTATCAACAACAGGGATGAATACTTACAATGGGGAGTTTTGTTTTTGGATCTGTTGGATAAAAAACTCTTCTAAAGATTGATGAGTTAAGTTTATGGTGATGATTTTACCTCCCATCAACCGAAGACTAGCAAGAAAATCGTAGTAATCATCTTGTAATATGCCGTGCCAATCACCACTAGAATCAAATTCTACATCGGGTATCCTTTGTTTGAGAAGTTCTGTATCGCCTCCTTGACCCTTAACATGATATGTACTTTGGGTATCTAAGAGTTCATTGAGAGAACCAGAGCAAATTAATTCTCCTCGATGTAGGATGGCTATGCGATCGCAAATTTGTTCTACTTCACTCAACACATGACTGTTGAAAAATATTGTCTTACCCTCAGCTTTGAGTGCGAGAATAATTTGTCGCATTTGGTAGCGTCCCAAAGGATCAAGTCCAGACATGGGTTCATCCAGGAATACTAAGTCTGGATCATTGATTAATGCCTGCGCCATAGCAATACGCTGAAGCATACCCTTAGAATAACGCCGCATTTGTTTTTTGCGAGCGTCAGCTTGGGATAAACTGACTAACTCTAGCAATTGGGTAATGCGTTGACGTTGCACTTTCTGGGAAATTTGGAATAAACCAGCAGCTAATTCCAAAAATTCCCAACCGGTAAGATAGTCATATAAATAGGGATTTTCAGGTAAATAGCCAATACGTTGCTTGACTGAGCGATCACCTAGTGGCTTACCTAATAATAAACCTCTACCAGAAGAAGGACGGATAATTCCTAGTAACAATTTCAACAGTGTTGTTTTACCAGCACCATTAGGGCCTAGCAAACCAAAGGTTTGTCCTGGGTAAACTTGTAAAGAACAGTTTTTGAGAGATACAACTTTTTGATTCAGCCAAAAACCAATGCGATAGACTTTTCGCAACTCAGAAGTTAAGACTACTGGTGGTTGATCTACAGGATTCAGTTGAGGTTTAGGGGTTTCTACAACAGAACTCATGGTGGTTAAATGACGAATTAGTAGCTGGGTGTGATTAATTACAGGTTAATCAGTAAAACGATAATAACCAGCACTACTTGCTCTGTCAATGATCGGTAATAGAGTAACTTTTGGATTTTCACACTGGTAAATTATAATACTCCCTTAGAGCTAGGAATAGTCTCAGCACGACGAGGATCTATTTCTACAGCCATTCGCATAGCTCTAGCAAAAGCTTTAAAAGTTGCTTCGATAATATGATGGGAATTAATACCATCTAGTTGGCAAATATGCAAGGTCATTTGGCTATGGTTTACCAAAGCTACAAAAAATTCCCGCACCAATTCAGTATCATAAGTTCCTACCCGTTGAGTAGGAATTTGTAAATTATAGGTGAGGTGAGGCCTTCCAGAAAAGTCTAAAGCCACCTGAATTAAAGCCTCATCAAGAGGTGCAAGAAAATTACCAAAGCGGACAATGCCTTTTTTATTACTTAGTGCCTGATGTAAAGCTTGACCCAAGGTAATACCCACATCTTCATTGGTGTGGTGGTCATCAATTTCCCAATCACCTTTGGCTTGGATATCCAGATCAAACAGCCCATGAGAGGCGATTTGATGCAACATATGATCCAAAAAAGGAATCCCGGTAGCAGCCTTGCAAATGCCTGTACCATCAAGGTTAATGGTGACTTGGATATCAGTTTCCCCAGTAGTGCGGTGAACTGTAGCAATGCGGTTGTTAGTCATTGGTCATTGGTCATTGGTCATTGGTCATTGGTCATTGGTCATTGGTCATTAGTCCTTGAACTAGTGACCAATAACTTTGAAATATTAGCTAAAATCACGTAACATTTTTTTCAGTTCGAGATTGTGCATCTCTTCTTGTCCAATCATACCGCGAGCAAATTCTTCGAGATATATGCTGGCAGCAGTGACGGTTTCTAGAAGACTTTTGTACATATCCAGTGCTTTCTTTTCATGGGATAAACTTTCTGTCAATATATCCTTGACTGTATGTTTGAAGGTTTCTTCCATTGGGGCAATTCTCAGGGTAGGATGTCCCTCTAAACCTGTAAGAATTTCTCCTACTTGTTGGGCATGAAGTAGGGATTCACTAGCTTGGGCTTTGAAAAAAGCTACAATTGGGATGCGGTTTGGACCAGTTACCATCAAGGAATAATGGGTGTAGCGAACTACTCCAGCTAGTTCAAATTCCATGATGGCGTTGAGTATGTCAATTGTTCTTTGGTGGTCGAGTTCTTGCATCAGTTGTTAAGATAAGCAAAATTTCAAATGAAGAGTTATTAGTTATAAGTTATGAGTTAGAAGTTACACTCTTCTTATGTTTATGTGTTGAAAAATTAAACTATCCTGACTCTTAACTCCTAACTATTTCTTCTCTTCTCACTCATTTTAAACTTGTTATTCTGTGTTTCCAATGGTGTAAAAATACTAACTTTGTGTTTTAGTGTTAGCTTTTTCCAATATTTTTTGGGTGTTTTCCTCTATGGTTTTCACTAGTTTGGTAACATCATTAGGGGTTTTGACTGCTTGTGCGGGTGGGATAGCAGCAGGCCAAACTTTTAATAGTTCAGTCAAAGTAGTATCTATGGCTTTGTGCGCTTCAGGATCCGATTGTGCCATTGCGCTGGAGATGGTTTTATATAGTTCATGAGAGTAGATTACAAAGCCGCGAGAATCCTGATATTCTATTGGGGCGCTAATTTTTCCATTGGCTACAGCTGCGTCATATTCGGCGTTAGCTGAATCTAACAACCCGTTGATTACCTGTAGTACGAATTCTGGTTTTGAGCGTTGTTCGGCTGCTAAGGCTGCGATCGCACCATGTACATTTGCCATCGAAGTGGTTAAATTAGTTTTAATCTTGGCATCTGTAGGATTAGATTTGACTAAGTTAGTCAAACTCACCAAATTGGTTTTAAATTCCTTAACCTTGCGCTCATTTAGCTGTTCTTCAACATCAACATAAATCTCTTCAACTGGGTGTCCAATATGAGGTTCAGCTTGTTTTGGCTGATTCTGCTCTACGAGTTCTTTTGCTACTAAAAGATGCCCCTTCATTAATCCCAATTTTGTCATGTAGTCAACATCTTTCGCTTCTCCTGAGAGAAGCACTTCCTCCACAGTCACCATATCTTTAATTTGGTCAAACTGTTGCTCAGTAACTACCTTTTTGGCAACTAAATCTTTTGGAGAAGCATAGGGACGACTAGCTTGAATTTTGTTAGATAAGGCTGAAACACCTAGTTTAGCTTCAAATTTATCCAATTCTGATAAAATAGCACTATTAATATTAATTTTGGCTTTGCTACCGTGACCACTGTGGGTGGTAGTTTCTGTAACTGTTGCTGTACTTGATGTTGATTGAATATTCGCTGATGGTATTTCTCCACTGCAAGAACTCAGGGAAACAATGAAACAAGCAGCAATAGACAAAAATATGTACCGGGATTTGATCATTTTTACTCTAGTATTGGGAATTGGGTAAAAGTTGTTTCTGATATCTAATCAAAAAAAACTGATAAGTATTTTTAGTAGTCGTTTATAGGTATTTATCATAGATGCAACTATTTATCAACTATTTTTTGAATATGGGGTATAAATTAATAATTTTTTAAAATTAATGCCCTTTAATGCCCTAAATTTATAGCATTGAAAGCTATAATCTAATTTCAGATACTCATTCCCAGGTGGGCGCTTGGAAATGCGAAATCAAAAACAAGAATAACTAACTAGAACAGTAGGGCGTAAATAAACCAACCATTCCAAATCTCTGAAAAGCTCACGCCGTATATATTTGAATTTTGTTGGCGCAGCCTGCTGGAAGCACTATTTTGTTAGCTTAGCTCTTCTGAAAGAGGCATTTTGAATTCACGGCAGTACTAGACTCCATTGCAGCTATCTCTATCAAAACGGCATGGGGTCTTTACTTTACAGACTCTGAGTAATATTCACCTTCAACTCGTAAAGATTTAACATAACAGCCCTTAAACTTTTCTTTCTGACTAATGCGGATCATTGAAGTGGGATAAACAGTTAATAGAGAAAAAAACTCATTAAAACCCAGATATACTTTGTGAATAAAATTTATATTATTCTTCATTACTTATTATAGCAAAGTATTAATTAAACATCAAAACTTTGTTGGAGAATCAAGGTAAAAAACTAAAATATATGAAAGACCTCTAAGATATTAATTTATAATAAAACCTGTATTTTTTGAATGGCAAGGGTTTGATGGTTTTCATGAAGTGAATTTAGCATAATACATACGGAAAATTGACTTATATTTACTTTTATAAAGTAAGTTCTTCTTTCTTTAAGATGATGATTCCAGTAATTTGCTTGAATAGAATTAATTAAATTAACTAAAAGCCATCTTGGTTTTTTCCTCGTGATTGAACAAGTTAACAATATTGTTAACTTGTTCAATGCTGAGGTCTTCCTGTTTAGTCACTTTTTCAAAACTGGAATTATGAACTAGATAGTAAATCATTTCTTCGTATCTTTTTGTGTACTTTCTGCGCCAATTAATAAATTCTAGTTGTTCTGTTACGTAACGTTGACAAAATCGACAATAAAACTGACACCGTGTTAAATTCAAGTGAACTTGTTTAGCAAAAGTGGGTAAATCTCTCACTAAAATAGGTCTAACTTGATGTAATTGTGTTGTATATTTACGGCAATAGGGACAGTGAATTCCTGAGATGAGAATGCTCAAATTAAAACTAAGGGAACTGTCTGAATAATCCCAAGATTCTACTGTTACTCCTGGTAAGTCCAGTAAATTGCTTAAATTTTCTTCCATCGTCACATTTTTCCTTATGAATGAACACATGGTTTAAATTACTATGAGTAACCACAACTGATAATTTGCTTATACAAATGGAAATTAGTCTCAAAATTAAGAGAAAAAATATTGGCAAGGATACTTGAAAGTTAGGTCAGGTTGGCTTTACGGGAGTTTTAGTATCTTTTTCGGCTATGACTTCAAACTGTCCCATACATCCGTTTTCAGCTAAGGCATCCTGATGTGGATGAAACATATACTTACCTGGATAACGAAACGCAAATTCCAAAATATGCCTTTCTGCGACACCCATAGTCAAAACATCGGTTTTCTCACTGGGAGTCATCGTCATCCCAGAACGATAAACATCAAAAAAGTTAGCGTGGAGATGAAACGTCACAGCATAGTCAAATTCAATCATATTTAGAACATATAAACGAATTAATTGATTTTGATAAATTTGAATAGGATTGTGCATATAATGATGAGGCAATCCATTAAATGCATAATATTCATTCCGGTTATCATCATTTATGTCATAGCCAGACATGATTAAAACTATTTCATCCGCAGGTGGACGAGGTTTCGGAGGATCAATAATAACCATTCCATATAACCCCTTTGCAATGTGACGGGTTACAGGTTCTACATGACAGTGATATAAGTGAATGCCATAGGGTTCAGCATCAAATTCATATATAGTTGCTTTACCATTACTAATTGGACGTACCCCATCCATTTCTGAAGGATGTACACCATGAAAATGTAAAGAATGGGAATGTCCAGCTTTATTGAGAAAAAGTATTCTTATTCTTTCACCTTCTTTAGCTCGTAATGTTGGACCAGGGATGCGTCCATTTAAGTCCCAAATATTGTATGAGACAGAACTGTTAAGCTCAATGGTAGAAGTGCCAGCAGTTAACTGAAATTCTCGAATAATCCGTCCATTTTCACGCTTAATTGTCCCATAATCAAAGTTTCGTAATACTTGCATAGGGTTAGTAGCATCATGAGAATCAGGCATTTCCATTGGTGGAATTCTCACAGAAGTATTGTTTTTTATATCTAGGATTTGCAACAATGCTCCCGTACATGCTACTCCGCCACCAAATAATCCTAGTTTCAGGACTTGACGACGATTCCAAAGTTTGTCTTTACTCTGAGTAAAGTTATCAGACATGAGCTTAAGAGGGATACAACCTACCAATAAATTACGAATAATTTGCAATTAGTTTTATGTTATGTATCCTATAAAAAATAGGAATATTTGTCAATAAGTTAGAAATAGAAATGTGAGAACGATGCAAAGCAAAGAAAGTGTGAGGATTTGTGGATATTACCTGGGTTAATGATATACAACAGAACTCAGGAGTAAAAGCTGCTTGATGTTTGATAGCGCAGCTTGGTTTATGACCATATTGTGTACCTGATTCACTTGTAATCTGTGCTGTATATTGATTGTTACTGAACGGCAAAATAGACTTTAATTTGATAAATTAGCTTTCATTAGTTACGGGAGTTCAAAAATGACAACTTTTTCTTCTAGCTCAGTATTACAGAAAACAGTAGGTATTACCTTATCCAAGCCAGTACAGGTAACTCTTTATATGTTGTTATCTTCCTTAGTAATTTGGACTGCATTGTTTTCTACTTATCCTGCTGCTCATAATGCAACACACTCAGTACGTCACCATACATTAGGTATTGGCTGTCACTAAACATATTAGATAGTAGAATTTATTAGGGTTTAGCATTGCTAAACCCCTACAGTTAACATTAGATATGACTTCATTGAGATGTAATCTGCTGTAACTAAAATATTCTTCTGCCTTTATCTGCGCTTATCTACGATTAATATCTAATTAACCATGAAAAAATATCGACTTTTTGTAGTTATCACTGCTGTTTACATTAGCTTATCAATTCTTTATTCCTTAGTTGGTGTTTCCCAAACTCCTAAATCTAAAGTTATACTTTCCACTAATCCACTGTTAGAGCGTATTTTTCCACTGGAAGCCGCAACAGAAAAAGCACAATCTCCGGTAATGTTTACTTTAGAAGCTGTTGATGCTAGTGGGAAACTTTTAGAAAATGCGTTAATTAATTTAGAGATTTCTACGCCAAAACCGACTCCTTGGCTAACAACAGATTTTCCAATGGTGGAAGGAACGAAGTTGTTAGAACTGGAAGTAGCTGCCCTAAAAGGTAAGCTAGAATTTCAGCAGGTTCTACCAATTCGTGGCAATTATGAATTGTTAGTAAAAGTTGCTCCTTTGGTAGCTAATGCTTTTGCTCCTTATCAGGAGAATCTGAACTTTTATATTCGGGAAAATCCTGTTAAATATAAGTGTTTTGCTGTGGTAGCAGCTATTTTATTATCAATAGGATTATTAGGTGGTTGGGTAATTGGTGGACATGAAGAATTGAGGGATGGAGAAATTGCTCCTCAATCTGTACGGTTGTTATTAAGTGGTTTAACAGTAATTGCCATAGTGACATTATTGTTTATTAATATCACTGGGGAAGTTGCTGAAGCTCATGGGAGTGAACATGACTATAAAACAGAAAATATTACCCCATCAGTGGTAAAGTCACAGAATTTAGATGTAAAAATTGACGGTGATAAAAACGCGACTGTAGGGAAATTGGCGAATTTCTCAGTTGAGGTCAACGATAATATGGGAAAACCGATTAAAGATGCGGTTTTAGATGTAAAAGCCATTGCTTTAGAAAAGGATCTAACGGTTTTTGCTTATAAAGGATTTCCCAGTCAAGATGGTAAATTAGTATGGCGATCGCAATTTTTTGATGGCGCTCCCCATAAAGTAGAGGTAGAAGTTAGTAATCGTCAATTTCCACCTATTAAAGTAGCCCAATTGGTGGAAGTTGAAGGAATACAACCACCAATGTTAATACGGTTAATTAGTTTATTTTACTTGACAGCTATTGTGGGAATAGGAATGACAATTGCTTTGGTCATGCAGGAGTTGAGAAAACGACAATTGAGAGGAATTTAGAAATTTTTTGTAAGTAGTGATGCCTCTCTTCCGATTGAGGGTATAACTTAAATTATACTCTATCTCCATTCCAAACCCAATAACCAAACAATATAGGGTTAGCAATTCTAAACCCTTACAAACTTGATAAATAATTAATACTATAACTCCCAACCTCCTAACTAATGCGTAACTAATGCGTATCAGGAAGTAATTGAGAAGAATCAGAAGGACTTAGGGTATATAAAGGATCTTGATAATCGCCGAAACCCTGATGATTATAGGATTGGGTAGATATTACCCCTTCTTGGGAGTCAAAGGATAGCTCAAATATAGATGCTCCTTTATGTAAAGAGTGGTAGATTTGTGACCATACTTTCTAACATAAAATGTATATAAATATATAGGACTTATCCATTGATATCATAAACTAGCAAAATAGTGTAGGGATAAAAAATTTCATCTACTTAGCAGGTATGGGAGAATTAGAGAAATAACTAAACCTTCTACAGCAGAATGCAATCTGGAACATTATACTCTGTTGTTGCTATCAGAACCAAAGCATGCATGGGGGATATTGTAGATTGGCAGAGATATTGGAAAACGTTTCACATGACAGTGTGAATAGATTATTCCTCAGAGAGAGATAGAAACAGAAGGATTTATTAGATAGAGTAAAGAAAATCATAAATATAGTAGGAGGGATTTTAAGTGTAGATGACACAGTAGTAGACAAATTGTATAGAGACCTAAAAACTGCAGAATTAATCAGTTATTCTTGGTCTGGGAAGTATCATAAGAGCATCAAAGGAATAAATTTAATCACACTGTACTACAGTGATGTGTATGGAACTTCAGTACCAATAAATTACAGAATATACGACAAAAAGGAGGGAAAGAGGAAGAACAATTACTTTTAGGAAATGCTCAAGGAAGTGATTGATTAGGGTGTAAAACCAAGAATAGTTACAGGAGACAGTTGGTATTCAGGGGTAGAAAGCTTAGAATTTTTAAATTAAAATTTTTAAAGAACCAGAAATTGGGTTTTCTATTTGGGATTGACAAAAATAGAACCGTATCAAATCAACTGGAAAATTATTGTCTAGTAAGGAGTTTAGAAATTCTCAATGAAGGTTTGATAACTCATTTCAGAGCATTTGGATTGATCAAACTGTTTAGGCAAGACTTCAACAAAAAAGACTCTAGAGACTATATACTGTATCTACCAGATCAAGAAGCTCTCAATCAAATCACTAAAAGTGAATTTGTGACAATTCATGATACTCATTGGGGGATTGAAAGTTTTCATAGAGCCATCAAACAAGTATGTGGAATTTGTCGACTTATGGTTAGAGATAGCCAAGGAATTAAAACACAGATATTGTGTTCACTTCAAACATTTGCTCGTTTCGGGAAAATGCGCTCTGAAAACATAATTTCTAATTGGTATGAATTGCAAAGGAACTTATTCACTTTAGTTGTGCGCGACTACATTGTGGAAAATCTTATCAGTACTGATGCTGCTTATTACCCATGGACGAGTTTTTTTGTCAATGCGCAACTCCTAACATGTATATTTTGTATTAAAGAGTTGGTTAATTTTATCGGTTTAGTATCTGTATCTTTATCACTATACAATAGGAGAATTATGATAACTTTGCCTTTTGGAAGCTTATTATGGCATTGATTCAACATGAACAATATAGGATTCAGATAAGAACCTTATTATTGCTGCTTTACACCTAGTTGTAAGTGTAATAGCGCCTTCTCTGTAATTTACCGTAATCTATGTAAATTATTGAGGATATGAAGTAGTATTTTGATCCTTTTGTCTCAATCAGGATTTACAGGATTTTATCTGTATTTTTTAACTCTCAATCAATGAAAAACATAATCATGCGATCGCATGATTATGTTTTTCATTGATTGTTATCTACTAAGTAGGCAGGCGGAAAAATCTATAACTATGTTATGGCGAATGCAGCAAAGGGGAATCAAGCAATTGTAAGGGTTTCAAGCAATTGACATTTTGTTACAAGTTATGTTTATTTGTGTCTACCTACTTAGATAAACATACAAATATTAACAGTGAAAAACATAAGTACAATATTCACAGTATTTTTTATCATAAATATTCCCTAAGTAACACCCAAAAAATCATTAAATAAGTCATTGTATAAACAAGAGAAAAGAGTAATTCTCTTGTTTAAATTAGTGTGAAAAAAGACAAAGACAGGGATTTTCATGCATATACCTGATGGATTTGTTTCTGTATCGGTAGCAGGTGCTACCAGTTTAGCCAGTGTGGTAGCTTTATTTATTGCTGTCAAGCGATCAAAAACAGCTTTTGGTATTCGTCGCGCTCCCATCTTAGGCTTAACCACAGCCTTTATTTTTGCCGCCCAAATGATTAATTTTCCAGTTGCAGGAGGGACTAGCGGCCACCTATTAGGAGGAACATTAGCCGCCATTATTTTAGGTAGTCCCTGGGCGGGAATATTATGTATTGCTACCGTATTAATTATTCAAGCTGTACTATTTGCTGATGGTGGAATTACCGCTTTAGGTGCAAACATTTTGAACATGGCAGTTATTGGAGTTTGGACAGGTTGGATATTAACCCAAACCTTACAAAAGCTACTAGGAAGTCCTCAAAAACGCTTGCCCTTAGTGGGAGGTATTGCCGCAGCTTTTAGTGTTGTTGCTGCTGCCATAGCTTGTGCAATTGAGTTAGCCCTATCAGGAATAGCACCATCTATAGTTGTTTTACCCACCATGACAGGAGTACATATTTTAATTGGCATTGGTGAAGGTTTAATTACTGGCGGTGTATTAACTTATTTAGCCACAACCAGACCAGATTTATTACCCGGAGAAGAACAAAGATTTCAAGGTTGGTTAGTTCCTATCGTGAGCGTTTTTTTAATAGCTGGTGTACTTTCCCTATTTGCTTCCGCATGGCCAGATGGTTTAGAAAGAGTTGCCGAAAGTTTAGGTTTTATTAATTTAGCAGAAGTAGTGAGAGTCAATATACCTACCCCATTTGCAGATTATGGAATTCAAGGTTTAGGACAAATAGGTACTAGCATTGCTGGGTTTTTAGGCTCAGGGTTATGCTTTGGTGTGGCTTTTGGAATTGCCAAATTTGTGAAAACAAATAATGTTTAATCTTTCATTACCTTTAAGATTGCAACTGTCCCTAATCATTGTCATTGGGACAGCGTTGTTAAAATATCATGCTTGGTATAACTTAATTGGATATGGTGCGAGCGCACTTATTTGGACTTGGTCTTTACAAGTACCTATTCCCAAATTAGGCCGTTTACTAGGCTCAGAACTAATTTTCCTTTCTCTAGTAGCCCTACCTTTGGGATGGGAACGAGCTAGTTTTTTGCTTCTCCGTTCCGTCATTTGTCTCATTACCATGAACACTTTTTTATTGACCCTACCCCCTCACAGTTTTGGCATTGCCTTGAAAAGTCTACCCATACCTACAGGATTAAAAGAGAACCTAATCCTAGCTGGACAATACTTAGAAATATTACTCTCAGAAGTAGCACAAATGCAGCGCGGCGCACAACTACGTGGTCTAAATAATACAGGACGATGGCTACGTTATGTCAGTACATCCATGATTGGTGCATTATATTTGCGTACCTTAGATAGAGCCGAAAGGGTATACACAGCAATGTTAACTCGTGGTTATAATGGAAAATTACCCCTAGATTCACCCCTCAACCCCAAAGAACGCTTTATCCTAATAATAGTGGGAGTAGTTGGGACTTCTATCACTGTCAGTTCTTATTTATAGGTTTAGACTTCCTATCCCAAACAACAACTGTCTAAACAAGATACCCCACAGAAAACGGTTAATATTTTGAGTTACTAATCTTGACATCCTTAACTTCTCATCCCCAAATTTCCATTTCCCAACCGCATCAATCTGTAGTTGAAGTACAAAATCTTGTATATGCCTATCCTGACCAACAACCAGTATTAACAGAAATTTCCTTTACATTAAATGTAGCCGATCGCGTCGCCTTAATTGGTGCAACCGGTTCAGGAAAAAGCACACTCCTAGAAAACCTCATCGGACTCAAACAACCCCAAAGCGGTAAAATTACCATCAATGGTATTCCCATAGCCCCAAACACCCTACCCCAAATTCGGCGACAAATAGGTTTCAGCTTCCAAGATGCCAACGACCAATTATTTATGCCCACAATCTTAGAAGACATCACCTTCGGTCCCCGTAACTATGGTATTTCCCACGTAGCAGCCAAAGATAAGGCACAGCAAATATTAGCTGAATTTGGACTAGAACAATACGCCCACCGTTCCGCCTACGAACTTTCCGGAGGACAAAGACGACTAGCGGCTCTAGCAGCCATCTTAGCCCTAGACCCAGCCATTCTCATCTTAGACGAACCCACCAACGGACTAGACCCCGCCTGGCGAAGACATTTAGCCCAAATATTATTAAAATTACCAGTGCAAGTTATATTAATAGCCTCCCATGATCTTCACTGGTTAGGAAAAGTCACTCAACGCGCCCTCGTCCTGTCAGGTGGTAGCATTCAAATAGACAGCCATATTCAACCATTGTTAAAAGATGGCACAAACTTAGAAAGATTCGGTTTACCAATAGATTGGTAATTCGTAATTCGTAATTATTGATTTTCTACCCTGCACCCTGACTAATACCAAATGTCTCATAACTAGAAACTTGCGCTAATATAAATGCAATTTTACTGCTGTTGAGATAGATCTATTTATTGTGTGTAAGTATACCATTATTGCTCCTCTGAGCCTGAGTATTGCTTTGTTAATGACTGGTTGCAGCGAGAGTAAAATCTCCCAGTGTCAACGATTGGTTAAAGTCGTTAATCAAGGAACTTCTTTGATTGACAACAATAAAGGAAAACAAGTAACAACCAGTTTGCAACTATCCAAAGATTTGCAAACTGTCACCAAATCAATTCAACACTTAAAATTAATAGACCCCAAACTCCAGGAATTACAAACCAGTTTTGCCAAAGTTTTTGATAATCTCAGTCAAGTCATTGGCAAAGCAGGTAAAGCTCTTGGTGCAACCAAGACAGCCGAAGCATCCTCCGCTGGTAGAGAAAAAATCCAAAAAGCCAGAATAGATATTGATTCAGTCCTGACAGCCGCAGCAAAAACCGTTGGTAAACAATCAGATACCTTCGGGAATAAGCTGAATGAATACTGTAGTCAAACACAATGAAGAAGTAGGTGGATTTGAATACTATATAAGTTAAGAATAATTATAGGTTGGGTGTCACTGTCGCTCTACCCAACAAAATCCTAAAAATATTAGTTTACCCTAGATTAAGCTGCTCCGCTTCTACATTCCTTAACCAAATTCTTTAACCAAATTTACGTAATTTAAGCAGCGTATTTAGGGATTGAGTGACACAAGCCCCCGGATTTATCTGTGGAATCAATCCAAAATATGATGACAGCTTTTTCATATTAAAACATAATCACTAAGTCGCTGGACAAATTTACAAGTACTTTTTATTCCCTATTTCCTTACTCTGAGAAGTTATTTAGATATGAAAGCAGAATTGATTGAATTAATAGCCAAATTTACCCAGGTATTACAAATCAATATGCGTTGGATGACTTGGAATTTATTTCTGGCTTTTATTCCTTTAGTTTTGAGTGTTTGGCTGTTTCGTACCAAAGGCGGACGCTCTTGGGTTTAGTGGCTTGGTTTCTTAATTTTCTATGCTTTTTTACCCAATGCACCTTATTTACTAACTGATATAATTCATTTGATAGATGATATCCGCCGAATTCAATCAGTATGGATAATTACATTAGTATTATTTCCTGTTTATTTCATAGTGATTCTAGCTGGACTTGACGCTTATGTAATTTCACCTATAAATTCAGGTCATTACTTGCATCGTATTGGCAAGAGTAGATGTATTTTTGGCATTGAGTTGATAACTCATGCACTCAATGCTATAGGTATTTATTGGGGAAGGTTCTTCCGCTTCAACAGTTGGGATTTTATTACTCAACCAGATGCTATCCTGACTATAGGAGTTGAGGAACTTCTCGGTAAACAACCTTTGGTAAGTATGACTATCACCTTTGTGATTCTTTGGGGATTGTACTGGCTGATGAAACGAGTAACTTTAGGGTTCATGAATAAAAATATCACTTCACAATCTAATCCTCACATTCCCAAAGCTGGCTAATTATCCATCTAAAGAAGGGAATATAAATGGGTAATTGTTTATCAGAAGAAAGATGCCAAAATACCACGTCTAGGTTTGAAATAAATCTAGATTATGCAAGTTGATGGACGTGGTTTAAATATATGGCTATATTGTCTATTGATGAACTTAAAATATTAGTCGCAAATCCCCAACCCCCCTGTGTATCTCTGTATATGCCTACACAAAAAGCAGGGGCAGAAATCCGACAAAATCCCATTCGCTTCAAAAATTTAATACGGGAAGCTGAGGAACAGTTAGATGCGCTAGGAATACGCCATACAGAGGCGGTGAATTTTCTCCAGTCGGCAATGGAATTGGATAGAGGTGATTTCTGGGAACATCAAGATGAGGGATTGGTGGTTTTTATTGCCGAAAATCTTTTTCGTTACTATTGCTTACCAAGAGACTGTTCGGAATTAGTAGTTGTGGGTCAGCAATTTCACGTTAAACCCTTGCTACATTTAATTAATAACGATGGTAATTTCTACGTTCTGGCTTTGAGTCAAAAAAATGTCAAATTTTTTGCAGGGACAGGCTATAGTTTCAACGAAGTTCAAGTAGAAAATATGCCACAAAACTTAGAAGCAACTCTTTTAGAAGATGTGCTACAAAAAGGTGTACAACATCGCATTGCCAAATCTAAAGGGGGAACGTCTAATCCTTTTCAACACCCAGGTTCATTTCATGGACAAGGAAGCCCTGATCAAGATAGGCATCTAGCAGATATCTTACAATTTTGTTACGCTGTTGATACTGTATTGCATGAAAAATTAAGGGAGGAAAAAGCGCCTTTAGTATTAGCAGGAGTTGAGTATCTATTCCCTATTTACCGACAAGCAAATACTTATCCCCATTTATTAGCAGAAAGTATTAATGGTAATCCAGAAACTATCACCTCAGAACAACTACATGATGAGGCTTGGCGAATTGTTTCACCTTCATTTCAAGAAAATAAAAGGGTAGGAATAGAACTTTATGAACGATTAGTTGGTGAAGATACTGGAAGGGCTACTAATAATATCAAAGAAATTATTCCAGCAGCTTACTATCACCGAGTTGATACTTTGTTTGTATCGGTATCTGAACAGAAATGGGGGAAATTTGATTCAGAAAATACGATTGTGGAGTTACACACCGAACCAGAACCAAATGATGAAGATATGTTAGATTTTGCTGCTGTTCACACGCTGTTAAATGGTGGCAGAGTTTATACTCTTGAATCTCAATATATGCCAAATGGGTCAACAGTGGCAGCAATTTTTAGATATTGACTGATGAGTGGTGTGTTGTTATTTTTAGACAATGCACCATTATAAAATAAAAACCTAATATATTGAAATTACAATACAACTTTTCAATCTTGCTACATCATATTTACATATTCCCCTAGTTTATACATCCGATAGGCAATTCGATCAATTTGATTTCTAATCTCTATTTGTCTAGGAGAAAAACCTTCGAAATCTGCTCTACGTACTTACTGTGCCACTCTATTTGCAACCACTTCAATACTGGTTTTTCTCTGGTCTTGATGAGCAGTTAAAAAAATACTAAAAGAATTTACAAACTTCCCAATTGCTTCCGTGCTGCTGCTAAAATTAACCGTTGTTCAGCACGAGCGATCACACCATAAGTCCTCTCCACAGCTTCTGGTTCTACAGAAATAGAAGTAATCCCCCATTCCACCAACTTATCAATAATTTCTGGATAAAGAACAGGTGCTTGACCGCAGATTGAACAAGGAATGCCTCCATCTTTAGCCATCTTAATTAATTGTGCGATCGCACCCATCACTGCTGGATGACGTTCATCAAATATTTTGGCTAATTCTCCTTGCTCCCGATCTACTCCTAAAATTAATTGAGTTAAGTCATTTGTGCCTATAGAAATACCTGCTACACCAGCTTTAATATATTCAGGTAATAAAAACAGCACACTGGGAACTTCTGCCATAATCCATAATCGAAAATGGCAATCTTGAGTTAAACCAGCTTCCTCAACTTTACGACGACAAAAAATAAACTCTTCCACCGTCCGCACAAACGGTAACATCAAGTTAATTTTACTAAAACCAGCTTGTTGTACAGTTGCTAAAGCCTTCAGTTCTAATTCGAAAATTGTGGAATTGCGTACATAACTTAAAGTACCTCTTTCCCCAAGCATAGACTGTAGCAAAGAAGATGAACTATCATTCCATGATGACAAATCAGGCGATCGCCAATCCAAAGATCGATAAAAAACTGGTCTTGGTGCAAAAGAACAGGCAAATTTCCTGATTTCTTGTGACCATCGTTCTAATAATTCCGTCTTTTTTCCATCCAAAAGCCAAGCATGGGGATTTTGTCCCTGCAAAATATTTAACACCATCAATTCTGATCGCAACAATCCCACCCCATCTACAGGTAAATTTTGCACTTGCGAAATCAGGCTAGACTGACTCAAATTAACCAGTAGTTGAGTAGAAATCATCGGTATCTGAGGAGTTAGCAATGTAAAATAGCTTTTGGATTCATTCCCTCTGCTCATCTGCTCATCCACTCCCCTGGTTTCTTCCCCATCCTCTCTGTGAGGATAAACTTCACCTCTGTCACCATCGAGTAGTAATCGTTCCCCTGTTTGAATCAGATTTGTGGCACTTGTGGCACTAACTACAGCTGGAATTCCCAATTCTCTTGATAAAATTGCCCCATGACTCGTTAATCCACCCCGTTCTGTAACAATTCCTCCCACTTCATGCAGTAAAGGCAACCAATCGGGAGTGACAGATGGTGCAATTAAAATTATTCCCTTGGGTATGTGTTCTGGCTTTTGTTGGGAATTAGTAATTACATAAGCATTAGCCATTACCCTACCTCTAGATGCTCCTATTCCTTTCACAAATTGGAAATTGGTAATAACAGATTGGGGATGGCTAACTTGAGTAATATAGAATTCGGGGGTTTTCTGATCTTGAGCAAGACTCCATTTGATCTTTACCTTTGTACCTAGTTCACTAACTAATTGATTTCCTAAGATAATTAGTTGTTGTAGGTATTCTTCTGATAAAGCATACTGTTTTCGTTCATGCTCACTCAGTACATAAGTAGATAAACAGTTGTGGTCTTTCATCAAAAATGATGTAGACTGAGATTCCTCAGCAGTTACCACTGTAGGATCATTAACCCGATAGGCGATAATTTTATTCCCCAATTGTTGTTCTTTGACAACTCCAGTTTTTTCATGGATGTAGTAAACATCTGGTAATACTTCCCCGTTAGTAATTGCTAATCCTAATCCCCAAGTGGCTTCAATTTCCCATCCTGATTTGTTGGTGTGCAATAAACCGGAGGCGATCGCATTCTCCACAGGTTGCACTAATACCGCTAAATTAATTTGTTGTACATTAATGCCTACACGCTGCCAATACAGTAAACTTCTAGCACGAAACAACTGACTCCAAGTTAATTTTAATGCTTGTGCAATCGCCTCTTCATTACAAGCACAAAACACCGACTCCAATAAACCAGATATATTCTTCTCACCCTTGCTAGTATTGGGTAATGCCAGACTTGGACGCAAAATTAAACTATTGTTTTCCCATTGTCTAGCAGCTTCAAAAATTCCACTTACCCAATCAGGTGCTACACTAGCCGTGATAATTTCCTGACGCAAGCGGCCAGCCACCTGTTGAAGTTGTCGCCAATTCTCTACATCTAAATGTAATGAAGAATGAGGTAAGTCCGCAACTAATGCCTCTGAACTATTTAGGCTGTCTAGAAATTCTTGCAAAACTTCCCCAGATACAACAAAACCCGGCAGAACAGGGTAGCCTCGTTGTTTTATTTTACTCAAATAAAAGGCTTTCTCACCCACTTTGGCGCGATCTTGGAGTTTAATCTGGTCAAGCCAGTAGAGTTTATCCACTCAATTTCTTAGGTATCATTTATTCAGGTATTAGGTCTCAGTTGTCAGTTATCGACCCACTGACCCTATGGTAAAATAGAAATGCTGTATTTTTTCATTATGCCGTACTGTACAGTCAGTTTAAGTTCTGCATTAGGGTTATGAAACTTAGCTGCGTAACAGCTTATCACAGAAAGTGCAGAAGAACTCAAGCAGATGCTAGTAGCACAAAGATAAAAATATCAACTGAATGCCCCATGCCCTATTCCCTGTCAAATAAAACTAATGGTTTGATAAAAATTTCTTCGTCTGGTCTGGTTTGCAAAATTGATTTGACTAGATCAATAAATTCTTGATCCCTATCATGATCATTTTTCACTATTTTACTAGCTGCATAAAAACTGATATCATCAATCACTAGTTCATTAGTAATGCCTGTCTTTAAGATTGGTTATTTACTACAGCAAAATAGAGATTTACCGCGCAATGTAAATTAAAACCAAGTAATTTGTTGATTATTTAATTCAAAACACATATCAAAATAAGGTTCTCCTCCTTGAAACCAAATTTTCTTTATAAATTCCTGGGAAATTTGTTTCAATAATTTTGGTTCAATCGCTCTTAAGGAAGCACCTAAAGATGCTATCTTATTTTTATCTAAAATATGGTTTCTATAATTCATCTTTAATTTATAATTTTTCCTGTTCGGACATATAAAATCTGTGAAGATTTTAACCACTGAGAATCGAAAGCACCTAAATGAGTGGTAGTGATTAGGGTTTGAAATCGCTCTTGGATCGCATCAAGTAATTGATTTTGGCGAAATGGATCTAACTCAGCTAAGACATCATCTAAAAGAAGTAATGGGGATTCATTAATTACTTCTTCAATTAATTGTAATTCGGCTAATTTTAAAGCCAGAACTAAAGTTCTTTGTTGTCCTTGAGAACCATATTGACGTGCAGGTTTCTGATTGATGCTTAATTTTACTTCGTCGCGGTGAGGCCCCACTAAGGTAGTGCTTCTGTGCAGTTCAGATGCCGTTCGCTGTTGAATTTTCCCGAGAAAAGCTTGCTGCACTTCTTCTGCATGGTTTTTTGCTAGGGGTACATTAGGAGCATACTGGATTTGCAGAACTTCTGTACTACCACTTATACTAGCATGCCAACCTGCGGCGATGGGTGCTAATCTTTGGATAGCTCTGTCACGTCTGATAATGAGTCGTGTCCCTGCAGTGACTAACTGTGCATCCCAAATGGAAAGTTGTGACTCTTGACTCCTAACTCCTGACTCCTGACTCTTTTTCAAAAAAGCATTACGTTGACGTAAGACTTGATTATATTGCTGCAAAATGTGAGCATAAACTGGTTCGAGTTGGATTAAAAGGGTATCTAACCAGTTACGACGATTTTCAGGACTTCCCCTTACTAATTCTAAATCTAAACTGGAAAATTCAACTGCATTGAGAACGCCGAGGAAATCCATTTGGCGGCGGACTATTTCGCTGTTAATGGCTACACTCCGGCGAGCATGACGGTGTAAAGTTAATGTTAAGTCACTTATGCCTAGGGCTCGTTCTAGAGTGGCATTAATTTGAGCGATTGCATCTCCATCTCTAATTAAATCGTGATCGCGTGCCAATCGGTGTGATCGCAATGTTGCCAACAATTCTACAGCCTCCAAAAAATTCGATTTTCCCTGAGCATTATTACCCACTAAAATAGTTTTAGGTGCAGTAAACTCAATTTTTTGGTCTTGGTAATTGCGAAACTGTCGGAGGTGTAGAGTTTTGAGATACATATACAACAATTAAAACTTAAAAAATTTTATTGTAGGAATTTTTTAAAAAATTAAAAATGAAAACCCTTTGTAGAGGTTTAGTGGTGCTAAACCCCTAGTAAATTCTGAATTCTTAATCAACAATTAAAATCCACAAAAGTCGAACTTTGAATTTTGAATTTTGAATTTCTAGACACTCCTTTTGCCCATCAAACGGAAAAATATTTTTTCTCCTTCAATCCAAACAAACATCAAGGCGCTAAAACCAATACAAACTAGTAACTCATCTAGAGGTAGGTAATGAGTGCCAAAAAAAGCTTGTAGAGGTGGAACATATACTAGCATCAACTGTAAAATCGTAGTAGCCACTACAGCCCCCAATACGAATGGGTTAGAAAAAGCATTCATCTCAATTGTGAGTTGATTATTAGAACGAATGGCGAGCGCATGACCCATTTGAGCAAGACACAGAGAAGTAAAAACCATTGTTTTCCAACGTTCGGGATCTAGACCTTCTGCTGTGGCGGTTCTGACGTGAAAATATGCCCATTCCATCAGAATAATTGTAATGATGGCAAACACAATGCCAATGCGAACTATGTAAGAACCTAAACCCCTGGCAAAAATGCTTTCACGGGGACTAAAAGGAGGACATTGCATTACATCTAGTTCTGGAGGTTCTACAGCTAATGCTAAGGCCGGTAAACCATCTGTTACTAAATTCATCCAGAGAATTTGCAAAGGTGTGAGGGGAACACCTCCCAATCCCAAAATTGGTGCAGCAGCGATGGTGAGAACTTCACCAATATTACTTCCCAAGATGTATTTAATAAAGCGCCGAATATTGGTATAAACAACTCTACCTTCTTTAGTAGCGGCGACAATGGTGGCAAAGTTATCATCTAACAGCACCATGTCGCTGGCTTCCTTACTCACATCTGTACCAGTGATACCCATAGCAATCCCGATATCAGCTTGCTTCAAGGCTGGTGCATCATTAACACCATCCCCTGTCATGGCGACAAATCTACCGCGACGTTGTAGAGCTTGAACAATTCTGAGTTTGTGTTCTGGAGAGACTCTGGCGTAAATACTAACTAAATCAACTTTTTCCTTCAGTTCGGTGTCACTCATGCGTTGCAATTCTTGCCCGGTGAGGACTCTAGCATCTGCATCAGCTATACCCAAGTCTACAGCGATCGCCCGTGCCGTTAATTGATGATCCCCAGTAATCATTACCGGACGAATACCTGCCTGACGACATTCTTTTACAGCATCCCTCACTTCTGGGCGTGGTGCATCCAGCATTCCCACTAAGCCCAACCATACCAAATCTTGTTCAGAAATATCCTCAGAAGCTTCGGTCGGTACATCTGTGAGAGGTTTATAGGCAAAACCCAACACCCGTAAACCTTGACTCGCCATGTAATCATTGGCTACCGAAATTTGAGTGCGTTGTTCTTCGTCGATGGGGATGGAGCGATCGCCTAGATATATCCGATTACAACGTGCCAAAGTTAATTCTGGTGAACCTTTAGTAAACATTAAATATGGTTCAGATTCTAGAAACCCTGCTATTAGTGGGTCAACCCCACTCATGGCTGGATCAACTGTAACAACTTCCTCCACTTGACAAATTACACTCATGCGTTTCCGTTCTGAGGAAAAGGGGAACTCAGACACGCGGGGTAATTTACTATGCCATTGATCTTTTTCAATCCCAGCTTTACCCCCCAAAGTCATTAAAGCGCCTTCGGTGGGGTCTCCTAAAATTGCCCATTCTCCAGCTTCTTTTTGCAGCACAGAGTCATTACACATAGCACAAGCAACTAACAAAGCCGATATTTCTGGATTTTCATCTGGGTCAACTTTTTGGCCATTTAACTGAAAATCCCCAACAGGAGCATAACCTTCTCCTGTGACTCGGAAATTTTTATGATTGGTGTAGACTAACTGCACCACCATTTTATTTTGAGTCAGAGTCCCGGTTTTATCAGAACAGATGGTAGTTACAGAACCGAGAGTTTCCACCGCAGGAAGTTTACGAATCAAGGCGTTGTGGCGCACCATCCGCTGGGTTCCCAGTGCTAGAGTAATAGTAATTACGGCTGGTAAACCTTCAGGAACTACAGCCACCGCCATACTCAGAGAAACTTCTAAAAGTTCTTGTAAATTGGTAAAACCCCTGGCTTGGATAATACCACCGACTAGCACAATCGCCACTAGCACCAAAGAACCTGTCACTAACACATTACCAAGTTGAGTCATGCGCTGTTGGAGAGGTGTAGGTTCACTTTCTACCGACTGCAACATTGTGGCAATTTTGCCCAATTCCGTTGTCATGCCAGTATTTGTAACAAGAACCTTAGCCCGTCCTTGGACTACTTCTGTTCCTTGAAAAACTAAATTAATGCGATCACCTAATGCCGTATCTTCTGGCAATGTGAGTTTTGCCTGCTTATTTACAGCTTCAGCTTCACCTGTCAGTGCTGACTCCCGCACTTGCAAATTAGACTGTTCTATTAAGCGTCCATCCGCAGCTAATTGCACACCAGCTTCCAGGAGCATCACATCTCCTGGTACTAGTTCCTTACCTGGCACATCCGCCAGTTTACCATCACGGATAATGCGGACTAAGGGAGAGGATAGTTTTTTTAGTGCTGCTAGGGCTTTTTCCGCACGGCTTTCCTGCACATAACCCAGAATGCCATTTAAAGACACAATCGCCATAATTGCAATTGTGTCTTTAAATGGCACTTCACCAGTTCTTAAGGTGCCTTGTTGCCAAGCCATAAAATCTAAAAAACCAGAAATTAGGGCGACACCGATCAGCATCAATAACATAATGTTAGTGAACTGATCTAGCAAAATCTCCCAAGGGCTACGGCCGCCCTGTTCTTCTAGTTCATTGAGTCCGTATTTTTGTAAACGTTGTTCAACTTCTTGGGGTGTTAAGCCGCTGTCTGCATTGCTATCAAGCAGTTCTAAAGCTTTATCAACTTCTAAACTATGCCAAACTGCGGCACCTTCAGGTAAAGAATGAGCAGACATCGTGTAGGTTACAGGAAATGGTTACAAAATTTGATCATAATTGAGTAATGCCTGGAATTCCATTAACCAAAGTTACATTGGGGACTGGGTCAGTTATCACTTATCGCTGTTCACTGCCTCTTGCCTTTTCCCACTCCCCAGTCTCCAGTCCCCAATGACCAATAAAGTAATATGAATTCTGCACTCCCTAGTTTGACTGTTAGCCAGATGTTTGGGCAAAAAACAATCCGACCGCTTACTGCTGCTACGATTTATGGTATTGCTTTCATCAAAGATAGACTTATTGCTATCGACACGATTAAAGGTCATCTGTTGGAGATTGACCCTATCTCTGATAACAGTAAAATTCTCAATCCTCACCAAGTCAAGGAATTTCAGGACGTTACTGGTTTAGCAGTGTGGGAAGATACACTGTGGATCAGTCGTCGTAATGGCATTTATTTGTGTAACTTTACCTCCTTGGGTCTGGAGCACTTTGTTACTTTGCCTTATGCTGCTGATGGTGTTGGTGTTTGGGAATCGACGATTTATGTTAGCTGCCAAAGACTAGCCTCTATTATCGTTTTCGACCGCGATACACGCAAAGAAATTACTAGATTTCATACTCCTGGTGTTGGTATAGAAAATTTAGCTGTTAGTCAGGAAGCTTTGTGGGTTTGCGATCACACTGAACAAACAGTTTATTCTATGGATCGGGCAACTGGAGAATTTCGCTTTAGTGTTATTACACCTTTTGCTTCTCCTACAGGTATCGCTATTCATAGCCAAGACGCAACAGGCAAGGATATTCTTTATGTTTCCTACTCCACAGAAGAGCCCTATATCCGTGATAACCCCAATGCTGACCCTAGTCATGAGCTAACATACCGAGATATCACTTTTATTCATCCCCTGTATTATCATTACGAGCCAGATAAACGCTACGCGCTATCTAATGGTTATCTGGTAGAAATGTCCTATGTAGAGGAAATTTCTCCCTTGGAGGAGGTTTATTTACCTAATGTAGAATGGCGTATCGCGCTACCATCAGAAACAGAACGCCAAAAGGTCAAACAAGTTGAACCGATTGGTTTACCCTTCACAGAAGAAATTATTGATGGACAACGGGTAGCCGTATTTAAGTTTGATTCTCTCGCTCCCGGAGAACGTCATATATTTGGCTGGAAAGCACTTTTGGAAGTCCGGGGTATTAAGTATCGCATCACTCCTAAAGATGTAGAAATTCTGCCTGAACTGACACCAGAACTACAAACGCGCTATTTAGTAGATGATGATGATTTAGCAATGAATACTGCTATTGTCAATCGTGCAGCCCGTGAAGCGGTCGGTTCGGAAACAAATATATTGCGAAAAATGTACAGTATCCGCAACTATGTTTATGATGAGTTGTCTTATGGGATTAAACCCTATATAGATACGCCAGATATCGTTTTAGAACGGGGAGTCGGTTCATGTGGCGAATATGTAGGAGTATTATTGGCTTTGTGCCGTTTGAATGGCATTCCTTGTCGGACTGTAGGTAGGTATAAATGCCCCCCCTATGGTGAACAACAGGGAGTTCCGCTGCAACCCGATTTTAATCATGTTTGGCTAGAGTTCTATATCCCCAGTTTTGGTTGGGTGCCAATGGAATCAAATCCTGATGATATAGGTGATACTGGTCACTATCCCACACGCTTTTTTATGGGATTATGTTGGTATCACGTTGAAATTGGAAGAGGAGTCACTTTTGAAACTTTAACCAGTAATGGTGATCGGTTAACAAAAGAAGACATATCCATTGGCGACTTGGCCATTAATCATATTCGGTTTACAATTCTTAAAGAATTACCACCTTTTTAATTTGGAAATTCGGAATTGGGAACTTGTAGCTGGTAATGAGGTATTAGGTTAAGCATTGGTGAATTTGTTGCAAATTCCTCTCTTGGTGCAAGTTCCCTACCTCCCTTAATCAAAAATTTAAATTGAGGCAGCAAAGACTTATGTTCGCTTTAACGAGAAAATAAGTAATCTTTCGGCTTAACCTATAAGATATTGATAAGAGATTCTTCCATATATTTATGGATACTTATGGAGAATATAATTCAGTTAAGTATTTCTTAGACCGTATAAAATCGGTTGACAAGCCTAGAGTTGTGTACAAAAAATGACTTAAATATTATGCCAGTTTGTAAACGGTAATCAACGGTGAAAAATTGGACAAGTTCTGAATCTGAAAAAACTGTAGAACAAACACGATCTGCAAAAGTGCATGGTCGTAGAGGACAACACTTACATAATTATCATGACTGTTATCAAGAAGAACAGTTAATATATCATCATTTACTTCATTTGGTACAAATGGAATCTCCAGACCAAATGATTGAAAGGTTTCGCGCTCTATTTATTGAACGTGCTAATTATCCTGAGCCGGAAATTATCCCAATTTTAGACAAAATTACCGCTTCTAAGACAGCAACTGAGGATTTTAAATTCTTCCTCAACCGTTGTTGCCATATTTTAATTAACCGTTGGTATATACAACCCCAGTTGCATTACGCAGTTGTTGATTTGATTAAATTATTTGATACACCATTTAGCAGATTGGCAGGAATTTCTTTCCGTCTGCGAGAAATTAGGCGCTTGCGGGAACTATTAAGTATTTTTACCGCGAGTGATCAGTATATAATCTTGCGGCGATTTACTCAATTAGTGAATCCCACTCATAACTTGAATGGACGCACCTATAAGCAGCCTTTGGTAAATTTAATCAGTCGCTATCCTTATTTATATGAGCATTGTTTAATTAGTGAAGATTCTACTTTTGAACAACAAGAAACCGTTAGAAGTTTTCAGGTACAGGTGCAAAAAAAATTTGAAGTTGATCTGTCGCGCTACGTAACTTATAAAGTCAGGAGTGTGCATATTTCTCAGAAATATTCACCGTTTGAGGCGCATCGGATTTTACAACCTGTGAATAATCCTACATTATTGAGCGATCGCGATCTCCACAGTACCTTGAGGTACTTTATTGGTAAAAGTGAAGGTAACTATACTTATCAAGAAAAAGCGCAGCAGTTCTTAAAATATAGTAGTCAAACTACCAAATTTCATGATTTTAAGGATGATTTATATGATTATCTAATATCATCAGTTGATGGACAATATGGCAAATGCCTATTTAATCAACGTTTATATAATCATTTACAAAATACATTACCCGATGCTAATGATTTAATACCTAAAGATTTCTTACTTGTGAGAACTTGTTGTCAATTATTAAATTTTCTAGTTGTCAACAGCCAAGCATCACCACAACATTCAACTTTTCTAGATTTGATTAGTAATCAAGGTTCTTTGCCAACCATTGGTTTGTTGCTGAAAGTTGTGTTAATTTGTCGTAAAGTTAAACCATATTTAGAAAAAAGATTTGCAATTTTGTTTAACCACTATGAAACCGCTACTACGGATGGTGTTGATTGGTTAGTGGGAACATTAGAACAATTAAATATTGCTATGAGTATTCATTTTGGCGATATTGATTTATCATTTTTTAAGCAATTTTGTTGAAAGTTGAGACTAAGTTTAGCGAATTAAGAACGATTTTTAGTAATTGGCATGGACAGGGATTTATCGAACTGAAGATGAGAGAATTCACAGATTGAATTAAATGGACAGAAATGGCAGTGATGTCCAGGATTAGGGGGAAAAATTTTGCTAAAATTACTGCTTTTAGCTTGATATTTCTGTAAATCTAGTTGGTGCTTGTAAGCTATATTAGCCAACTCAGATTCTAGAGATGCTAACTCGTTATTATTAATAGTAATTAATTCAGACTTTTGACAAATTTCTAAATTATAGAATGACGCTACAGCAAGTTTTCCGGGATAAAGATAACGGGCTGCTAATAAATAAACTAATGCTTGTCGTTTATCAAAAGCAGATTTACCCGTTTTAAAATCTAAAATATGTAAAGTGCTATCAGACTCGATAAATACACAATCCATAGCCGCATATAAACGAAAGCAATAATTAGCTTGTTCAATGACAATTGGTTTGGGAAATCCTTCATCACCAGACGTTAATTGGATGATCCGTTTACCCAACAGTAAAGGCGATTTTTGATATTTTTGTAAAATTTGTAGTACCCGTTGCTTGACTTTAATAGTAAAATTACTTAAGTTCAGTAACTGGGCCACTTTTTCCACACCATCGGACTGAGTTAACCAATGTAGATGATGATGAAACTCATACACACCTTTTTGGGCAAGTATGCCAATGTGTTGAGGTGGAGTAGCTTTTGCTAATAAGGCTTTAACTTCTGGTTCATGTTGTCTAGCTTTAATAAATCCTCTTCTCATTTGGCAATGCCAATGTTCTTGCCCTCTAGCAGGGGCAACTAAAGACCAAAGGTGGTAACTGGCAAAGGGTCTATCGGGGGTTGACATTGCTCAGGTAGAGTGAGAGAAATTACCTTGGGGATACTTGCGGCACAGTGGCTGTTCCACAGGCTTTGCGGGATGCTTCCTAATAGTAATGATGATGCACGGGAGAGAGTGGCAAAATGAGTAACCCTAGCAATTCAGGTAAGATAAAATTTGGTACTGATGGATGGCGAGGTATTATTGCCGATGATTTTACTTTTCCCAATGTGCGGAAAGTAACCAGGGCAATAGCTAGCTATCTGGAAACTGCCTATAGCAAGGACAGACCAGTTTTAATAGCCTACGATACACGGTTTTTAGCTGACGAGTTTGCCCGTACATCTGCCGCAGTGCTGGCAGATTTGGGTTGGAATGTGAAAATTACTGATCGAGATTGTCCCACACCAGTAATTGCCTACAATGCGCGTCACCTCAATTCCGCAGGGGCGTTGATGTTTACTGCTAGTCATAATCCTGCACCCTATTGTGGGATTAAATATATTCCAGACTATGCTGGGCCTGCTACTCCAGAAATTACTGATACTATTGTGGCAAATATAGAAACTGCATCCGATGAGTTGCCCGGAAGTAACCCATCAGGTACTATTTCTATTTTTGATCCTAAGCCCGATTATTTGCATTTCATCTACACCTTGCTAGATGTGGAAAAAATTAAAGGTGCGAATTTAAAGGTTAAGTACGATGCTCTCTATTCTACCTCTCGTGGCTATTTAGATGAGGTGTTGGAACATTGCGGTACTCAGTTAGAAAGTTTCCATATTTGGAGGGATGTACTTTTTGGCGGTGGTATGCCTGAACCCAAGGGGGAACAGTTAGTTGAGTTGGTGGAAGCTGTTAAGACTGATAAGGCTGATTTGGGTTTGGCAACTGATGGGGATAGTGATCGCTTTGGTATTGTTGATGAACAAGGTAATGTTCTTACTCCTAATACAGTGCTGTTAGTTTTAGCACGGCATTTAATAAAAAACAAGGGTAAAACTGGCGCAATTGTTCGCACTGTGGCGACTACTCATTTGTTAGATAATTTTGCGGCTAAATATGGTTTGCAAATTTATGAAACTGCTGTTGGTTTTAAATACATTGGTGAAAAAATGCGGGAAACCGCTGTTTTGATTGGTGGTGAGGAATCTGGTGGTTTAAGTATTATTGGCCATATTCCTGAAAAGGATGGTGTTCTAGCCGATATGCTGGTGGCTGAGGCGATCGCTTATGAAGGTAAGCCTTTGAGTCAGTTGGTGCAGGAAGCGATCACAGAAGCTGATGGTCCTTTGTATAACAACCGCTTGGATTTACACCTTACTGAGTCTCACAAAAATGCTGTGATTGATTCCTTCACCTTAATGCCTCCTTCCGAAGTAGCAGGAATTAAGGTGAAGGAGGTGGGACGTAAGGATGGCATTAAGCTGTATTTGGAAGAGGGTAGTTGGGTATTACTGCGTCCTTCTGGTACAGAACCTTTGGTGAGGGTGTACATGGAAACTAATTCACCGGAAAAACTTAGCCAGATTGCAGCGACTATGGAAGCTGAAATTGCTAAGTTAGCATAATAGGTGACAGGTGACAGGTGACAGTGAAGAAGGGAAAGAATTCAGAATTGAAAATTCTTGATCCTGATTCCTGACTCCTGACTCCTAAATTTTTATATATAAATTATGAAAAGTTTTGTGAACTTAGTGATAGCGGTAATTATAGCTGTTTGGGTGATGACGATCGCGCTGATTTCAGTACAGAATGCTACACCTGTATCTTTACGGTTTTTGGGGTTGCAATCAATACACATGCCTTTTGGGTTGGTGTTGGCATTTGTTGTGGCTGGAGGTTTGCTTACTATGGCAATTTTGCAGCCTCTTTGGGGTTTGGGTGAGTTGAAATCTAGAGTTGATGAGGAAGCAGATTTTTTTATTGATGATGAGGATTTTTAGGGTGTGTTTCATGCAAAGAGGCAAAGAGGAAGAAGAGAGATTTTTTGTTAGTCGGTTAAAACCGACTTTTGCTTTTAGGCAATCTACCTCTTCAAAAACTTCTGCCGCATCTTCACCACAAAACTATTAACCTCTGGTATCCTCATCATCCCGGCAATAACCGCAAATACAAAAATTCCCACCGCACCGGAAAGACACAACTCAATTATTAAAACTACTAAACCCTTATTCCCGAAAACCTGCTGACAAGCAACCAAAGTCCCATAACTAGCCACTCCAGCCACCACACTACCAGCAGTTAAACCCAGAATTGGTAAACTCCATTCCCGGAAAGGCAAACCGTTCAATTTGCGATTTAACAACCACAACAACATTAAAATTGAACTGCAATTTACACTAACTGTAGCTAACACTAAACCAGGCGCACCAAAGGGTTTAACTAAAATAAAATCTAACCCAGCATTGAGTAAAATATTAAAAGTGCTAATTCTAAAAGGTGTTTGTCCATCACCTAAAGCATAAAATACCCTTACCAAGACATCACGAACTAAATAGACAAACATCCCAATTCCATAAGCAATTAATAAAGAAGAAACTAACTCAGTAGCTTCTTGTTTAAATGCACCACGTTGATAAATTAACTGCACAATAGGCTCAGACAGAGCTATCATTAATGCGCCCAAAGGTAGCATAGTGACAGCAGTTAATAAAAGTCCTTGCCGAATGCGTAACTTTAAATCAGGCCAGTTTTCTGGTTCTGCTAATTTGGCAAATATAGGTAATAAAGGCAGTAAGATAATATTAGAAATAATTCCTAACGGAGTTTGTACTAATAAATTGGCATAGTTAAAACCTGCTGCTGCACCTTCAATTGGACTAGCAAAATATAAATCTGTAGCCACATTAATCGGCATCATTCCCGAAGAAACTGTTGCCGGAGTCATGATTTTAATTACTTCTTGAACAGCAGGAGATTTGAAATCGAATTTCAGTTTTAATGAACCTAAACCTAACCGCCACTGTACGATTAATTGTACTCCCCATTGCAGAATTGCACCAGCTAAAGTTCCCCAAGCTAATATCATGCCACCGATTAAAGCGTATTCTGGGTTGATGATATCTTTGCCATATTGCAAAGCTAAAATCCCAATACCTGCAATTACGGTAATGCTGGATAATAAAGGACTAATTGAAAGTAGCCAATATTGATTTGCTGCGTTGAGAGTACCGAAAGCAATGCCGATTAAACCGGAGAATAAGGCCATGGGAGCCATTATTTGCAGTTGACGAATCGCCAGCGCTCTCGTGGTAGGCTCTAAACCATAACCAACTATATCAATAATTGGTTCTGCCAAAAAAATCTGAGCGACTGTCACCACCAAGAGCAAACCACTGACTAGAGTTGTGATAGTTTCTACTAAGGGTGCAGCTTCCTCCCTTTTACGCTTGGCTAAAACACTAACAATGGCACTGTGTAGGGGACCATTGACACCACCTAATAAAATTAACAGAAAACCAGGGATAATGTAGGCATAACTATATGCAGTAGCAGCAGCACCAACACCAAAGGCAGCTGCGATAGCTTGTTGTCTAATTAAACCAAATACTTTACTAAGTAACGTTGCTGCGGCAACAATACCAGCAATACCGGCGAAAGAACGAGATAGTTTTTCTTCTTTTTGTGTCACGAATAATACCCAAGACATGTTAAGGCAGAAAGTAGAAAATCTTATGAAAGAAGGTAATTCAATGAAAGTGAATTATCGCAGAAAATTTTCAATATTGCCTATAAATATAATTCTAGTTGGGTTATTATTCGCTTGTCAGCATTTTGTTCTCTTCCCAGCTTGGGGTAGCGAATTAGCAGCTATCCATGATGTTTGTCAAGTCAAACAACAGCTACGGTTAGAAAAGTTACTCAGATTAATAAACCAGCTATTGCTGATTGCCCATGATGTTGCTCGCTGGAAGTGGAATAAAAAACAGGCTATACAAGATAAACGAGGAGAACAAGAATTACTCACCAAATTGAGTCAACAAGCAACTAAATATGGTCTAGAAGCCGATACTTTAACTAACTTTTTTCAAGCGCAAATTACAGCTAGCAAGTTAATTCAAACAGCAGATTTTCAACAGTGGGAACAGCAAGGGATTAGATCTTTCAAGAATGTACCAGATTTAAACCAAAGCATCAGGCCATCATTGGATCAATTAAACACATAATTTTTATCTGTATTAGCCAAACTTCAACCTGTTCTTAGCTCTCCAGCAATTCAAAAAATTATTAACTCACGTGCAGAAATAATTATTCCTGGGAATGGCATTAATCAGAATGTACAGCATTTTACTATTGTACCGCTATTAGATGTTAAAACTACCGCGTGTCCTTAGTTAGCGACACCCCAAACTATCCCGTTTAGAAAGACCAGTTACAGGATTAACACCATCAGCCCTTTCACACAATAGCGACACCTGATAACAGTCAATTCAAGCCTCTGTAAAATCAGCATCAGTGATATCCGCATTATAAAAACGGCTACGGGTCAAAGTGGCTTCTGTAAAAATAGCATTCTTGATATTAGCACCGTCTAGCGTCACGCGATCAACTAAAGCACCTGTTAAATTAACATCTTATAAATTTGCCTTGAGTAACACACCTTTAGTTAAAATAGTGTTAGTTAAGTTGGCACCTTGAAAATTTGCCCCGCGCATTTCTGAGGCCACAAAATTAACTCCTGTTAAATCAATATGAGAAAAGTCACGATGTTCTAAAGAAGCGTCGTTATAGTTAATGCTTTTAATTTGAGCAAAAGCAGGTTTAGGATTAATAATTATCCACAACCAAGCTAATATCAAAATCAACACTGAACTTAAAAATCTCAACAAAATTTTTTTCATAAATTCATAGGTAGTCATTGGTCATTTGTTAATCTTTTAACTAATGACTAATGACTAATGACTATTTCCAATCTTTACCAATGCGAATTGTCAGGTCAGAACCTAAATCTCCATTTGCAGAAACTTCAATTTGACCCAACCCTAAAACTCCTTGCAGTTCCACTCCTGGTTGTGAGTTTCCTTTCTGGACAATTATCTGTGTTTGACGCTGGGTATCAGGCCAATCAGGAACTGTGTAAATTTTTGTAAAACCTTTGCCTTTGAGATAGGTAATAACTTTTTCCGTTAACTGAGGTTGATTGGAAGCGTTTTGAATAGAAATTTTGAGACGAGATACAGGTCGTAAATCTGATTTTAAACTAGGTACATCTACCCCAACATAGTCATTCAATAAGCTTTGTTGTCCAGTGAGATTCAACCAATAACTATCTGGGTCTTTACTGAATTTACTAAATGTACCGGGTAGCATGGTCATTTGGAAATTATCCCTTTCTACATTTACAGAAAAATTCGCCAATGCCATCATTTCTTCCATTTTCAGGTTGGTGTCAAAATACTTTCGCATAATGCGAGTAATTTGAGGCAGCCTGGGTAAGACTGTGGGACTATTTAAACGTTGAACTAAAGCTGTGATGAGTGCTTGCTGTCGCTGTACTCTGGGTATATCACCTACACTTGATTCCCGGAAACGGGCAAATAATTCTGCTTGTTCACCTTTGAGTGTTTGCCAGCCGCTGACTAAATTCATCGACAAACCACCAGCGTTATCTTGATAATTCATCGCTTGGGGTACAAATACATCTACCCCACCTAATTGATCTACTAATTGCCGCAAACCGCTGGTAGAAATGCGAATATAGCGATCTATAGGAGCATTGCTTAAGGTACGACTGACTACCCGTGCAGCCAATACTGGCCCACCTTTGGCGTTAGCTTCAGATACCTTGGTTAATCCCTGTTCTGGGAGGGAAATCATTGTCCCTCTGGGAATTGAAAGCACGCGAATAGATTTATTGCTGGGATCTAGTCGAATCAGCAACATGGTATCACTGCTGCCCGCAAAACTTTCTGGAGAACCGTCAACAGTGCCTTTAACTGGTTCAATTCCCATGACTAAAATATTCATGGGTTTTGATAGTTGGTACTGAGAAAGTTTATTCCATAAATCCCCTGGTACTTTTACTTGGTCTTTGATGGTAGATCCAAAATCATCATCTTTAGCTTGATCTAGATTACTCCATAGCGGAGTCCATAAAGCCAAAGCTGATACTAGTAATCCAGATAAAATCATGCCGACGACAAAGGTTAAGATCCACAATAGCCACCGAGGCATTGTCAAACCTAAGCGTTCATAGAGTTCATTGGGGATAGCACCCACGGATTCAAGAACGTTTAGGGAATTATTTCTTGGCTGTTTTGGTTGAACCGCTTCCCCTGATCCTGGTATTGGGGTCGGTATGACCTGATTTTCCGTTCGTTGAAATTGTTGTGGTCTTCCCTCCTGATCTGAGACTGGTACTTGCTGAGGTATGACCTGATTATCTGACCATTGAACTTGTTTTATCACAATTCTCTCCCCACTCAACCACTCCCTAAAGGTATGTTAGTGCAAGCTGCAAATCTTGCCAGATTTTTAGATTTTTTTTGGGCTATTGCAATTTCCTACTGAGAAGTAAGTCATAAATTCAACATCTTCGCAAACAATACCAAATCTAAAATCTCAAATCCAAAATTGAATGAATGTACACTTGTATTATTATGAAGTAGGTGTATAGGACAATATGAGTAGTTCATTGATCCCTGTAATTCTTGCTGGCGGCAAAGGTGAGCGTTTTTGGCCTCTGAGTCGCCGAGATAGACCCAAGCAATTTTTAAGTCTTGATGGCAGTTCTAGAAGCCTACTCCAAGGTACTGCTGATCGACTGTTAACATTCGCTGGTGGTTGGGATAACCTGTGGGTTATCACTTCTAGTCAAATAGCTCAAGGAGTAAAAGAACAATTACCCGATCTGCCATCTCAAAATTTGCTGATCGAATTAGAGGGAAGAGACACCGCAGCAGCTGTTGCTTGGGCAAGTTTGGAAATTAAAAAGCGTTATGGAGAAGACGCCGTTATTGGCTTTTTCCCTGCTGATCACTGGATTGCCGATCAAGATGTGTTTGCACATACTTTAAGTGCGGCTACTGAGTTAGCAAATAGCACAGCGGCGATTGTCACTTTGGGGATCAAGCCTGTTTTCGCATCAACTGGTTACGGTTACATTGAACAAGGTGAAAAGATTGGTTGCTTTAATGAGTTGCCAGCTTATCACGTCAACTGCTTTACTGAAAAGCCCAACCATGAAACAGCAGAGACTTTCTTACATACAGGACGTTTTAGCTGGAATAGTGGTATGTTCGTTTTTCGGGCTCGGGTGGTTTTGGAGGAACTGCGTACCCATTCCTCTGAAATTATCGAACCTTTAGAACAACATGGCCCTGATATTTATCCCCAGTTACCTAAAAAAAGTATAGATTATGCGTTGATGGAAAAGACAAGTCTAGCATACGTTTTACCGGTGGAATTTGGTTGGGATGATCTAGGCGATTGGAATGCGATCGAACGCTTACTTAAACAAGAACATAATCCTAATGTTGAATTAGGTACCCATGTAGGGCTAGATACCCAAGGGGCTATTATTTATGCTTCCAATCCCGATGATGTAGTTGTGACTATTGGGCTAGAGGATGTGGTGATTGTACGCGATCGCAATGTTACCCTGATAGTTAAAAAGGAACGTACTCAGGAAATTAAGCAGATCCTCAAAACCCTGCAAAGTGATCCCCGATTTACTCACCTACTGTAAAAGTTAGAACCCTTGATAGAGGCTCAAAAGTCTTGTTATCAATTATAACTAGATTGTCTATTGTATTCTGTGACATTTAGGTTAATCAAGGATTTTGAGCCTGTAGTCAAGAGGACCGCTATTAAATTTAATATTTTTTAACTAAAAATATATTTCTTAATCAAAAGGACTCGGTAATTAACCAAGAATCAATCTTTTACCGTAATTGTTAATTTTTAATCCTGAATTCATCTGTCCCCAGAAAATGTTCTTAACCCAAACTGTACCCAGACAACGAGAAATTATTGAAGTAGTCCTCCGCAATGGCTGGGACTATATGCGAAGGCTGCTTACTGGTGGTAAAACGGATGAACCCCAACTACCTACACCAGCCATATTAAAAAATATTCTAGTGGATTTGGGTCCGGTATATGTCAAACTTGGCCAGCTACTTTCCACCCGTCCAGATTTATTAAGTGCTGCTTATATTGAAGAACTGTCAACTCTACAAGATGAAGTACGACCTGTTCCTTGGTCAGAAGTAGAAGTGGTGATCCGCAAACAGCTAAAACGCCCACTGGAAGAAACTTTTCGGATAGTTAATCATTTCCCTGTAGCTGCGGGATCAATTGCCCAAACACATCGCGCTACTCTAGCAGATGGACGGGTAGTAGCTCTCAAGGTACAAAGACCAGGGATCGATATTACTATTGCCCAGGATATCGCCTTAATTCAAGGTATCGCGGATTTAGTGGCGCGGACTGATTTTGGACGAACTTATGATATAAAAGCTATTGCTGAGGAATTTACTAAAGCTTTAGAAGCAGAATTGGATTTTACAAGAGAAGCTGGACATACAGACCAACTACGACGCAATTTATCCCAGAGTCGTTGGTATGATCCCACACAAATCGTAGTTCCGGAAATTTACTGGTATCTGACCACCGAGAAATTACTGGTAATGGAATGGTTGGATGGTGTTCCGCTGTTAACAGCAGAATTGAGTAGCAAAAATGGTCAAAATGCGAGCGCTAAACGCAAAGAAATAACTACCTTACTATTTAGAGTATTTTTTCAGCAACTATATATTGATGGCTTCTTTCATGCTGATCCCCATCCCGGCAACTTATTTTATCTCATAGATGACCGTGTTGCTCTTTTAGATTGTGGCATGATAGGCAGACTTGATCCCCGTACCCAGCAAATTCTCACCGAAATGTTGTTAGCCATTGTTGATTTAGATGCTCAAAGATGCGCTCAATTAACTTTACAACTCTCAGATTCTGCCCAACCAGTAATTTTATCTCGCTTAGAAAATGATTATGAGCGAATGCTGCGAAAATATTATAATGTCAGCCTGACCGAGATAAATTTCAGTCAAATAATCTATGAAATTTTACAAATTGCCCGCAATAATAAAATGCGCTTACCCAGCAATATGGGTTTATATGCTAAAACTTTAGCAAACTTAGAAGGAGTAGCGCGTACTTTTAACCCAGAAGTTAATTTATTTGATGAAATTAAACCACTAATGACCGACTTATTTAGTCGTCAGTTATTAGGAGATAATCCTGTTCGTTCCCTCCTGCGTACCGCCCTAGATATCAAAAGTCTATCCTTACAATCTCCCCGCCAAATTGAGCTATTATTAGACCGTGTAACCTCAGAAACCTTACAATGGAATCTATCACTAAGGGGTTTAGATGGTGTACGCCTTACAATGGATGATGCAGCTAACAGGCTTGCTTTTAGTATCTTAGTAGGTTCATTGATAATGGGAGCAGCTATTATTTCTAATCGAGCTACAACATCACAATTATCTTATGTTAGCAGTATCCTCTTTGCTGCTGCTAGTTTGTTAGGCTTATGGTTAATAATTAGTATTTTACGCTCAGGGCGTTTAAGGTGAAATAGTATGTCAATCATCGTAGCAGAAAACCTGAGTCAATCCTATCCAGTAGCAATTAAAGAACCTGGTCTTCGTGGGACTATCACACACTTTTTTCGCCGTACATATCGCAATATTAATGCTGTTCAAGATGTCTCTTTTAATATTGAACCTGGTGAAGTAGTCGGTTTTTTAGGACCCAATGGTGCTGGAAAAACTACTACTTTAAAAATGCTCACAGGGTTAATTCATGCTTCCAGTGGCACCGTCAAAGTTGCTGGATATGATCCCTTTCGTCGTCAAGAAGCATTCTTACACAAAATCACCCTAATTATGGGGCAGAAACAGCAATTAATTTGGGATCTACCAGCAATAGATTCCTTAAAAATTAACGCTGCCGTTTACAACATTTCTGATAAAGAATTTCATCGGCGAGTTGGCGAATTAACAGAAATGCTATCTCTAGAAACTAAACTAACCCAGCCAGTCAGAAAACTTTCATTAGGTGAAAGAATGAAAGCCGAACTGTTAGCATCACTTTTACACCATCCCCAAGTTTTATTTTTAGATGAACCAACTTTAGGACTAGACGTAAATGCTCAAGTTGGAGTTCGTGACTTTTTACGAGAATACAATCAACTTTATCAAGCAACAGTATTATTAACAAGCCATTATATGGCAGATATCAGAGCTTTATGTCAACGAGTGCTATTAATTTACCAAGGAAAGCTAATGTATGATGGGAGATTAGATGGACTATTAGAAAACTTCGCACCTTACCGAGAGATTTATGTCGAATTATCTCAAGTATTACCAGCAGAACAATTAATGTCCTATGGTGATATTCAACTGTTAGAAGGACGAGCAGTGCGGTTTATAGTGCAGAGAGAAGTACTCACTCGCACAGTATCACGAATTCTAGCTGATTTAGACGTGATTGATTTAACAGTAACTGAACCACCAGTAGAAGAAGTAATTGGCAAAGTTTTTAAATCTGGTGTTTTTTAAAAAACAATCAATAGCAAAATAAAAAATATGAAAAATTTTTTCAAAAAACCCCTGACTCTACTAACAGTATATTATAGCTATATGCTGGAATATCGATCAGAACTAATATTATGGGTTTTGTCTGGTTCTTTACCAATTATTCTTATGGGTGTCTGGATAGAAGCTGCAGAAGGAGGAAATTTTGAGTTAAGAGCAGTGGATTTTGCACGTTATTTCTTTGCTGTTTTTCTAGTTAGACAACTTACCGTTGTTTGGGTAATTTATGAATTTGAAAAAGAAGTAGTACAAGGTAAACTATCACTCCGACTATTACAACCTATAGACCCAGTATTTCACCATCTGTCCAACCATATTTCCGAAAGATTTGCCCGGATGCCTTTTGTATTTCTATTAATAGGATTATTTTTTATATTATATCCCCAAGCTTTGTGGGTGCCTAATTTAGCAAATTTAGTGTTTTTTACCTTGTCTGTGGTGCTGGCTTTTGCCTTACGTTTTTTAATTCAGTACACGCTGGCAATGTTAGCATTTTGGACAGAAAGAGCAACAGCTTTAGAAAATGTTTGGTTTTTATTCTCTCTGTTTTTATCAGGCATGATTGCACCTTTAGAAGTCTTTCCAGACGCGGTGCGAAAAGTAGTGATGTTTACACCATTCCCCTATTTAATTAATTTTCCTGCTAGTATTTTGGTAGGTTTACCAGTAGATTTAACAAGGGGATTTTTATCAACTTTAGGTTGGTTGCTGATATTTCTAGGTGCTAATCGTTTATTATGGCGTGCAGGATTGAAGCGGTATTCGGCAATGGGAGCATGAGCAATTCAAAGATTTACTTAAGCTGGTTTATTAACCTTGATTAATATCATTTTCACTGGAGTGGATATTTTGCATAATAAATAAATTCCTGCAATTCATTGAGAGTATTTACAGTTAAAACTCCTTTCTGAATATATATTTTTTAAAAGTTCCAAATCAGAAATTTGTGATATTTCCGGTATCAGTTCTAAACCTTCAGCACCAAATCTAACCTCTAAAGCCAACTCAATCCCTAACAGCCTTTCTTTTATGGGAAGATTATATTTTTATTCTGCTAATGCCGCATAAGCCCGCATTCGTTTGGGCATTTCTGGTTTATATCGTAATTCTAGCTCATTCTAGCTCGTTGAGTAAGACAAATTCGCCGTACTTCGGGCTGGTGGCTTTAACTAAGCCATCGCTTTCCCGGCTTATCCATTGAAATTCTGAATTGAGAATTTCTCCGGTGAGAATGTAGGGAATTTGTGTCACCCATTTTACCAAGTTTTCGGGAGCGAGGCTGATTAGTTTCTTGGTGCTGATATCTGCTTTCTTGAGAATAAAGGGAATAAGATTTATTTCACACAGAGGAGGAGAGAGATTAAAAGTTACTGAGTGTAGTTTTAAACTTATCTGCTGAACAAGGAGAATAATCTTCTAATTTAAAATCAGCAAATGGTTTTTCTCTCATCTATCTCTTAATGCTTCATCTAAAATGAATCCTTCAGCTTGTTTCTTGACTCCAATGATAATAATACTGCGTTGACAGGCGGTTGAATCCTGACTAGCTTGACAATCTTTTCCCTGAAATTGTCCCAAATTTAATAACCGATAACCTTTAACACTGCAAGTTTGACTAAATATCTTTTTTGCTCAAATTTGAATTTGCTTGGAACGCTCTAAAGCGCGACTTTGTTCGGCGGGTGTATCACTTTCACAAGAAGCTATTCCTACAGAGATAATCTCACTAGTACTTTCCATTATTCTCTGTATACCTTCTTGTTCTAAGTTAGATACAGAGTCGAGGGTAATAGTTTGATCGTTATATTCAATTTGATAGGTGCTGCCTAATTGCCATTTATATTCTACTGATAACACTGCAATATTGAACTCTGCTACTCTCCCTTGACTATCTTTGCCTTCTTCATAAGGAAAATAATCTACTTTGCCTCTTTTAACTGGCGTTTATCCATAGTCGGCAGTTAGAACTGTAAATTTAGTATTTCGGTTTGCTAGTGCTACTATCCACAGCAATAATAAGGAAACTAATAACCCACCTTCCGCACCCTAACTGTACCCTAACTGTCACAGATAGTAGTACATACGAACTAAGGCTCCTGCAAGGAAGAAAAGGCTTAATGAGAATAGTATGATTAAAAT
>ERZ1034383.50-NODE-50-length-44751-cov-52.583766_pt1 | contig 44751 bp, 52 predicted proteins | sample MGYA00520613_ERZ1034383 | MGnify/ENA primary metagenome ERZ1034383 (study PRJEB33736, sample SAMEA104288467) | Azolla filiculoides | biome: Urban; feature: water surface; material: ditch water | place: Netherlands | collected 2014 ... | reverse complement strand
AAAACATCCCCCTTGCCTTGGTAGCTTTAGAGAAACTATTGGGTGGGGGAAAACGACTGAGTTACCTGTGCCAGGACGAAACCAGATTAGGTTTGAAGACCGAAACTGGAGGAGTGAGTGATTACGGCTCGTGGTGTTAAACCTGTAGTGAGGGTGCAGTGGCCACGAAAAGCATTTTGGCTTTATGGAGTTGTTGAACCCACCTCTGGATGGCATTTTTGTCAGGAATATCCTCATCTAAACAGTGAAAATTTTCAGAAATTCTTGGATGTCCTATCTCAAGAATTAGGTTCTGATATGGCATTAATGCAGATGGATCAAGCTTCTGCACACCAAGCTTTGGCACTGTCTTGCCCTGAAAATATTATTCCCATTTTTCAACCATCTCACTCTCCTCAACTTAACCCCATGGAGCGATTATGGCAGTTTATTAAACGTCAGTTCAAAGGTGAAAGTTTCTCACATCTCGACCAATTGCGTCAAGGAGTTCAACATGAATTAGCTCAATTATCTTCTGAGGTCATCTCCTCTTTGACCAGTTATGATTTCATCCTTGAAGCTCTGTTTCACCAAGCTTTATTCTGTGCAGCCTCATAGAGAATTGGTATAAGCAGAAAATAGTAGTAAAAGATGGGAATATATTAATACTTTTGAATTTTGAATTTTGAATTAGTTATGACCTCCACTCATTTCCTGGTGTAGTTCCGGTTATCAAATCTCCCAAAGATTACCAAGCATACCGCATTAGCACCTGTGACTCTAATCTGTTAGTAATTATCTTTGATTCCACAAATGGTAATGCTTCCTTAACTTGTTGTGTGGAAATATTTGATGTGAGTGGACAAACGCCACCAAATCTTCATCAATGGGCATTAGAAATGTTTTTCATCCTCAAAGGAGAAGGCGTTGATATTTGTGATGGTAAAAAGTACCTATCAAAGCTGGAGATAGTTTATTAGTTCCACCTACAGGTACTCATTTGATTAGAAATACTGGTAACACTCGTCTTTACACGCTGACAATTATGGTTCCAAATGAAGATTCTGAGGATTAATTCTTAGTGGTATAACTGTCGAATTAGATGCTGAAGATATGTCTGTTTTAGAAAGATCAGATTCCTTTAGCTTTGTGTGAAATCAGGTATTACTGATTGATCTGCAATAAACGCTGTTCCCAATCAATTACAGGTGGTTTTGTTCCTTGATTAACTAGTTCAAAAACCTATCCATTAGAAGTTCAAAAACTTGTCCATTAGAACTTGGATAAAATGAACTTTCTACACAAGCCCCAGCAACATCAGTCCGGCTGGCTTCTCCTGCAAGAGAATCACGACTACCCACTAATACCCCTAACTTACCTGATGTTTTTGCCTTTGTTAAGGTATTCAGATCCTAGGAAGTAAACAGTCCATCAATTAAACGTCCAGGACGGATGATTGTGTAAGGAATTCCTGAATTAATAATGGCGTCTTCTCCCTCTTGTTTGGCATCTAGGATACCAAAGCAATGAATAATATTAAAAGGAAATTGATTTTTTCTAAAAAAACCGCAGGAAGAAATAACAACGAACCTCTTTAGATTTTTAGGTGCTGCTGCAACTAGGTTTATACCAGCTTAGTAATCAAGTTTATAAGGTGTATTTTCGGCTTTATTTTCTATTGATTGAGGGTCAAATAAAGCAAGTCCCCATTCGATCATGTTAGGAGGTGAATCAAATTCCCATCTCGCAGAGGCAAAAGCAGTCTTTCCAGTATAGCAAATGATATAACTGATGTTTGACATTGCTGCTGGTAAGGTATTTAGTTCACGGATATCACCAACAGCAATTTCAACTTTTTGATTGCATATCTCTGCGGCTTTTTGTGCATTTCGTGTGAGAATGCGAACTGACAAACCTTTTTCTAGTAATTTGCTGACTACAAGTTATCCAACACCACCAGTAGCACTAGCAACTCATACAACATCTTCTCTGGAAAGTTCTATCCTAGCCATCATTTTTTAATATTGAGTAATTGCAGAAATCAAATACAAATCCTATAAGATTTCATCTTAATTTAAACATCCATCACAATTTGAGCTTTACCATTGTGTCCATGAATCAATTCGATTTGTTCCCAGCCTCCAGTATACCAAGCAGTTGAAGTAACTTCACCCAGTTATTGTATAATAGCCATACCACCACAACTTTAAAAAAAGTATCCTACTGCAACTACAACAGTTCCGCTAATACCTGTGACATATTTTTTCCTAATTAGCTGCAAAGTATTGAGATTATATCCATCTAGACACTGTTGATCAAATACTAACTATCTATCCCTTTTGTCTTGGAGTTATTGAGAAGAATATAAAGATGGGAAATTAGCATAACTGGAATTTGGCAAACCTCTAGCAATGGATACTTGTCCATCTCGTAAAATAACTCCTCCAGTAATTATTTGGTGGGATAGTGAAGCGGAACGAAGGTATCGCTGTTTCTCCTGTTTAATTAACCAAAATGTTTGTAGTTTGAGTTCCATCGATTACGCTATTTCATTACCAATATGGCTATTTTTATGAATTATTTGTGATTAACATAGTCGAAAGATATAGTGAAAACTGCCCTGTAATTACCAGACAGTAATCTTGTAAATTTTGCATGAGTCAGGACAAATAATCTAATTTCGTTAAATATTATACTGAATAACCAGTTAACTAAGTGAAAGATGTAAGCAAGAGCAATGAATTTATAGTCAAAATGGCCGACATAGTAATAGGCATTAGCCTACTGCTCACAAAATTATCACAATCTAGAGGTTAATCTATCAGGAATATACTCCTATGAGCCGAAAAACCAACAAAATCTGCAAACAATCAGGAGTAATTCCATATCGTGTGAGAGATGGAAAAATTGAAATCTTATTGATTACCACCCGTAAATGCCAAAGTTGGGTAATACCCAAAGGAGGTGTTTGTAAAGGCATGACTCTACCTGATTCAGCAGCTAAAGAAGCCTGGGAAGAAGCAGGAGTTGTTGGTCAAGTAAATACTGAGAAAATCGGCGTTTATCAATATTGTAAAGGCGGTAATATTTATCGAGTAGGTCTATTTTTATTGCCAGTAGAACAAGTATTAGAAAATTGGACAGAAGCAACCCAACGAGAAAGGATCTGGTTAGATATTAATCATGCTGCCATGATTGTTAAAGAAAATTCTCTTAAAAGGATTTTGCAGACCTCACAAAACCAAGTAAAAATCTAAAATTAAAAACGTAAGAATTCAGGAGTTAGGAGTCAGAATTTTTGAGAAGTCGGTTAATTATCAAATAGATATTTTTGGCGTTAGCATGAAAAAGCTGACTGGTGATATTTGATAGCTGAATGCTTACCTAAAAACTAAAAACTAAAAATCCAATCCTCTAGAGGTAATTCATGAATTACCCCTATCTTTTGAGTTATAAACGATGGTTTCCAAATCAAACTTGACTACAAGATAATTGAAATCTTAATCACCACCATTTGTTAAATCTTCAAAACCCAAAATATTATCTCCTAAAAGATGGACATGATCTACTTGATCAGAATTAGCACCTAAGAATGTCAAGTGAACTGCTGGATAATTCTTGGTACTACTATCAATAACAGCATCGGGTTTACTATTAATAATCAAAAATGCTACATAGATGTTACCACCTTCTAACGTACTTTTAGAAGTCGCTGCTTGACTATTACTTACACTCAAACCTAGATTGCTTAAATCCTTATTAACCGCAGCTTGAGTATAGCCAGCTTCTCCAGGAAGAATATCAGGAGTACCATCACCATTGATATCAATCCCACCATTTTGATCAGTTACTTTATAGAAGCCGATATAGTTATCAAAGGCTGCTTCTCGGTAGACTGTAAACTCAGTATTTACCAAACCAGTAACATTCCATAAATCAATATTTTTTCCTTTAGGAGAATCTTGCAATCCTGTACCTAGAGTTAAATGATTATCTGTAGCTAGAATATTAACAACTAAATCCTATAAGTCCGAATAATTAGTAGAAGTATCCTGCCAACCAAGAGAGAAATCATCATCGCCTAAGTTGCTAATTTGGAGAGTTGAGGACTTAGAAAAAATCATGTTGGAAATAGGAGTCCTAGCAGCTGTTACAGAATGAGTTGATCTATTTTCTACTAAGTAGAATATCAAGTTAGTATTGGCATTAAATTCTAATAGCCTGTTGAGGCTGCTAGTATCAAACTGGCTGGTAATTTTAGAAATTTTAGAGAAAATAATCTCGCTTTTTTCTAAAGCTGCTCCAGTATATCCAGCTTCACCAGGGGCGATACCATCAATTGTTCCAGAAGCATCATCAACAGCAAATGCTACTAATTCATGAACATCACTAAAACTATTTTCAGCTATTGTAACTTTAAGTCTAGCCCTGCTATTTTAGCTGATTTTTTTAAGAAAATCATCACTAAGTTTGAGGATTTTAGTTGTCGAAAGTCCTCCATCTTTAGGGGTTCAATTTTCGTCAATGTCATTAATATTAATAGTTAAGTCTTTAGTAAAACAGAGTCCATCAGCATCTGTTATCTTAACATTAATGTTGTAGGTCACCTTGGTTTCAAAATTAGGAGAGGCGTTGATCTTCAGATTTTCACCATCAATGGTGAAGACAGTATTATCTGGATAATCCTCATCAGCGACTAAGTTGTATGTGAAAGTATCACCTGTATTCTGGTCAGTAGTGAGAAATATACTAATTACTGTTTCTGAGTCAACATTCTCATCAATGGACGTGATAGTTAATGTTAAATCTGTCGGTGCTATATTTGTGCCTATTTCGTCAATGTCATTGATATTGATAGTCAACTCTTTTTCATAATACAGTCCACCTTGATCTGTCGTTTTGACCAGAAGTACATAACTCGATTTGGTTTCAAAATTAGGAGAGGCGTTAATTTTCCGACTTTCACCATCAATAGTGAAGAAACTATTATTACCAGCACCAGCAACTAGGATCTAAGTAAAGTTATGTACTGTTGCTTTGTAATCGGCTCATCTTTGCAGTTAATCTCCATGAGGAAATTTCTCTGTGCTATCAGTAGCCAGAGTTGATATGAATCGCTGTGGAGGATAGATCCCACATTCCGCGATTAATCTGCGTGAGGAAGTTTGTCCAGGCTGTAGAAGTGAAGCAGCCAGAGTTGCTATAAGTACCAATAGGGATATGAGTTAATCCCACTGTTAATCTGCGTTAAAATTGCTCTCTGTACGGTGGTTAAGAAGTCAGAGTTTAATATGTATTGCAATGGGTATGAGGAAAATCCGGGTTAAAATCTATGCAAAATAAAACCTAGATTCTGATTCAAGTACCCAACTCTGATTCAATTACCCAAACTGGGATATGGTAGAAGCAAAAGCTATTTGCTACTGCAAATCATGATCATCCATGTCTGATCAGACATGGTGTTTTTCCGATGAAACCCCAACTAACCTACCAAAACAAACTTACCAAGATCCTGAAGTTTATACTGGTTTCCTGGGGTTTAATTTTTGGTTGTATTAACTAATAAGCTTTTCATTAAATAGCCAACACAATTATATGCTATATCTTGTACTATTACTTGTCAAGTCTCTAGAAAGTTTAAACAAAGAGTACTGGAGATACTGAGTTTGGTTTTTATGATTAGGACTGAGGATTCCCACAAATAGGGTGAATTTGCCAAGATTTTACTGAAATAACGATGATAATTTCTGACAGTTGAAAGCGCCTAAGTAGGATATGTTAGTGGAAAAAGCAGCACAATATTACTAGTAACATACTTAACGTCTAGTCATGAGAGAGCTAAGATTTTTATGGGAGATCAAATCAGATGTATTTGAACTTTGTTATGAGTTAAATTGTGGGGATCATAGTAGTAGTATTAGTAGCTTTTGGTGTTTTACAATGGTTTCATATAGCTGCTGGTAACTTTCTCAATTGGGTAATTGGTGGTGCTAGTTTTTGGTGGCTATTGGTAATTGTGACAGTTCCGTGGAATGTCCATTTTCAGGCTAAAGAAGTTTTAGCAGAAGCTGCTGAATCAATTAAAAAAAATATTCCTGTAGATGAGAAACAAATTAAGTATGTGAGTATTTTAGCCAAGGGAGCTCTCTGGTGGGCTATTGGTTTACACTTAATGTCAATTATAGCTTTGTATATTCTAGCAGCCACGGAAATTAGTGCTGTTAGATATATCAGTTCTGGTGCAGCTTTGTTATTAACCTTATTGCTTCCAGCAATTAGCATCTATGAATATTCATATGCGAGGTTGAGAATGATTTGTCAAGCTTTTACCTATCCTCGTGAAGGTATTTTGGAACTGCGTAACCGTTTTTATTAAATAGAACAAAAAAGGCAATCTTTAGAAGGTAAACGGAATCTAGAACAACCATATTCTTTAGCAGCTAACAACTAAAGATTTAGCGAAGAAACACGACAAGAGTTAGCTCGTATTATTGCTGGTTTAGGAGAATTAAGAGCTACAAACCAAACAGAAGATGAGCGTTTATCGAGAGAAGCCAGAAATGCGATCACACAACTCTCCAGCGATGGACAATTTCTCGATCACGTCAGCGAGATTATTGGATTTTTTAAATCGGCTTAATGGAATCAGTTATCAGTTATCACCCTTCTAAACTCCTGACTCCCGACTCCTGACTTCCCTATTTCCTGGCTTGAATTACCTGTAAACTACCACCAGCATATAAACTTGGTGCATTTACCTCAAACCCATTTTTTCGCAACAAACCAGGTAAATCAGTTTTCAAAAACTCCCAAGCAGTTTCCGTTTCAAACAACCAGAAAAAAACTGATAAACCTGGCCGAAAAATAGGGTTTGTGGGAGGATGCAAATCTACCAAAGTGAATACTCCTCCTGGCTTTAATACCCGATAAACTTCTTGAATGATTTTTCGCAATTGTTCCGGCTCCATCTCATGTAAAGCGGCGCTAGTATGTACCACATCAAATAAACTATCTGTAAAAGGCATATCTTCTGCAAAAGCTTCCACATAAGTAGCATTCGGGACATTTTGACGCGCCCGTTGTAAAGATAATGGGGAAGCATCCAGTCCTGTAACATTTTGTGATAATTTCACCAAAAATTCTGTCCCTTGTCCGCTACCACAACATAAATCTAGGATTTGTATATCTGAGTGCAGGGTTAAGCCTTGTAGGGCTAGTTGGCGGAAATGCCCTTCACCCCCCACACTCAAGGCTGCTAAACGGGAGATACCATCATATAGCCACTGATAACGGTAACTCCAGTCTCTCAAAATTGTGGCCATTGCATATTTCCTGCTAATAAAGCTTTATCTCTAATAAAGATATATTGTTAACATTAGTAAAAAATCTGCAAGGTTGGGGGAAAGTAACTGCTATGGGTCGTGTAGGCGTATTATTACTCAATCTCGGAGGACCCGATAAATTAGAGGATGTCGGTCCGTTTTTATATAACCTGTTTTCTGATCCCGAAATTATTCGCCTACCATTTCGTTGGATGCAAAAGCCATTGGCTTGGTTTGTTGCTACGCGACGAGAAAAAACATCACAGGGAAATTATAAGCACATAGGTGGTGGTTCACCACTGCGGCGCATTACAGAAGAGCAGGGGGAAGCCTTAAAAGCACAACTGGATGCGATGGGTAAAGAAACCAAGATTTATGTGGGAATGCGTTATTGGCATCCTTATACAGAAGAAGCGATCGCTCAACTGGCACAAGATAACATCGAAAAACTGGTAATTCTGCCACTTTACCCACAATTTTCCATCAGCACCAGTGGTTCTAGCTTCCGGCTGTTGGAAAGACTTTGGCAAGAAAATCCCAAACTTCAGCCCCTTGAATACACCGTTATTCCTTCCTGGTACAAACAAACAGGCTACCTGCAAGCAATGGCGGAACTGATCATTGAACAACTTAATCAATTTCCTGAACCAGATCAGGTGCATATATTCTTTAGCGCCCACGGTGTGCCAAAAAGCTATGTTGTAGAAGCAGGAGATCCTTATCAGCAAGAGATTGAGGAATGTACTCACCTAATTATGGAAACCCTCAATCGCCCTAATCCCCACATACTAGCTTATCAAAGTCGCGTTGGCCCAGTAGAGTGGCTGCAACCTTATACTGAGGAGGCCCTGAAAGAACTAGGCGCAAAAGGTGTCCAAGATTTGATAGTTGTACCGATTAGTTTTGTTTCTGAACACATCGAGACTCTGCAAGAAATTGATATTGAATATCGAGAAATAGCTGAAGAAGCAGGAATTCAAAACTTCCGTCGCGCTGCTGCACCCAACACTCATCCGGTATTTATTAAAGCATTGGCAGACTTGGTAATAGAGTCCCTAGGAAAACCTAGCCTTAAACTGTCCCAAGTCACCCAAATGAAAAAAAGGGTAAAAATGTATCCCCAAGAACGTTGGGAATGGGGATTGACAACTAGCGCCGAAGTCTGGAATGGTCGCATAGCCATGCTAGGTTTTATCGCCTTAATTATCGAGATAGTTACTGGTAGGGGTTTACTTCATGTTATAGGGATTCTCTAACACCAAAAAGAGAACGCTTAAGGGGAAAGGGGAAAATTTTCTTGCCTCACACCCTATCCCCTACCTAATACTACTCAGAAAACACAATCTAAAAGTTATTAGTTGGTTTGGGAGAAGGTTAAAAAGATTTTATTTTCGCTTTTCCCTTCTTCTTTGTCCCCATACCCTACACCCTTCTACTGACGACGATTTTGCCAGTACCACTCATACCACTATTTAGCACTACGAATTGCGAACCAGAGCAGAATTAAAGCAATCAATCCTCCTGAACGGGGAGAATCGACGGCAATGTTTCATGTATAAATTTGTATGTATATAGTTTTAATCGTTGGGTAAATAGAAGGACTATTTTAAATTTTTAATTATGGGAATTATAAAAATAAATTAGAGTATTTGTCTTAACTTGAGTATTTTTGCGTGCATAATTTATTTTTTATTAGTACTTGATTGTTAAAAACAATAGCTTTTCATTAACTGTAGATGTAGTTAATTCATGCTACTTGTTGAAGTGCTGAATGTGGGTTAGAGGATGTTTTAAAAGTCCCTCATGATGTATCAACAACTTTGCTATCCCCTTAAAGTCCCCCTTAAAAAGGGGGACTTTAAGGAATTTAGTTTTATTAAGAATGAACAACGCAGGATCAAGGGTTGGGATGTTGGTGAGCGATCGCTAAATTTCTATTCTTCCCCTGCATCCCCTGCTTACCTTCACAGATCATTTTTGGGTTGACAGACTACTACTAGAGCACGGCGTAAATAAACCAACCATTCCAAATCTCCGAAAAGCTCACGCCGTATTGATTTTGAATTTTGTTGGGGCAGCCTGCTGGAACCAATATTCTCAATTTTGTTAGCGGAGCTCTTCTGAAAGAAGCATTTTGAATTCACGGTGGTACTAGTTTGACTTCTAACTCCTGAATTTTAAATTCCCAGTCGTTGATAAACCTGATCTAAATGTCTGAGATGATGCTGTGGATCAAAACAAGCATCTATTTCTGGCGGTGACAACTTTTGAGTAACACGGGGATCTTTGCTAATCAAATCGCGGAAATTACCTTCCGGTTTGTTCCAAGCAGTGTGGGCGCTTTGTTGGACTATGGCATAAGCTTCTTCGCGGTTAAGTCCTTTGTCTATTAAAGTCAATAGGACTCGTTGACTGAAAACTACGCCACCATAACAGTTGAGATTCCGTTCCATGTTCTGGGGATACACCAGCAGATTTGTTACCAAGTCGGTGATTTCATGCAGCATAAAGTGAGTTAAAATGCAAGCATCTGGCAAAACTACCCGTTCTACAGAACTGTGAGAAATATCTCGTTCGTGCCATAAAGCGACGTTTTCTAAAACTGCACCTGCATGACTTCGTAGCAATCGCGCCATCCCCGTCAGTCGTTCGGAACGGATGGGGTTGCGTTTGTGCGGCATGGCGCTAGAGCCTTTTTGACCTTTAGCGAAGAATTCTTCAACTTCCAAAACGTCAGTTTTTTGGAGATTACGAATTTCTACCGCAAAGCGTTCAATGGATGCAGCGACTAAGGCTAATTGCTGCACATAATCGGCATGAATATCGCGGGAAATAACTTGAGTTGAGGCTGTATCAGTTTTGAGTCCTAGCTTTTGACAAGCGAGCGCTTCTACACGAGGTTCAATATTTGCATAAGTCCCTACCGCACCGGAAATCTTACCTACAGCTATGGTTTTTTGGAGAATTTGCAAGCGTTCTTGATGCCGTAACACTTCCGCTAACCACCCAGCCAACTTAAAACCAAAGGTCATCGGTTCAGCGTGAATACCATGCGAGCGCCCAATCATCACAGTATAACGGTGTTCTCTGGCTTTATGGCGAATTGCCTGAATTAAATCTTCCAAGCATTGCAACAACAGATCCAAACTAGCGATCAATTGTAGTGCTAGAGCCGTATCCAGAACATCCGAACTGGTTAAACCCAGGTGAATATAACGTCCCGTATCACCTACGAATTCATTAACATTTGTCAAAAAAGCGATCATATCATGGCGGACTTCCGCCTCAATTTCCAGCACCCGCTTAGGGTCAAAGTTCGCCTTGGCTTTAATCTCTGCAACCGCCTCTGATGGAATGTAACCTAATTCTGCCTGGGCTTCACAAACAGCAATTTCTACTTGCAGCCAGGTTTTTAGTTTATAAGCTTCGCTCCACAGATTGCCCATTTCGGGCAAAGTATAACGCTCAATCACATTCAGGCATATAATACAACTGTCATATTTTACATTTTAATTAGGGTGTAACGGATAGGAATCCTATTTGATTTGTAAACTTGAAGAGTCTTCAGTCTTTGCTGTTGGGTCCCAGCTGTGGGGAATTCTATCCAACTTAATTTAAATCAGTACATATATTTAGTAAATAATTTAAAGTCATTTTGGCTGGTTTTAGTTTGAATCCTTAACTTCTATTTAAAGACCAGATGTTAATATTTGATAAACTTTCTCACTGTCAATAGGAATTTTGCCTAATCAAAAGATTTACCAGCCAAACAAGTTTGAAGTTGGGATTTGCAATTTTTAGATTTATCCCACTGGTTCTTAGATTGAGTTTGGAGATTTTAGATTGACTGAAAACAGGGTGTAGGGGTATGGGGTGTAGGGAAATATAGTTGGTTCCAGACCCTAAAAGGTGCAAACTCCTCAATTTATTGATGGAGAAGACAAATATCTTGAACATTAAGGATTATAAAAATGCTGGCTATGCATAGCATGAAAGGTGCTTATAAGTTGAATCTAAAACTAGAGTCGACTTTGGAGGAGTTACCAGTTTGGACTGTTCAAATCGAACTAAATCAGCCAGGAAATGAACTAGCTAAACTTTTTGATCAAGAGCCTTTATTACCAGGAATTATCTTGACTAAAAATCAGAAATGTGTAGGCATGATTTCCCGACCACTATTTTTTGAGCAAATGAGCCGTCCTTATGGGTTAGGGCTATTTGCTGGTCGGCCTATTGAATATCTTTACAATGTTCTGCTACCAGAGATATGTATCCTATCTGAGGATACTCCCATTGTGGATGCAACTCAGACAGCATTAGAACGATCCGCTAAACTTGTTTATGAACCGATTGTAATTACAGATCAATCTAGTCAGTATGGATTACTCGATTTCCATCACTTACTTTTAGCTTACTCTCAAATCCATGTTTTAACACTTAATCGACTCCAGAAAGAAAAAGAACTTACTAGCATAGCAAGAGCAGACTTCCGCAACCTTCAACACAACTATACTCGACTATTACAAAATGAAAAAATGATTGCCCTGGGACAACTTGTAGCGGGTATTGCCCACGAAATCAATAATCCCATGAACTTTATCTATGGTAATCTTAACTATGCCACTAAATATGTACAAGACCTCATATACCTAGTTGAATGTTATCAAGAAGAACCTTCTTACTCTGAAGTAGTATTGCGAGCCAAAAAAAGAGGTATTGAAATTGAATTTATCATGGAAGATTTGCCAAGATTGTTATCTTCTATGAAAGTTGGTGCAACCAGAATTAATGAAATTGTCTTATCTCTACGGAATTTTTCCAGACTAGATCAAGCAGAAATAAAATCAGTTGATATTCATGAAGGGATAGAAAATACATTAACAATTCTTCAGCATAACTTGAAAGCTAAACCTGATCGTCCAGAAATTAAAGTAATTAAAGATTATGGTAATCTGCCATTAGTAGAATGCTATGCTGGTCAACTTAATCAGGTATTTATGAATATAATATCTAATGCTATTGATGCCCTTTCCGAAAGTTATCAAATATGTATTTGCGGTCATCATTTAACTTCCCATAATCAAAAAGATATGACAATTACTATTCGTAGTGAAGTCAATAAGGACAATCAGGTAATGATTGGCATTGCTGATAATGGACCAGGAGTACCAGAGAATATCCAAAAACGTGTATTTGATCCATTTTTCACTACCAAGTCTGTAGGTAAAGGAACTGGATTAGGATTATCCATCAGCCACCAAATTGTGGTACAAAAACATGGTGGTCAAATTTACTGTTTATCGCAGCCAGGACAAGGCTCTGAATTTATTATTAAAATTCCCATTATTTCGGACAAAAATAATTTAAATAATAAGTAGGTTGGCGGAAAAATTTATAACTATATCATGCATGGCGAATACAGCAAAGGGGAATCAAGCAATCCCAACGGTTTCAATTAATTTATATTTTGTTACATAGTTATGTTTATTTGTGTCTACCTACTGAGTTTTGCACTCTATATCAAAAATAATGATACCAAATTCTAGTGAAATCAACCTCCTAATTCCATCAAGTAAATTACCTCTATACGCTAAAAAAGTATTAGTAACAGCCCCCAGAAATTATGCCTGTCGTTTGTTGGAAGAAATTATAAAAAAAGGTGGTCTTCCCATTCTCATGTCTACTATCGAAACCTGCTTTTTATCAGATTACACCGATTTAGATATTACTTTGCAGAAGTTAGATAAATTTAACTGGATTATCTTTACCAGTCGCAATGGAATAATTGCCTTTTTTCAGCGTCTACATGAACTGAATATTCCCCACTCTGCGTTACATAATTGTCAATTATGTGCTTTAGGTAAAGATACTGAAAGTTTATTATCTCTTTGTGGACGAGTTGATTTAATCCCCGAAGAACCGAGTCCAGCAGGAATTGTCGCAGAACTATCTAAAATTCCCAATATTCATTATCAAACAGTGCTAGTACCTACTCCTGAAGTTGTGGGTTTACCTGAACCGAATATCATACCTAACTTGATAAATGATTTACATAAATTAGGTATGCAAGTTACTCGTTTATCTACTTATATGACCCAATGTATAGACAAAAATATTTATGCAGTAGAATTAAATTTAATACGTCAAGGAATGATAGATATTATTGCTTTTAGTAGCACAGCAGAAGTAGAAAGTTTTATCAGAATGTTTGATTCAAGAAGTGATTATGAAAACTCTATAATTGCCTGTTTTGGACCATATACAGCTACAAATGTACAAGATTTAGGTTTAAATGTTTCTATTGTATCAAATGACTATAGTTCATTTGCAGGATTTACCGCGGCAATGGCGGATTTTTTACTGAGGGCTTGCTGATAGCGTAGCGTTAAGCCATATAAAGGAAAAACCAGTTTAAGAGTTATTTAAGGTTGATAAGATGTAGGAAATAAGCCTTGATACTATGAGAAATCAAACACCTTTTTAGATTCTATAGCAATGTGGAATCATTGGTTAGAAAATACTAAATTGATTAAAGATAACATAAATAGCAAATAAATTCGTGTTTTGTGACTTAAGTAGTATATTAAGTATAATCCATAGGTTTAAATTCTAGTTTAATAACTTACAAATACAGTAACAGTATTTACTCATAATTCAGTTAGGATTGCTATAGATTATTCTAAATCCTCCTCTTCTTCCTTCTGACTCCTAATCGTCACTAACAACTTTTTTAGCAAGTCCTACTTAGTTTGGATTAATTTTGCGGTTATGCACTGGAAGTCACAAAAACATAAGACTATCTACATATTTATGGCAATTTCTTGGGTCGCTAGAGATAATTAAGTAATCCTAATTCTGCACTTCCAGGAAAAATCTAAAATAGCTATGTTAATCAGTTGGCTGTACCTCATGATAGCAATTGTTTTTGAAATTGCTAGAATAACTTGTATGAAACTGTCTGAAGAACTCACTAAATTAGTTCCTTCAATATTAATTTTTGTATTATATGGACTTTGTTTAACTTTTTTGACACTTTCTCTTAGAAAACTTGAAGTTAGTATTGTTTATGCTTTTTGGTCTGGTTTGGGTACTATTGTAGTTACTAGTATTGGTATTGTCTGGTTTCGTGAATCTTTATACACCTATAAAAGTTATGTCCATCTTTTTAAGAATTATCGGGGTAATTAGTGTAAATCTAAGTTAATACTCGCAGGGATAAAAGAATTAATGTTTACTCATGAGGTTGCAGAATGCTAAATAACAAGGACCCTGACTTCTGAGAGAAATTAGAGGATGTCTGAAAACTTTTTTGTATGGTATCTAACACTTGCAAATCCCTGTCCGCTTTAAAAAGGGGACTTTGAGTAATTTATTCCCGCTTTATAAGAGCATGTTTGAAAAGTTTTAGGAGGTATAAATTGTCATTCTGAGCGCAATAAAATGTGCGTGAATGCGAAGCGTACCCGAGGCTCTAGAATCTACATTTTGAGCATGTACTGAGATGTTTCATTCCGCTCTGCTGCATTCAATATGACACAAAGACCGATTTTTCAAACAACCTCTAAGGGGGGATCTTGATTAATGCTGATAGTTCTCAGATATCCTCTTAAGGATCTGAATCGGAGCTCAGTATTAAATTTGTAATGATCAGAAGATTTCCGGCGGCTTTTGCTCATTCGATTTTGCGGCTTCCTTCACCAATATCCTTTCTTTCCCATTGGGAATATCCCTCACATTTCTACCTGGTTATTTACCAGAATTCTCAGGTAAATTGGGAATATATTTTGCATCTATCTGGAAAATTAGAGTTGGGAAAATAGCAATTTAGCAATATATTCTGCATTTCTTTTTTCCCTCCAAATCCAATGATTATACTGACCTTTTTTTTGAATATGAAGAATTGCTTCTTCGATCACTTTGTCTAAATCATCTAAACTAGAATATAATGAACCTATAGGTACTGGCCAGGTGATTTGATGTTTGATTATGGGATAATCCGGAGCAATAATATAACATCCACAAGACCCAGCATCACTTATCACTCCACTCGCTCGATAATAATAACGCTGTTGATCAAAATTGGTGACTAAAATATCTAATTGTTGTAATGCTTGTAGATAGTCTTCGTCTTCTGTGGTGTCAATAAATATAATATCTGAGCAATTTTCCAGATATTTGGGTTTTTGATTAATGGGTGTACCAATAACGCATTGTAGTTTTTGGGAATGTTGATAAACATAGGAGCGGATTTTTTCTAAGGTCTTATTAATGGGTTTATCTTGTCGAATAATACCTACAATACCAATTGTAATTTTATTGTCTTGTTTGAGCCTTTCTCCCGGTTGTAATTTCGGGGTAACTTCACTAATAACGGGGTGGGGAATAACGATTTTAGAATATGCGTTAAATTTAAACTTATCACTGATATAATCATCATCTAATTCTAAGAGAATAACTTTAAACTTAGGATTAAATTCTATGAAATTTTTCAAATAAACAAAACCTAAATATTTAATTTTGCTTTCTTGAGCCAATAATTGATTACCATGAATACCTAAAAATACTTGTTTCCCTGTTGATACCAACATTGGTAAAAGGGTTAAAAGATGTTGGTTATAAATTTCCATGACATAAATACTATCAACATCTTTGAGGGATAAAGCTTGTAATCCCATTGAAAAATGACGATATTCACGCCGTAATTGTAATCCAACTGTATAACTAGGAATTGCTTGGGTGAATTTTATAAACCATTTAGGTATTGGTCTTTCTATGGTGACAAAGCCGATTTTATGATTAGATAAGTGCTGATTAATTTGTAAAAGCTCTCTGAGTCCCTGATGGAATAGCTGCATTTTATATTAAATATTGAAAAACTTTGACTAGTTTTTGACAAATAGCTTTTTGATTAAAATTATCTTCAACGATTTGACGACCATTTTCTCCGAAATTATGACCGAGACTACGGTTTTTGTAAAAAAAGACCAACGCCTCATACCAATCTGCAGTGCTGTTTGCACCTAGTCTAACTTCTCCTAATACGAGGACTGCTGAATTCATGCCTAGAGGAGATACTATAACGGGTATACAACAGGCCATATAAAAGCTACACTTTCCCTTTTTCCATTCATTATTAGGGAGAGGGATTAATCCTATATCCATTTACTGAACCTCTGTGACTTCTGTTTGAGAAGAGCAAGGAATAAAACGAACTCTTTCAGCTGGTAACGAGGAAAAAGAGAGGGGTTGATCGGTAATTATCAACAGTTCTGAGTCGAGAAATTGATTCATAAATTGGGCTATAGCAGGTTCTATTGCTTGTAAATACCCGAGATTTCCTACCCTTCCTGTCCAACCAATGATGAATTTATCAGAATTATCGTCAGATGAGGCTAATCTAGGACGAAAGCGTTCTGTATCAATGGCTGTCGGGATTATCCGCACCTCTGCACCATAATTGACAAACCAATCAGCTAAGTAGTTATTTCCGACAATGATAATATCAGCACATTTAGCGATTGACTGAATCAAATTTAACACTCTTTCTGCATAAGATCGTTGATTAAAATAGTTTGAGGCAGAAGCTAACCAAATGGCATCATCGACATCAAAAACTAGGGGTTTTTTCAGCAATGGTTCTAGGGTACAGCGTCCTGGTACTAATTCTCGTTGTACCCAAGTAATTTGACTACTCCAACTGCCAGCAACACCAGGAATTCTGGATATTAGTTTTGCTCCTAACATCATCATTCTTAATGATTGTCGGTATTTTGTTCCTGTGGCAAAGTCAGGAATAAGTTTATTTTTATCAATGTTAGGGATATGTTATTTTACCTGAAGTCCCAATTTTTTGAGAGGTTCAATATGCTATCAGACTCGAAAGCGAGATGATGGAGTATTACTACCGCTTGTTAGTGCTGCAACTTTAATCATTGATTTTTTTCGCCCAAATTGTCATTCTTCCTGTTTGAGCTAAAATACTAAGGGGATATGCCAGAGGATATAAACAATATTGCTTCTTTCCAGACTTTTTAGGAAAATCAATTAGTGCTTGAGTCCATTGATTTTTATAACCTCGATCTTCCAGGGGATAACCCATAGTAGCAATCAAGTCATATAGAAATCTTTGGTGTAATACACAAGTCATTTTCCACCCCCTTAGTTCTAATATTGTTCCCAGGTTTTGCGGTGTATAGTGATAGAGATGATGCGGAAGATTTAAAGAATACTAAGCATTTTTAAACAAAGGAAAGTTCCAGGAACCCACATTAGGAACACATAACACTAACCATCCATCCGGAGCAACCCAATTATGGAGTTTTTTCAATCCTAAAATTGGATAATGTTAAGTGTTATAATACCATCCACGCTACAACTAGATCATATTTCTACTCAGATTCTGGAGCGGTTTCTAATGAACCTCTATGAACTTTATAGCCTAGAGAAATAGCTACTTCTGACGCAGTTTCTGGAAATTCAATGCCTTCAACTTCCCATCCTTGATTCATTTGCCATCTCATGCAGGAATTTTCCAGAAGTACATCCTACTTCTAACATTCGAGATGGAGCTAAACTTGGCAATTTATTATAATTATTAAATTCAAACTTTAAAAACTTTTCAAATAAGCGTTTCCAGAGAAGTTTAGAATCCTCAGATAAAGATCCATTAGGAATTTTACTCTATTTATATGGTCCGTAATAATCAGGATAATAAAACCCAATTGTTTCTGGTATTGGACGCGGATTAGTTCGCATCAAGCTACAACTCCGGCATCTCACTACGGTAAACTCACCAGGAAGATTATGTAAGTGACCGCGTCCATTTAAAATTATTTGGTCATACAATTTAACACAAATGGGACAAGGGTTACTTTCTAATTGGACTTGTGTAGGTAGCATTTTTATTGTTTCCTAATTAATGTGTTTTTCCATTGATAGAAAGGACTCATAGAAATCTTTAAAAGAAGCTCCATTTCCCCAGCAGGAACTATATCGCTTGTAATAACATTTCTGTACTTCATAAAATGAACCATAACTTTGAGTCAGTCATTGATAATGTAGGCAGGTAAAACGAAAGATTTTTGCCAAGGTTCATAGGTAATCATTCTCGTGTGGTATCGACTCAAACCTACTCCCTAAAAGAACCGAATTAAATAATTCCTCTCAAAACGAAATTTGGGGATTTTATGATCAATATTCATGTCTTTATTAAAGTAAAGTTCCCACCCACGATACAAAATGTATGATAACATTTCTATATTTTCAGATTTTTTTGATAAGGACTCACCTCATACTCCTGTAATCTTTTGACGTTCAGGAACACTTTTTAACCAAGCTTGTTTGCTAATAAATATTCCTGCTCCGGGAGGAAATATTTTTTTCGGGTATGCTTGTATTTTCCATTATAGCAATAAGTTTTATTCCCTTCGACTAAGTGCAAAAAAGCGAGCAATTCTTTCAAATTCTGGAGGTGGTTCGACTTCAAATTTGCCATGAATTTGTCCCCCATAATCACCAGGTTTTACATGGGTTTGGCCAAATTTATAAGCCTCTACTACCCAGTTAGGATAGGGTAAATTATCATCATCCAGAAATCCGATTAAATCACTTTTTGCTTCGCGGCTCGCACATCTGCGTGCAAAGGCCAGTCCCTGTTCATTTTCAAAGCAATATTTGAGTGGATAAACTTCACTCCAATTAGGTATTTGCTCTTTTACTACTACAGCAGTTTTATCAGTGCTATTATTGTGAATAATCAAAATTTCCCAGGAAATTTATTCTGTCCCAATTTGCGAGCGCAATTTTCCTAGGATATCTACTATGCGGTTTTCTCCGTTGTAGGTACAGATAGCCACTGTAAAATTAACCATAAGCACTTTTTACTATCAACGTTATGAGTCAATCTTGTCTGAATGCGATCGCAAATGCATTAATTAAGTTCATGATAAAACTTCAGTGCTACGCGTAATTATTCTTAGTTATATCCAGAAAAAGGTTATTTAGCAATCAATACAGAATAAATTTGATTCCCATTCTGGGCGGGAAGTTGTGAATCAGAGTAAATTATTACAGAGGCAGTATTGACATAGGAGATCACAAACTTAACCATAGATTCAGTTAGATTTCACCTAGAATCTGCTGTTTTTAATGATTTTAGCCAGTTCAATGACTTGACTTTTTCTCTGAAAACTCGTTTTCGCTAGTTTTAGAACATCCTCTCAAATAGTCAAGTTCAAGTTTACAGAAGTTAAAAATTTAAATCACCAATAGACCTCTTGCAGAATTAATTTTATGTTATAAGAGGGGGCTGTCTTTATTTTACCCAAAAGTTACACTTACACGGTTATATTTATATATATACTTCAATTAGCGAGGGCAAGCAAAGAACACCAAAAATACATAGAATCTAAAACTCTCTATCATACCACAGAAATAATTTTGCAAGAGGTATAATATGCTAAGAGTTAAAAACTTAAATAAATCTTACCCAAATAGAAAACTTCTTGAAAAATTAACGCTACATATTAATACAGGCGAGGTTTACGGTTTGTTAGATACAAATGGAGCAGTATTATTTGTAATCTATACTCAGTGGTGCTAGTGGTTATACTACCATCAATAATCAACCAATTTCTGAATCAACAAAGAAAACAATTAGGATTCCTCCTCAAGAAAACCTGTTATATAAAACCCTTTCTTGTGCAGAGAATTTGCAATTTTTTGCTGATATTTACGGTTTGGATCGAGAAACGAAAAGTAAACAAGTCGAAGTAACTCTCAAAGCTGTTAATTTATTAGATAGAGCTAAAAGTCCTGTAGAAACTCTGACTGTGGGAATCGAAAGACGGTTAAGTATTGCTGTTGCGTTGATACATCAGCCGCAGTTAGTAACTCTAGATGAACCGACTACAGGTTTATATATTGAAGCGAGATATGAAATTTGGGAATTAATTCGCCAACTAGAAAATCAAGGCATGACCATCTTATTGACAACACATTTACTCCCTTCCCACTAAACGAATAAGGTCATAGTAATAAGGTAGAGGGATAATGCTTTTGCCTAAGGTGGAATTCCACATCCCTAATTTTATACTGGGAACGGAGTTTTAGATGAACCTGAACGACTTTGTAACCGAATTGGCATTTTGAAAAGTGGTTTAATTTTAGCTGAGGGGAGTTTATATGACCTAAAAACTCTAATTCCGGGATAGGAAGTTTTAGTGTTACAAACTATATATATAAGAACAGAAAGTGATCTCACTAGCTCAAAAATATGGTTTCATACCCATGTGTTATGGTAATCACTTAGCTTTTTTACTACCAGAAGCGCTAGACTTAAAAGAAGTCATGACCAGATTTGAAGGCATACTCATTGATTCTATTTCTCGTCAACCTGTACGCTTAGAGCATATTTATTTAGAAATCACCCAAGATCAAGAAAGCAGGTGACAGGAGGAACTATTTTGTCTTTTGAATTCTTCTATTCACTATGTTTGAATTTTGAATTGCTTATCATGGATATTGTTGAAATTCTCAAAGCCGACTATCAAAGATTTCCCGTGAATCAAACCTACAGCATTTATGCACCAGAGGTTTATTTTCAAGATGCTGTTTTTAAATTTCGTGGTTTGGAACTTTATAAATGGATGATTAAATTTATCCAGACTTTCTTCTTAAATCTGAAAATGGATTTGCATAACATTGAACAACAAGAAGACACAATTAAAAGCGACTGGACACTTAGCTGGAACTCCCCCCTCCCCTGGAAACCACGTATATCTATTTCTGGTTGGAGTGAACTACGTCTCAACTCTGAAGGTTTAATTATTTCCCATATTGATTATTGGCATTCTTCCCGATTAAATTTGCTGAAGCAACACCTATTTTCCGCAAACAAAGGATAATGTAAATAAATGTAACCGAAATTTAGGCAGGACAAAATCATCCATGCGAGTAATTTTAATGACAGGTAAGGGTGGCGTAGGTAAAACCTCTGTTGCCGCAGCCACTGGACTTCGGTCTGCAGAACTCGGCTATCGGACATTGGTTTTAAGTACAGATCCTGCTCACTCCTTAGCAGATAGTTTTGATATAGAATTGGGACATGATGCCAAACAAGTGCGCCCAAATTTGTGGGGTGCAGAACTCGATGCACTGCAAGAATTAGAAGGTAACTGGGGTGCTGTAAAGCGTTATATTACCCAAGTCTTACAGGCACGGGGTTTAGACGGGATACAAGCGGAAGAATTGGCAATTTTACCAGGCATGGATGAGATTTTCGGCTTGGTCAGAATGAAACGTCACTATGATGAAGGGGAATTTGACGTTTTGATTATTGATTCTGCCCCAACTGGTACTGCACTGCGTTTGCTAAGTTTACCAGAAGTTGGTGGCTGGTATATGCGGCGTTTTTACAAACCTTTTCAAAATATCTCAGTGGCACTCAGACCTTTAGTAGAACCGCTGTTTAGACCCATTGCTGGTTTTTCTTTACCAGATAAAGAAGTAATGGATGCGCCTTATGAGTTTTATGAACAAATAGAAGCACTGGAAAAAGTATTGACTGACAATAATCAAACATCGGTTCGACTTGTCACGAACCCAGAAAAAATGGTGATTAAAGAATCTCTTCGGGCTCATGCTTATCTGAGCTTGTATAATGTAGCGACAGATTTAGTCGTAGCTAATCGCATTATTCCTAAAGAAGTTGAAGATCCCTTTTTCCAACGTTGGAAAGAAAATCAAGAGCAATATCGCCAAGAAATTCATGAAAACTTTCACCCCTTACCTGTGAAAGAAATTCCTCTTTATTCTGAGGAAATGTGTGGTTTAGCAGCATTAGATAGACTGAAAGAAACTCTCTACTCAGATGAAGACCCAACTCAGATTTATTACAAAGAAACTACTATGAGAATTGTGACGGAAAATAACCAATACAGCTTGGAACTTTATTTACCTAATATTCCTAAAAGCCAGATTCAACTCAGTAAAACTGGTGACGAATTAAACATTACTATTGGTAATCATCGCCGTAACTTGATTTTACCCCAAGCTTTAGCCGCACTGCAACCATCAGGGGCAAAAATGGATGATGATTATCTAAAAATTCGTTTTGCTGACAATGTAAGAGTCTAGCAAGTAGGTGATAGGAGGCAGGACAATTTTAAATTGTACTACCTCCTATCACCTGTTCCCTGATGATAATTATGCGGAAATTTATGATCTATCTAATTTAATCACGATTAAGTCTATCACTTCTCCGTATACGCAGTGTTGCTTTTGTCCACAGTAAAATATTTTAATATTATTAATCTGAATAATCGACTTGTAGTAAGATAATAATTATTGTATAAAAATAATGCTTGCCATCCCACCAATAGACCTACAGACAGGTATAGCCCAAGAAACTCTACCTCGTCGGATTACAAATCGGATTCGGCATTCCTTAGAGTTAGAAGACATTATTACAGCAACTACAGCTGAGGTTCGTTCCTTACTAAGAACTTACCGAGTGATGATTTATAAATTCCATCCTGATGGTAGTGGTTAATTTATTGCTGAATCTATTTATGAAAATAGTTTACCCTCGTTGTTAGGGTTGAGTTTTCCTGCTGATGATATACCTCCCCATGCGCGAGAATTGTTTATTAAATCGCGGGTGCGTTCTGTAGTTAATGTTGATTCTGGTGAAATTGGCCAAAGTCCTGTACATGACCTCAACACAGGAGAAATTACATCTGATGAGATTCTTTACCGTCCTCTAGAACCATGTCATATAAAATATTTGACAGGTATGGGCGTAAAATCTTCAGTGGTCGCACCGATTATTTATGAAGATAAACTGTGGGGATTATTAGCATCACATCATTCTTAAGCCCGTGACGTGGTAGAATATGAACTGGAAGCAATGCAGCTGGTAGTAGAACAGTTATCTGTGGCGATAGCACACAACAATCTCCTCATCCAAGCCCGTGCCAAAGCGGAACGAGAAATTATTATTAACCGTGTTGCCACCCTGCTTTATTCACTGCCGACTATTGTCTTACAACCAGCTTTAGGAGCGATAGTTGCCGCTTTTAATGGCGTTGGAGGCATATTATGCATCAGATATAATGCCTTTAATTTTCGACATAGTAGCTTTTAAGCTCTCACAGAATATTTAATTCCTGGTAGCAACTTTTTCCAGCTTTATTTATGTGGACAACAACCTATTAATGCTGAACAGAATATATATCCCATTTGAGAGCAGTATAGCGTCTTGAGAGAACATTATAAGTCCGGTCAATATGAAATTTGGCCAATTTCTGATATCTATCAAGATGCTAATTTAAGCATTTTACAACTTGCTTTTAAACCTACAAAAATTCGCAGTATTTTAATGATTCCCCTGCACTATCGACAAGAATTAGTGGGTTATTTAAGCCTTTTTCGCAATGAAATAGACACATAAACCTTTTGGGCAGGTAAATTTGATCCAGATAATAGACAACTTTATCCCCGTATATCTTTTGATTTGTGGCGCGAATCGAAACAAGGACAAGCTCAACAATGGACAGATACAGAAATTGAACTAGCTATATAAATTAGTAAACATTTTGCCTCAGCAATTCATCAATATGAACTTTACCAACAGGTACAAAGTTTCAATTAAACTTTAGAAGAACAAGTCCATAAAAGGATATTAGAAATACAAAAAACTGCTGAAGAACAACAACCTGTGTTCGCAGTTATTAATAGAATTCGTCAATCCCTTGATACTGATAATATGTTTAAAACAACTACTAAAGAAGTCTCTCAATTAATCAAATATGATCCTCTTTCTCTATATAAATTCAATACAGATTGGTCCGGAGAACTTGTTGGAGATTTTAATGGTACTAGTACCAAGTACTTGTATGAATCTAAACTGCGAATTAATACAGTTTGCAATAATACTTATTTACGAGAAACAGAAGAAGGAAGATATCGCAATAATAAAACTTATGCAGTAGATGATATATATAAAATGGGATTTACTCCCTGTCATATTGATAACTTAAAACAGTTTCACATTTATGCTTTTGTCTTAGCTCCTATTTTTATCAGTAAAAAACTTTGTGGTTTACTTTCTAAGTATTAACACGCAGGGACTCGTCAATGGACAACCTCAGAAGTTAACTCCATCAGTCAGATTGCAGGGCAACTTGGAGTAGCAATTCAACAAGCTGAATTACTTGTCAAAACTCAAAAGCACGGGGAACAATTAACTCAAACCCTGCATGAATTGGAAACTACTCAAACCCAACTAATTCAAACTGAAAAAATGTATTCTCTGGGACAACTTATAGCGGGTGTTGCTCATGAAATTAATAACCCAGTTAATTTTATTTCTGGAAACCTTACCCATATCCATGAATATGCCAAAAACTTGCTGACCACGCTCAATCTTCATCAGCAAGAATTAAAAACCCTAGCAAAAATATTTTAGATAAATCCGAACAAATTGATTTATAATTTCTCATAGAAGATTTACCCGAAAGTTTATCTTCCATGATAATTGGGTTAGATAGAATCCGGCAAATCGTCTTATATTTGCGAAATTTTCCACGTTTTTATGAGTCAGAAATGAAGGATGTGAATATCCATGATTGTATTGATAGTACACTCTTAATTTTATAGAACTGCTTAAAAGCAAAACCTGAATCTCCTGCTATTGAACTGATCAAAGAATATGGTGATTTACCTTTGGTAGCATGTTATGCTGGACAACTAAATCAAGTCTTTATGAATATTTTGTGTAATGCTATTGATACCTTAGAAACTAGTAAAACATATACATTAGAAAATCCCAAACCAGGAAAAATTACTATTTCTGCTGCTGTGGGAGTAATCAATGACACTGTGAACAGTGCAGTCATTCGTATTGGTGACAATGGTTCAGGAATACCCTCAGCTATCAGAGACAGAATATTTGATACTGTTTTCACAACTAAGCCAGTAGGAAAAGGTACTGGTTTGGCTTTATCAATTAGTTACCAAATTGTGGTAGAAAAGCATGGTGGAATTTTAAAATTTAATTCACAACCAGATGTAGGTACAGAATTCTGGATTGGAATCCCCATTAAACATATTGTCAGGAGTTAGAAGTGAGGAGTCAGGAGTCAGGAGTAGGAGTCCAGGAAATTATTTTTCTTTTGCCTTCTTCCCTGTCACCTATCGGAAGCATCCCAAATGTGTAAGTGTCATACTGTAGTTTCCTTCCCGCAGGCTATGCAGCGCACCGTAATGTTCGCGTAGGGTGCCGGAGGGTCTAGGATCTCGGAGATTCTTCTCGTCACTCTGTTCCGTATGGCTTACGCCACGCTTCCCTAACAGAATGACAACTGACGATATTTTTGCAAAATTGGGATGCTCCCCACCTGTCACCTAGTAATGCTAATTCCTAAGTTGCACAGGCATAGCTAAATAGGTCATTTTCAAACCGCCTAAAGGTGTAAAAACTACCGGAGTTAAACTTTGATTTAAATGCATTTGAATTTCGGAAGATGGTAACTCTTTCACGCCTTCCATTAAATATTTGACGTTAAAAGCAATGTCTATATCTTCCCCAGAAATCTTTGCCGGCATTGACTCTGTACCACTACCCACATCTTGCGCTTCACAAGATAAAGTAATTTCTTGATTGGCATTATCAATACTGACTTTGACAATATTATTTTTCTGATCAGCTAACACTGCAATTCGCTCTAAGGTGCTGATAAATTGCCGCCGTTCTAGTGTGACTTGTCGCTCAAATTGACGCGGTATTAATTGCCGATAAGCGGGATATTGTCCTTCTAAAGTCCGACTGGTTAAGCGTTGATTTTGCCAAGAGAATACGACTTGACCAGGATCAAGATATAAGGCTACTGTTTCTTCTAATGAACTATGGGCTAACATCCGCTGTAATTCGCGCAAGGCTCTAGCTGGTACTGTCACTTCTAGTTGTTCATTACTATCAATAGGACGCTCGTTAGTAGTTTCCAGGACTGCAAGGCGGTGTCCATCTGTAGCGGCAAATTCTAAGGTGTCCTGTTTAACCGTTAAATGCACGCCTGTGAGGACTTGTTTGGTTTCATCTGCACTGGTAGCAAATAATGAACCCTTCAAGCCTTCAATTACTGCAGCCGTAGTGAGTTGAATTGCTTCGGAGCTTTCAATTACAGGTAATTCGGGGAATTCTTCTGCTCCCATTGCCCGGACTTGATACTTGCCGCTTTTGGGTTTGAGGGTGACAAGTATACCTTCTCCGGTGTTGTCTCCTGATTCGTCATCTAGGGTGATTTCGCCTTCTGGTAGACGGGAGGTAATATCTACAAGTAGCTTAGCAGGAAGAGCGATCGCACCGCCTTCAATTACCTCAGCACTAAAAGTGCTACGGATACCCAAGCTGAGATCAAAGGCTGTTAAGCTGACCTGGTTAGTTTCTGCATCCGCCTGTAGAAGTACGTTAGCAAGTACGGGATGAGTAGGTCTTGATGGTACTGCACGACTGACGAGTGAAAGATTGGTACTGAGGTCGCTTTGAGAGCAAACTAATTTCATGGTAGAGAGTAAACTGGTGAAGGATTATAGTAACAAATTTTAGGCTGGGGACTAGGGACTCGTAGCTGTGGAAAATCTGTGGAAAAATTAGGAATCTAGCTACCTACCATAAGCTATAATTACTTTCGTAATTCTTCAACACTATTTGCAGTTCTGATAGCTTGTTGAAATGCTTTCAACTATTGAAAATTGCTGATTTTATAAATAACAGGTATCAATTCTAAACCTGCATTACCAAACTTAATTTCTAAAGCCAATTCAATCCCCGAATATAATTCCTCCCATAGTCGGCGAATTTCGCCTTTCCGTACAACTTCTTGATACCAAGGTGATTCGTGTAATACCGCTATATCCCACCTCATGATTTCTTGAACTAACGAACTATTCAATATAAATGAAGGAAAGAAAGCGATAACTGTTTCTAATTGGTTTAATTGTCCATCATTACGTAATATTGGCAGTGCTTCTCGAATGGTTGACTCAGTTTGGCCTCATTTAAGACTTCATGGGATCAAACTCCTACTTCTGAGAACGACTAATCATATTGATTCGATAGCTCAATTGACCTAAGGTTTCACTTAAAGTCTGGTCTGCTTCTTGTAGTCCCGTAATTTTCTCACAACTATACATCAGTGTTGTATGGTCTTTACCACCAAAATCCTCCGCAATTATTGGTAAACTTAAGCCTGTATATTATTGACGTATTAAATATATAGCAATTTCTCTACCCCAGCTAATTTCTCTCCTGCGATAATTACCTTTTCAATATTCAATTGAGAGCTTAAAAAAATCTGCCTCCACATTTAAGACTACCTCTGGTGTTGCTTCCGTTTTTTTGTTAGCTGTGCCTAAAACTGTCGTGGTATTTACCACCGTCATTAGTAAACCCCAAAGAGAAATATAAGCTACTGCCCGAATTAAGGCCCCTTGCAATTACAGAATATTGGAAGTATAGTTATAAGCAATATATTCAATTACATCTCTAGGTCAACGAATATTTCCATATTCAGCTTTTTTTTTGCAAAATTGCCATGCGCGTTTCTAAATCCGGCCTTTGAATATCAGCAATGAACCCCATAGGAAACCCCGAATAAAGCCATTCTTGCAGACTAGGAATTTGCCTAGGAAGACGGTCAGAAGCAATCACAACTTGTTTCCCAGCCTCATGTAAGGTTTTAAAAGTATGAAAAAATTCTTCTTAAGTATATTCTTTCCCTTCTAGAAATTGAATATCATCAACTAACAAAATATCAGCAGCCCGGTAATGTTCCCGAAAACTTTGCATACTATCATTACAAATAGCAGTAATTAAATTATTAGTAAACTGCTGAGTCAAAAGATGAAATATTTTAGAATCAGGATAAATCTCCCAGCGATAATTACCAATAGCTTGCATTAAATGAGTTTTTCCCAAACCTACACCACCGCATAAAGATAAAGGATTAAACTCCTTACCTGGATATTCTGCTACAGCCAAAGAAGCAGCATGAGCCATAGAATTATTAGCACCAACCACAAATCTTGAGAAAACGCACTTAGAATTTAAGTCTGGACTTTCTTGTTGATTTTTAGATACATTTGGAGAAATTGGATTGACAGGAGGCAATTTTCAAGCAAGTTCTCCTTCAACTAACTGACAAACTTCATTACCCTGACCCACCGTAATGTAAACTTATACTGGATAAGCCACAATATCTTGCACGACATGAGCAATAGTATTGATGTAATACTTCTGAAGCCAATTTCGGGCAAAGAGCTTAGGTGTACATATTATCAGACAATTATTTTCTAGTTGCTTTGCACTAGCAGGTTTAATCCAAGTCTCAAAGGTGGGACGAGATAGCTCTAGCTGTAAACGCTCTAGCAGCTGACTCCACAGCTTGTCTATGGGAATTTCCATTATCTACCACGTTTGCTGCTAATACCCACAATAGAAGAGATGAGCAAGCAATAGTTTAACTTTAAACTGTAATCATTCTGGTTAAGACCAGGTAGCTAATATCCTATCACTTAGGGACTAACACGGAGAATAAGTACATGATGAAGATTTATAATCATCACCTAGCATCCAAAAATCTTAATACCAGGTTTTTGCTCCCCTGTATAAGAGCTAAAAGAAAAGGGTGGATGTTAATGACTGGGTTAGCAGCGGTGGTTCTTAGTGGCTGTTCTAACCTGAATAGCAGAACCTTAGAATCAGAACAGAGCCTTGCGGAAGTCCAAAGAACTACTGCTCCCACTTCGGTAATTATGCCTTCTGCCATCATCGCATCCTCCGGCGATCCTAACTTTGTAGTCGAAGTAGTACAAAAAGTGGGAGGTGCTGTTGTTCGCATTGACTCTGCCAGAACCGTTACATCTCAAGTACCAGATGAATTTTCCGATCCATTTTTCCGCAGATTTTTTGGTGACAGAATTTCCCAAGGAAGACAAAGAGTAGAAAGGGGTAGCGGTTCTGGATTTATTATTAATTCCTCTGGGCAAATTCTGACTAATTCTCATGTCGTAGATGGCGCAGATCAAGTTACAGTTACACTCAAAGATGGACGGACTTTTGACGGTAAAGTCTTGGGAGAAGACCCAGTTACAGATGTAGCAGTAATTCAAATTAATGCTAATAATTTACCAATTTTAGCTCTAGGGAATTCCAATACCTTGCAACCAGGAGAAGCCGTAATTGCAATTGGTAATCCCTTGGGTTTAAACAATACTGTAACTTCAGGAATTCTTAGTGCTACAGACCGTTCTAGTAGTGCTATTGGTGCTAGTGATAAGCGGGTTGATTATTTGCAAACAGATGCAGCAATTAATCCTGGAAACTCTGGTGGTCCACTGCTAAATTCTGGTGGTAAAGTGATAGGAATGAACACAGCTATTATCCAAGGCGCTCAAGGTTTAGGCTTTGCAATTCCTATTAATACAGTGCAAAAAATTTCCCAAGAATTAATTAGCAAAGGTAGGGTAGATCATCCTTACTTGGGTGTAGAAATGGTGACGCTAACACCAGAACTCAAGGAAAGAATAATTCGTAGATCTGGTAATAGAGTAAATTGGGTTGCAGATCAAGGCGTTTTGTTAGTGAGAATTGTTTCTGAGTCACCAGCCGCAATTGGTGGACTCAAACCAGGGGATGTGATGAAAACCATTAATAATCAACCTGTTACCAAGGTCGATGAAGTACAAAAACTAGTGGAAAATAGTCAGATTGGTACTCCTCTTCAAGTCCAAGTAGACCGTCAGGGCAGAACTGTTCAACTAACAGTCAGTCCTGCTCCTTTACCAGTGCCTTCTGAAAATTGATTCCTTTAAATAATTGTGGAGTTAGCGTCAATTAATACTTACATAAATGGTGTTTCTCGTGAATAAATCAGTACCAATTATTCAACTAGGTAATCCGATGTTAGTCCAAAAAGCTGCTTGGGTCGACAACATTCAAGATGAGCATATTCAAAAACTCATTGGTGACTTAATATTTACTGTTTATCAAGCTAATAGTGTGGGAATCGCTGCACCTCAGGTGGCAGAATCTCATCGTTTATTTATTGTTGCCTCCCGTCCTAATACCAGATATCCCGATGCACCAGAAATGAAACCAACAGCAATGATTAATCCAAAAATAATTGCTTATTCAACTGAAGTTATCAAAGGTTGGGAAGGTTGTTTAAGTGTGCCGGGAATTAGGGGGTTAGTTCCTAGATATCAGAAAATTGAAATTGAGTATAATGACCGAAATGGGAAGATACAAAAACAGGAGTTAACAGATTTTATTGCTCGAATTTTTCAACATGAGTATGACCATTTGGAAGGAAAGGTATTTTTAGATAGGGTAGAATCTACTGAAGAACTAATGACTGAGTCCGAATATCAACAACGGGTACTTAACAATACTTAAACCAAAGTAGCTCTCAAGACTGAGGCTCAACACCAAAGCTAGAAGTTATATTGAACTTGAATTAACCTCTAGTTTTGTGTACCTATTTTAGATCAATGAATACTGATAGAAAAGATAGCTTTGGGGAATGGAAATCTCTCGATTTTTGGAAAAAGCAATCTCTTGATTTAATTCCCTTGCTGACAGGGTTAGCTGTCACAGGGAGAATAGGAATACATGGTTTAGCTGCAATTCCAGTTTGGATCCTAACCGCAGATGCTACACGCAGGGTGATTAAGTCTTTAGAACCGGAATTTTTGTCAGCAGGAAAAATTAAAACTATCCCAGATATAGATAAAGAAGATAATACTCAAATCGCTTATAATGTAGTCCATACAATTCCAGGAAGGATTAGATTTTATGTACCCCTAATTGCTCAAAGTTCTGCCTATACACAGAGGTTAGAAACTTTACTGAAAGCCCATAATCAAATTACTAATGTGCGTGTTAATACTCATGCATCATCAATAGTGATCGCATACCAATCTCCGGAAATTAGCATAAATTGGGTGGAAATAATGAAGTTAGCTTTACAACGACATCCATGTATAGATCCTCCTATTTCAGAAATATGTATAACAGAGATTAATAACTTAGAAATTTCTCCAAAAACTTCAAATTTATGGACTAATTTAAAACCTGCATCACTGTCTTATTCCCTAAATTTAATGGCAAATCTACCTTTATAATGAAGATTTCAAGCCTTATTGATTAATGAGTAAATAAATCAAACCGAATTCCTCTACAACAGATCGCAGATTAATGAGGTATATAATCAGGTATATAATCTAAGTTGAAACCAAGACAGCAAGGGAGTTTTACTCCTGACTCCTCCTGTACGTCTCAGAACATCTACCAACAGCTAGATAATATAACAATAAAAATTAGAGTAAGCTAAAAAGCTTATGTGACCTTCTCCAATAAATTGGAGGTTGATTTAATTATGGCAAAAATTACTGATTTCATAGAAGATGCCGGCGCACCTGGAATTATAGCTGGGATAGGCACAGTTTTATTAGCTCCTGTGGTAATCCCTGTTGTCGCAGGAATTGGTAAACCGATAGCTAAATCAATCATCAAAAACGGACTTGTTGCTTATGAAAAAAGCAAGGGAGCCTTTGCTGAATTGGGTGAAACTTGGGAAGATATTGTAGCTGAAGCTAGAGCCGAAATAGCTGAAGAACAACACAGACCAGTATTTGAAGCTGCTGAAAGTCAATCTGGTAATGGTGCATAAAATGTAAGAGTTCAGGATTCAGGGGTCAGGAATCAGAACATTTGAGAAATTGGTTAATTATCAAATAGGTATTTTTGGCGTTAGCCTGAAAAAGCTGACTGCTGATGAGTGATAGGGGAATGCTTACCCTAAAATAGGGTTATATAGCAGGTGACAGGTAACAGGTGACACGTTTGAAAGTCTCTTTGTGTATACCTATACCTTTTTAGGTTATGTAGGGGTTTAGCATTGAGCTTTATCCCTACTCAATAAATATTGTCTTCGAGCCCGTTTTAATTGTCATTTAAATTTTTAATATTCAAGGTTTCAATTATGCGACAAATTACGGAAAGAATAAGTCTAAATACATCTTTTAATCCTATAGCTACAAAAATTATCAGTGATACCCCAGGAAGGCTAAGATTAAGAATTGCTCCTGGAAATCGCCAAGCTGAGAAAATACAACATATCGCCAATTTTTTAACCGCACAACCTCACATTACTCAAGTGCGAACTAATATCCATCACGGTAGTATTCTCATCAATCATGATGGTCAGACTGGCACTTTAGCAGAGATTTCAGCTACACTGCGTGATATAGGGATAATTTTTGCAGCTATTACCCAAGGGAAAACTGAAGCAGCAACAGCTATATCTAATGTAGTAATTGACTTGAACCAACGGGTTGAACGTGCTACAGATGGTACTGTGGATTTACGTTTCCTGTTACCATGTGGACTCAGTATCCTAGCTATGAGACAATTGATTGTTAAAGGTGTGCAATTGGAAGTAATTCCTTGGTATGTTATAGCTTGGTATGCTTTTGATAGTTTTCTGAAACTGAATAATGTTGTAGTAGGTGATAGGTGACAGAAAGCACGAGAGAAAAGGCAAAAGGCAAGAGTCAAGAATTGTACATTTTGTTGGCGTAGCTAATTTTGAATTTTGAATTAATTCCCTGTTTCTTCCATAAGAAAAAATGCAGAAATATGGTGCTGTGAAGGTTTATCATGAGTTTTAGAACCTTTGCAAACATAAATAATGAAAAAGCTGATTAATCAACCAGAAGACTTTGTAAAGGAAAGTCTAGCAGGAATGGCTGTGGCTCATGCTGATTTAATTCAGGTAAATTATGAGCCTAGTTTTGTGTATCGAACTGATGCACCTGTACAGGGAAAGGTAGCAATCATTTCTGGTGGTGGAAGTGGTCATGAACCTATGCATGTGGGTTTTGTGGGGATGGGAATGCTTGATGCTGCTTGTCCTGGGGAAGTTTTTACTTCACCGACTCCTGACCAAATGTTAGCCGCAGCACAGCAGGTCGATGGTGGTGCTGGTATTCTTTATATCGTTAAAAATTATAGTGGCGATTTGATGAATTTTGAAATGGCGACGGAGTTAGCCAGAAGTGAAGGTATCCGCACGTTAAATATTATTATTGATGATGATGTAGCGGTGAAAGATAGTTTATATACGCAAGGAAGAAGAGGTGTAGGAACAACTGTGCTGGCGGAAAAAATTTGTGGAGCCGCTGCGGAACAGGGTTATAATTTGCAGCAGTTAGCAAATTTGTGTAGAAAGGTAAATCTGCATGGACGCAGTCTAGGTGTGGCGTTGAGTTCTTGTACAGTCCCGGCAAAGGGTACGCCGACTTTTGCTTTGGGGGATAATGAGATAGAATTGGGAATTGGTATTCATGGAGAACCAGGAAGAGAAAGGGTTTCTATGAAATCAGGGGATGAGATTACAGAGATTTTAGTGCGTTGGCTTTGCCCGTCGCAAGCATCGCTCATTGATAATATTGACTATAGTCGCACAGTGCGAGAGTGGGATGAAGCTCAAGAGGGATGGGTTGATGTAGAACTGTTAAATAAACCCCTGCAAAAAGGCGATCAGATCTTAGCTTATGTTAACAGTATGGGAGGTACTCCCGTTTCTGAATTGTATCTTGTCTACCGCAAACTAGCAGAAATCTGTGAACAGGAAGGACTGCAAATAGTGCGAAATCTAATTGGACCCTACATGACATCATTAGAAATGCAAGGTTGCTCCATCACACTGCTGAAGTTAGATGACGAGATGCTGCGGTTATGGGATGCACCAGTAAAAACAGCAAGTTTACGCTGGGGAGTATGAAATGGTTACTCAGGTGCAGATAATTCAATGGATACAAGTATTTGCTTCTGTCATTGAACATCACAAGGAAGAGTTGACAGAATTAGATGCAGCCATAGGTGATGCTGATCATGGTATCAATATGGATAGAGGTTTTAAAAAGGTCAGCAATCTGCTACCTAGTTTTGCTGATAAAGACATCAGCACCATTTTCAGAACCGTCAGCATGACTTTAATTTCCAGCGTTGGTGGTGCTAGTGGTCCTTTGTATGGAACTTGGTTTTTAAGAGCTAGTTCCGCAACGGCTGGTAAAAAGGAATTAACTCAAGAAGATATGCTCAAGTTTCTCCAATCTGGTTTAGATGGTGTAATTGAACGTGGTAAGGCACAGTTGGGAGATAAGACAATGTTAGATGTATTGTCTCCGGCTGTGGTGGCTTTTGAGCAAGCTGTCAACGAAGGTATGGGAACGGTGGAAGCTTTGCGGGTAGCGGTTTCGGCTGCTGAACAAGGTTTACAGGAAACCATACCCATGTTAGCAAAAAAGGGAAGAGCTAGTTATTTAGGCGACCGCAGTGTGGGACATCAAGATCCAGGGGGTACCTCTGCTTATTTTATGTTGCGAAGTTTATTAAAGGTGGTAGACAGTCAGAAAAAAGGGGGTAGGGGGTAAGGTGTGGGGAGGCAGGGGAGGGAGGGGGAGAATAACCTATTACTTCCTGCCTGTTGCCTGTTGCCTTTTGCCTTTTCCCACTTAATAACTGATAACCGACCCAGAGTTATGCCGGATAAATTCTTAACCGTCGGTTTGGTTCTTCCCCAAAACTATTGGACTTGAGCCTATAATGTTCTACCAACTCATGCTGCATTCTTCTTACTTGCGGAGAACGGGGTAATAACTCCACAGGTTGACCTTTAGGAATGACAATTTGCTCAACTGCAAGTCTGGCTTCTTCCAAAGCGTCTATTTCGTCATCACTCCCACTATGGAGTAATAGTTGTAATTCTCGGTCATCACCGATTTCTGGATCATCAATATTCAGCAACCGCCGCAAACCGCGAGTAATTTGGGGTATGGTGCTAGACTTAATCACATGAATTGGTAAATGACGAGCCTTGGCTATTTGCTTTAATTTAGCGTGGTTTTTCACGTGCGATCGCAACGCCAAAATTGCATCACCACTATCTATGTCTTTTGTCAATACAACAGGCAAAGTTAACACACTAATCACCTGTTCCAGTTGGTGACGACTCACCCCATATGGGTAAATATGCAAAGGTAAATCTTCCCCGTTTGGACCGGCTGATTTAGTATGACTAAAATCAATACTGTCAGAAGAATAATTGAAAGACTCATCCAGCAAGCGGTCAAACTCACTGCGTCCTGTCACCCGTTCCCGTTCTATAGATAAAGGTGGTAGAGCCACCATCTGACCAGAACTACGCCAGCCATTAACCTGCTTCACAGCCGGTAAAGATTCTTCCTCACTAGCTAAGTTACCTCCACGACCCTGAACCACAGATAATTGTCTGGTAATCGCCACTTTGCCATTTTCATCCATACTTCGTGTTTGTGGGTTAGCTTGACGACCTCTTAACAGAGTATCCACTGTATCAGCTACGCTTTCATGCACTACCCAGCGTTGCCGTTCCATCATTTCCACAGCAATCTCAAAGGTAGGTGGAGCTTTACGTTCCAAAACGGTCTTCTGTGAACCGCGTCGTCTCGCTTCGTCATCTCCCAGCGTCACTGCTTGAATACCCCCCACCAAATCAGACAGCGTGGGATTTTTGATGAGGTTTTCAATTTGGTTTCCGTGAGCAGTACCAACTAATTGTACACCTCTCTCTGCAATTGTACGGGCTGCTAAAGCTTCCAGTTCTGTGCCGATTTCATCAATGACAATCACCTCCGGCATATGGTTTTCCACTGCCTCAATCATCACTTGATGTTGTAATTCTGGCTTTGCTACTTGCATCCGGCGAGCGCGGCCAATGGCAGAGTGAGCTATATCACCATCACCAGCGATTTCATTAGAGGTGTCAATAATTACCACTCGTTTATTTAAATCATCTGCCAATACACGGGCAATTTCCCGTAAAGCAGTGGTTTTACCCACACCAGGACAACCTAACATGAGAATGGATTTGCCGGTTTCTACCAAATCGCGGATCATGCCAATTGTGCCAAATACCGCCCGGCCGACACGACAAGTTAAACCAATAATTTTGCCTGTGCGGTTACGGATAGCACTGATGCGATGTAAAGTTTGCTCAATTCCTGCCCGATTATCTCCACCAAAGGTTCCGACTCGTTGAATGCAATCATCTATTTGTGCTTGAGTGACGGGGGTTTCGCTCAGATACTCAGCTGCATGGGGAAACCGAGCTTCTGGGCGACGACCTAAGTCCAAGACCACTTCCACTAGATAATCTCTTTTGGGATGATTTTCTAGTTCTTGCCGCAGGTCTTGGGGCAAAATGTCCAGTAACTTTTGGAGATCGTCTGTAATCGTCATGCTTTCTATGGTGAGAGATGGTGACGTTGTGAGAGATAACAAATGAGCAATGAACGCTCTTACTGTGACTTAATCTGGGAAACGAGAGAATGAGCAAGTTTCACAGCTTGCCATAGTAGTTCTGGTTCATCTTCGAGGCGTAGATTTGCTTTAACACTGGTGGTAATTACCTCTTTATTTTCTAACTGTTCAAGAATCGGTGACAGCAATACACGGGCATAGCTACCGTAAGCAACACCGGAGATAAAGGCAGGCGACTGGCGTTGGAGAGGAGAGGTATTTTCCCCCTTGTCGGCTGCTCCCTGTTGGCTACTCCCTGCCCGCTGCTCCCTACCCCCCGCTCCATGCTCCCCTGACTCTTTCAGCAATCCAATGGACTTTAATTTAGGAACAGTGTAGCTATTAGTACCCCCTGCTAACTGCACATATCCTGGTAGATTTGCTGCCAAAACTTTTTGCCCTAGTTTGATTCCTGCTATAGTAGTGCCATTGCCGATATCACCACTCATAGAGCGCCCGTCTGTTTGCCAAATTAGAATTTCGGGATGGGGGATGATCAGGTCATAAATTGCTTGGAGATAATCAATCAGCCCTTTACCATCGTTACAGCTGATAGCTATTAACTTTAATTTATCTGCCCAAGGAGCGATCGCTACCCACAAACGCTGGAATTCTGCCAAACGCCCTACTTTTGTATGAATTTCTATGGCATCTATTCCCTTTGACATGATCAATGGTGCTATAGCTTCCGGAGTTGATATATAAGATGTTGTATTTATCATCTCATAAGGACAAACTGGAATGCAACGACCGCAGCCATAACATTTTTCAGCAATAATTCCTGAAAAGCTATCTTTTATATTGTTAAACACAATAGCTTGTGCTGGACAAATTTTTTCACAGGGTCTAGGGCAATCTACCGGACAACTACTAGCATTAAATTCTGCTTTTCTAAAATGCGGATCTTCTCCGTCGTTGAGGCTGACCATGAGTAAAGGCAAATCACCTTTAAAACCAAAGCCTTGCTTTTGAGCTTCCCTAGCCAGATCCTTAGCTGCTTGTAAACCGGCTTGAGTGGCTACAACTACCGCCGGATCAGCTGCCACGTCTATGCAGTCAGCACCCGCCAAAGTGTAGGCTAAGGTTAAACTTCTAACTGCAGGTAGATGTTGGAAACTGGCTCCACAAATCAACTTGAACCAGTGACCTTGTTTTAGGGATTGTAAAGCTAACAGATTAGTCACACTTCTATTATGCGTTTATCACTATCGAAATTGCAGCCCGTAACTGGAAAGAAATATAAATTTCAGTATTCACCTTTTCCCCTTCCCCCCTCTTCTCACTACACCCTAAACCCTATCACTTTGTGCTATTGCAATCTCGTAGCCACAGTTTAACACCTTGAGAGATCGCACCGTTACTGCTATTCCTTGGTGGTGCTACAGGTTGTTTGACTGGATATGCACCTGTTTGGGTAAACATCATCACCACTTGCCAACCGATTTTAGTTTTGGTCAAAAACAACCAATGAAATTCTTGTAATTGTACTACTTTCCTACCTATATACTTGCGTCCCCAGGTAGTAAAAAAAACCTGCTCTACTCCCTCTGATTCATATTTTTTAGCGGGATCAATCCCAGGTTTCAAAGGCAAAGGCTGGAACTCAGGCTTTCCCGCTACTAAGATATAAGTGTAAATATCAACACTTCTGCTCAGACGACGAGCCCGTTGGGTCGCACGGTTGGCGTAGCCAGGTAAATCTAGCATTAACTGAGTAGTTAACATTTCTAAGCCTCGTTCCGAGCAGGAATTACTTACCTCTGATTTGACAGGTTTAGGAGTGATATTTTCGGAGAACGCACGGTAAACAAACGTAAAAGAAATCAATAACCAGCAAGGACATAGCATCACTAAGTCCCTAAAAATTAACCAGCTATTTTTTCTCCTTTGTCCTTTTGTGTTCATAAGATGAAATTTACACCCTTGACACCAATTTAATGTGAGGTCAGACAGAATCTTGACTATATCTTATTCTATGTAGCTTGATTTCAAATAATTAAAGATTGAGAAGACAATTTTGGGGTCTAGTGCTCTGGACAATAGTGGAACAGTATAAAGGCTCTTGTACGTTAGGTGTAACACCAATCTCAATACTTAAAGATACCATTTTGGGATATTTATCTAAGAGGATTTGAACTAGTTTTTTATTCAGAATTTCCCAAAAGTCTCCCTCATTTGGGTAATTGATAAAAAACTTATCAATATCTTTTCTAATTGGTACAAAATCATGGTAAGTATTTTGGGCGAGCACTTCTGGCGTCATACAGTAAGGAAATTTCACATTTAGGACTGCTACTCCCTGATCTTGAATGGGATAATTGGAAAGTTGAAATGTCAATATTTCTTGATGCTGTTCACATTTTAGGACTGTTTGAGATAAAGCAGGTGATATAGATATATTAAAGGATAGAATGAAGGCACTAAGAGAAGCCAAAAAAGTCTATATGTCATAAACACTCCTGGTATACGGAAAACTCAGCACTCAAATCACTCATAGGTAAGCTACTCAAGTAACTTTAGTTGGTTGGATTGAATCTTTCTCAACACGAGTAATTGTAACCGTCTTTTTTATGGATGGATGTACTTTTTTGAATTCAAAATTCAAAGTTCAAAATAGAAGACCCCACAGATAAATTCGGGGGCTAATAAGTGAATCAGAAAATCTACTCAAATCTACTCATTAAATCAATTGAGGGACTTGTATCCTTAAACCTTATTTTAAAAGTTTTTGATACATCACTAAGGACTTTTCAAACATCCTCTTAGACTTGGTTTACTGACTTATCGGAATGTAATTCCTCACTAATCTTCTGCCAAGCTAATTCAGGGTCAGATGCAGCAGTAATAGGACGACCAATCACGAGATAATCTGCACCGGCTTCGATAGCTTGGGAAGGGGTGAGCGAGCGCTTTTGATCTCCTTTATCAGCCCAAAGGGGACGGACTCCTGGACAAACGAATAAAAAGTCATTGCCACAAGTTTCCCGCAGTTGTGTCACCTCTTGGGGAGAACACACAGCCCCATCTAATCCTGATTCTTGAGCTAAAAGCGCCATTTGTAAAGCAAATTCTGGTAATTCCAGGGTAATTTTTAAATCAAACACCAACTGTCTAGCATAAATGCTGGTTAACAGGGTGATAGCAATTAACTTGGGTGGTTCTGTACCTGCTTTTTCTGCTCCTACTTGTACTGCTTCAGTGGCTGCTTTGAGGGCATCTTTCCCGTTAGTAGCATGAACGGTTAACAAATCCACTCCATAACCAGCAGCAGCACGACAAGCACCTGCAACAGTGTTGGGGATATCGTGAAACTTCAAATCGAGAAATATCTGCTTTTGTCGGGATTTGAGAATTTCCAGAATCTGTGGACCAGTGCTGGTAAACAACTCCAAACCAACCTTCCAGAAAGTGACTTGGGGAAGTTTGTCCACAAGAGTGATCGCACTTTCTAAATCTGGTACATCTAAAGCAACGATAATTTTTTCAGTAGTCATTGGTGATTGGTGATTGGTGATTGGTGATTGGTGATTGGTGACTGGTAATTGGTAATTGGTAATTGGTGATTGGTGACTGGTAATTGGTAATTGGTAATTGGTAATTGGTAATTGGTAATTGGTAATTGATAATTGGTAATTGGTAATTGGTGATTGATAATGGGTGATTGGTGATTGATAATGGGTAATTGGTAATGGGTAATGGGTAATGGGTGATTGATAATGGGTGATTAAGAAAATTACTTCCCCATCGCCCTCATCCCCCTCATCCTTCTCATCTCGCCCAGTCCCCAGTCACTCTACTAAACGCACAAAATTCTTTTTACCAACTTGTAAAACCTTAAAGTATAAATCCCCGGGTGCGGCAAAAGTTGTATCTGCATCAGTTACCTTTTCTCCATCTAACCGCACACCACCCTCTTGAATTTTCCGTTTGCCTTCTGCGGTACTTTTACATAAACCAGTAGCACCAAGAATAAAAGCTAATTTAACCGGAAATTGAACAATAGCAGCCAGAGAAAACTCCAGTAATGTTCCTTCCTTCCCACCACTTTTTGCTGCTTCCTTGGCTTCAGTTGCTGCTACTTCCCCGTGATACTGACGGACAATTTCCCAGGCTAAAAATTCTTGGCGAGCGCGTGGATTTTCTGGTAAACTGTCCAAGGGTAAATCCGTCAATAATTCAAAATATTGTGACAGTAGATTATCTGGCACAGCTTGGATTTTTTGATACTTTTGGGAAGGGTGTTCAGATAACCCCACATAATTATTTAAAGACTTAGACATTTTTCGTACACCGTCTGTACCAATCAAAATTGGCAACAATAGCCCAAATTGAGGCTTCAGACCAAAATGGCGCTGTAAATCTCTTCCTACCGCAATATTAAACTTTTGATCAGTACCTCCCAACTCCACATCAGCCTCAGTCGCTACCGAATCATAAGCCTGCATTAATGGATAGAGGAACTCATGGAGGAAAATTGGATTCTCTTTTTTATAACGTTCCGCAAAACCTTCCTTAGCCAACATTTGCCCCACCGTCATAGTAGAAAGTAACTGCAAAACCTTCCCTAAATCTAGACGGGAAAGCCATTCCGAGTTATAACGTACCTCTAAGCTACCAGGTGTATCAAAATCTAAAATAGGACGTACTTGATCAAGATAAGTTTGGGCATTTTGTGCCACATCGCCCTCTGTCAGTTGACAACGTACATGAGACTTACCAGTAGGATCACCGATGCGAGCAGTAAAATCACCAATAATTAAAACAGCCGTATGACCAGCATCTTGAAACGCTCGCAGTTTTCTTACTGGTATACTATGACCCAAATGAATATCCGCGCCCGTCGGATCAATGCCCAATTTAACCCTTAAAGGACGATTCGCATTGACTAAACGCTTTTCTAAACTTTCAGTTTCATGATCATCATCATGGGGTTGAGGAAAAATTTCTGCCACACCGCGATGTAGCCAAGAGAAATTTTGAGTCATACTAGAGGATTCGTTATTAACCACACTTTGCACTTGAGAAGTTAAGTTTATTATGTTCACCAAAAAATTATCCGTTTTCTGTTCTGACAAACTACTATAATTGCAAAAAATTAACCGTCTTTTTTCATTTAATGAATTACATTTAAATTTACTAGTGAGGAAGTGAGATCGCCGTGTCGTGTAGGACTTTTGAAGACAAACAACCACAACAACAGACTTCATCTGGATTTGAGTTTTTTAAAGGAGTAGGTCAGGTAACTGGCGGTACTCTGCTATCTATCACGCTGCTAACAAGCTCTATTGTAGCCGGAGGACTAGTTGGCCTAGCTATTAGTTTCCGCAATTTACCAGATGTGAGACAACTACGTAACTTTTTTCCCTCAGAAACTACTTACATATACGACATTAAAGGTAAATTATTAACAAGTGTCCATGGTGAAGCCAATCGGGAAGTTGTACCCCTAGATAAAATTTCCCCAAATCTGAAACGGGCAGTATTAGCCAGTGAAGACGGTCACTTTTATTCTCACCACGGGATTAATCCTAGTGGTGTTGGTCGGGCTGTCGTAGTAAACTTGGTGGCAGGTGGTGTGAAGGAAGGTGGTTCTACCATCACCATGCAGTTAGTAAAGAACCTGTTTTTATCTCATAAGCGTGCTTTTACTCGGAAGTTAGCCGAAGCAGTTTTAGCAATTCGCTTAGAACAAATTCTTACCAAAGACGAAATTTTAGAAATGTACCTCAATCAAGTGTATTGGGGTCATAATAACTACGGTGCCCAAACAGCGGCTCGCAGTTACTTTAATAAATCATCAGAATTTTTAACGTTGGGTGAGTCAGCAATGATGGCGGGTTTAATCCAAGCCCCAGAAGAATTCAGCCCCTTTTCTAGTATGAAGCTGGCAAAACAGAAACAAAAAGAAGTGCTGGGGCGGATGCTGGACTTGAAGTGGATCACCCAGAAAGAATACGATGATGCCCTCAAGCAAGAAATCAAACTGGGCAGAATTAGGTCATTTCAAGGCAGCGCCCTACCTTACATCACCAATACCGTAGCCCAAGAATTAGCGAAAAAGTTTGGACGTGATGCACTGCTAAAAGGCGGGATGCGGGTACAAACCACTGTTGATGCCAAATTCCAAATGATGGCAGAGGAAACGGTGATCAAGTGGCATAATACTTTACTGGGTCAAGGGTTATACAAAAATCAACTTGCTCTAGTAGCGATTGACCCACGCACACATTTTGTAAAAGCCCTAGTCGGTGGTGTAGATCCTAAAGCCAGTGAGTTTAACCGCGCTACCCAAGCCCAACGTCAACCCGGATCTTCTTTTAAACCTTTTGTTTACTATACTGCTTTTGCTACTGGCAAATATGCTCCTGATAGCACGGTGGTAGATGCCCCAGTCAGCTACCGAGATGGTAATGGTTGGTATTTTCCCAGAAACTATGATGGTGGTTTTAGTGGTACAATTTCCATTCGGACTGCTCTGTCTCAGTCTCGTAATATCCCTGTAATTAAGATTGGTAAAGCTATAGGGATGAATAAGGTCATTGAAACTTGTCGGACTTTGGGGATTATGAGTCCGATGGAGCCTGTGACTTCCCTGCCTTTGGGTGCTATTGGTGTAACTCCGCTAGAAATGGCTAGTGCTTACGCTACCTTTGCTAATTATGGCTGGCAATCGTCGGCAACTGTAATTGTACGAGTTACTGATAGCACGGGGAATGTGTTACTCGATAACACACCTAAACCCCAGCGAGTTCTTGATTCTTGGGCTTCAGCAGCAATTATAGATGTTATGCAATCTGTGGTTACTAGTGGTACTGGTAAAGGCGCAGCTTTAGACCGACCAGTAGCTGGTAAGACGGGAACAACTTCTTCAGAAAAAGATATTTGGTTTGTGGGTACTGTACCACAACTCACTACTGCTGTTTGGGTAGGAAGGGATGATAACAGACAATTATCCAGCGGTGCGACTGGTGGGGGTATGGTTGCTCCCATTTGGCGTGATTTTATGGTCAAAGCCCTAAAAGACGTACCTGTTGAGAAGTTTAAGTCACCTTCTCAGTTCCCTCGTCCCAAGTCAAATTAATAACGGTGGGGTAGGAGTCAGTGAACAGTGAAGAGCTTCATCTAATACTCCCTTCCCAGTAAGAAATTAGGGCTGTGGGATTCTAACTTACGCAGAAGCATTATCCCTCTACCCTATTACTATGACCTTATTCTTTTAGTGGGAAGGGAGTAACTTATCACTGATAACTGAGCCAGTCCCCAGTCATGACTGTTTTTCTAATTCTGCTTTCATTCTTTGCAGAGTGATATTCATTTGCTCAAACATTTGTTGGGGGGTGACACCAAACTGATCCAACTGAGTTTTGAGTTGCTGGATGGTCATTTGTGCCATGAAGTCTTCTGATAGCTCGAAACGCTTCATAAAGATGCGATATCGATCCATCATGGCTTCCATTTGCTCAATAAACAGCTTTTTGCCCTCGCGGTCAAATTTGCCGTAGTTATTGCCAAGTTGAATCAGCGATTGATAATCTTCAAATAGCTGCTTGGCTTCGTGCTGAACTATCTCAGAGTCGAAGAATCCCATTTTGCTTTTATTCAACTGAGTTCTATGACTCAGTAACTTAAAATTTTTCCTGTATTTATATTTTAGTCTAGGGAACTCATCTGGGGAATAAGGTTCGGTTTAAGTAGGGTTTTTTACCGAAATTCGAATACTTAACTTATGTAGGAGGCAGTTATCAGTTAACACTTATCCCTCTTCTGTCAGAGTAGGGAAGATTTAATAGAAGTAAAGAGCCAGCCAGAAGAATCTAGCTGGATATACATCCAATCAGACATTTGAGCCAACCTCCGGCAAGCGCACATTTGCCATTGGTAGTTCATAGTACACGAGCTTTGTTTTGGTGTCACAATTAAATAGACCTGTCAGGAAAATTAACTTGGTGTGAAAAAAATGGTAGAAGGGAATTCTGAGGGTGTACCAAAAAGAAAAATCCACTAAATTAACTATATTCAAGAATATCCACATCGTAGAAAACAAAT
>ERZ1034383.30-NODE-30-length-62365-cov-47.089937_pt1 | contig 62365 bp, 59 predicted proteins | sample MGYA00520613_ERZ1034383 | MGnify/ENA primary metagenome ERZ1034383 (study PRJEB33736, sample SAMEA104288467) | Azolla filiculoides | biome: Urban; feature: water surface; material: ditch water | place: Netherlands | collected 2014 ... | reverse complement strand
CTTAATTTTATGAACAGAGCATTTTGATTTTACTACCAATAAAAAGATAGTGACTTTTTTAGCTTTATAAATGCGATTTTATATTTAATTTATCTCTGCGATTCAGTTTTGATTGATGATGTATCAAAATTTAGTCTCACATCAGGTCATGTAAATTTATTTTTTACTGCTTGTGAGAAATCCGGGTTAATCCTGTTGGTGGTACATTGATCAGGACAATATAGTGATATATGGTACCGTTGTTGGGCTGCAAGCTCGAATAAATCTAATTCTTCATTTACCAAGCAGTCTAAGGGGGATAGATTGGAATGCTCCCTTTTGCTGCTCGAGGCAGAGCCTCACAACACGCATTCTCAACGGGAGACTAGGAAAAAGATAAATTACCCCTCTTCGCTTGCGGTAGGGGGCTAGGGGTGGGGTTAATAATAACTCCCGGATTTGCGATGATGTACCGCTGTCACACCATCTTGGTTTAACACTTTCCCATCATTAACAGTGGCATAAACCAACCAATGATCACCGACTTCCATACGACTTTGGACAGAACACTCCAGGTAAGATAAAGCACCAGAAAGAATTACACCACCATTACTTGCTTCTTCCATCGCTAAACCGGCAAATCTATCTTGTCCAGGGGTGTAGACCTTCATGAACTGTTTGCGTATTTCACGTCCCTCTGTCAAGATATTGACAACAAATTCATTACCAGTGTGGGTCATGTTTTCCATCGCCCTGTCCTTAGCTACGGCAATGGTTAAACCAGGAGGACTAAAGCTGGCTTGTGCCACCCAAGATGCTAACATTCCTGTTTTCACTTCCCCTTGAGTAGCGGTAACAACACACAAAGAACCAACAATGCGACCAACTGCTTGTTCAACATTAGTTGCAGGTTGTCTAGCGACAACTGCTTTTTTCGCAGCACGTTTGAGTGCTTGGGCGAAATCTGTTCCTGCTTCTTCACAGGTTTGTAAGGTGACTTCGTTGGGTTTGAACTTGACGCGAATGGTGTCAAAACCAAATCTGTAACCTGCATCTTTGAGTTTGCTTTCGATGAAATCAACTGCTTCCCCACTCCAACCAAAAGAACCGAAAACTCCAGCGAGTTTGTTGTTAGTAGCGGTGGAGAGAACTATTCCTAAAGCTGTTTGTACTGGTGTGGGTGCGTGGCCGCCTAAAGTGGGAGAACCGATGACAAAACCTGCTGATTTTTCAACTGCGGTTTTGATTTCTTCGGGGTCAGCAAATTCGCAGTTAATTGACTCGACGCTAACTCCTGCTTTGGTTATACCACGTGCAATCGCTTGAGCCAATGTTGCTGTATTCCCATAGGCAGAAGCATAAATCAAAGTTACGGTCATGTCAGCATTAGTTTGTTGTTGAATCCATTCCCGATAAGAATGGGTAAGTTCAATTAAACCATAACGAACTAATGAACCGTGACCAGTGGCGTACAATCTGACTGGTAAATCTGATAATTTATCCAAGGCTGTTTCTACTTGTCTGGCGTGGGGAGCCATGAGGCAATCGAAATAATAACGCCTATCTTCGTTAAAAATTTCCCAACCTTCATCAAATACTTGATCACCACAAGTATGCGCCCCAAATAACTTATCAGAAAATAGTATTTCTGTTTGGGGATCGTAGGTGCAAAGTTCATCAGCATAGCGGGGATTAGGTGTAGGAATAAATTGCAGATGATGTCCTTTACCTAGATCTAAAGTTTCCTCACCCCGCATTACCAAAATTGGTAAATCTTGATTTTCTAACGCTGCTTTTAAATTTATCGCTCCTGGATTTGAACAAACAAAGGTAATTTGTGGGGAAATTTCTAGTAAAGTTCTTAATGTTGCAGCCCGGTTAGGATTAACGTGACCAAGAATTACATAATCAACAGTTTCGACATCAATTCTTTGTTGTAAAGCTGCTAAATAAATTTCTGTAAAAGTCTCTCCTGGTGGGTCAATTAAGGCGATTTTATCACCTTGAATTAAAAAGGAATTAGCGGTTGTACCTTTAGCCAAGGCGTATTCTATTTCAAATCTTAGCCTTGTCCAACTGCGGGCTCGCAATATTGTTGTATCTGTCCCAATCGGCAAAATTTGAATATCACGAGGTTTGGTTTCTAACATGGTTTTATTTCCTTTCTTGAAATAATTCGTTCTATTTGTGCTGAAATTCAGTTGTTAAGGTTGTTTATCTAGGCTTAAAGTCTAAGGTAGATGGGACGAGAGAGGGAAGATATAGCGCAATTGAAAATCAGAAAGATCTTAAAGATGTTATTTTTTCGCAAGGTGGGCATTACCCACCCTACAGGCGACAAATAATAAATCAATTCAAAATTCTAGAATTGTTTATTTTGAATTTTGAGTTGTTTAATAGTGGTTTCCGACTTTCCGGTGGTGAACTGCTGTTAGTGAATCTGGTTTTGATATTCTTCCAGCGTAAACGGTGCTGTATACTGCCCAGTGGTCGCCACAATCCATGCGGCTAATCACTTCGCATTCCATGTAGGCCAGCGCATCTGTCAAAATAGGTGCACCATTTTCCGCTGGTTGGTTTCTTACTCCTTCAAAACGATCTGCACCGGGAGGGAACCGTTTTAAGAAGTGTTTCATCAAGGGTTGATAATTTCCTTCTTCCAGTACATTGAGGACAAAGCGATCGCCTACTTGCATTAGTGATTCAATCGCCCGGTCTTTAGCTACCGCTATGGAAAATCCTAAAGGTTTGAAACTGGCTTGACTCACCCAAGAAGCTAACATGGCACTGGATACATCCCCTTTTTTAGCAGTGATGATATATAAACCGCCGCTAATTCTCCCTAGTGCTTTGTCTAAGTCAGCACCAAGAGATTTCATTGCCTTGATGCTTTTATCTCTAGTCACCCATTGACCTAAATCCGTTCCCGCTTCTTCACATTTTTTGTAAATGTTGTCTGTCGGTGTTTCCCGAATTTCAATTACACGAAAAGCTACATTCAAACCCGCAGCCCGGAATTGATTTAATAGTGGATAAGTTGGTTCATCATTTCCACCACCGGTTTCAAAAATACCAATGGCTTGTTTTTCCTTCGCGGAACCTAAAACTGTACTCAGTGCAGCTTGAATAGTGGCACTAGCAGAAGTAGGAGGCATTCCCACAACTAGCCCAGCACAGCGTCCTACAAGCTCCCGCAACTCTTGCAAATCCACTGCTCCACCCAAATCGACCATTTCCACAGCTACGCCTGTTTTAACGATGCCGTTGGTGATTGATTGCGCCAAGCGATCGCTATACCCATACTCAGAAACATAAAATATCCCAACCGCCGTTTCTGCCTTAGTTTGTCCTTGACTCCAATTCCGGTAACGTCCAATTAATTCTTCAACGTTATGGTAAAGTAGTGGACCATGACCTGTAGCGACCATTTTGATTGCTTTTAATTCTCCCATCCGCTTTAGGGCAGATAAAACAGAACGGGCATTTGGACCCATTAAGCAGTCGTAGTAATATTGAAAATCTTTTTCAATTGCTGCTAAGTCATCATCAAAGGTACTATTGGAGCAATAGTGCAACCCAAAAGCATCGCAAGTGAAGAGAGTTTCGGTTTTGTGGTCAAAGCTGAAAATGGTGTCAGGCCAGTGTAAATTAGGCGCGCTCACGAATTCAAATTGGTGCCCATTACCTAAATCCAAGCGCTCGCCATTTTTGACAATCCGCCGTTTAAAAGGCCAATGTACCAAATCTTCCAAAAACTGAATTGCTACCTTAGAGCCAACTACAGTAATATTAGGAGCCATAGATAGCAAATCTTTCACCAAGCCGCTGTGGTCTGGTTCTGTATGGCTGATAATTAAATAATTTATCTCTTCAGGATTGATTAAAGCTGTCAGTGTATCAAAATATAGCTGACGGAATTTCTCGTGAGACGTATCAACTAAGGCAGTTTGCTCACCACCGATGAGAAATGAGTTATAAGTTGTACCATTTTGCAAACCAAACTCAATATCAAAGCGATCACGATCCCAGTCCAAAGACCGAATCGCTGTTGTATTTTCAGCAATCTCTACAGTCTGTATGGTGAGACGTTTTTCCGGGGCTGGGTTTCCCTGTTTTTCAAATTTATCGGTGAGCAATACCATAACTCCCCTCCTTGAGAAAATTGAGTATTTATTCCTCTTCCTTTATTATGACACGGGTTGAATATTACTTTTTCTTGAAAAACCTATAGCTGACTTAAGAAAATTAAAAGTGTGAAACAGAATACCCACCAACAAACCACAGAAAATCTTTGGCTAGGATTAATGATTGGTAATTCCCGCTTACATTGGGCGTTATTTGTTGATAATACCCTCAACTCAACTTGGGACACAGAACATTTATCAACATCTGATATACAACAGTTAGCTAAAACAAATACTCTACCTGTCTCACCATCTTCTACTCGTCCTATTTTCCTCTCTTCGAACCTCCCCATCACTCTCGTTTTAGCTTCCGTAGTTCCCACTCAAACAAAACTTTGGCAAACTTACCCAAATGTGCGCTTAATTACCTTAAACCACATCCCCATCAAGGGTATGTATCCCACACTAGGAATTGACCGCGCCCTCGCTTTATATGGTGCAGGACAAACTTATGGATTTCCCGTATTAGTAATTGATGTTGGTACAGCACTAACTTTTACAGGTGTTGATCATCAGCAGCGTTTAATAGGTGGTGCAATTTTACCAGGACTAAGTTTACAGTTTAACAGTTTGGGTCGAAATACAGGACAATTACCATTATTAAACACACGTTCAATTACTTCTTTACCACCACGTTTTGCCATGAATACAAAAGAAGCAATTAAAAGTGGAGTAATTTACACATTATTAGCAGGAACTAAAGATTTTATTGGGTCTTGGTTATCTTTATTTCCAGATAGTAAGATAGCAATTACTGGGGGAGATTGTAATTTATTAAGAGGCTATTTACAAAACTATGATCCAGAAATAGCTACGAAATTAATTGCCGAAAGGAATTTAATTTTCTTGGGAATGGGAAAGATCTTATTTGGCAATGGTTAATAAAAATATCAATTTTTAACGTCAATCAACATAAAAAATTAAAGATGGTAGAGAATAGAGACAGGAGTTTGCACTTCAGAAATGATGCCAAAAACATTAATGATTGATGTTCTTATGCAGCAGTCAGAGGCTCTTTTCGTAGAGGAACTACTGCAAGTTAGGGCGAAAGTTGATGCTTTGATTCAGGTTAAATCCTATCCTGTAGCCAAGATATGGAATACTAGAAGCCATTCATTAGAATGGCTAGAAAGATAGGGTCTCATGTTAGACGCATTAGAATCATGGACTAGCAAAGAATTCCAATCTCAAAATTCTATAAAAATCTAGCCAAATCTTTTGAATTAGAAACCTATATAGAGCATACAGATGATCCTTTAGAAAAAGTTATAGAACTGGTAGATGAATGGATGGCTGATGAATCAGATTATGATCAAGGAACTTATCCTCAAATCGAAGCAGCTTTAAACAAAAATTGGTTATCAATATAGATAGATGAGTAGAGTTATATTGTTAGATACTCATCTACTGAGTAAAATAACCCATCCAAACATAGATCCAAAAGTACAGCAGTAGTTGAAATCTTTACAAGAGAGTAAAACTGCAATACGTATACCAGAAATAGCTGACTACGAGCTTCGGCGTGAACTAATCAGAGAAGGAAAGAACAAGAGTTTAGAACGTCTCGACACATTCAGCCAAATTTGTCTTATTCCCATAACTAGTAAAACAATGCGAAAAGCAGCAGAGTTATGGGCATGGGTACGAAATCAGGGAAAGCCTACAGCAAGTAATGATAGTTTAGATGGTGATGTTATTCTTGCACCTCAGCTAATTCTTCAATTAAATTGTTTTGATGAAGTCATAGTTGTAAAAACAAATTTAAAACACATATGTCGGTTTGCAAACGAAGGAATATTTGTCGCTGATTGACAGGAAAGTTTAGAGAGTGTTGTTTAATTTTCATTGCTAATGGTCTGAATTATGATTTCCAGGATTTAAGAATTTCCAAAATTAAGATAAACATTTTATCATAAATTACCAATTACCTGCTGAAACTGCATAACTAGCAACTTGGTTTACAGCAGATAGCAGATTAATGAGGTACAGAATCTAAATAGAACCTAGACAGCAAGAGAGTTTTAATCCTGAGTGCTGACTCCTGCTGTATCATGCCAAAGTGGTTAAACCATGCAAATAGTCTTGCAACTGTCGAGCATGGTCATGAGACATTTTTGGTTGAGGTAAAGAACTAGGAGTAAAAGCCTTAATTTCTATCACTTCTAAATTATCTTTAACCTTCATTTCTCCTTGTACTTCAGCCTCAACAACAACACAAATTGAATGGACTCTCGGATCACGATCTGGTGAAGAATAAACTCCCACCAAACGCCGAATTTTTAACACATCGAGTCCGGTTTCTTCCATCAACTCTCGACGCACTGCATGAGGAATATCTTCTCCCCAGTCAACCATACCACCAGGCAAAGACCAGCAACCATCATCTTTCCGACGAATTAACACAATTCGACCATCAGGTAAAATTGGAATCACACTAGTACCAGTAATGGGATGGCGAAAGATAATACCCAAAACCGTTTGTCCAAAGTGCCATAAACTGCGTGTGGACTGAATCACTGCCGTTAAAAAATTAATAGTATTCAATCTGCAAATTTTTTGGTGTCGTTGGTAACTTCCCACCACTGAATATAAACTCAATGAGTAAAACATAAATTGAGTCTTGTTGGATATAGATATGGTGGGATTAGAGCTTTTATTTTAGCCAAGATACGTATAATACATCAATTATACTATTTAACTATAAATCATTAACCAGTAAAAATTGATTAGACGTATATTCAGGAATCAAAAACGATCTATAAATCCATATTCCTGGTTTATGTTTTCCTTCCCACTTGGGATAAAATTGATAACTCATACTTTTTAAGTATCTCCCGATTTTCAACACTATGTGCCTGATTCACAGCAATAATCAATACTAGGGTTGTTAACTACATTCCGGTTGAATTGCTAAAAAGCGTAGTGTTTAAGTTTCCAAGTTTTTGACTTTTACATGAGTGCTGTCCTGATATCCCCAAGTTTTAGAAGGATTCCGGGATATGGTTGTGAAATAATGATTTACGGTAGCTATAAACATAAATAAATGCCAATATAGCTTGACAGAAACTATGTGAGTACGCTAAGATGGTTTGCTGTTTAAAGTGTTAATGTTTACTGCACTAGGCGAAAAGTAATCCCGACAGCTTTATACTTTAGGGATTGGGTTTTTTAGTTAGCCCCATCGGTTATACCCGATTAACTTAAGGCATAAGATAAATGAATATCTATGCTTTTTGGGACTATTTTAATGAAATCGGTAGCTTATATTACCGACCAATGCCTAGATGTAGGTTTTTTGTTGTTTATTCATGAGGTGAATATGGCCAAGCGCCGCAACCCGAAAAAAGAAAAGGCGCTACGGAACCAGGCTTATGCCAGAAAGTTTCGTAAACGGACTACGACAGGAAGAATGCAAAGAAGGTTCCAACAAAGACCACCGAAGAGTGAAGAAGATGAAGGAACAGGAGCAGCAGCAATGGACGCTGCTGAATAATTTGACTGTTTAAATATTTACTCTTATATAGCAGTGAGCAGTCAGCATTCAGCTTTTGATAAACCTTATATAATCAAGAGTTGGGAATTTGAGCTTGCCCTAATTACCCTGACAACTGCTATATTAATTTTGTATATTTGGGCGTACATCTATTTAGTATTTGTACGCCTTTATTTATTTTTGAGTCAGGAGTAAAAAACTACTCATCATTCAGCACTGATTTGAGTACGGGCTGCAAGAAGAGCTTGGCGAACTTGTGCAAAACCAGTACCACCGTAACTGTTGCGGGCTGCAACTACTTGATAGGGGGATATGGCTTCATAAATATCGGCTGCAAATGCTGGGTGTATTTGTTGCCATTCTTCTAGGGTTAAGTCTTTGAGTAGTTTACCTGCGCCTATGCTCGTTTTTACTACCTTACCTACAAGGTTGTAAGCTTCGCGGAATGGTACTCCCCGTGCGGCTAGATAGTCTGCGACATCAGTAGCGTTAGAAAAGTCTTCTGTAACTGCTTGTGCTAATCGCTCGGGACTAAATTCTAAACCTTCTCTCAACAAAATGGTTATGGCTTCTAGACAGGCTTTGATGGTATTCACACTGTCAAATATGCCTTCTTTGTCTTCTTGCAGGTCTTTGTTATATGCCAGGGGTAGTCCCTTAATGATGACTAACATCGCCTGAAGATGACCAAAGACACGCCCGGTTTTGCCTCGTACTAGTTCTGGCACGTCGGGATTTTTCTTTTGGGGCATGATGCTGGAACCTGTGGCACAGCTATCTTTGAGGGTGACAAAGCGAAATTCTTCTGATGACCAGAGAATGACTTCTTCTGAAAGACGGCTGAGGTGAACCATGATAATACTGGCTGCACACAGAAATTCTATGGCAAAGTCGCGATCGCTCACCCCATCCAAGCTGTTAGCATAAATTTGATCAAAATGCAATAATTTGGCGGTGTAATGTCGGTCAATGGGAAAAGTTGTTCCCGCTAAAGCACCACAACCCAAGGGTGAAATATTCACTCGTTGATAAACATCTCCTAAGCGTTCCAGGTCTCGTTGTGCCATCTGAAAGTATGCCAGGAGGTGGTGCGCTAAACTGACGGGTTGGGCGCGTTGGAGGTGAGTATAACCAGGAATCAGGGTTTCAATATTTTTTTCAGCTATGTCGAGTAAGACGGCTTGAAATTCCCGTAAATGCTGGCGGATTTGTTGGATTTGGTCACGGAGGTAGAGTCTAGTATCAGTGCCTACTTGGTCATTACGAGAACGGGCGGTATGTAGCTTTTTACCGACATCACCAGCAATTTCTGTAAGTCGCTTTTCAACAGCAAAATGCACATCTTCTGCATCAATACCAGGCTGAAATTTGCCCTGTCGGTATTCTTGCCGAATTTTATCTAAACCTGTAACTAATTGCTTTGCTTCTTCTGGGGAAATAATCCCTGTATGAGCCAACATTTGAGCATGAGCTTGAGAACCAGTAATATCATACTCTATGAGTTCAATGTCAAAGCTTATACTAGCATTAAAACGTGCAATCGCTGGATGTAGTGTAGATTCAAACCGCTGGCTCCAAGTTTGTTTTTCGGTCATAAATTAGAAAGAAGAGGAAATAAAAAATTGCGATTTTAGATTTTGAATTAATATAAATCCAAAATCTAAAATCTAAAATCTAAAAATCTATTTAACCGTAACTGCTTAAACCCTTAAGAAGATAGCCGATAATCATACCAATAAACGTCGCCCAAATTTGGCCACTTTTGACAAAATTATTCCAACTACGTTGCATCTGACCTAAAATATCCGGATCTTTAATATCCCTGTAATCACCAACTAGGAAAAAATGGGTATGATCACTAATGGGGAAACTGAGATGGAAGTGCAGGTTGCCCAAGAGGGAAAATACTGTATCGTTCAAATGTTCCATAACTTTATGACCAAAGAATTGATAAACTATTCCCAAAAATGGTAGTAACTCATCTCATATCAAATAACCGCAATTATACACAGCATTTATTTTATTTTCTGACTAACTTTGAGATGCCAAGCGTAATTTATCGGAAGTTCGCAAAATTTGTCCTGCTAAAATTGCTGCACCAAAACCATTATCTATATTAACCACACCCACTCCGGCTGCACAAGAGTTAAGCATTGTCAATAAAGGAGCTAAACCAGAAAAACTTGCACCATAGCCGATGCTAGTAGGAACAGCAATGACGGGACAATCTACTAAACCTGCTACCACACTAGGTAAAGCCCCTTCCATACCTGCAACAACAATTAACACAGATGAGGACTCTAGTAAGTGACGGTTACTAAGTAAACGGTGAATTCCAGCTACACCCACATCCAAAAGACGGTGGACATGGAAACCAGAAAGTTCTGCTGTGACTGCGGCTTCTTCCGCTACAGGTAAATCAGCCGTTCCCGCAGAGAGAATACCGATTTGTCCAGGGAATTTGATTTCAATTTCCGAGGGTGCAATGGCACAAATTCGTGCAAATTCGTAGTATCGCAGACCTCTAACTTTTTTTTGCAGTTCAGTGTAAACCGACTGCTCAATACGTGTAGCTATAACTACATGGTTCTGCTGACGCATCACGGACATAATCTGCACAATTTGATCAATAGTTTTACCTTGTCCCCAAATGACTTCTGGAAAACCGGTTCTTAATTGACGGTGGTTATCTATTTTGGCAAACTCACCTACAGATTCATAAGATAAGTCTTTGAGTGAGTCGAATGCTATATCTGGGGTAATTTTACCATCAGCAACCGCTTCCAGGAGCGATCGCAAAGCTTCAGGTTGAGTCACAGCAATTGTGGTAATTGGTAATTGGTGATTGGTGATTGGTGATTGGTGATTGGTGATTGGTGATTGATAAATTTTTAATCTGTCACCTGTCACCTGTCACCTGTCACCTGTCACCTATTTTGTAATTTTAATTTCATGAATGTTCCAAAATGGACCACCCAAAGCAGAAAATCTAATTCCCTGAAAACGGTTTCGGATTGCGTAAAGAGAATAGGGATTTACTAAGTAAATAAATGGTAAATTCTCCTGTGTTAATCGTTGAACTTCTGCATAAATTTCTGTCACCTTTGCTTCATCAAGTTCCTGTGCGCCTTGAATATAAAATTCATGAATCTTCGCTTCCCATGGTGAAACTTTCCACCCTTCTATTGGTTTTTGTCCTGGTTGGGGTTTTTGATTAAACATATGTAATCCACCTTCAGTAGACCATACATTGGCCCCATCATTTGGTTCTAATCCACCAGTCAAACCGAGTAAAGAAGCTTCCCAATCTAAAGTATTAGATAGCTTATCTATAAAAGTATTCCATGCTAAAGGAGTAAAATCAACTTGGATACCAACTTTACTCAAATCCTGTTTAATTTGTGAACCCATTGCTTCACGAATCTTGTTACCAGCATTGGTAAGTAAAGCAAACCTAACATGGTTTCCTTGAGCATCTTCTAGCTGATTTTGAGCATTGTATTTAAACCCAGATCTGAGTAATAATTCCTTAGATTTTTCGGGATTATAGTTATAAACTTTTAGTCCTGCTTCTGGAGAAAGGTAATAGGGACTCTGCACAGAAATGGGTGAATTTTGCGGTTTACCCAAACCACGAAATGTATTATTAATCATGGTTCGTCTATCAATTGCATAAGCTACAGCTTGGCGAAAATCTACATTATTAAACCAACGTGATTTAATTGGGTCTATGAGTAATTTACCGTTTCTTTTTCCTTGATTCAAATTAAAAAGCACAAAACTTGTACTTGTAGAAGGTCCTCCATTATAAATTTGGAAATCACCTTGTTTTTCTTGTACCTTTAATAAAGAAAAATAGTCTGGTGCTACCCCCACAGCATCTAAACCACTAGAACGAAATTGTAATAAAGAAGTATCCGTTGATTCGACAATTTGCCAAACAATACGTTCAATATAAGGTTGGAGTTTACCTTGAGCATCTTTACGCCAATAATAGGGATTACGCCGGAGAATTACCCGCTGACTAGTATCGTAACGTTCCAGCTTGAAGGGACCATTAACAATTATTTGTTCAGGTGGAGTATCAATACCCCATGTTGTCAGAAATTTAGGTTTTCCGTCTTGGTCTTTAGTTTGTAAAGATTCTCGTAAGGCATGAGCAGGTAAAATAGGTACACCAGAGTTTTGTAAAAAAGGTCTAAAAGGTTCTGGTATGCTAAATTCTACCCGTCTTTTATCAATTTTTTTAATACTGGGAAATTTGCCATCCTTCCCAATTCTCAAAATATCTCTAACGTCTGTTGGTATGGCTTCATTCAGATAAATATCATTATAAGTAAATACAACATCATCAGATGTGAGTGGTTGTCCATCAGACCATTTTAAATTATTGCGCAGAGTGAAAGTAATCTTTAATTTATCCTCAGAAATTTCCCATGATTCTGCTAAATTTGGTTCAAGTTTACCAGTGATAGGATTTTGGTTAAGCAATCCTTCATAAGTATATCCAAAAATATTATTTGCATCAGAATTAAGAGCATAGTTAAAGGTTTTCGGATCGCTGAGAATACTGGTTACTAATTGTGGTACTTGTGCGGCGCTAGTTTTTAGTTTAGTTGGATTACAAGCAGTAATTGTCAGGGCTGTAAACGAAAGGAGGCTGATAAGCAAGAAAAAGCGTTTTGTGTAACTGAGTATTTTTTCAGTAAATGTCATAATTTCACTAATATAAATATTATTTAGGTTAATGAAGGAGAATTACACCAGCCAATAAATTGCTGTCATAGGTGCTGATAGTCTTAGCATTTTCTAACTCTAATGCTCTATTTTGTGTTATGCCATCTTTAGATTTAAAACTAGTGATATTGTCTAATTCAGCCAGCATTGCAAAACTAACTTTTGTAGAGTTGTGTCAATATAACTGTGTTAATTTCGATAAATTAGTTTTTTTCCGCTCTGTATTTTTCTCTTTTTATATCAACCAATAGTTCTATTTGCTGATATTTATCTAATACGACAATATCTGGATCAGAGAGAGGCAATAATCTTTCTATTGTTGGCGGTGAATTAAATTCATTATTGCAAATACTGGAGATTAGCCTGATAAGTAATTCCTCCAGTTTATCTAAACTAAATATATAGCAATCCTCCTATTAATCACTTGCTACTAACAAAACTACAGCATACGCACAAATCCCTTCTTCTCTACCAGTTGATCCTAATTTTTCATTAGTAGTAGCTTTCACACTAACTTGATTTGGTTCTAGTTCTAAAACGGCTACTAATTTATCCCGCATTTTGGCAATATGTGGTTTTAGTTTCGGACGTTCAGCCACAACTACAGAATCAATATTTCCTATTTTCCAACCTTGGTCACGAATTAACTGATGTACTTGTTTTAATAATACAAGACTATCAGCCCCAGCCCATTGGGGATCGCTAGGCGGGAAATAATGACCTATATCTCCTAAAGATAATGCTCCCAGCATCGCGTCCATGATGGCGTGGGTTAGGACATCAGCATCACTATGTCCTAATAACCCCAGTTCATGAGGAATGTGAATACCGCCTAAAATCAAATTCCGATCGCTCACCAATCTGTGAATATCGTAGCCGTTACCGATTCTGATGTTCATAGTCATTAGTCATTAGTCATTGGTCATTGGTCATTGGTCATTGGTAAGACGTGGAACATTAATTTCCCCAATTTACTGTTAACTGTTAACTGTTAACTGTCACCTGTACCCTGTTCTCTCTCTTCTTGCCATTTTTGCAGTAAATCCGGACGGCGCAAAGCTGTGCGCTCAAGTTGTTGGTGGAAACGCCATTTAGCAATTTCCGCATGGTTTCCACTCAATAACACATCTGGTACTTTCCACCCCCGAAAATTGGCTGGACGAGTGTACTGAGGAAAATCCAATAATCCCTCTTCAAAACTTTCTGCTTTTAGAGATTCCTCCTTACCTACCGTCCCTGGTAGTAAACGTACTACTCCATTCAGCAAAGCCATAGCCGGAATTTCCCCACCAGTTAAAATAAAATCACCCAAAGATACCTCACGAGTGACCAAGTTCAGCACTCTATCATCTACCCCTTCATAGTGACCACAAATCACCACCAATTGGTCGTAATTCGTGGACAAATCGCGCAACAGGGGTTGATTGATGGTTTTACCTTGGGGACTCATTAAAATCACATCTCGCCGGGCTAGGGATGGTAGCGACTCCACAGCAGCAAAAATAGGTTCAGGCTTCATTAGCATCCCCACACCTCCACCGTAAGGTTCATCATCGACCTTACGATGTTTATCAGTGGTAAAGTCCCTGGGGTTAACCAAATGTACCTGAGCAATCTGTCTGGCTAGAGCTTTACTTAACAGCCCAGAACTGAGAACCGAGCTAAAACAGTCAGGAAAAAGCGTAACTATATCAAAACGCACAGTAATTCGTATTCAATGACACTAATCTAAGATTGGAACATTTAACGTAAATTTCTGGTTAACGTCAGTTACCAAAGAAGCTAAGAGGGAAAAGGCAGAAGAGTGTGAACTTTTAATTTTTAATAGTTTCTCCCCTTAAACCCTACACCTTAAACCCTACACCCTCTTCTTGATCTTGATCAACAGTATCTAAAATTACTAAAACTCTTGGGTTTTTGGTGCGTTCAAAAATTTTTCTAATTTTTGTAATTACTTAATTTATGTTTAAATATTGTCACAACTAAATTTAAATTAATAATCCAACCCAAGTTAACAACTTCCAGGAGGCATCGTGTGGGTTAACGAAAAAATTGGGATGGCTTGTGCTGAGCCAATCTCCAAAAAGTGTCCTCTCAAAAAAGCAAAGGGCGAAAATCAACAGGCTATTAAACCTTGTTAAATTTACCTGAAGTTGTTGACAGGAGCTAATAACCTGTTGAATGCAACCCCTAAATTTGTACGCCAGGCTCTGGCGGAATTTACGCCCGTGGACAAGAAACCCTCTCCGTGGTTCTGGTGGAAGCGGGAAATAAACAGCAATGTATGGCTTGCGCCACGCTGCGCTATCAGCATTGTATAAGTTTTATGGAGCAGCAGAAACACAATGCAGCAATTAAAAGCTAAATCGCTGGAAATGAGGACACCCCAAGCAACCAAAACCGCCGTTCTAGTTATCGGAGGCGCAGAAGACAAAGTTCACGGACGCGAAATCCTGCGGACTTTTGTTGCTCGTGCTGGTGCTAGTAAGGCGTATATTACAATTATTCCATCCGCCTCCCGCGAACCGGCTATCATCGGTGGTCGGTATATTCGCATTTTTGAAGAAATGGGTGCTGAAAAAGTTGAGATTTTAGACATTCGCGAACGTGAACAATGCGACAGTTCTCAAATTAAAGCATCTCTAGAAGCTTGTACTGGGGTCTTTTTAACAGGAGGAGACCAATTACGTCTGTGTGGAGTTCTGTCTGATACAGCTGCAATGGATATTATCCGGCAGCGGGTAAGAGCAGGACAACTAACCTTAGCAGGAACCAGTGCAGGCGCTGCGGTAATGGGACATCATATGATTGCAGGTGGTGGAAGTGGTGAAACACCGAATCGTTCCCTAGTCGATATGGCAACGGGCTTAGGATTTATTCCTGAAGTCATAGTGGATCAACATTTCCATAACCGGAATCGCATGGGGAGACTTGTAAGTGCGATCGCAGCACATCCTGACCGTCTAGGCATTGGCATTGATGAAGACACTTGTGCTGTGTTTGAACGCGATGGTTGGTTACAAGTTATGGGTAAAGGCAGTGTTACCATTGTTGACCCCACAGAACTTACCCATACGAACGAACCCCTTGTTAGTGCTAATGAACCATTAACAGTGCATAATTTACGCCTACATATCCTCAGTTACGGAGATCGTTTCCATCTTTACCAACGTACTGTTTTACCTGCTGTGCATCGGATCTCCAGCTGACGGGATACAGTATCTGAGGTTACACTGATTTGACCGCACTTGATTTCTTACTGCCCAAAATATTGGACTAAATACTATCTGAAAAGAAAAAACTGTTCATGACAAACAGTTTAGCGGTCAATTCCAGTAAGAAACTAGAATTTTGGTTCCGAATCTCCATCTACCTATTCCCATGAGAATCCTCAAGATCCAGACCTTACGCGGCCCAAACTATTGGAGCATTCGACGCCATAAGCTGATCGTCATGCGCCTTGATCTAGAAAACCTTGTGGAAACGCCCTCAAATGAAATCGCTGGCTTTTATGAAGGATTAGTTGAGGCGCTGCCAAGTCTGGAGGGTCATTATTGCTCTCCTGGCTGTCGTGGTGGTTTTTTGATGCGGGTACGAGAAGGCACTATGATGGGCCATATCGTAGAACACGTGGCCTTAGAACTCCAGGAATTAGCTGGAATGCACGTAGGTTTTGGCCGCACCCGTGAGACTGCCACACCTGGAGTTTACCAGGTAGTGATTGAGTACATAAATGAGGAAGCGGGACGTTATGCAGGACGTGCAGCAGTACGACTATGTCAGAGTATTGTTGATCGGGGCCGTTATCCCAAGGCAGAACTAGAGCAAGATATCCAAGACCTGAAAGACTTTAGCCGTGAAGCTTCCTTGGGTCCTTCTACAGAAGCGATCATCAAAGAAGCAGAAAAAAGAGGTATTCCCTGGATGCCTCTAGCCGCACGCTTTCTGATTCAGCTAGGCTACGGGGTCAACCAGAAGCGAATGCAGGCGACCATGACCGATAACACAGGTATTCTCGGCGTAGAATTAGCTTGTGACAAAGAAGCGACAAAACGCATTCTCGCTGCTAACGGTGTGCCAGTACCCAGAGGCACGGTGATTAACTTCTTGGATGACTTAGAAGAATCCATTGAGTATGTTGGTGGTTATCCTATAGTCATCAAGCCCTTAGATGGTAATCATGGCCGTGGTATCACCATTGATATCAGAAGTTGGGATGAAGCTGAGGCAGCCTATGAAGCAGCCAGACAAGTTTCTCGTTCTATTATTGTGGAACGATATTATGTCGGGCGCGACCATCGGGTATTAGTTGTAGATGGTAAAGTTGTCGCCGTAGCGGAACGAGTACCAGCCCACGTGATTGGTAATGGCAGATCCTCCATTGCTGAACTGATTACGGAAACCAACCAAGACCCAAATCGCGGAGAAGGACACGATAACGTCCTCACCAAAATTGAACTAGACCGTACTAGCTATCAGCTATTAGAACGGCAAGGCTATACCCTCAATAGCGTACCTCCCAAGGGAACTATTTGTTATTTACGGGCAACAGCCAATTTAAGTACGGGTGGTAGTGCTGTAGACCGCACCGACGAAATTCACCCAGAAAATGTTTGGTTAGCACAACGGGTAGTGAGAATTATCGGCTTGGATATTGCCGGCTTGGATATTGTCACCACAGATATTAGCCGTCCTCTCAGAGATGTGGATGGTGTCATTGTGGAAGTGAATGCCGCCCCTGGTTTTAGGATGCACGTCGCCCCCAGTCAGGGCATCCCCCGCAACGTTGCTGGTGCAGTGATGGATATGCTGTTTCCCAACGAAAAACCCAGCCGGATTCCCATTCTCACCGTTACAGGTACCAATGGCAAAACTACTACGACTCGTCTGTTAGCACATATTTATAGGCAAACAAAGAAGGTTGTAGGTTATACCACTACAGATGGAACATACATCGGTGATTACTTGGTAGAAGCTGGAGACAACACAGGTCCCCAAAGTGCCCATGTAATCCTGCAAGACCCAACTGTAGAAGTAGCGGTATTAGAATCGGCTCGTGGCGGTATTCTCCGTTCTGGCTTAGGTTTTGAATCTGCCAATGTGGGTGTGGTGTTAAATGTTGCCGCAGATCATTTAGGCATCGGCGATATTGATACCATTGAACAATTAGCTAATCTGAAAAGTGTAGTCGCAGAAGCTGTATTCCCTGATGGCTATGCCGTTCTTAATGCCGATGATCACCGCGTTGCGGCGATGTCAGAAAAGACAAAAGCGAATATTGCCTACTTCACTATGAACCCAGATTCGGATTTAGTGCGAAAGCATATCCAAAAGGGAGGAGTGGCAGCAGTGTATGAAAATGGCTATCTGTCAATTGTCAAAGGTGATTGGACACACCGCATAGAAAGAGCAGAAAATATACCCTTAACGATGGGTGGAAAAGCGCCATTTATGATTGCTAATGCTTTAGCAGCAAGTTTAGCAGCTTTTGTGCAGAACGTGACTATTGAACAGATTCGCCCTGGTTTAAGGACTTTCCGCGCTTCAGTTAGTCAAACGCCAGGACGAATGAATTTATTTAATTTGGGTAAATACCATGCTTTGGTAGACTATGCCCATAATCCTGCTAGTTATGAAGCTTTGGGTTCTTTTGTCCGCAACTGGACAACTGGACAACGCATTGGTGTAATTGGTGGTCCTGGAGATCGCCGTGACGAAGATTTTGTTACTCTGGGTAAATTATCAGCAGATATCTTTGACTACATCCTTGTCAAGGAAGATGACGACACCAGAGGAAGATTGCGCGGTTCTGCTTCAGATTTGATTATTCAAGGCATTACCCAAGTTAAGCCTAATTCCCGCTTTGAGTCAATTCTGGATGAAACCCAAGCCATTAACAAAGCCTTAGATATGGCTCCCGATGGTAGTCTGGTGGTAATTTTACCAGAAAGCGTTAACAGGGCTATTAAGTTAATTAAGGTGCGGGGTGTTCAGGAAGAAATACAGCCACAAAACTCGACTACTACTATCAATGATTCACAAAATGGGGTAGCACCTTCTTCCGTGGTTAATACCCTACTCTAATTTCAAGTAGAGACGGTTTGATTCGCGTCTCTACTTGTGTTTTTTATTTGTGTTCTAAGTTCGTTGGTTCGTCGGAATTTTTCGTTATTTAAGAAGATTATTTGTAAGTATTCAGGAGTCACTGAGTCAGGAGTCAGGAGTGAAATTCTCTTGTTGTATGGCAGTGAAATTCTCTTGTTGTATGGCTCCTCCCGTCAATTTTAGACATCATTCAAGTGCATACCGCTATAATTTGTGCCACTCAAACTCTAGAAGGTACTCAGGCGTGGGATACTCTTATGTCTCTTGTTGCTACTACTCGTAAGTTAGGTATCAGCTTTTTTGAGTATGTCCGTGACAGCATTTCTTACACTAGAAAAATCCCAACTTTAGCGACTATTCTTCGTGAGCAGTCTTCTCTTAATTCCTTTGGTTGTTCATCGATGCCCCAATAACTCCTTCCCCGAAATATTGAGGAGATACAAATTAGTATTTGTTTGTGTTTGTAGATGGGGTTTATATAAAGCTGTCATTGCTTCATTAGCAGAACGTAAACGATTTCCTAAACTGGTTTTGATCATTAAGTTTAAGCAGTTAGTAAAATTGGAACTCAAATTAGCGACTTATTCAAATTGAATCCGAAAATCCTTTTCCGGTAAATCTGCGGGATGAGAATCGTTAACTAAATAAATTAATGTTGCCCCTAAACTATAAAGATCAGAAGTAGGAACAGTTCTTCCTCTAAATTGTTCCTGTGGCATATAACCATAAGTCCCTACATAGTTGTTGTTTCTGTGTCTTCTGTGGCTAAAACTGTTTGCATTGAGCCAAAACCCACTAAATAAACTTGACCCACACTGTTACCAGATAGCTCTCCCAACAAAATATTGCTAGGCGTGATATCACGGTGGATCACCTGTGGGTTTAACTCATGTAGATAAATGAGAATATATAGAACTGCTTTGGCTATATTATTAACTTCCACTTCTGTAAAAGTGCTGCCAGTTTGTAAGTATTGCTCTAGAGTTCGGGCTGGGATATAAGTTTGGATGAGGGTAAATCCTTTATAAGTTGGTGAATTTACTTCAAAATAGTAGACCTACTGCAAAATTGTTTCTGTGGTATGATAGAGAGTTTTAGATTCTATGTATTTTTGGTGTTCTTTGGGCTTCCTAATTCAAACATAACCGTGTAACTCTAAATTTTGGCTAGAACAAAGATAACCCCCTTTTATAACATAAAATTAATTCTGCAAGAGGTCTAGTCTAAATAGCGAGGTATACAAGGATGGCATAAAGATTTTAAGGTTTGGGCTTCTCGCTCAAATAATTTGACATCATCCCATTCAAACTCACTACTCAATGGCAGTAACTTGACAATTACCAAGTCATAAGTTAATAAATCACGCGCTAATAGAATTCGTTTTCCTGACTTTTTGGCCAACTGCTGTTGAACTTCGTAGCGATTTGCCAATACTTACCCATTCATTATGATTACTTGTAAAAAGAATTTAAAAGGTTCTCTCAAGTTATGACAGACATTAAGTATTTAGAAGGTAGGAGACAGAAGAAAAACAAATACTCTCCCTCATCTCCCTCATCTCCCTCATCTCCCTCATCTCCCTCATCTCCCTCATCTCCCTCATCTCCCCTAGTCCCCAGTCCCTATTACATACCCATAATTTCATATCCTGCATCTACATACAGGATTTGCCCAGTCAAGCCGCTGGCTAAATCGCTGCATAAGAAAGCTGCTGTATTACCAACTTCTATCTGAGTAACAGTACGACGTAAGGGGGCAATTTCTTCAACGTGATGAATCATATCCAGAATACCGCCTATTCCTGAAGATGCCAAAGTGCGGATTGGTCCTGCGGAAATACCATTAACGCGAATATTTTGGGGGCCAAGTTCTGCGGCTAAGTAACGAACACTTGCTTCTAATCCAGCTTTGGCTACACCCATGATGTTATAGTTAGGAATTGCCCGAACAGCACCCAAATACGTAAGAGTAACGATACTACCACCCTCTGTCATCAAAGGTTTAGCAGCACCACTTAACTGAACCAGTGAATAAGTGCTAACTTCCAAAGCTTTATTGAAACCAGAACGAGAGGTTTGGCTAAAATCTCCAGTTAAGTCTTCTCTATTAGCAAAAGCTAGACAGTGAATGAGGATGTCTAGTTTTCCCCACTGCTGACGTACAGTTTCAAAGGTAGCTTGAATTTGCTCGTCATTCTCGACGTTACAGGGAAGGAATAAGCTCGGTTTAAGTGGTTGTACTAATTCTGCTACTTTTTTCTCGAATTTGCCTTTTTCATCTGGCAAGTAGGTAATGCCCAAGTTAGTACCTGCTTGATGGAGTTGTTGGGCAATTCCCCACGCGATGGATCGGTTATTGGCAATACCTGTTACTAGAGCATTTTTTCCGGACAGATTCAGCATACAAATTGTTAATGTGATCAATTATTAGGAGCATACTAGAATCTGAGCCTATTTTGAGTTTGTTAGGAATGTGATTTTGAAAAAAACAATTAAGTACTCTTGATCAACTGGGTAACCACAATGCATGAAAATAGATATTTCTTTGAGCCCTTAAGCTTTTCCTCTTACCCCGTACCTTATTTTCAAGTTAGGGTATTGAGTACAACAAATTTTCTGCTCATTGATTAAGAAGTTATAAAGATATTGGAAATTTTTACCCAAAAAAACCTTTTTAGTTGAGCCTCTGAAACTACTTATCAATAACTGCTGGCTAAAAATAACAAGAATTAGGTATCATGATAAACAAATAAAGATAAAGTAGTAGATTTGAGTATAGGAAAAAACAGAAAGGTTGACGGTGCTTTCTTGATTTTTCAGGTGTATTCTTAGGTAATCAGTTTTTATTTTTCCGGCATTGGGTAGGGGAAGGGAGATGATCGTGACACAAGATAAAGCCCTAGCAAATGTTTTTCGTCAGATGGCAACTGGAGCCTTTCCACCGGTTGTGGAGACGTTTGAACGCAACAAAACGATCTTTTTTCCCGGCGATCCCGCCGAACGAGTTTATTTTCTTCTCAAGGGTGCTGTGAAGCTTTCCAGGGTATATGAAGCAGGAGAAGAAATAACGGTGGCACTGCTACGGGAAAATAGCGTTTTTGGTGTGTTGTCATTGCTAACGGGTAACAAGTCAGATAGGTTCTACCATGCAGTGGCATTTACTGCTGTAGAATTACTGTCTGCACCAATTGAACAAGTTGAACAAGCATTAAAGGAAAATCCAGAGTTATCAATGTTAATGCTACGGGGTCTTTCTTGCCGTATTCTCCAGACAGAGATGATGATTGAAACTCTTGCTCACCGAGATATGGGTTCTAGGTTGGTGAGTTTTTTATTAATTCTTTGTCGAGATTTTGGTGTACCTTGTGCTGATGGGATCACAATTGATTTGAAGTTATCTCATCAGGCGATCGCTGAGGCAATTGGTTCTACTCGTGTTACTGTCACCAGGTTACTTGGTGACCTGCGCGAGAAAAAAATGATTTCCATCCATAAGAAGAAGATTACTGTACATAAGCCTGTTACCTTAAGTAAGCAATTTACTTAAAAGTGAACAATTTTATGACACTCGTTTAAATCCACCACCCATTGCTTCAAGGCGTTGCTGGTGGATTTAAATCCACCAGTTCATAGTTGATCACTGTTCTCTATTCATGCTCTGTAATCACAACTGGGGGAGGAAATTGGCACAGATGGTATTTCGAGGGAAAATATACACAGTCGGAGGTAATTTAAAAATTGATTATTTTCTGCTTTTGCCAAGCTCCTTTCCCCCACAGACAATGCTTGAAAGTAGTAGGCTGTATCTGGAAGCATTATGCCTCCGGCACACTACGTGAACGTTAGTTAAAAGATGGCCACCGGGTACATCCTGATAGCAGCTATTTTGATTTTGGGAGGTGTGATTGCTACAGTGGGCGATCGTATCGGCACACGAGTTGGCAAAGCACGCCTCTCACTATTTAAGCTGCGTCCCAAAAATACGGCAGTGCTGGTAACTATTTTTACTGGTGGTCTAATTTCTGCCTCAACCCTAGCAATTTTATTTGCTGCTGATGAAGGATTGCGGAAGGGCGTCTTTGAGTTAGAGGATATTCAAAAAGACCTGAGAAACAAGCGAGAACAACTTAAAACCGCAGAAACGGAAAAAAGCCAAGTAGAAAAACAGCTGACCGAAGCTAGAAAAGAACAAACTCAGGCACAACAAGATTTACAAAACATTAATCAGTCTTTACAAGCTGCCAATGCTAAACAACGCATAACACAAGCTCAACTCAACCGCACCATTAGTCAACAAGCTAAAACCCAAGCTCAACTGCAAGGTACTCAAAGCCGACTTGGTGAAGTAGTGATACAGTATAAACAAGCTAGAACTGAACTACAAACCCTTTATAATCAACGTCAGGCATTGCAAACAGCAGTTGAAGAATTAAAGACAGAACGGCAGCGACTATATGCAGAAGCGAAAAAAGCGATTGACGAAGCAAAAACAGCTATTGAAAAACGCGATCAGGAACTTGCTAATCGCCAAAAAGCTATTGAAAAACGTGATCAGAAAATTGCTAAATTAGATCAACTAATTCAAAATCGTAATCTAGAGATTAAAAAACGGGAGCAAGTAATTGCTACTAGGGAATCTCGTCTCAAAGAATTGGAACAACAGCAAGATTATTTAGAACAAGAAGTAGCAAGGCTGGAAAAATATTACCAGTCATATCGTGACCTGCGTTTAGGTAAATTGGCTTTAGTTCGTGGACAAGTTTTAGCTGCTGGTGTGGTACAAGTTAATCAACCTACTGCGGCTCGTCAGGTACTAGTCCAAATTTTGCAGGAAGCTAACCGCAATGCCAACATTGAATTAAGCGAACCTGGTTCTAATCCTGGGAATGCAGAACTATTGCGTGTTACTCAAGATAGGGTTGAGCAACTAATCAATCAAATCGACGATGGAAGAGAATATGTAGTGCGAATCTTCTCTGCGGGTAATTACGTTAGGGGAGAAAAGCAGATAGAATTTTTTGCTGATGCTACGCGCAATCAATTGGTATTTTCCACAGGTCAAATCCTGGCTACAACTGCGGCTGATATGAAAAACATGACATCATATCAATTAAGGCAACGGCTGGACTTGCTGATTTCTGCTTCCCAATTTCGCGCTCGCAATGCAGGAATTATCGAAACTGTACAAGTAGAGGGTACTTTTCTGCGCTTTTTCGCCCAATTGCAACAGTCTAATCAACCATTAGAAATTAAAGCTATAGCTGCGGAGGATACCTATACCGCTGGACCTTTAAGAGTGAAATTAGTGGCAATTTTCAATGGTCAGGTTATTTTCAGCACTTAAAAAAAATTAAAAATTAAAAATTAAAAAACTCCTACCTATTCCCTGTTCCCTTTTTCCAATGACTAATACACAACCAGCAATTTTAGGGTTTGATCCCGGTCGAGATAAATGTGGTGTAGCTGTGATGGGGGTAGATCGGCAACTGTATGATCATCAAGTAGTCGCTGGGAATGATGCGATCGCTCACATTGAGATACTACGGCGAAAGTTTCCTATTTTCTTAATTGTGATGGGCGACCAAACTACCGCCAAGAAATGGAAACAGCAGCTAAATCAGGAATTAACAGATATGCTAAATATTATTTTAATAGATGAGCGTTATACAACTTTGGAAGCACGCGAGCGGTATTGGCAGATGTTCCCACCAACAGGACTTACTAAACTCTTACCCAAAGGTATGCGACAGCCACCAAGACCGATAGACGATATTGTGGCTATTCTGTTAATTGAACGCTACCTCAACCGCTTAACTTCCAAGAGTCTCACTGACAACTGACAGCTGACTAATTACAATTCTGCTCGAATTGTAAAAGCATAATCTCCCCCTGGTTCCAACTGGTAATCTTGTTTTTCCAAGAAGCGGCCAAGAGGTTCCTTAATTAAAGCCCGACCCTGGGAAGGCTTGACAGAAAGCTCTCCCCGCCGAAAATACCATTCAAAATGCCATTCAAAATCGCCGGCGCTGACATCACCTTCAAGAAAGCCATGTTGCCAAGATTGGCGGGTGATTCTGACGTGGGCGGTAGTTTCTGGTAGACGTTTAGCACTCACTATGCTGGATGTCAAGTATAGGATAAAAGTCAACCATGTTGGTTACTTAATCTTTATGTACCAAAAATCTCTGAAATTGACAAATTGGTAGGGAAGGAAAAGCTCTCATTTTTTCCAGATGTCGCTGGTTGCGGAAATTAATGTAATATTTAACGTATTAAATATTATATTTAATCTTTAATATCCAGTGAATTAAGTGGTGAAATAGGATGCTGCGATCGCTAATCTTAATTTTGTAAAATAGAGTCTAAAATCTCAGGAGTTAAACCTTGGGCTTGTGCTTCTTTACTAAGTTCATCCATAATGTTTCTGAGAGGTTGCACAGCATCTTGTGTAGAATTTAAAAGTTTTAACTGCATATTTGATACAAATTTGAGTTGAATTTGTCGTTGTTCTTCCACGGCACTTTGATAGTAATTTCTTCTATAGTAGCCATATCTTACTCGCCTCTAGTTTTTGCTATTTTATAATCATAATCTCATCTTTAAATTCTCGGTAATTTAGTGGGATTGATTTGATCTGCCTCTGTGCTATTACGCAAAATAAACCACTAATATAGGAATATGGGTAGGTTTAGTTTACGTAACCGCCAGTTAATTGAGTATATTCATAAATAATTAAAAAATCATACAGCGATGCCTTTTACAACAGGCATCGCGGATTTTAGATTTGCGATTTATCCCTAATCCAAAATCTAAAATCCCTAATCGTGTTAACGATTCACTGCCGCAGCTTCCCGCGCCGCAGCTGCTTGATCTGGGTGTATACCCAAGCGTGTCAGGTTAATTCTACCTTTATTGTCAATTTCGCGCACTTTGACAATCACTTCATCACCAACTGCTACTTCATCTTCAACTTTACCAACACGATAGTCAGCGAGTTGAGAAATGTGAATCATGCCTTCTTTTCCGGGCAAAAATTCCACAAATGCACCAATAGGTATAATCCGTGTCACACGACCAACATAAACATCACCTTCATGCAGCTTGCGAGTCATGCCTTGGACAATGTTTCTAGCCCTTTTTGCCCTGCCTTCATCAACGGCGGAAATGGTGACTGTTCCATCATCTTCAATGTCAATTTTTGCACCAGTTTCCTCGGTAATTCCCTTGATGGTCTTACCTCCGGGTCCGATGACTAGACCAATCATGTCGGGATCAATCTTGATTGTCAACAGACGTGGGGCAAAAGGTGAGGTTTCCAGGCGTGGGGTTTCGATAGTCTGGAGCATCTTGTCCAGAATGTTTAACCGGGCAGCTTTGGCCTGGTGGACGGCTTGGGCAATAACTTCTAAGGACAAACCAGATATTTTCATATCCATTTGTAAAGCGGTGATACCACTGTCAGTACCAGCTACTTTGAAGTCCATATCACCCAAAAAGTCTTCAATACCTTGAATATCGGTAAGGACTCGCACTTCGTCCCCTTCCTTAATCAAGCCCATTGCTGCACCGCTAACAGGTTTAAGAATGGGTACACCCGCATCCATAAGAGCAAGGGTAGAACCGCAGACTGAACCCATGGAGGTGGAACCGTTGGAAGAAAGCACTTCCGAAACTACGCGGATGACGTAGGGGAATTGTTCTTTTGGCGGTAGCACAGGTAAAATTGCTCTTTCTGCTAAAGCCCCGTGTCCGATTTCTCTTCTTCCTGGTGCACGCATCGGTTTGGTTTCCCCAACTGAGAATGGGGGGAAGTTATAATGATGCAGGTAACGCTTATGTTGATCTACTTGTAAATCGTCGTTAAGATTTTGGGCATCTCCAGGTGTGCCGAGAGTGCAACAACTTAAGACCTGGGTTAGACCCCGGTTGAATAAACCGCTACCATGCACCCGCTTGGGTAAAACGTTAACTTGGCAGGAAACTGGACGCACTTGATCTAGTTTCCGACCATCCACGCGCACGTTATCTTCGAGGATTTGACGGCGCATAAGATATTTGGTAATGTCCTTAAAGGTATTACCAAGGGCTTTGCTATTTGCTGTAGCAGCTACTCGAATTGGATCTTCTTCTGATAGAGCTTCTATTTCAGCTTTGATCCCATCTTTGACAACATCTAAAGCTGCATCACGCTCGGTTTTGGTTAACGCAAATTGCGCCAAGATTTTTTTAATTTCAGCACTTGCGCAATCGTGAATATAGTTTTCTAGTGTTTGGTCTACTCCTGGTGGTGCTTCTTGCACAATTTTTAGACCCAGTTCTTCTACTAAATCTAGCTGCGCTTGAATTAAATCCCGCACTGCCTCATAACCAAAATCAATTGCCTCGATAATATCTCGCTCTGGCAACTGATTGGCTCCTGCTTCCACCATGATTACACCATCTGGTGAACCGGCGACAATTAGATCCAAGTCTCCCGCGTCAATTTCTGCATAGGTGGGGTTAATAATGAAATCATCACCCACTAAGCCTACCCGAACTGCTGCCATTGGCCCATTAAAGGGAATTTGGGCAATCAGGGTGGCAATAGAAGCACCTGTTACAGCTAACACATCGGGCGGTACTTGCTCATCCATTGACAGGGTGAAAGCAATGACTTGCAAATCATCCCGCAACCATGAAGGGAATAGAGGACGTAGGGGACGGTCAATCAGACGGCTGGTGAGAATCGCTCTTTCTGGTGGACGACCTTCTCGGCGCATGATACCACCAGGGATTCTCCCAGCGGCATACAATCTTTCTTCATAATCTACAGTGAGGGGAAGAAAATCTATGCCTTCTCTGGCTTGCGAGCGTGTAGCAGTCACCAAAACAGCAGTATCCCCCGATTCTATCAACACCGACCCACCCGCTTGGGGGGCTAACAGTCCAACCTTCAGCCGAATATCCCGTCCATCAAAGGATATTGACTTATCAACTTCTGCCATTCAGTTTTTTTTCCTTCTATGCACACTATTCTCTCTCTGTGGCAATCCTAACATTTATGGAATATAGACGGCTTCTATTCAATACAAAGATCAATAAGGTTAGCTCAGTAAGTTCAAGTAAATTATGATATACAGATCATCCCATGGATTCACCCAACATCAGTTAACAGTAAATCTGGTCGCCGCTAAGAACCCCCCTAAGTAAATATATTTAGAATGTACTCGTATATATACTAAGCGTAGTTACGTAATATTTAACTGCGAAGGACGCAGATGATAAGGAAGAATAAGAGTTTAGGAGAGGTTTGGTGTAAGTGCTAATCAAATAGGAATCCCATTATGAAGGGTTCATTACTTAATTGCAAATTTTTATTACAATGATTGTACAAATAGATAAGGATAGGTTACATATATCTATCTTTCTTTATGAAGTCCAAATTCTTCCATGAAAAGGAAAATATTTTTCTTACTAGTCAATATTGTTCTGTTAATATAAAAAATATTGCACTAAGAAATATGGCAATCTTACACGGTAGCTGGTTACTAAAAAATCAAAATAATTATTTATTTATTTGGGGAGAAACTTGGCGAAATTCCCAGATAAATTTAGAATTTATAACTTTATCAAAATTGCCATTAAATCCCTTGGCTATGATACCGGAGGAATTGAAAGCATTCTTGGAAGCAAGTAATTTTAAATTGCCTAATAATATTAATCAAAATTACTCAGATGCTAATAGCAGAACTAAATTTAAAAAAGGTAAAAATACACCAGAAGAAATAGACCTGCTGAATACAACCCAAATTATTGCTATTTTAACAAATTTTATCGGCAAAGATACCATTTCGCCAGTACACTCTGCTAGTTTAGGCGTTGATAAAAAAACTCCACAATATTTACAACCTTGGAAAGTAGAAGGTTTTTATTTACAACCCACCACAGCCATAAAATTTTTAACTTCTCTCCCATTGAGTTCAACCGATGGAAAAAACTCATTGTTGGGGGGAGATATATATTTCTGGGTACAAATAGCTCGTTGGAGTTTAGATTTAATCTCACGCTGTAAGTTTTTACCAACAGTTAAAAAAAAAGCAGATGGTTCTTTAGTTGCTGAATGGCAGGTACTTTTAGACAGTGCTTTGGATACCACTAGGTTAGAAAGATTTGCTGCTAAAATGCCATTAATTTGTCGTACTTATCAAGAAGATAGGAGTGAAAATCTGCAACATTTAGCAGTTGATCTACCATTACTACCAGAAGAATTAATTTTAGAATTTCTCACTAGCATCATAGATGCCCAAATACGGGATATGCTTGCTTCTCAATCTCCCATTGAAAATAGGTTAATGATGTCTTTACCACCAGCCGTACAGCAGTGGTTACAGGCTTTAACTGGTGCATCTAATAAAATTAATGACGATGCAATGGGATTGGAAAGACTAGATGCTGCACTCAAAGCTTGGATTCTACCTTTACAATATCAATTAACAGGCAAAGCTTCATTTCGTACCTGTTTTCAACTCCATCCTCCAAACTCAGAAAAAACAGATTGGATACTAGCTTATTTTCTCCAAGCAGCAGATAATTCTGAATTTTTAGTAGATGCAGTAACTATTTGGAAGTATCCTGTAGAAAAATTAGTTTATCAGAATCGGACAATTGAACAGCCCCAGGAAACATTTTTACGGGGTTTAGGTTTAGCTTCTCGATTGTATCCAGTTATAGCTCCTAGTTTAGAAACTGAATCTCCGCAATTTTGCCAACTCACCCCTATGCAAGCTTATGAGTTTATCAAATCTGTAGCGTGGAGGTTAGAAGATAACGGTTTAGGAGTAATTATACCACCAAGTTTAGCCAATCGTGAAGGATGGTCTAACCGCTTAGGATTAAAAATTAGTGCCGAAACACCAAAGAAAAAACAGGGACGTTTGAGTTTACAAAGTTTGTTAAATTTTAAGTGGCAATTAGCAATTAGTGGACAGACAATTTCTAAAGCTGAGTTTGATAAATTAGTAGCGTTGAATAGTCCTTTAGTAGAAATTAATGAAGAATGGGTTGAACTGCATCCCCAAGATATTAAAACTGCCCAAAATTTTTTTGCATCTCGTAAAGAAGAGATATCTTTATCATTAGAAGATGCTTTAAGGATTAGTACAGGAGATACTCAAGTAATTGAAAAACTACCTGTAGTTACTTTTGAAGCTTCTGGTGTATTGCAAGAATTAGTTGGGGTTTTAACTAATAATCAAGATATTCAACCTTTACCAACTCCTAGCAATTTTCACGGACAATTACGACCTTATCAAGAACGAGGTGCAGCTTGGTTGGCTTTTCTGGAACGTTGGGGTTTGGGTGCCTGTCTTGCGGACGATATGGGACTGGGTAAAACGATCCAGTTCATCGCTTTCCTACTTCATCTTCAAGAACAGGATGCACTAGAAAATCCAACTCTCTTAGTTTGCCCTACTTCTGTTTTAGGTAATTGGGAAAGAGAAGTAAATAAATTTGCTCCCACCCTCAAAGTTTTACAACATCATGGTGATAAACGACCCAAAGGAAAAATCTTTACAGAAACAGTTAATAAATACGATCTAGTAATTACTAGTTATTCACTCGTGCAACGAGATATAAAATTATTACAAACCGTGAATTGGCAGATTGTTGTTTTAGATGAAGCCCAGAATGTCAAAAATGCAGATGCAAAACAATCGCAGGCAGTGAGACAGTTAGAAACTAAATTTCGCATTGCTTTAACAGGGACACCAGTAGAAAATAGATTGCAGGAATTATGGTCTATTTTAGATTTTCTCAACCCTGGTTATTTGGGTAATAAACAGTTTTTCCAGCGACGGTTTGCTATGCCCATTGAAAAATATGGTGATACGGCTTCTTTAATGCAGTTACGTTCTTTGGTACAACCTTTTATTTTGCGTCGCTTGAAAACTGATAAACAAATTATTCAAGACCTGCCAGAAAAGCAGGAAATGACTGTATTTTGTGGACTGACTGCTGAACAAGCGCAACTATATCAACAGTTGGTAGATGAATCTTTAGTTGAGATTGAATCAGCGGAAGGTTTACAACGCAGAGGAATGATTTTAGCTTTATTAATTAAGCTGAAACAAATTTGCAATCACCCTGCACAGTATTTAAAAGAATCAAGTTTAGCAAAACACAATTCTGCTAAATTACAACGTCTAGAGGAAATGTTAGAGGAAGTTTTAGCAGAGGAAAACCGCGCTTTAATTTTCACCCAATTTGCTGAATGGGGTAAATTACTTAAACCATATTTAGAAAAGCAGCTAGGTAGGGAGATCTTGTTTTTATATGGTAGCACCAGTAAAAACCAACGTGAAGAAATCATTGACCGTTTCCAAAATGACCCCCAAGGTCCACGAATTATGATTCTTTCTTTAAAAGCTGGTGGTGTGGGTTTAAACTTAACTAGGGCAAATCATGTATTTCACTTTGATAGATGGTGGAATCCCGCTGTAGAAAATCAAGCTACAGATAGAGTATTTAGAATTGGACAAACTAAGAATGTACAAGTACATAAATTTGTGTGTACTGGGACTGTAGAAGAAAAAATTAATGACATGATTGAAAGTAAAAAACAATTGGCACAACAAGTTGTTGGTGCTGGTGAAGAATTGTTAAGTGAATTAGATACAGACCAACTACGCAATTTACTATTACTTGACCGTAATGCCATAATTGATGAGGATGAAGAATGACTAATTTTACCTTACAAGCAAGTAGAGAATGGTGGTCACAAAGATGGCTAGATTTACTAGATTCCTATCGATTTAAAAAGCGGTTAGAACGGGCTAGGAGTTATTATAGACAAGGGAATGTTTTGAGTATTGAGTTTAAAGATGCGAAAGTTTTAGCGTGGGTACAAGGTAGTGAAGCAGAACCTTATAAAGTTTCTCTTTTTCTTGACTCTTTTAGTGATGAAGAGTGGGGTTATGTGATTGAAACGATGTCCCATAAGTCAGTTTTTGCGGCTAAGTTACTAGCAGGAGAAATGCCACAAAAGATAGAAGAAGTATTTACATCTAACGGACTTTCGTTGTTTCCTTTTACTCTGGGTGATGTTCACGGTAAATGTTCTTGTCCTGATAAAGCAGTACCTTGTAAACATATTGGTGCGGTATATTATCAATTAGGCGATCACTTTAGTGAAGACCCATTTGTTTTATTTCAATTACGGGGACGTACCAAAGAACAAATCATTAGCGATTTACGAAATTTACGCAGCAATAAGAATATAAATTTGGCTTCTGAAAGGTTTATACAAGAAGAAAAATATACTCGTCAATCGTCAATTTATCAACATAAATATTCCATAAAAATAGATGAGTTTTGGCAATATAATGAGCCTTTAGAACCTTCTTTAGTAGTAATTATTCCTTCCTTGAATGAGACAGTATTAGATATTTTGGGTACAATTCCTCTGGCTAAAGATGAAGAAGATTTAGGAAATTCACCTGTGGGTGATGTCATTATCAATTATTTACAAAGTGTCTACAAATATATTAGTCAAAAGGCTGTTTTCGCAGCAATGAATGTGGGTGAATAAATTCATACTAGTACTGCCGTGAATTTAAAATACCGCTTCCAGCAGGCTGCGCCAAGAAAATTCAAAATGTATACGGCATGAGCTTATCAGAGATTTTGAATAGTTGGTTTATTTATGCCAATACGTACTGGTTATTATGTTTTTAGATATACTCTTAATTACCCTGAAGTGCCTCTGCAGGACTCTACTTAGTACAAAGTACCCATATTATTTAATTCCTAGCGCATAATGGCGAAAATAAGAGATTAAAAGTTCATAATTCAGAATGGGGAATTTTTTGGTAAAGTTATTAACAAGTTTATTTTTTGGTAGCTTGTGATTAAAGTGCTGTAATAGCTCAAAAGATTTAGACTTACAGGTAAGAAAAGCTAATGTCACACCTTATTGATACTCAATTCTCGTAAACACTACATAGGAGCATATATGGAGCCAATTATTGCTATAGTTTTAGCACTCATAGGTTATGCTTTAGGATCTGCAAAACAGATTAATCAAGGTAATGAAGCTTTAGTTGAACGCTTGGGACGGTATCATCGGAAACTTAAACCAGGTCTTAACTTTATTGTTCCTTTTATTGACCAAATTGTCATGGAGGATACAACACGGGAGCAGGTTTTAGACATTAAGCCTCAAAATGTGATTACTAAAGATAACGTCTATTTAGAAGTTGATGCTGTTGTTTACTGGCGGATCACAGAGATTGAAAAAAGCTTTTATGCAATTGACAATCTGGAACAGGCACTATCTAATTTAACCACAACTACACTACGGGAAATTATCGCTCAGAATACCTTAGAAGATACCAGTATGTCCAGAGCCAATATGGATAAGTCTCTGTTAAGCGAGTTAAATCCAATTACTAAGGAGTGGGGTGTTGATATTATGCGGTTGGATATTCAGAGTATTACACCCCCTGAAAGTGTGCGTAAGTCAATGGAAGAAGAACGTGCTGCGGAAATAAAAAAACGGGCGCTGATTTCGGAAGCGGAAGGTGAAAGACAAGCTGCAATTAAAAAAGCAGAAGGAACTAAAACTTCTATGCAAATTATCGGTGAAGCCATACGTTCCCATCCTGAAAGTAGAGAAATTCTTCGGTATCTTGTTGCTCAAGATTATGTACAGGCTAGTCAAAAACTCGGTGCAAGTAATAATGCTAAAATCGTCTTTGTAGACCCGGCTAATTCTACAGATATGTTTCAGGAGTTGATTTCGGAATCTGTCTCTAAAGAAGAACCAAATCAGACTACTGGTAATGTTAATGGCTCTACTTAATAAGACTTTTTAATAACACCTTAAAAGGTGAGTCATTGTATTGTCATTATTTTTTAACGACTGTCCTGGTTGAAAATAGATGAAACGTAAGAATTCAGGAGTCAGGAGTCAGAATGTTTGAGAAATTGGTTAATTATCAAATAGGTATTTTTGGTCTTAGCCTGAAAAAGCTCATAGCTGAATGCTTACGATGAAACTTTCTTCCTAGTTATCTGCGTTTTTTAAGATTATCTTTGCTGTCTATAGATAGCATCAGCAACTAGTAAGACATCTCGCATTTCTGGAACATCGTGAACTCTGACGATATCAGTACCATTAAAAATGGCTGCACAACACGCTGCTGCTGTTCCCCAAACTCTGGCTTTTGGATCTGGTTGGTTTAAAATTTTGCCTATAAAATTTTTACGGGAAGCTCCCACCAGTATTGGACATCCAAGCATTTTTAAGGTTTGCAAGCGGCGAAAAATTTCTAAATTATGCTCATAGTTTTTAGCAAAGCCAATACCTGGATCAATAATAATTTTGTTCTGTTTAATACCTACAGCAATAGCGGCAGAAATTTGCTGTGATAAAAAACTATAAATTTCCCCCATTAAATCCTGATAATAAGTTTTTTCTTGCATTGTTTGGGGAGTTCCTCGGATGTGCATTAACATAATTGGCACATCTAAACTGGCTACAGTTGGCAACATTTCTGGGTCGTAGGTACCTCCAGAAATATCATTGACTATATCTGCTCCGGCTGCGATAGCAGCTTTAGCTACATATGCTCTAGTTGTATCTACAGAAATGGGAACGGCAATTTCTGGTCGAATTATTTGTAACACTGACAGCAGTCGGTCAAGTTCTTCTGTGAGAGTGATTAGTTTTGCGCCTGGTCTGCTTGATTGACTACCTATATCAATGATATCAGCACCAGCAGCTACCATTGCTTGTGCCTGGGCTAAAGCGGCTGATGTTGTGTTAAATTGACCACCGTCACTAAAGCTGTCAGGGGTGATATTTAAAATTCCCATCAAATAAGTCCGCTGTCCCCAGATGAAACAGTGTTCTCGAATAATTAATTGGTTTGACATAATTTAATGGAGTTAATAGGGATGCAGGAGAGATTGGTGGAAATCAATAATTACGTTCGCGAAGCGTTTCCGAAGGAAATATTAAGAATTGGTGGAACTGCATATATTGGTAATTAATCAATTAGATAATTTCAATATTTTTTGACAGCCCTCGAGTAAAAAAATATTTTTATCTATCAACTGCTTTCTTCAGAGCAGCAATAAAGACATCAACTTCTGAACGAGTATTGTAGAAATACAGACTTACTCTAGCTGTGGGTTGAATACCAAGCGATGCAAAATCTGGCTAGCATGAAAACCTGAGTTAATCACTATTGCTGACTGATCCAGGATTTTACATAAATTTACATAAATCGTTAGCATGGATTTCACCAGGAGTAAAAATAGAAATGGCTAATCTGCCTTTGGTAGCAACTTATGGGGTAGGACCATAAATGAGAATTTGCAGAATTTGTTGCAATTTTTGGAAGAGATAACGCGATATTTCTAATTCTTCAGCATAGATTTTATCCATACCAATCTCAGTCAAATAATCAGTCGCTGCACCGAATGTGATCGCATGTGCTATGGCTGGTGTCCCCGCTTCAAATTCATAACGTATATCTGCGTAATTAAGATGGTCTCGAAAGAGATTAGCATTCATCTTCGCACCCTCCAGAAATGGAGGCATTTGTTGTAGTATTTCCAACTTGCCATACAGAAAGCCTATTCCCAAAGGGCCACACATTTTATGTCATGTCCAGAAGGAACTAACCAATCACAGTCCATTTGCTTGACATCAATGGGGAGATGCGGCAGACTTTCGCAAACATCAATTAAAACTTTAGCTCCGTATTGATGAGCAATAGCAATAATGTCTTCTACTGGATTTACACAACCTAAAGAAAGTATTAGATATATGTACAACAGTCACTAACTTAGTACGTGGGGAAGGCAAAGACTGAAAATGTTCTAAATTTAATTCTTATGTTTCAGTAAGTTCTACAAATTTTAGGAATGCACTAGTTTTTTGAGCAATCATCTGCCAGGGAATGATATTGCTGTCATGTTCCATCACACTCATAATAATTTCATCACCACTTTTTAAGTTACTAATTCCCTAACTATAAGCTACTACATTTATTGCTTCTGTAGCATTACGAGTGTAAATAACTCCTTGGGGTGTAGCATTAATAAATTGGGTAATTTTTCGCCTAGTTCCTTCATAGAATTTATTTGCGTGATCGCTTAAAGTATGAACGCCACGATGAACATTAGAATTGTAGGTTTCATAGAATTCCCGGAGTGTATATATCACATTTTGAGGTTTTTGAGATGTTTCAGCATTATCTAAATAAATCAGAGGTTTAGCGTTAATTTTTTCGCGCAGAACTGTGGAATCAGTTTGTGGAACTGGCAAAAGGACGTGATGCTCGCATTGTCGTGATGACCCTGGCTTCAGGGGAACGCAGAGAAGCGGGAGATGACTATCGAGTGCTTTTGAGCGGTTAGGTGTAGAGCATGTGGAAGTTGTGGACACAGCCGCAAAGGAAGATGCAAATGATCCGAGAGCCATAGATGATTAACTCAAGTTAATTAAACGATTTGGATATGGATTTGGTAACTTTAGCAATTTTCGTCTACGCAGTTTATTAAACTGGTACTTTAGTATGAATTCTCCATAAAAGAGACGCAAGGACCATTAAATTGTGTTGACAACTGTAAAAAAATATCACAACCTTTGATTATGAAGTTAGTGACTTATTATTATAAAGTAACTGAGGTGTTTACGCCTGCACTGACTTTCATCCCCGGGTTAAAAGACATTTAACCCTAAAAACTTTTGGGACCTTTAGGGTTAAATACCGGGGTTTTCAGTCTATTTTCTTATAATTAACAATCCTGGCAAAACTATCAGCTTCTAGACTAGCACCTCCTACAAGAGCGCCGTCAATTTCTGGTTGTGCCATAATCTCATCAATATTGTTTGGTTTGACTGAACCGCCGTATTGAATTGAGACGTTAGGATTAGTCAATTGAGATCGAATTAGGCCAATTACCCGATTTGCTTCTGTGGCTTCACAGGTGTCACCAGTTCCTATTGCCCAAATTGGTTCATAAGCAATAACCAAATTCTTTTGATTAATGTCCACTAAGTCTTTTTCTAGCTGGGAGATAATCAGTTTTTCGGTTTCCCCTGCGTCGCGTTGTTGTTTGGTTTCACCAACACAGAGAATGGGGATTAGCCCATGCTTTTGGGCTGCTTTGAGGCGGAGGTTAACGGTTGCGTCTGTTTCGCCAAAGTATTCCCGTCTTTCGCTATGACCAACTATGACATAGCGCACACCAATTTCTGTGAGCATGGGAGCAGCAATTTCACCTGTGTAGGCTCCATTTTCTTCCCAGTGGACGTTTTGTGCGCCTAGTTGGATAAGGCTACCATGCAAATATTTGGACATGACGCTTAAGTCAGTGAAGGGAGGACAGAGTACAATTTCTCGTTCTGAGGGTGTTTCCTCCAGGTGGGGCAGAAATCCGCGTAAGAATGTTTCGGATTCTGACCAGGTTTTGAACATTTTCCAGTTACCGGCAATAACGATTTTTCGCACAGGTGATTTTGTCAACATGCTAACGCTACAAGATGCATTTTTCACTGTACTACTTTTTTGCACATTCCTTGATATACTGGCTGGGGAAAGTGCTTTCGTTTCTCGTTCCAGGTACAAAGATACAAAGAAGAAGGGGCAAAATCGGAGTTGTGTGGCGATCACACCGTCTCCAAGCAATTAAACGTAATTAAATATAACTATATTCAGAAAAATTAATGAGGCTCAAATCCTCTTCCCTGTTACCTTTTCTGCTATTGTTCGTAACCCGTTAATAGTAACACAATATACAAGTGTTATGGAAGCGCTCGCTGAATTAGTAGCATAAGAGCAATTTGTTCCGTCTCTAAAGCCACTGATAGCCAAATGGATAACTTACTGGTGGAGGCACGCTCTAGCTCTGTCCTGGTTGTAGAAGATAATCAACCAGTGGGGATTTTCACAAAAAGGGATGTGGTTCGACTGAGCGCCCAAAAACGAAATCTAGACAACCTAGCCATCCGTCATGTGATGGCTCATCCTGTTGTCACCTTGTATGAGTCGGAACTTACTGACCTCTTTTTTGCCGTTAATCTACTCTAACACCATCGCATTCGCCATTTACCAGTGGTTGATGAGCAAAATCAACTGGTGGGATTGCTGACTCACGAAAGTTTCCGGCAAAAATCACGCCCAGTAGATTTGTTCCGGTTGCGGTTTGTGAATGAAGTGATGACGAGAAGGGTGATTTGTGCGGATCATGATGTTTCCATATTCGCCATTGCTCGCTTAATGGCAGGAAATCGAGTTAGTTCCATCATGCATGATTGTGCAAACACAGCAATGGCGAAAAATTCCCGTTGGTATTGTAAGTGAGCGTGATATTGTGTAGTTTCAAGCCTTAAACCTGAATTCTGAAACCTGTTCAGCACAGGCTATTATGAGTACACCTGTTTTCTATGTCAATGGCGATGAATCTCTGTGGACTCTGCAGCAGATAATCGAGCAGCGATTGATTCAGCGTTTAGCAGTGTCAGGAACACAAGGGGAACTCCTAGGCATTGTTACCCAAAGTAGCATTTTATAAGTCCTTAATCCCTCGGAATTATATAAATTAACAGAAGTAAGTAGGTGGGCGGAAAAATTTGTAAGTATATCATGGCGAATGCAGCAAAGGGGAATCAATCAATCCCAGGAGTTTCAAGTAATTTACATTTTGTTACATAGTTATGTTTATTTGTGTGTACCTACTTATTAGAAAGAAAGTATTGCAATTAGAAGCCGAGAAAATAGAACTATTAGAAAATTGCAATGTTGAACTAAAACAGGAAGTAGGCGACCAAACCATCACATTCAGAAAAAAATAAAGCCTGAGCAGTTAATTACTAAAGTTGCTCCTCAAATTTGCTCATCTCTAGATTTACAAGATATTCTCAATACCACAGTTGGAGAAATTAGATCGCTGTTGAAGTGACATCGCGTCATTATCTACCAATTCCATCCCAACTTAACAGGGATAGTGATCATTACTACATGGAGAAAATTTATGGGGTTTGTTGTGTATTCATCAATGTTCTGAACCCCTTCATTGGGAAGAGTTTGAGATTGAACTTCTCAAATAAACAGCTAACCAATTAGGGATCGCCATTCAACAAGCAGATCTATTTGAACAATTACAAATATCTCTAGTGCAAGAAAAAGAAGTCAGCAAGATGCGATCACGCTTTATTTCCATGCCATCCCATGAATTTCGCACACCATTAGCGAGCATTTCCTGATCTACAGGGATTATTTTACAAAATTTTAGTGATCGTCTGAATGCAGAAAAAACAGGGAGATCTAGAGACTATCCAAAAAACCATCAAGCATATTGTCTAACTTCTTGATGATGTCCTCATCATCAGCGGTTATCAGTTTTCAGTTTTCACTGTTTCCTCATTGTGGAATTATGAATTATTCATATCTCCTCCCTCAGTATTTCGGGGAAGGAGTTATTGGGGTATCGATGAACAACCAAAGGAATTAAGAGAAGACTGCAATTTACATTAAGGGGTGGATCTAGCGAAGCTGTCATCAGGGGCAAGATAGTCTGGAAAGTATTGCTATATCTACGCTAGAGTAGACCATTTCTGACTAGCATAGCACTTTTGACATCGAACTAGAATTTCTACATGGCTGATTGCTGAAGCCTAATAGCTGAATGCTTACAAGGAATTTGATATTGTCTGCAAGTAACAAAAGCCTCTGAATACAATACATATTTGTGCAAATTTTCCCTAACTGACGGCTAATATCGTGTTCGTTTGCTTACGATCAATAAAGAGGTTAATCAAAAATCTGAAAATCGACATGACATCAACGTTACCCCAACCTGAACATAGTGATTCACCCAACTGGGAAGAAGAACTAGATAGCGCCATCTTTACATTTGAAGATATTCAAGCGGAACTCAACTATACACAAGCAAAAACAGCACTGCGTAATTTAGTCAACAATCTTGACCTCAACATCCAGGAAAAATCTGGGTTGGAAGCTGAAATTGCGGACTTAGAAACCATGCTTTTAAAACTAGAAAGTATGGTGGTGCAGATTGCGGTATTTGGGATGGTAGGACGTGGTAAGTCTTCTCTACTCAATGCTTTGGTGGGTCAAGCTGTATTTGAAACTGGCCCCTTGCATGGTGTTACCCGTGCAGAACAAAAGGTGAATTGGCGTATCAGTGAAGAAGCAATAGGTACTTTAAGAGTGACTTTACCTGCTACTGGCCAGTCCCAAGTGGAATTAATTGATACTCCGGGATTAGATGAAGTTGACGGTGAAACCCGGGCTGCGTTAGCCGAACAGGTTGCAAAACAAGCTGATTTAATTCTGTTTGTGATTTCTGGGGATATGACCAAGATTGAACAGGTGGCGCTTTCCCAGTTACGAGAAGTAGGTAAACCGATGATTTTGGTGTTTAACAAAGTTGACCAGTATCCAGAAGCTGATCGGATTGCAATTTACGAGAAAATCCGAGATGACAGGGTAAGAGAGTTGCTTTCACCTGAAGAAATTGTCATGTCTGCGGCTTCACCTTTGGTAAAAACTGCTGTATTTCGTGCTGATGGTACCAAGAGTATACAATTGCGTCAATGTCATGCTCAGGTGGATGAACTAAAACTGAAAATTTTAGAAATTCTACATCGGGAAGGTAAGGCTTTGGTGGCGCTAAATTCCATGCTTTATGCTGATACAGTGAATGAGCAAGTTGTCCAGCGTAAACTGATGATTCGGGAACAGAATGCTAAGGAGTTGATTTGGAAAGCTGTAATGACCAAAGCTATTGCGATCGCACTCAATCCTTTGACTGTAGTTGATATACTTAGCAGTGTGGTTATTGATATTACCTTAATTTTAGGTTTATCTAAACTCTACGGCATCCCTATGACAGAAAGCGGTGCTGTAAAATTACTACAAAAAATTGCCCTGAGTATGGGTGGTATCGGAGCCAGTGAACTACTGGCAAACTTGGGGTTAAGTGGGTTAAAAACCTTACTGGGTATCTCTGCATCAGCCACAGCAGGAGTCGCCCTTGTCCCCTATATATCCGTAGCCATAACACAAGCAGGAGTAGCTGGTGTTTCTTCTTATGGTATTGGTCAAGTCACCAAGACTTATTTAGCTAATGGGGCGACTTGGGGGCCAGAAGGACCAAAAGCAGTCGTTAGTCGCATTTTATCAACTCTAGATGAAACTTCTATTTTGAACCGGATTAAAGATGAATTATTGACAAAGGTAAGAGGTAGAAAACAGGCGAAAGAATAAGATAGAGCGGATTTGTCGCTAACGCACCCTGCAAGATGAGCGAGCGCACAGATTGTAGTTATCCATCTTTCTTCACTTATATTTGAGGGGCGACAAGCAAGGTAAAAGCAAGACAGGAAAAAGGTTTCATGTGATAGACCCCCTGAAAAAAGGGAGAAAAAACCGTGCTTATTGACAGTAAAGTATGCTGGTATTAGACAGCTATCTGTGAGGGACAGTTTGATGATAGAAAAGAATGGTCTCGTCAAAATAACAAGACCAAACAAATAAATGCTACCGTCATTTTATCAACAAATCCTAGAAAAATACCTGAGTAATAGACAGTTAATCACCCTCAAAATGCTGGTGTGGGGACTTCAAATTCAGAAAGAAGTAAGAATAGGAAGATTAGGAGCCAACCTGCCGTTACCAATACAAGAAAATAGCCGTCTCCTCATCTACAAAGATTAGACCTCTTGCAGAATTAATTTTATGTTATAATCGTGGGTTGTCTTCGGTTTAGCCAAAAATTAGGGTTACAGGTTTATATTGAAATTACCAAGCCCAAAGAACACCAAAAATACATAAAATCTAAGACTCTATATCATACCACAGAAACAATTTTGCAATAGGTCTATTTTAAAAATAAAATGTCCTGAGTGTAGTGCTACTAAGGTTTCCAACCATTGAAGAAATTTTAGCACGCCCATTTAAACAGCCATTAAAATATATGTTCAACGTTTTAGTATTGAAGCTATGTTTAAAGATTGTAAAACTGGCGGTTATAATTTAGAAAGTTCTCAAACTTCTCACTATAGACTTATACTCCATAATTTTAGTGATTGCTTTGGCAATGACTTCTGCATGGTTACAAGGTCAAAAAACTCAATTTCAAAGAAAACAATCTTATGTTTTTCGTCCTTGTGAAAATAAAAGAAGCAGAAGAAGACACAGTGCTTTTTAGATAAGTTTATATGGTTCTAGTTGGATAATTTCTATGAATGAGTGTCAATAATTCGTCTTGGAAATGATGGCTGCCGTTCGGAATAAGCTACCATTTTATCAGCAGGGGCTTAGGGCTATGCTGGTTATCCAGCAACCTATGCAAGCCTCTTTATCGCCCCCTCAAGGGATGCCCTTGTGCTTCCAAAAATAGCCCCAGCATTGTTTCTAGGTTCTGTTTTTGATATTTCGTAGGCATCAATTCTTTGAGTTTGTCAACTAAATCTTGAGCCTGGGCAAGCATTGTCCTGCTTTTTTAGGAAATATACTTCACGGCCTTTTTCTCATATTTTGAGAAAACTGAATAGGTAAAACTTTGAGAGTATAAAACCCCGGCGCACTGTCAGGGTTTTATACCTAAAATGAAATAAGGTCAGAATTTACACAATAGTAGACATAGCGCAAAGTGGTAAATTTAGCAATCTTCCATCCTCTAACTACTTGGCGTTATAGTCTTAATTTGTGATTCAGCAACAAGACCTTATTATGGTTCAAGAACTGGAACGTAAACGCCAGAGTGCATCTTTCCCCGAATCTGCTCCAGCAGCCAATCCTGTATTTTTTAGAACCTACAGCCGTCGTACAGACGCGGGTTTAAGAGAATCCTGGAATGAAGTGTGCGATCGCACACTTAAAGGCTTAGTCGAATTAGGCAAACTGAGCCGCGAAGAAGCCGCCATTTTAGATAAAATGCAGCGCAATATGAGAGCTTTACCCAGCGGACGCTGGTTGTGGGTAGGAGGAACCAACTGGTTAACCAAACCCAAAAACTTCTCCGGTGCTTATAACTGTACCTCCACCAACCTCCTAGACTGGAAAGCCTTCGGTTTAATGATGGACCTAGCCATGATGGGTTGTGGTACAGGAGCAGTGATAGAACCACAGTATATTAAAAAGCTGCCCATCATCCGCAATCGCCTAAATATCACCGTCAAAAGTGAAATTGGTAGCACTCCTAAGGAACAGCGTCGTGAATTTACACAAACCCATATAGAAGCTAACACCGCTACTATCTACGTCGGAGACAGCCGTGAAGGTTGGGTTGAGTCCTATCAAACCCTTTTAGAACTTTCCAGCGATGAACGCTTTACAGGTGAAGTTCAGGTATTTGTAGATATTAGCGATGTGCGTCAATCAGGGGAAACCCTGAAAGGCTTTGGCGGTATGGCTAATCCTGTGAAGTTGCCTGGATTGTATCAGCGTTGTGCCTCTATTCTCAATAAGGCTTTAGGTAGACAATTAAACTCAGTTGAATGCTGTTTATTAATTGATGAAGCTGCTGTCACAATTGTTGCTGGAAATATTCGTCGCTGTCTTCCTGAAGATGCCTTAGTTCATACATCCAAAGGTCTTGTACCCATTCGTGATGTGCAAGTCGGTGACTTAGTACAAACTCCTTTAGGATTTCGTCGAGTAGTTGATAAATTCGACCAAGGATTTCAGGATGTCTATGAAATTGAAACTAATGCAACTTACCCTAGAGCAACTTTAAACCACAAACAAGCAGTCTTAGCAGATGCTAAAGGTGAAGTTAACTGGAAATCAGTTGCAAGTTTAGTGGAAGGCGATCGCCTGCTTCATAACATACAAATCCTACCTGGTACAGTTACCCATCTTCCTGCTGATCTTACAGAATCCAGCCCTTCCCAAAGCCGAACAATAAAGTCCTTGCTTGTTCCTGATCTCACACCTGAAGTAGCTTGGCTAATAGGATTGACTCACGGTGATGGCTATGTTGCCCTTGGTCGTAATAAGTATGATAAGCCCTATGGCCATGTTCAATGGTCAGTGAATAGCTTACAGATTGAACAAACAGAAATAATTCAAGCCAAAATAGATTCTGCCTTGGCTTTATTTGGACTGACTGCTACTCATAGCGTGACCAAAGGTGAAAATACTGCCAAGTCAATTTGTTCTTCTATCCGACTGGCTGAATACTTTCATGGCTATATTAAGCAGCCTAATGTTCCCTTAATAATTCCTAGTTTTATTTTGCAAGGTTCAGTAGATATTAGATCTGCTTACTTAGCTGGATTAATAGACAGTAATGGAGCAGTTAATAATCGGCTTCCCCATCTAGTTACATCAGTTTATCGCTCATTTATTAGACAAGTTGGTACTGTTTTATCCAGCTTAGGTATGGCTGCAAGAACTACCACAAGTTGTCCAGAAAAGCAGGAATGGCAAGTTAAGTACAACCTGACACTACCTGCCCTTAAACATTATTATAACGCCCTAATTGCCCCCCATTCAGTTAAGGGAGAACTGCCTCAGGGACTTAAAATGTATGGTTTTACTGTTCCTGGTGCGATGATGTGCGAAGCTTACACCTACAGCGAAATGCGAGAAATGGGTTTCCAGGGTTCTTGCACTGTTGATGCCAACTATGAACGCTATATAGCTGAAGCTGATATCTCACTGGATATTGCTGTGACAGTCAAAGGTTTAGGAAGTTACGATCATGTTCAAACTTATGACATTGAAGTGGAAGAAGCCCATTGTTTTTACTGCGACGGTTATCTGACGCATAACTCAGCTGGGATGAGACAATTCGTTGCAGAAGATGAACAAGGCGCAACTGCCAAAGATAACTTATGGCAACAAGACACAGAAGGCAACTGGCGCATAGATTCAGAACGTGATTCTTTGCGGATGGCGAACCATACGAGAGTATTTCATCGCAAACCAACATTAGAAGAATCTATCGGTGCTGTACGTAAGCAGTATTACAGTGGTGAGGGAGCAATTCAATGGGCTGGTGAAGCAGTCGCTAGGGCTAATGCTGATTTACTAAATACACCAGAATTGAAAACTGAGTTTCTGCAAGCTTACGAGCAAGGAAAAGCTCAGGATTGGATAAAAGAATACTATCCTGAAATTGATCCTGATGAGCTAGAACATAGAATAGGTAGGTTTGGGCTAAATCCGTGCGGAGAAATTGTAGGTAGTAATTTCCACTGCAATTTATCTGAAGTACACTTAAACCAACTTGACCCCGACAACTACAAAGAACAAGAGGAAGCATTTACTGCAGGGGCGCTTTCCGTAGCCGCACTGTTAAATCATAAATTTCAAGAACCCCGCTATCAATACAGTCGGGAACTTGATCCCATTGTCGGCGTTTCCTTCACTGGTTTATTTGATTTCTTTGTCCATGCTTTTGGTGTGGACTGGTTGTGCTGGTGGGAGCAAGGCAGACCAGAAACACCCGGAGGAATGGTGTTTAAACGTGGTGAGCAAAAATATCTCAGCAAATGGAGAGAAATCGTACATAAAGCGGTTTGGGAATATTGCGACAAGCACAACATCAAATGCCCTAATCGTTGTACCACAGTGCAGCCGTCTGGGTGTCTTGATCGCACAGCATTACGGATCTTTGATCAAGGTTTGCTTTATGCTGATGAAATACTCAATCCAGGTAGTGGTGAAACCGTCAACTTAAACTTGAGTGTGCGTAAAGGAATTCCCATTTCTACAGGCATTGCTAATCAACCCCTGCAACTGATTAAAGTCACTTTAAGGAATGGGCGCATCCTCCGCATGACCGCAAATCACCGTCTTTCCATCAATGGAAGTTGGGTTTATGCAGCCGATATGACTCCTGGTATGAAAATTGATTTCAGTATCGGCGAGTATAAAAATCAGCAAGATGCATCTTTACTCAATATTGATCAATTCCAGTACACACGGGAAGGAAGACAATTAGAACTCGGTCATAGTCCCGGAATCACAGCAACTATGATTAAAACACCAAAAACCATGTCTCCTGATTTGTCCTACTTTATTGGAGCATTATTTGGAGATGGCTGCTTGAGTCCTTATAAACACCACATCCGTTTTTGCAGGAATGATTACGCATTAGTCCAAAGACTGCAACAAATCGGAGAAGAACTTTTTGGTTTACAAGGACAGATTCGCAAATATTCTAACAGAGAAGCTTTTGAACTATCTTTTGCCAGCGTTCAGCTTTTTAACTGGTTGCAACTGAATGGGTTAGCAAAAATACAAGAAAGCCAAAGCCTCGAGAGAATACCCTTAGCAATTCGTTGTTCTTCTCAAGCAACCATCTTGTCTTTTTTCTGCGGTTTAATTGACACAGACGGCTGTATTCGTTCGACAGGGCGGATGTCTATTGATAGTGCCAGTGAAAAATTCCTGCGAAACCTCCAGGAAATTGGTGAAGCAGTGGGTCTGTGCTTCTCGATTTTCCATAATACCCAGGGAGAAAACAAGCAAGGTCAGAAGGATATGTGGGGCTTATGTCTGAGTCGGATGTTGTCTCAACCAGATGCCTTAGCTTATTTAAACAAAAATACCCAGAAAGCTAAAGCTCGTCCTATCCCTTCTGCAAAACGGAGTTTCAAATTTGAACCTTACACTGTAAAATCTGTAGAGTGGGAAGAAACCCCCGACTATAGTTACGATTTCGCTGTGGAAGGAATAGATGATAATGACTCCTGGTACTGGCAGGGAGGAATTAAATCTCATAACACTAAATCTCTCTTAACTGGTGCGAGTTCCGGCTGGCATCCTCCCAAAGCCCAAAGATTTATCCGCCGAATCACCTTCCGTAAAAATGACCCCGTAGCCCTAGCTTGTATAGATTATGGTTATAATGTCATCCCATCTCAATCTGACAAAGACGAAAACGGCAACTTACTCAACGATCCTTTTGACCCTAGTTGTACTGAATGGCTGGTAGAAATACCCGTTGCTGTCTCTTGGGCAGATTTACCAGGTGCTGATGTAATTGATGTGTCTAAATTCTCAGCCTTAGCCCAATTAGATTTTGTAATGCAAGTACAAAAGTTCTACACATCCCATAACACCTCTGCAACTTTAGAACTGCGTTCTGAGGAAGTTGAACCTTTAGGAAAGCGCATCTATGAAGCTATCCAAAACGATGAAGGGTATATTTCTGCGGCTTTATTAGCAAGGTTTGATGATTTACAATCTTTCCCCCGCTTGCCCTTTGAACCCATAGACAAGTCCACATATCAGCGTTTGTCTCAAGAAGTCAAGGCACGACGGAAAACAGATGACTTCTGTGCAGCACTAAGTCGTTACGATTTAGGGGAAATGATGGAAGTAGGACCAAGTGGTTGTGACTCTGATAAATGTATGTTCCCAGATCAGCCGCCAACTTCATAGGGGATTGGTGATTGGGGATTGGTGATTGGGGATTGGGGATTGGTTTAGAGAAAAAACTATTACCCATTACCCATTACCCATTACCCATAAAATAGCTTTCTAAGTTACGATTGATGAAGAATTACTAATTTTTTACGGCAATACTTGGAGAGTCTAATGTTTATTAATGAATTGTCACCCTTATTTAAAGAACTTGCCCAGCATCCAGTTTCATTTATGGGTGGGTTTGTCTCCGGTATCCTCAGACTCAACTTAGCTGAAGATCCTGTGAAAAGTTGGCTAGATAAACATATTACTTCAGGCGGTTTTCCTAAAGCTGGTACTGATGTACAGAATGGTAAAACCTCTGGACCCCAACAAATTTCAATTGATTAACCTTTTATTAACCGTTAACTGTTAGAAGTTGACGGTTAATAAATGTAAAGGCGTAATAATATTTATCTTGATTTTTTTTATCGAGCAAATCACCACTTTGAATCAATTTTATCCGATTATCAAAACACTAAAAGTATATAAGGTTATATTATATTTTTTGGTAAAATCTCATACTTTAGAAAATATCATAATCAGTTATCATAACAACAGATGCGTATGTTCAGTCTAATGACTGAATTAATTTGTGGATTTGCTAACCCTTATGGTTGATTTTCTAAGTTTCTGCCATCTGTGAATTAGAGGAGACTATGCAATGCTTACAATTTGCTTAGTTCTATATTTCCACTTGAGGCAATCGCATTTTGTTGAAAATTACGTGATCGATAATGACTATTTACGTTGGAAATCTCTCTTACCGTGCGACTGAGGCAGACTTAAAAGCCGTGTTTGCCGATTATGGTGAGGTAAAAAGAGTTGTTTTACCTACTGAGCGCGAAACCGGAAGGATGCGCGGATTTGCTTTTGTTGAAATGCTTGAAGATGCTCAAGAAGATGCTGCTATCACAGAATTAGATGGTGCGGAATGGATGGGTCGTCAAGTGAGAGTTAATAAAGCAAAGCCACGAGAGGATAACGGACGGGATGATAGTCGGCGGGGGAGTTGGAGTAGAAAACAAGATTATTAATAAACCCAATCTCTAATTATCTCAGATTTTTTTCTAGTCACCCAAGATTAGTTTGCTGAAATTTACTAGAAACGATAAAACTGTACCCGACTAGTTTTGAACTGTCTGCAAGTTTACACACTAGTCGGGGCTTTTTGTGGATCTAAATCAAGTCAGGATTGCACCAACAATTGACCATTATGTGGTAGAAAACCAATAACTGTATAAAGAAATCCAGCCAACGGAGGTGCAATAATATTGCTGCCGTAACCAGACACAAATTGTCAGCTACTGGCACGGGTATAGTGTTGTTTAGGAATCATCAGCGAGACTGAAGCAGAATAAGCTAAAGATTGAAATTGATTAAAAGTTCCAATAATAGCAAATGTGAGATAAAAGTGCCAAATTTGTAAATGATTGGTGAGATGAAGTAGCAAGATGATAATTGTGCTGACAACTGCAACTGTATCACCCACCATCATCAATAATTTTCGGTTAAATCTGTCTACAATTAAACCACTTATGGGCGTGATGATAATACTTGGTAGCAAACTAAAAAGACCTACCAAAGTGAGGGTTGTGGCTTTACCTGTAATTTCCCAGGCCCAAATTTCAATCGCAAAGTTAGTCATGTTACTACCGATGGTAGATACTAATTGACTAAGCCGAAATATCAGAAAATTACGCATACTGGCTGGTTTTGGTTGTTGTGATATTGTGATATGAAAGAAGTGGAGAAGAGGGAAGAGAAAATTTCTTTCTTCCTTTGCCCCTCTGAGCCTTTGCGTGAGATATAAAAATGTGGCTCATTGACCTAAAAATCACTGTAATAAGTAGTCGTGCAAAATAAATTTCATATTGAGGAGAGGGAACAGTGAACGGGTAAGGAGTATAGAGATTTCTGTTTTCAAAAAAATGTGCAATTAATTTTGCTCAGGTACTTATGATTTCAGTCAGTTTCGGTCATGTAACTAGGTGGGCGGAAAAATTTATAACTATGTCATGGCGAATGCAGCAAAGGGGAATCAAGCAATCCCAAGGGTTTCAAGTAATTTACATTTTGTTATATAGTTATCTTTATTGGTGTCTACCTACTTATATCGCTTGTTTGCCATTGAGATGAAAGTCTATTGGGTTGTAAATAATCATTAAGTTAAATCACCTGAGTACCATCAGTAGGTTGAGTCAAAATAATGTAATCAGTATAGGAACTATCTAAGTTTTTTCGAGCAATAGTAAATATTTATTTTAACAAATTCAGCATACTATTGTCAGTTTTGTTGACATATGAACTGTGCTTCTCGATTATTAGAATTAACTATCATGAGTTTTTTACTAAGTATTTAAATAGGTCATCTAAGATAGCATTTGCAGACAGAATATTGCCAAAAATCCAGTAACTTGAATTAACGGCATAAATTCGTTGATTTTTAAGTATATTCAAATTTTGCCATAACTGGCTGTTTTGATCTTCTTGAAAAGAATTTCCTGCACCGGGGTCTAATGCTACAAATAAAGTATCTGCATCTAATAACTCTAAACGCTCTAAACTAACCGTTACAAAAGGCAGATTTTTATTAGTAGTAAGTTGATTTTAGATTTCTGGCAGACGTATTCCTACTTCAGTAAGTAGACTGTCAGGGAATGAATACTTGGTGCGAAATTCTGAAACTTGCTTGCCAGCATAAAAGCGGCTGATGGAAACTGTTGTTTTTGCAAGTTGATTATTGACAACTGCGCGTAATTCTTGAATTCTTTGCTGATATTGCTCAAGTATTTTTTGTGCTTGTCCACTTTTATCTGTTATTTTAGCAATACGTAATAAAGCATCTCTCCAAGCAGTTTGAATATAATTAAGTCTAATCGTAGGAGCTATTTGTGAAAATAACTTGTATTCCTCATCACTGATAAAAAAACCTAAAATTAAATCTGGTTTTAACTGCACCATTTTTCCTATATTCGGTTGACTATCCTTTCCTAAAGAAACTATTCCTTCAGCTTTTTGAACTAACTTTGGTATTATGCTCCCAGCCATATTAGGCTGTGTTGCTGCTATTGGTTTTAAGTCTAGCGCCAGCAATGCTGCCATCATTGTTTGATCCAAAGCGATAATGCGCTGAGGTTGTAAGGGAATACAGCTTGCACCTAAAGGATCCTTGATTAATTTACACTCAGATGTTGATAATCTAGCCTTAGTCAAACCTTTAATTTGATGAGTATTGCTATAACAACTCTTCACTAAAATTAAGGTAATGAGCATGGAAAAACATAATTGAATACAAATATGTATGTAATTTTTTTTCATTGTCTTTCATGACTCCTTGAATAAATATTAAACAAGGTCATTAAGAACAGCATTAGCTGAGAGGATATTACCAAAAATCGAATAACCTGAATCAACAGTATATACTCGATTATTTTTAACTACATTGAGCGTTTGCCATAGAGGACTACTTTTATACTTTTTGAAATGTTCTTCTAGACCTGGGTCCAGTGCTATAAACATCGCGTCTACCTCTAACAAATTTACACGCTCTAAACTAACATTGTTATAACTAACCTTTGCACCACTACTAACCTGACGTTGCGCCAGGGGTATAGATAAATTTAATTCCCCTAAAAGACCTACAGGAAATGATAATTCATGTAGGAATTGTGTAAATTGAATACTGGTATAAAAGCGCATTGCTGAAATTTTTGGTTTTTTGAGATTTTGAGCAAAAGAGAACGGAGGCTAGACCCCGCAAAATTTCATAGATGCGATCGCCATCCGTATTGCGGTTGTACCCTATAAAGTTTCTTAAATACTTATGTATGGTAAACATACTATTCTAGTAGTCTAAGGCATCTATGATCACTGGGAAATTTATTTATTATACCTATTACAAGATTGTTTATGTGGTATGATGGAGGGTTTTAGATTTTATGTATTTTTGGTGTTCTTTGGGCTCGCTAATTAAAACATAACCCTGTAACTCTAACTTTTGGCTAAAATAAATACAGGCTCCCATTTTATCATAAAATTAATTCTGCAAGAGGTCTATTAGTTAGAAAAAATACTGAAAGCCATAGAGCCATCATTTGCTGAAGAAGTTAGGGATCTGAAGGTCATGGTAGCTTTGCAGTTCTGGAAAAGCAGTCCAAAATATCGAATTCTTTAGTTTATCTAAAATCAATCTTTAGTTATCAAAATACCTTTCTAAGATAGAAGCAGCGACTAAAAATCGCCATTGGCAAAACTGACCCAACAGCAAAATGCTAGGGAGTAAAAAAATGGCTCAAATATCAGAACCGTTAGATTTGTCTATCAACTACGCTACAGATAAAGCCCTAGATCGTGATTGTACAACCTTATCGCGTCACGTACTCCAGCAACTGCAAAGTTTTTCCGGAGAGGCACAGGATTTGAGTGCGCTGATGAATCGCATCGCTTTGGCTGGTAAACTAGTGGCGCGTCGCATGAGCAATGCGGGGTTAATGGAAGGGGTGCTGGGATTTACTGGAGAAGTTAACGTCCAGGGAGAATCCGTTAAAAAGTTGGATGTCTACGCCAATGATGTATTTATCTCGGTTTTTAAGCAAAGCGGCTTAGTTTGTCGCCTAGCTTCCGAGGAAATGGAAAATCCCTATTACATTCGAGAGAACTGCCCCATTGGTCGTTATACCTTGTTGTATGACCCCATAGACGGCTCATCTAACACTGATACTAATCTCAGCTTGGGTTCGATTTTCTCCATCCGTCAACAGGAAGGAAACGATAGTGATGGTAAGGCTACTGACCTCCTAACTAATGGACATAAGCAAATTGCTGCTGGGTATATACTGTATGGGCCTAGTACAATGCTGATCTATACTATAGGTAAGGGCGTTCATTCCTTTACTTTAGATCCCAGTTTAGGAGAGTTTATTCTCACAGAAGAAAATATCAAGATTCCTGACCACGGTTCAGTTTACAGCGTCAATGAGGGGAATTTCTGGCAGTGGGATGAATCCATTAGGGAATACATTCGCTATGTTCATAGTACTGAAGGTTATACCGCTCGTTACAGTGGCGCCATGGTGAGTGATATTCATAGAATTTTAGTTCAAGGTGGTGTATTTCTCTATCCAGGCACGCTGCAAAAACCAGAGGGTAAATTGCGTCTGCTCTATGAATCTGCACCTTTAGCATTTGTGATTGAACAAGCGGGTGGTCGTGCTACTACAGGATTAGTAGATATTTTGGATGTAGTTCCGAAAAAGCTACACCAAAGAACACCTCTAATTATTGGTAGTAAACAAGATGTAGCTAAGGTTGAGTCTTTTATTCAGAACGGTCATGAGCCGAAGTTTAAAAAAGCGTCTAACTGATGTCAGTAATGAAGCTAAACATTGGCAATTTGGGATTGGAATGTAGGACTAGCAATGTTTAGCCGTGAAGTTCCAAATGATCTCAGTTGGTTGATGTCAAATGCAAAAACCACCATCAACTGAGGAATTTTTTCAACTTCATCAAAAACACTGTTAATAGGAGTTAAAAAATAGCTATGGCAACCAATCATTTATTAGAGATAAAACAATACGGTCAAAGTATCTGGATGGATAATTTGAGCCGTGAGATTATTGAATCAGGGGAACTCGAAAACTTGGTAAAAAATCAAGGAATCTCTGGTATTACCTCCAATCCTGCCATCTTTGAAAAAGCAATTACTGGTAATGCCATTTATGATGCTGATATTGAAGCCGGAATTCGTGAGGTTTTACCAACATACAAAATCTATGAATCACTAATTTTCGCAGATATCCGCAATGCTTGTGATATTTTGCGCCCTGTTTATGAAGCCACGAATGGTCTTGATGGTTATGTGAGTATAGAAGTTCCACCAACTATAGCTCATGATACCCAAGCAACAATAGCTGAAGCTCGTCGCTATTTCCAAGAGATTGGGCGAGAAAATGTGATGATTAAAATTCCTGGGACTGAGGCGGGTTTACCGGCAATAGAACAAGCAATATTCGAAGGAATTAACATCAACGTGACGCTGTTATTTGCTGTCCAAAGTTACATTAATACAGCTTGGGCGTATATTCGTGGGTTGGAAAAGAGAGTGACTCAAGGTAGGGATATCAGCAAAATTGCTTCTGTAGCCAGCTTTTTTCTCAGCCGGATTGATAGCAATATCGACGGTAAGATAGATGCTAAATTGCAGCGAGGCGTTGATGACATTAATCATGAAGCGGTGCTGCGAGGGGTAAGAGGGAAAGTTGCGATCGCCAACGCCAAGATAGCTTACCAAGAATACAAAAAAATCACCAGCACCGATGCCTGGCAAGCCCTATCAACAAAAGGTGCAAAAGTCCAGCGGTTACTGTGGGCCAGCACCAGCACCAAAGACCCCAGTTACAGTGATGTCATGTACGTCGATCAACTAATTGGCAAAGACACAGTGAACACCTTACCACCAGCTACTATAAAGGCTTGTGCTGATCATTGTAATGTAAGCGATTACCTGGAGACAGGCACTTTAGAAGCTTACACCCTCATAGAAAGCTTGAAAGAACCGGACATCAACATTGATATTAATACGGTAATGGACGAACTACTCGCCGAAGGTATTGATAAGTTTGTCCAGCCCTTCCAGTCACTCATGAACTCTTTAGAAGGCAAAGTCAAGCTATTGTCACCAGTATAGGGACTGGGGATTGGGGACTGCGGACTGGGGACTGGGGACTGGGAAATAGGAAAACACTCTTACCTACCCTATACCCCACAACTTACACCCTATAACCCTTCCCTAAATCTAAAATCCAAAATCCAAAATCCAAAATTCTATGGTCAGTCTGCTAGAAAACCCCTTGCGCGTTGGCCTACAACAACAAGGGATGCCCGAACCCCAAATTATAGTTATTTTTGGCGCTTCCGGAGATTTAACCTGGCGCAAACTCGTTCCCGCACTCTTCAAATTACGGAGAGAAAGACGCATTCCTCCAGAAACTACCATTGTGGGCGTAGCTAGACGAGAATGGAGTCATGACTACTTCCGTGAACAAATGCAGAAAGGCATGGAAGAAGCTCATAGTAATGTCGAGCTAGGAGAACTCTGGCAAGACTTTTCTCAAGGTCTGTTCTACTGTCCTGGGAACATAGATGACCCCGAAAGCTACCAGAAACTGAAAAACTTATTAGCTAAATTAGACGAAAAACGGGGAACACGGGGAAACCGGATGTTCTACCTCTCCGTCGCGCCGAACTTCTTCCCCGAAGCCATCAAACAGCTAGGGGCAGGGGGGATGCTAGATGACCCATACAAACATCGGTTAGTAATCGAAAAACCCTTTGGACGGGATTTATCCTCAGCCCAAAACCTCAACCAAGTAGTGCAGAAATATTGCAAAGAAAACCAAGTTTATCGGATTGACCACTACTTAGGTAAAGAAACCGTACAAAACTTGTTAGTTTTCCGCTTTGCCAATGCCATTTTTGAACCTTTATGGAATCGGCAATTTGTTGATCATGTCCAAATTACCGTTGCAGAAACAGTAGGAGTTGAAGACCGAGCTGGTTATTATGAAAGTGCCGGCGCACTGCGGGATATGTTGCAAAACCACCTGATGCAACTTTACTGCTTAACAGCAATGGAAGCACCCAACGCCATGGATGCTGACAGTATCCGCACAGAAAAAGTCAAAGTATTACAGGCAACTCGTTTAGCTGACGTCAATAATCTCTCACGTTCCGCAGTTCGGGGGCAATATAGCGCCGGTTGGATGAAAGGACAACAAGTTGCTGGCTATCGGGAAGAACCAGGAGTTAACCCCAACTCCACCATACCAACCTTTGTGGGGATGAAATTCATGGTTGATAACTGGCGTTGGCAAGGAGTCCCCTTCTACCTGCGGACAGGAAAGCGGATGCCCAAAAAAGTCAGTGAAATCGCTATTCACTTCCGGGAAGTCCCTTCCAGAATGTTTCCCTCTGCTGCCCAACAAAAAAATGCTAACGTCTTGGCACTGCGGATACAACCCAATGAAGGAATTTCTCTGCGGTTTGATGTAAAAATGCCCGGTGGTGATTTCCGCACTCGTTCTGTTGATATGGATTTTACCTATGGTTCTTTTGGCATCGAAGCCACATCCGATGCTTATGATCGCCTCTTTCTAGATTGTATGATGGGCGACCAAACATTATTCACACGCGCAGACGAAGTAGAAGCCGCTTGGCAGGTAGTCACACCAGCCCTTTCTGTTTGGGATGGACCCGCAGATCCCACTACCATTCCTGAGTATGAAGCAGGTACATGGGAACCTGCAGAAGCAGAACTATTAATTAACCAAGACGGGCGCCGTTGGCGCAGACTCTAACTATTTGGCCATTGGGCATTGGTAATTGGTAAGAATTTATTACCAATTACCAATTACCAATTACCGATTACCTGTTTTCAATTCAAAATCCAGAATTAACTTATGGTTTCCCAAGCGCCTACGATTTATTCACTCCAAGCCCCCAAGGATGTTTCGCTCACAGAAATAGAAGCGGAACTTAATCAGATTTGGCAAAGTTATGGCTTAATCGGCGAAGATGGGGCGCTACCTGCTGCTACCCGGGCCACAACATTTACTTTGGTGGTTTACGAACCAGAAGAAACCCAGTATTTGTTAACTGCAACCGGATTTTACCACGGTCCAATTGATGGGATTTTAGGGCCACAAACTCAATCAGCTTTGCGGGAAGTACAGAAAAAACATCATCTCCCAGAAACTGGTAGTGCTACACCAGAAACTCTCACCGCTTTACGGGAAGAATATTTCAAAAAGCAACATAGTGGACCAAAAGGTGATAGTCACGGCTCTGCTATGGGCTATACTTTCAGTGCTACAAGTCCAACTATTGCTGATGAAATTGCCTTGCGTAATCCTTGCCGGATTATTGCCTTGTGTCCTATTGCTGGAGAAGATGAAGGGGTAAAAGCGCAAGTTTCAGCTTATTGTCCCATTCAAAAACAGTCTTCCACAACTCTTATATGTTGTGAATATATTACTCTAACTGGCACTACAGCCGCGTTGGAACGTATTGGGGGAATGATACCCGCTTTGTTAATAGGTGGTTTGCCTAAATTTCTCTGGTGGAAGGCAACTCCAGATGCTCATAATCCTTTGTTCAAAAGGTTAGCGGCAGTCTGCAATAACGTGATTGTAGATGGGAGCAACTTTAATACTCCAGAAGATGATTTATTAACCTTGCAAGATTTGGTAGATACAGGAGTACCTTTAGCTGATTTAAATTGGCGGCGTTTGTCTGCATGGCAAGAGTTGACAGCAGAAGCATATGATCCACCAAATCGTCGTGCTAGTCTCAAAGAAATTGACCGAGTCACAATTGATTATGAAAAAGGTAATCCTTCCCAAGCATTGCTGTTTCTGGGTTGGTTAGCAAGTCGCCTGCAATGGCAACCTGTTTACTATGCTAAGGAAACTGGTGATTATGATCTCACTACTATTCGCTTTCTGGGTCAAGACCAAAGACAAATAGAAGCAGAATTAGCAGGTGTGCCAATTGCTGATATTGGTGAAATTGTTGGTGATTTAATTGCTTTGCGTTTGAGTTCTACCAATCCTCAAGCAAATTGTGGGACTGTGATTTGCTCGGAAACTGGTGGTTGTATGCGGATGGAAACTCACGGTGGCGCTCAGTCTGCTGGCTTGTTTCAGCAAGTAAGTTCTCTATCGGAACAAAAGGCTGAGGCATTGTTGAGTCAACAGGTACAACGGTGGGGACGTGAGGCACTATTTGAGGAAAGTTTAGCTGTAATTGGCAAAACTTTGAAGTTGGGAAATTGATATTTTACCCTAGGTAAATGTACAAATCCCCGACTTGTCAAAAAGATCGGGGATTCTTTTATTTAGGGCTTATGGAAGTGTCACACTCAATGTTTCTTGTAGGGTGCGTTAGATGTCGAAAATTTGTTTCTGAGAACTCCACAAAAAGAAATACCCAGTGTCATTCTATTAGCGAAGCGTGGCGTAAGCCATACAGAATGGAGTGTAGTGAAGAATCTTCCGAGATGCTTCGTTCCGCTTTGCTACACATGGCTATAGCTTGCGTGAAGACGCAAGATTTTCGCGCCATAGTGCGATCAGACGCACTGTCCGGAAGGGACACAGCATGACAAGACAGGAGCATTTATTTTGTGGCTTACTTTATAGTAACCAATTTATAATAGGTCTAATTCACCCTAAGAATAGACCTGGTGCGTAAATTCCATAAAGAACAATGTTTTGAAGGGGTTGCTTCAGAAGTTTGGAAATTTAAAGTTAGTGGTTATCAAGTTATTATATTCATACAGCAGATTGCAGATCACTGAGGTACAGAATCTAAATTGAAACCTAGACAGCAAGAGAGTTTTACTCCTGAGTCCTAACTCGTGATTCCTGACTCCTGCTGTAATTACGCTAAAGTTACAAAAGAAGTGCATCTAGGAGTAAAACATGAAAGCAGTTTTGATGACAGTAGCAGGAAACCCACAAGTTTTGCAATTACAAGAAGTCCCCAAACCCACACCGGGAAATACAGAGATTTTAGTTCGTTTAGTGGCCGCTGGAATTAACCCCATTGATACCAAATTGCGGAAACGTGGGACATTTTACCCCGAACAAATGCCGGCTATTTTAGGATGCGATGGTGCAGGTATTGTGGAAGCTGTTGGTGGTGAAGTTACAAAATTTGGCCCTGGAGATGAAGTATATTTTTGCTATGGTGGTTTAGGCGCACATCAAGGTAATTATGCCGAATATACAACCGTTGATGAAAAATTTGTCGCCTCTAAACCTAAATCTATTTCTTTCGCTGAAGCCGCAGCAGCACCCCTAGTTTTAATAACTGCTTGGGAAGCATTATATGAACGGGGAAAACTGGAACCAGGAGAAAAAGTCTTAGTTCATGCTGGTGCTGGTGGTGTTGGTCATGTCGCCATCCAATTAGTTAAACTTAAAGGTGCAGATGTAGCCACTACGATTAGCACTCAAGAAAAAGCAAATTTCGTTACTAAATTGGGTGCTGATAAAGTAATTTTTTACAAACAAACTGATTTTATTCAAGCTACTTTAGACTGGACAGATGAAGAAGGTGTCGATTTAGCTTTTGATACTATTGGTGGAGAAACTTTCGATCAAACTTTTTCCGCAGTACGCATTTATGGTGATATTGTCACTATTCTTGAACCGGATGTGAATACTGTCTGGAAAGTCGCTAGAACTAAAAATCTTCGCATTTGCTTAGAATTAATGTTGACACCAATGCTATTAGGAAATACTGAAGGTCTACAGCATCATGGTGAGATTCTTCAACAATGCGCTACTTGGATAGATGAAGGTAAATTAAAAATCCAAGTTAGTCATACATTTCCCTTAGAAGAAGCAGCAAATGCTCATCAATTGCTGGAAGATGGTGGTATAATTGGTAAAATAGTGTTACTGATTAGTGATAACCAGAAAACTGCATAATTGGTTTTTTGAACGCGGAGGTATACAGAGTTTCAACGCAGAAGTTCGCAGAGTTTCTTTATGTTACTCTGTGCTTTATCTGGTGTTACTCTGTGTTTTACTATTTTTTCCTCTCCCTGCTTTTGCAGCAAAACCTGAACGCACTCCTTTAACTCTGGAATTGTTACAAGAACGGCTGAAATCACCTATTTTCCAGGAAGTTAATTTAACTATTGATTTGCGAGAAATGGTGATTGATTTGCGTCCTGAAAATAGCATTTTTTGGGATAATTTTTACTAATTCCTGGGAAAGGAATTACAGAAAACTGGTGCAAAACCTTACCTTTGGATTTAGATTTGAGTTATTCTTTGATTCAGGGTGATTTTATCGGTAGTGATTTGGGTTTAAGGACTCCTCTCCACGCGCAAGCTATAACACGAATTTATACGACTATGGAACAAGAACAACTATAAAGTCTAAGTTTGGTATGTTTACAATCACTATCAAAAGGATATTATTTCTCGAGAAACTCAGTTTAATAAATCTGTGAATTTTTATGATACGAGTATTATCGATCAAGCTGATTTTAGCGATGCGTTGTTTGTTAAGGTAGCATTTTAAAATCTATCTGGTTTAGATTTTAATTCTAACCAAGCAAGAGTTTTAAGAGATCATGAGGAAATTGGTAATAAATTTTTTGTTCCGAAATTGCAAGGCAATAAAAATATTTTACGGAATCTGTAAATTTCTATCAACAGCAACAAGTTGGGGATGTGAATCAGTTAGAATATATAAAATAGCGATTAACATTAATAGAATTAAGTTAATTTTTGGTGGCTACAAATATTAATCATGCTGCTGGTTATAGATTTTCAGTATTTCTGGGGCTTCTAACTCTCTAGTATCTAAAATATTAGTTGCTAAAATAAATCTCCCAGAAGAGTTTTGATCATTTGTAATTAACTCCTGATTTTCGATCAATTCACCTCTGACGTGATAGACTATGAGTCTGTCAATACCTTACGCATTTATAGCTATGGCTTGCGTGACGACCTAGGAGTCTTACACCAAGCTGCAACTCAGCCGTTAGCAATTTGTGTAATGATGCCTGTATTAATTACCAAGATGATTAAGTATTATTATTTAAGGCTTATAGGTAGTTTTAGTAGCGGTATATATGGTACAAACTAAAGTGCGGAATGTCGGTTTTAATCACCCAGCTCTTTCAAAGCGAACAAATAAACTACTAAATCAAGGGCTGAAATCCACTCCCTGTCTAAAGTACCAAATTAGGGCTTGAGGCTATCGATGTTATGAAGGGCGATCGCAACATCAAAAAATAAAGTCAAAAATTATGTCTTGAATTGACCATTTTGTTGAAGACAACGTCCTCATGATGATAGGACAAGAATGAAGAGAGAACCGAAAAAATAGTGCAAATGACCGCGTTTAAAGGGCTGGTTTTAATCACCCTGATATAAAATTAGGAATTGGAACTTAAATTGATTGGCGACAGATTCAAATCGGATTTCTATATGTATGTGACAAAAAGCAATAGCAGCAGATATGATAACGATAATTACTATATCTACTGCTTTTTTAGTGATGGAATTTTATTATTTGTGTTCAAGAGTTCCCTGCTCAAGCCCCACTAAACCTTCGCTTCCAAAGACTTGAGTAACTCAGTGTTGACACCAGATTCACGAGTGAGGGAAATTTTGCCAGTACGGGCGATTTCCCTCAGACCAAATTTTTGTAGAACTTGGACAATCGCTACCATCTTACCTGGATCTCCAACAACTTCCAATGTCAGAGAATCTTCAGCCACATCCACAACTCGCGCCCGGAAAATCTGGGATATTTCGATCACTTCTGAACGATTGCTACTAGTAGCATTTACTTTCAAAAGCATCAATTCCCTCTCTACACAAGGAGTTTCCGTAATATCCTGTACCTTGAGGACATTAACTAACTTGTATAATTGCTTAGTGAGTTGTTCAATCACGCGATCGTCTCCAGGTACAACCATCGTAATTCGGGAAACACCTCCCTGTTCAGCAGGGCCAACAGCAAGGCTTTCAATATTAAAGCCACGACGAGCAAATAAACTGGAGATGCGGGAGAGAACCCCCGCTTCATCTTCTACGAGTACAGAAAGAGTATGTTTCATCTTCGCCAACAGAGGCTAGGGGAGCAGGAGGTTAACGCAGACCTGAACTCATGGCTGCGCTAGACTTACTACCACACTGAATTTTTGGTCTAAATCTCTATTTTAATACACTTGTTGCATCATATCAGAATCAGAATTTAAGGGTAAACAGGATGGATGAAGATGAAAATTTTATATCGACTCAAATAAGTTTAACGCACGGTAGCATCTTACAAACTTCGATTTGATATTTTGATATCTCTGGCATAGCTGACGTAGCTATGCCCCCTCAAATCTATGATGTTATCTATGGGGCTAGTAGAATCTACTACTTATCGGGTCGCCTGTTGTCCAGCAGCGTTGATTGTTCTGACATGGTATCTGAAGACTAAGATTTTAGTTTGCTATTACTTGTTTCCTCTTGATTGTTGTGAGTGTTCATTATCAAGACGAACTCAGAGAAAAATTTCTGAATTTTTTTAGAGATGCTTTTTTGTGACTTGACACACCCAGGAAACAAGCCGCAACAATATGAACCATATTGGGCAATGAATTCATAGACGTAACTAATTAGGTGATCGCTGTTCGTGTAGTATCTCACAGACAAGGCGGGCATTTCGCGATCGCACATCATTCCCAAACTCTACTAACTGCGATCGCGCTTCGGTCTAACAGGCTTTGATTCAAAATAGCTGAGGCGATCTCTAAAGAACTCGTTGCAAATCGGTCTGGCTGGTGGTAAAAATTTATTTTTCGTCCTACCGTTGTAATTGGTTTAGGTGGTACGGTTTATGGGGTTATCCTGAAGCTGAAAAAGCGATTCATAGATGTTTACGGCTCAGTACCAGAAATTATCCGCTTTCTTTCTATTGATACGACTGAAAACATCCAAAGTCAAGAAAAATCACCAGATGTAACACAGTCATTTTAGAACCAAATGAACTTTATCCTATCTCTGTTCCCAATCCAGGAAAACTCCTACTAGGGAATAATCACATTAATAAATGGTGGCCAAGAGAAATTCCCGCCCACAGTATTATTAACGGTGCTGGATAGATTCGGGCAAGAGGCAGGCTAGCATTATTCGCTAAAGTAGGTGATATTAATAGTTTGATTGGACAAGCCATCAATGCTATTTGTGAAATTCGCACTAAGAAACAAGCATTTTCAGATAACTTTCAAGTTTCTAATCCTGATGGTGTAGAAATTTCCATTGTTGGAAGTTTAGCGGGAGGAACTGGCAGCGGTACATTTTTAGATGTAGCGTTTTCAGCGCAGCGATACCTGAATACTTTTGCTAAAATTACAGGAGTATTTATTCTACCGAGAGTATTTGCCAATCTGTCCCCAACTACCATGGTGAAATCAAATGCCTATGGTGCTCTTAAAGAAATAAAATACTTATGGGCATTGACACCTAGCAATACAATGGAAATTGATTATGGTGGATTTAAAGTTAAAGCTGAGCGTCCCCTATTCGATACTGTATTTGTGATTGATGCTATTAATAAATAGGGTACTGTAGTTGGTTGTGTTGATGATTTGTTAAACATCTTTGCAGATGGTTTATATGTTCAAATTTGTTCGCAAATCGGTTTATATACTGCTAACGTTGCTGATAATATATGTGCTGATTTGGCAACAGCAGGAAAAGTGTAAACGTATTCACATTAACCTAGACAGGATCTATAAAGATATAGAACAAAATGTAAGGATTCAGCTCTAAGGTAGAGGGATTAAAGAAGGTGTGTGGAAAGCAGAGTGAACCATGGCTTTCATAGGTTGGTCAAAAAACTCAATTAGAG
>ERZ1034383.25-NODE-25-length-72118-cov-4.572277_pt1 | contig 72118 bp, 61 predicted proteins | sample MGYA00520613_ERZ1034383 | MGnify/ENA primary metagenome ERZ1034383 (study PRJEB33736, sample SAMEA104288467) | Azolla filiculoides | biome: Urban; feature: water surface; material: ditch water | place: Netherlands | collected 2014 ... | reverse complement strand
CGACGCTGGACAGGACCATGAACAGGACAAACAGTGCGGAGACACGCGCCTGAATGGAGGCAAAGAACATTTTCATGTGTGAACCCAAAATGCCGCAGCTGCCTGCGACGCTTGTTAGAAATCCCGTCGGGGTATTCCTGCCCTTATTTTTGGTGATCATCTTTCAGAAATGCACTTAATCCCGAGTTAATTAGAAACAATGAAATTTGCCATGTCGGCACTATTCTAGGAAAAATGAACCATTTCGACGTTCTGTTGCGTTAGTCGAAATTAACAGAAGCAATGATCCGCATTTTTGTTGTTGTTTGATGCGCTTTTATTTCGTTTCCCCGGGCATTTGCATCGCAGGCTTTTGCCAACTGGACGACCCGGCTACCCTGGAGCGGAAATATGCAGTCAAATTCACCCTCATTTCGAAGATCATGACCTATGATGGCGTCATGACAGAACTGATTCGCATTATCGGCATCGACCCGGGCCTGCGCCGCACCGGCTGGGGTATCATTGAAACACTTGGCAACTCGCTCAAGTTCGTCGCATCCGGCACGGTGACGAGCGACGGCGAGATGGACCTTGCCTCAAGGCTTTGCCAGCTGCACGACGGCCTTGCCGAGGTCATTCATAGCTATCAGCCGAATGAAGCCGCAGTTGAGCAGACCTTCGTCAACAAGGATGCCGTTGCGACACTGAAGCTCGGCCAGGCACGTGGCATCGCGATGCTGGTGCCAGCGCGCGCCGGCCTGCAGGTCGCGGAATACGCCCCGAATGCCGTCAAGAAATCCGTGATCGGTGTTGGTCACGGCGAGAAGCAGCAGATCCACATGATGCTGAAGGTTCTGATGCCCAAGGCCGAATTCAAGGGCAACGATGCTGCGGATGCCCTGGCGATCGCCGTTTGCCACGCTCACCATCGCGGCAGCGCACGCTCACGTCTGGCCGCGTTGACCGGCTGACATGTTCTTGACTTGTTCTCTTTTCGCGGCTAACTCTTTGGCCTGACATGGGAATGGCGGAAGCGCCAACCTCGCAAATATCTCATCGAAAGATACGCCATGATCGGCAAACTCAAAGGCACTGTGGACGAAATCGGAGACGACCATGTGCTCCTCGACTGTCACGGCGTCTGCTACCTTGTTTTCTGTTCGGCGCGTACGCTGTCGAAGCTGAATGCGGGTGAAGCCGCAGTGCTGCTGATCGAGACGTATGTACGCGAGGATCAGCTCAAGCTGTTTGGTTTCCAGACAGCGCTCGAACGCGAATGGTTCCGGCTCTTGCAGGTGGTGCAGGGTGTCGGCTCCAAGGTGGCACTTGCTGTCCTTTCGACCCTGTCGCCCTCCGATCTCGCCAATGCGATTGCCCTTCAGGACAAGACAGCTGTCTCGCGCGCGCCCGGCGTCGGCCCCAAGGTCGCTGTACGCATCCTGACGGAACTGAAGAACAAGGCGCCGGCCTTTGCCGGAGATGCATCGAATATCGGCCTCAAGCAGGAACTGGGCGAAGGTGTTGCCACGGCCCCGGTCGCGGATGCGGTTTCGGCGCTGACCAACCTCGGATACAGCCGTGACCAGGCTGCCAACGCCGTGGCGGCAGCCCTCAAGAACGGCGGCGAAGGTGCCGACAGTGCAAAGCTGATCCGCCTCGGCCTGAAAGAACTCTCGCGGTGATCGAGCGCTTTTCTTCATCCCATTTCGACGTTAAACCCGTTTGCGAAACGGGACCGACGACATGAACCAGCAAAATCCGCTCCTGAGCCCTGAAAAGCGCGGCGAAGACGTCGATACGGCGCTGCGCCCACAGTCGCTCGATGAATTCACGGGCCAGGCGGAAGCACGCGCCAACCTCAAGATCTTCATCGAGGCCGCAAAGAACCGCGGCGAAGCGCTGGATCACGTGCTGTTTGTCGGACCGCCCGGTCTCGGCAAGACGACCCTGGCGCAGATCATGGCCAAGGAACTCGGCGTCAATTTCCGCTCGACATCCGGCCCGGTCATCGCCAAGGCGGGCGACCTTGCCGCACTGCTGACCAACCTTGAAGAGCGCGACGTTCTGTTCATCGATGAAATCCACCGTCTCAACCCGGCGGTCGAGGAAATCCTCTATCCGGCGATGGAGGATTTCCAGCTCGACCTGATCATCGGCGAAGGTCCGGCTGCTCGTTCGGTCAAGATCGACCTTTCAAAGTTCACGCTGGTGGCCGCCACCACGCGGCTCGGGCTGCTGACAACACCGCTTCGCGACCGTTTCGGGATTCCGGTGCGGCTGAACTTCTACACCGTCGACGAACTGGAACTGATTGTTCGGCGCGGCGCGCGTCTCATGGGCCTTGGCATGACCGACGATGGCGCGCATGAAATCGCCCGCCGCGCGCGCGGCACACCACGTATCGCAGGGCGGCTTCTGCGTCGCGTGCGCGACTTTGCGGAAGTGGCAAAGGCGGAAGCCGTGACCCGCAAGATCGCCGATGAGGCACTAACCCGCCTGCATGTCGACAATATGGGCTTCGACCAGCTCGATCGACGCTATCTGACCATGATTGCCCACAATTTCGGCGGCGGCCCGGTCGGCATCGAGACGATTGCCGCTGGTCTCTCAGAGCCGCGCGACGCGATTGAGGACATCATCGAGCCCTACATGATCCAGCAGGGCTTCATTCAGCGCACGCCCCGTGGTCGCATTCTGACTGCAAATGCGTGGAAACACCTGGGCCTTACGCCCCCCAAAGATATTGAGAAAACCCAGATCAGCCTTTTTCAGGATTTGGACGATTGATTACCAGACGCGGTTTCCTGAAATTGCTCGGCGCAGGCTTTGCCTCGGTTGCCGGGTTCTTTGCCTATGCAACGGGTATCGAGGCAATGGGTCGCCCGCGCCTTCAGCCCTACGCCCTCAAGCCTCCGCGCTGGAGCGATGGCCTCAAGTTGAAGGTCGTCGTGCTCGCAGACATTCATGCGACAAACCCCTGGATGGATGCGGATCGCGTCCGTGCAATCTGCCGTCAGGCCAATGAACAGGCTGGCGATATCGTTCTTCTTCTCGGTGATTTCGTCAACGCGATGATAGACATCGGGGAATGGGTGCCCAATGCCGATGTAGTCGATGCCTTGAGCGAGCTCAGGGCTCCCCTCGGGATCTATGCAGTCCTCGGCAACCATGATTACTGGCATGACTCGAGCTTCGAGACGGACCCCGACCGCTTGCCGGCCATCGCCCGGCGGCTGAACAAGTCCGGAATGCCGGTGCTGGTCAACGATGCTCTCAGACTGGAGAAGGATGGAAAGCCCTTCTGGATCGCCGGCCTCGGAGATCAGCTCGCACTGGTCTACAGCCAGCTGGTTGGCCCGACCCACGAGGAAGGCATGGACGACCTGCCGTCCACCATGGCCAAGATCACCGATGATGCGCCTGTGATCCTGATGGCGCATGAACCGGACATCTTCCCCTCGGTTACAGATCGCGTTTCGTTGACGCTGTCAGGCCACACCCATGGCGGACAGATCAACATTTTCGGCTGGTCACCGATCCTGAACTCGAAATTCGGCAAGCGATATCGCGGCGGCCAGGTGGTCGAGGACGGGCGCCATATCATCATCTCGCGGGGACTTGGCTGCACCGGCGCGCCAGTGCGCGTGGGGGTCAGACCCGAAATCGTGGTGCTGGATCTCGGCTGACGATGGCGAAAAGAAAGACGATCCGGATCAAGACGGGCAAGCGACTGTTCAATATGCGCATCGCCGGTCTCGCCTTTCGCGAAGGACATGTGCTTGTTCATCGCGCCACGCACGAGAATTTCTGGACATTTCCGGGTGGGACCGCTGAAATCGGCGAGTCGTCAGTCGATACGCTAACACGCGAGATGCAGGAAGAAATTCAACAATACGTCGAGGTCGGCAGGCTCCTCTGGTCGGTTGAAAACTTCTTCGCATTCGAAAAGCGTCGCTGGCACGAAATCGGCCTCTATTACCTCATGGACGTGCCGACCACATTTCCGTTTGCAAGCGGCGATATCATCCATCGCGTCCATGACACGGGAAACAACCTGGAATTCAAATGGGTTCCCGCGACAAGAGCGGCGCTCGAGGCGTTGCCATTGCAGCCGGATTTCATCCCGCACTACATTTCGGATCTGCCGACCGAAACGCGGCACCTCATTCACCACGAAAGCGTACCCGCATGACGGAGGCGATTGGCGCTGAATTCAAAAGCTGATCTTGGAAAATCAAGCGGTGCGCACATAGCGGGGGTTGCGCAGGATTTTCAGAGTTTCAACACTGGGCAGACGCGACATAGCTAGGCTATTGGGGTATCTAGCGAATTGACGGAGTTGCATACAAGTCACGTCAGTTGACGCCCGAAGCAAGCGCCGATTGCATTTTGTACTTCAACTCAAATTGCCCTGCTGAAGGACGAAGGCCAAATGATAACGCGCCGCAGCTTCCTGAAATTCGTCAGCGGGAGCTTTCTGGCTGGCCTGGCCGTGATCGGCTATGGGACGGGGGTAGAAGCGATGGCCCAACCCCGCGTTACCCGCTATCGTCTGGCCCCGTCAAACTGGCCCAACGGCCTCAAGATCCGTGCCGTCCTGCTGGCAGATTTTCATGCCTGCGATCCCTGGATGAGCGTTGGGCGCATGACACAAATATGCGACCAGGCGAATGCGCTCGAGGGAGATATGATACTTCTCCTCGGCGACTATGTTGCCGGAACAAAGCTGGTTACCGGCATGATCGACTCATCGGTTTGGGCGAAGGTACTCAGCCGGTTGAAGGCGCCTTTGGGAGTCCATGCGGTGCTGGGAAACCATGACCACTGGCAGGACCTTCCATTTCAGCGGGACCCTACCGTCAAGACGTTTGCAGAGCGCGCGCTAACCGATGTGGGAATACCTGTTTACATCAACCGGGCGGTCCAGTTGAAAAAAGATGGCACACAATTCTGGTTGGCGGGACTTGGGGATCAGATGGCTTTACGTCCCGGCAAAAGCTTCGGTCGAAAGAATTGGGGCGGGATAGACGATCTAGATGCGGTGTTGGCGTCCGTGACTGACGAAGCGCCGATCATTCTCATGGCGCACGAGCCTGATATCTTTGTTGGGATGAACCCCCGAGTTTCGGTCACATTGTCCGGCCATACCCATGGCGGACAGATCAATATCATGGGCTGGATCCCGTTCCTGCCGTCGCGATACGGAGGTCGGTACGCACGGGGTTGGTTTCGCGAAAACAACACTGAACTTGTCGTTTCGGCGGGTCTGGGATGCACCGGCATTCCGCTCCGGATTGGCGCGCGGCCGGAAATCGTCGTTTTGGAGATCGGTTAATAGATGCATAGTTTGCAAATTGCTTTCAATCTCGCTGGCACGCTCGAGCCGGACGGCAGCCACAAGCTGGTCCAGCGCGTCTACTATGAGGACACCGACTTTTCGGGCTTCGTCTATCACGCCCGCTATCTGCACTTCCTCGAACGTGCGCGCACGGATTACCTGCGGTGCCTCGGCGTGGAGCAAAGCACGCTCCACATCCGCGACGATGGCGAAGGCCTGATGTTTGTCGTTCATCGGATGGAGATCGACTTCAAGGGTCCAGCCAGGATGGACAATATCGTCACCATAATCACGGCGACCGAAAAGGCTGGTGGTGCGAAGATGGTTCTCAACCAGCAGATTTTCAGGGATCAAACGCTGTTGATTTCTGCCAAGGTTGTCATCGCAGTCGTCAACGCTTCGGGCCGCCCGCGACGTTTGCCAGAAGACCTTGCCCGATCCTTCCTCGGCGAAGCTTGAGGCACTCTCGCAGATTTCCAGCATTTCCGTGCGGAAAGTCGCGATACACCTTTCCCGGAGGTGCTTTATTTCTCAGTCAGTTTCAGCTCGATGCGCCGGTTCTGGGCCCTCGCCTCGGGTGCATCACCCTCGGCAATCGGCTGATACTGACCAAAGCCGGCGGCCACAAGCCGATCGGCCGGGACACCCTGGCTGATCAGATACTTGACCACCGACGTCGCGCGACCGGATGAAAGCTCCCAGTTGTCGGCATACTTGCCGCTACCCGAGAGCGGCACATTGTCGGTGTGGCCATCCACGCGCAGCACCCAGTTGATCTCCGGCGGAATTTCCTTGGCAAGTTCGATAATGGCTTGCGCGAGCTTCAGCATTTCAGCCTTGCCGGCGTCATTCAGGTCAGCGCTGCCCGATGAAAAGAGCACTTCGGACTGAAAGACGAAACGATCGCCGACGACCCGGATATTCTGCTTGTCGGACAGGATTTCGCGCAGACGGCCGAAGAAGTCAGACCGGTAGCGGTTAAGCTCCTGAACCTTCTGTGCCAGCGCGACATTGAGGCGGCGTCCGAGATCTGCGATCTGGGTCTGCGAAGATTTGTCCTTCGCTTCCGCCGCCTGCAGCGCCCCTTCAATCGCGGCGATCTGGGCGCGCAGCGCCGAAATCTGCTGGTTCAGAAGGTCCACCTGGCTCATGGCGCGCGCGCTGACCTGCTTCTGATTTTCCAGCTCACTGCTGAGTTCCCCAACCTTCTGCTCGGCCGCAGTGGCAGATCCCGAACCGGCATCAAGGAGCTTCTGCAGACGCGAACGCTCGCCCTCGGACTGACTCAGCGTTGCCTGCAGCGACGCAAGCTGGTCGAGTGCATCCTGCTTGTTGCCCTTTTCAAGCGCCAGAAGCTGGGTCAGCTCGTTGATCTGGCTGTTCAGGCGATTGAGAACCTCGTCCTTGCCCGAAATCTCGCGGCTGAGAAAGAACTGGCCAAGCACGAAAACGGTCAACAGGAACATGATGGCCAGGAGCAATGTCGATAACGCATCGACAAAGCCGGGCCAGTAGTCGATCTGCCGCTCCCTGCGACGGTTGCGGGAGAGCGCCATTATTTGCCCTCCAGGGTCTTTGCCAGGTTTTCGAGCGCAACGCGCAGATCGCGTGACTCCTGCTGATGAGCCTCGATCCAGTCGCGCAGCATCTGCTGTTCGGTCCGCATGTTCTTCACAAGGCCCTGAATGCCCTCGGCCAGGTTAGCCATGGCCGTCGTTGCACGCTGGCTCGACGCATTCTCGCTTGCAAGCCGCGAAAGATGTTGCGTGATCACACGGAATTCGTCGGCCTGCGGCACAGCGCCGGACGAGGAGGCCACGACGGGTGCCGCGAAATCACCGGAGAGGTCCGTCACCGAGGAAAGCCACTCTTCCAGTTCGTTGTAGAAACGGTTCTGCGCGCGACCTGCCTGCAGATCCAGAAATCCGAGAACCAGCGAGCCCGAAAGACCAAAGAGCGACGAGGAGAACGCCGTCGACATGCCGGATAGCGGTGCGGAAAGACCCTCTTTGAGCGCGCCCAGAACATCCGTGGCGTCGCCCGAGCCGACGCTCAGCGACTGGATGACGGCGCTGATGGAACCGATCGTCCCCAACAAGCCCCAGAAGGTGCCGAGAAGGCCGAGAAAGACCAGCAGACCGGTAAGATAACGCGTCGTGTCACGCGTTTCGTCGAGGCGGCTGGCAATCGAATCCAGGATGGAGCGCAGTGTCGTGGTCGAAATCGCCATGCTGCGGCTCCCGGATAGAAGGGCCCGCATCGGCGCAAGAAGAACCGGATTGCGTCCTGCCTTTTCGATGCTGCCGGCAGCACGGAAGGAGTTGAACCAGCGAACCTCCGGCCGGAGCTTCAGGACATGGCTGAAGTTCAGCATGATGCCGATGAAAAGCACCCCAAGGATCAGGCTGTTCAGCCCCGGATTGGAAATGAACGCGGCATGGGCCTGCCGATAGAGGATCGCGGCGACGAAGGACGCGAGGATCAGGAAGATCGCCATGGGCCAGAAATAGGCCATCGGGCTCGAAAGCTTCTGGGCATAGGTTTCGGACTGGACGATCCGTTCATTTTCCACCGTCAAATCCAGGTCAGCCATCGAACCTCCACCTCCGCTGCACGCGTATTCGCCTCGTTAAAGCGCCGTGTCCAAAAGGACGAATAAAGGACGCCTTAACACAGTCAACCCACGCATCATGCCCTGCAAAAAGCGATTCCGATTTTCGCGCCGACGCGTTAGCCCCCTCCGGAAGCTAAAGGAAGTTTGCATCCGTTTGAAGGGGTTGCATCGATTTCAGCAAAGCCCTTTCACAATTATGGGAAATTCCAGAGAAAGTATGACGCCAGTCAAGTGCCGGATTCGCCGTTGAGCTTTGCCGTAATCGAATGGATCTGGCCGGTGAGTTCACCAAGGGCCGCAACAAGCAGCGTGTCGCTTTTATTGGCGGTCGCGAGCATGGTGTCGCGGTTACGACGGATGGTGTCCAGCTCCTCTTCCGCCGCTTTCAGGCGACGGGACACGTCGGTCATCTCATCCATGACCATGATCCCCGCCATGACGGTGAGGCGCAGGTCGCCGATTTCACCAAACTGGCTCTTGAGATGAACGACATAGCGGTCGAACCGGTTCGCAAGGTCCGTGAGGTGCCCCTCCTGGCCCTCCTCGCAAGCCATGCGATAGGCCTTGCCGTCGATTTGTACCGTAACCTGAGCCATTGATATTCCTGTCACCGATCGAGCACCGCACGAATGGTTTCCATGGCGGTTACCAGACGGCGAGACACTTCGCGATTGACCTCTTCGAGGCGATTGGCACGGAATTCGGACTGGTCGAGTTCATGGGCGAGCTTGGCACGATCCTCGTGCACCCGCCGGGTCTCGTCGCGGTATTCTGCGGAAGAACGCTCGCGATCGAAACGGCCATCGACAGCGCTGGCAAGACCATCGATGGCCGCCCGCAAGTCTTCAATCGCCGTTTTGACTGTCTTGTCCGCTGGGACCATCTCAGTCCTGAACCTTCATCCGGATCTGCCCGCCTTGCGTGCCGCCAAGGCAACCAGTCTCTTATTATCTTCACACAGGGTACGTCGCCGCAAGACTGCGCAACAACTGAAACAGGCCGACGAATCGTCCGCGCGCCCCAGTCGACCTGTTTCGACACTAGTCAGGTCGGGCATTGAGCGTCAATAAAGCGATCACGATCGGGCCACGCATTCAAGACGGATTGCTGTGGATGACAACGAAAGAGCGGCAATTGCCCCGTCCATTGTGACCATGACAAGAAACTCCTTGAAAGCGCTGTTTCCATGGACTTTACAAGACACAGAAAGCACCTGTCTTTGTTGACTTAGCTGCTCCACCTGCTATGTGTCACCGCGAAATTGGGAGCCTGCGAAATCCGCAGCTTTGGGAAGAAACACCGGAAAAATTGGACCTGTCATGATCTCTCGCGAACAACATAACCGGATGGCGAATGCGATCCGCTTTCTGTCCATGGATGCTGTTGAGAAGGCGAATTCGGGACATCCCGGTCTTCCGATGGGCGCGGCCGACATTGCGACGGTTCTTTTCACGCGCTTTCTGAAGTTCAACCCGAAGCAGCCGCACTGGGCAGACCGCGACCGCTTCGTGCTGTCGGCCGGCCACGGCTCGATGCTGCTCTATTCGCTCCTGTACCTGACCGGCTACGAAGACATGTCGATCGAGGACATCAGGAACTTCCGCCAGATCGGCTCGAAGACGGCCGGTCACCCGGAATACGGCCACGTCACGGGCATCGAAACGACCACCGGTCCGCTCGGCCAGGGCATTGCCAACGCTGTCGGCATGGCGATTGCCGAGCGCAAGCTGCGCGACGAGTTCGGCGCGGATCTGCAGGACCACTACACCTATGTGCTCTCGGGCGACGGCTGCCTCATGGAAGGCATCAGCCAGGAAGCCATTTCGCTGGCCGGTCACCTCAAGCTCAACAAGCTGATCCTCTTCTGGGACGACAACAACATCACCATCGACGGTCATGTCGACGTAGCTGACAGCACCGACCAGCATGCCCGCTTCCGCGCCTGCAACTGGAACACGCTCGCCGTGGACGGTCATAACCCGGACGAGATCGCCGCTGCGATCGAGACGGCCCAGAAGTCCGACAAGCCGACCATGATCGCCTGCAAGACGATCATCGGCTTCGGTGCGCCCAACAAGCAGGGCTCGCACAACGTTCACGGCTCGCCGCTGGGCGCTGCCGAAATCGCCGCCGCCCGCAAGGAACTCGGCTGGGAGTTCGAGCCCTTCGTCGTTCCCGCCGACATTCTCGATGCATGGCGCGCCGCCGGCACGCGCTCGGCCGCCGCACAGGCTGCATGGGACGCGCGTCTTGCCGCGACCGACACGGCCAAGAAGGCCGAGTTCATCCGCCGCTTCGAAGGCAAGCTGCCCGCAGGCTTTGACGCAGCGATCGTCGATTACAAGCGCAAGCTTGCCGAAACGAAGCCGACCGTCGCCACCCGCAAGGCCTCGGAGAATGCGCTGGAAGTCATCAACGGCGTCGTTCCGGAAACCATCGGCGGCTCGGCCGACCTGACCGGCTCCAACAACACCAAGACGAGCCAGACGAAGTCGATCACGCCTGCAGACTTCTCCGGTCGCTACATGCACTGGGGTGTGCGCGAACACGGCATGGCGGCTGCCATGAACGGCATGGCGCTGCATGGTGGCCTCATCCCCTATTCGGGCGGCTTCCTGATCTTCTCGGACTACTGCCGTCCGTCGATCCGCCTTGCCTCGCTGATGGGCATCCGCGTCATCCACGTGCTGACGCACGATTCCATCGGTCTTGGCGAAGATGGCCCGACGCACCAGCCGGTCGAGCAGATGGCGGCACTGCGCGCCATCCCGAACCTGATGATGTTCCGTCCGGCCGATGCGACCGAAACGGCCGAATGCTGGCAGCTTGCTCTCGAGCATACCGATCGTCCGTCGGGCATCGCGCTGACGCGCCAGAACCTGATGGCCGTTCGCACCGAACTGTCGGAGGCCAACCTCTGCGCAAAGGGCGCCTATGAACTGGTTGCCAATGCAGGCGCACGCGTCTCGCTGTTTGCCAGCGGCTCGGAAGTCGAGATCGCCGTCAACGCGGCCAAGGCGCTTGAGGAGAAGGGCATCGCGGCCCGCGTCGTCTCGGTTCCCTGCTTCGAACTCTTTGCCGACCAGCCGGAAGATTACCGCAAGTCGGTCATCGGTTCGTCCGAGGTCAACATCGCCATCGAGGCCGGCATCCGCCAGGGCTGGGACGCCATCGTCGGCTCCGACGCCATCTTCATCGGCATGAACAGCTTCGGCGCATCCGGCCCATACAAGGAACTCTACAAGCACTTCGGCATCACCGCAGAAGCCGCCGTCGCCGCAGCCGAAGCAAAACTCGGCTCATGATATTGGCCAGACGGTGTTCCTGCCGTCTGACGTAGATACGCCTTCAACCCTGCCGGATCGCGATCCGGCAGGGTTTTTTAGCGCTCTATCTCTGTGTTTCTTAAGCAATTCGGGATGGAAACCGGTTCCCGGTTTCCCTGGAATTACTAGTATCAGGCCGCCGCAATCACCCGGTTGTCTCTGGCGCCGGTCGAGAATGAACGGAGCTTGTCGACGAGAATGTGGGACTCCGTGTCCAGGTTGGATGCGTCGGCCGAGGTTTCTTCCACCATGGCGGCATTTTGCTGTGTTACGCGATCGAGGCTCTCGACCGATGCGTTGATCTCGCGTAGCCGCAGCGACTGATCCCGCGTCGAGCTGACGATGGCGCCGAAATGGCCATGGATAATGCCGACAGAGTCTTCGATGGTCGCAAGGCTTTCTCCGGCCTTCAGCACCAGCTTCACACCGTTTTCCACATCACTCGACGACGACATGATGATCGCGCCGATGTCCTGTGCAGCATGGGCGGAGCGCTGGGCCAATTCGCGCACTTCATGGGCGACGACCGCAAATCCCTTGCCCGCCTCGCCCGCCCGCGCCGCCTCGACACCGGCATTCAGTGCGAGCAGATTGGTCTGGAATGCGATCTTGTCGATCACGTCGATGATCTTGCGGATTTCGCCGGATGACATTTCGATCCGCTGCATGGCAGCAATGGCATCCTTCACCGCCGTGCCCGAGGCACGGGTTCCTTCCAGGGTCTGGTTGACTACAGTATCGGCGACCTCGCAACGCTCGCGGGTTGTGTTGACGATGTCGGTGATTTCGGTCAGCGCTGCGGCCGCCTCCTCTAGCGAGGCAGCCTGCAGCTCGGTCCTGCGGGCGAGATTGCCTGCCGCCTGACAGAGGCTAGAGGAGCCCTCATGCAGCTGGTCCACACTGCCTTCGATCGCCACGACGGTCTGCTCCAGCTTCTCGACGGATTCATTGAAGTCGAGACGCAACTGATCCAGCGATGGAACAAAAGGTTTCTGGATTCGCGTCGTCAGCCTGCCGCGCGAGAGGTCTCGCAAGCCAGCCGCAAGCGCGTCGACCGCTGCCTGCAGATCCGCCGCGTTGCGTGCCTGTTCAAGCTCTCGGGTATGACGTTCGGCCTCCTCGACCGCGGAGCGCGCCGACAATTCCTGTTCGATGGCGGTCTTCTGCTCCGCACCCTTGCGAAATGACTCAAGCGCAACGGCCATGGCCCCGATCTCGTCCTTGCGTTCAAGATAGGGTGGGACAAAGTCCCGGTCGCCGGTGTTCAGGCGGCGCATCAGCAGGGCGATTTCCGAGAGCGGCCGGGTGATGCGAGACGAGGCATAGGCGCCGACCACCGCCATGACGGCGAGCACGGTGCACGTGATCAGAAATGCCGCCATGGCAAGCCTGTGCGCGGAGCTCAGCACCTCCGACATCGGCTGGCCGACAAACAGCATATGGCGTTCGCCAAAGATGTCGAGAGGAAGGTAGCTGAAGAACGTGACGCCATCCGCCCCCGATACTTCCGCGACGCCGCTGGCACTCTGGCCTGCAAGGTCTGCAATTCCTGTCAAGGGCGCTTCCGAACCGGTCTCCCCGGCGCGAACCGTGCCATCCTGCGAAGTGACGAAGGCGGCGATGTGGCCACCATGGCTGTTGTCGCCCCGGATGCTGTCGCTGAGGTTGCCCGCCGCAATCCGGTAGACGATAAAGCCCTTGAGGTTCATCGCGCCCCACTCGGAGATGATGACGGGGCGTCCGACGAAGATCGAAGTTTCCCCGTCCGCCGCCTTGAAGGCTGCGTAGCCGGTTGAATAATCCTGCGAATTCGTTCCCTGCGCCATCTTGGCAAGAAGGCTTGCCAGCGGTGCATTTTCAGGCGCCTTCACCGTGGAGAGGAATGCATCGCCCTTGGTCACGCTATAGATGATGGTACCTTCCTGATCGAGGAGGTAGATGTCGCTCGCCTTGGTGTTTTTCCAGGACCGGTAGAGGCTGTCGTTGATCTTCGCGTAGTGCATCGAATACACGAGAGACGACTTGGCGGGGATGAACGCTGCACGCTCTTCAATCGACTTGTCATCCTGCCTGTATGTCTTTCGAACGCCGTCCATTTCGGTCTTGAGAGAGTAGGACATGTAGCCGATTTCCTGGCCGATCGCCGGGTTGCTCGACATTTCCGACAGCGCCTGGTCGATATGAAGCGTATATGCCTCAATATGCTCCGCCTTGTTCTGGGAGATTTCCTCCAGTCTGAGCTTGCTGGCTTCCACCAGTCCGGCCTTGCCGATCTGGTAGCTCAACAGGCCGACGGCTGCACACGACATCAGCGTCGCCGAAATGACCAGCAGGCCCACCTTGAACTTGATGGACGCGAGAAGCTTACTGCCTGTATCTTTAAGTTGCAGAAATCTCATGATCCCACTCCTCCAAGTGTTTCCACACAATTCGGTTGGAATCTAAAAGTGATTCGTTTTATTTTGATTAATGTTGTTTGCTGTTATATTAGCTTTCCTTAATGTATAAAGAGGCGCATATAAAAATAGCAAATTATTGGTTTTTATAGCTTTTATGCATTTTTTATGCGCCGCAATGTTATTTCCGTTTACAAGCGAAATTTTCGTATCCGCTCGTATTATTCGTAATATTTTTGAATCTCCGCTGTCCGAGAAAGATTGCAACTATTCGGAACTACATTTTAAAATTGCGCTCGACCTGATGGGAAATCAATTTTCAGTTGCTTGGAAAACGTATTTGGGAGTCATTCGAAGAGGAGTGAGCGCAATCGAACTCCCTCCGGGCCAGCAGAGTTTTGCTCGCAAGCAAGTGGACTGCAAAGCTGCAGCGAACGCGCAACCGCCGACTAATCGCCACCGTCACCAGGAGATGGAACCCCAATGCTTGTGCTTTGGCTGATCGAGCCGTCGAAGCCGCTGACCATACTGACGCGGCCCGCGCCCTGAACTTCGCCTTGAAAAACCCCCGCTGTCGCCGTGGCGGATACGCTACCGGTCGCGCCACCATCGATCATTGCACCGTTCTGGAAGGTGACAAACCCGCCTGCCTTGGCACCGACGCCAGCACCCAGAGTGCTGGAGCCGATGCTCTCGCCGACCCCATGCCCCGCATAGATGGTGATCTGGTCATCGGGCCAGTCCTTGCCGAACTTGTAGCTCAGCGAGACCTGCAAACCCTCGCCGAATTCCCACTTGGCCTCGTCACAGTCAGCATTGAAGCTGGCGACAAGAAAATTCATGTTCACTGGCGGCGTCTTGCAGGCGTAGGGGTCATCCTTGTAGTTTTTGAGAGGCTTGAGGGGAACATCCGCCGGTGCAGGCTTGTGACAATCGTCGGTCGGCGCCCAAAGCACCGCGATTGTCGTTTCGATATTGCTGGCGCCCGAGATCATGGCGTTGATCTGCGCAAGGGCAAAACTGATTTGGGCGTTGCGCTCCGTGTCGCGCACCGCCGGATCCTTGATCGCTTCTATCCACGGCCGGCTGAAGGCGTGAAGATCCGCCAGCTCATGAAGAAGGCTCTCCCAGTAATCCATGGCAAGGCGATGATAACGCGGCTGCAGACGATCCGCGACGGCCACAGAGCTGCAGGTCAACGGGCCCGCCTGTGCTACACCGAAGCCTTCATTGTAGAGTTCAGCCCATTGTTGACTGAATGGATCGCTGATGGCCTGGACCCGCCGGTCGAATATCCGCCGCAAGTCACCAAGAATGAAGGTCTGCTTGTCATACGACCGTGGAATGGTGACGACATTACCGCTTTGGACGGGTGAAAGTGGGCTCGCAGGCTTTATGTTCAGCGAAACTGCGACCGTCCTCTTCTCCAGTTCGGCAGCATAACGCGCAAGCGCGTTTTTTGGCCCAAGCGCTATCATGTTCGCAACGCGCTCAGCCGATTCCGGGATCGGTGGTTCTGGCCAATAGTCCGAGAAATCGCCGAAATCATCCGACTGCTTCGGACCATAGGCGTCGGGTGATGCGCTCTGATCGGGATCCGGGTTGCCGTTCGCCTTCAACCCCGCGATGGATGAATTGACGCCGGCCGCAGCGAGATCGGTGAAACCAAACTGCATGGATTGACGGAAAAGCGGCAATGCGGCGCCATAGTCATGGGCGCAAAGCGCGATCAGCCCCTTGCCGGAATAGGCGTCGGCCAACGGTGCGCCTTTTGCCGTGACCTCTTCAAAGGAGGTTCGCGCCGCCTCGACATCGCCCTGAACCAGGGCAAGCCAGCCGAGATTGGTGGTGACATCAGCAGCGTCGGGGGCGAGTTGTTTTGCATAACGAAGCGCCAGGGCGGCGTCGGGGTAGTTCCGGAACGCCTTGAGGGTAACACCGAGGTTGTTGGCAACGGCCGGATCGTCGGGCGCTTCCGCCGCGGCGTAGGCAGCCATGATCATGGCCGAAGTCTTGGAGCCGCTGGCCATCAGCGCTGCCGCAGCCTCCGCGCCGAAGGCGGGTTTGGGCAGGCTTTTCAGCTGGGCATCGAGCGCCTGTGCCTGGTTTGGAGACATCTCTGAAGGCAGGTTTTCAACAAGACGTTTCGCCATCTGCACATAAGCCGCCTTGTCAGGCGTCGCGAGAATGTTTGCGGCATGTCCACCGCTTCTGCAGACGCCTGAATCATTGCTCGCCGTTTCCCCATCTTCGCCGAATATGTCGAGGATGCTTGCGGCCTGGGCTATCTGGGCGTGGACCAGAAATCCTCCCAGACAGAATGCAAAGCCCAATGTCCGGATCAGCTTCATGACGTGACCTGCATGATCTGCCCCCAATGATCGGATCGCTACTTGGCCTTGCAGCCCGGGATGGCGAGTTCCACGCGCCGGTTCTTCGCGCGACCCGCATCAGTCCCATTGTCGGCGACAGGATGAGACTTGCCATACCCCTTTGATGTAAGCCTCTTCGCAGCCACGCCGTGGGCGACAAACCAGTCACGAACGGAAGCTGCCCTGTCGTTTGAAAGTTTGAGGTTGTAGTCATCCGAGCCGACGGCGTCCGTGTGTCCCTGCACCTCGATCAAGCCGCTCTTGACCGCACCAATGGTCGCAAGTGCCTTGTTCAGCACCGCGTCGGACTCCGGTTTGAGCGTCGCCTTGTCGAAGTCGAAGAACACGCCATAAAGAGCGACGTGGCAGGCCTTTTGAAGCTCGGACTTGATGTCCCTCGAGCCGGCATCGACGATTTGATAGTTCAGGGTCGCCCCGAGTTGATAGGAGAGCCTGGCCCAGATATTCCGGCCGTTCTTTGCATAATGCGCTGCAAGGCTTCCATATCCGCCTGCCGACGGATCCTTGGGATAAAGCACGTCCCATCCCGCCTCGGTCAGCGCCCTGTGATAGTCCGTGATGAACTGCAGGTTGGAAAGGCTCGACGGCCCCTGATAATCGCGGCTGACAACCGGAGCGCCGACCAGCATCGGCTCCCCGCCCTTGCCCGGCTCGGCGACATCGAGCGGATCATCCCCATGACCACCACCCGTGCGTGTCGATCCCGGATACGGTGGGAGATAGGGAATGTCATCCGCATCCTTGAAGGTTTCGGGCTTCGCCTGAGGGGCCGGAACCTTGAAACCCGACGCAGCCTCGCCCGGTGCCACCAGTTCCAGGAACACCTGTCCTTCGGGCGCAGACATCTTGACCAGAAGATAGCTTGCCCCTGCCCCCTCGCCCTGCTTCAGGGTAAAATAGCCATGCTGTTCGGTGTCGAAGGCGATCGCCCAGCCCGCGGGCGCGAGCGTCGATAGAAGCGCTTTCTGGATGCGCTCCTCGGAGCCATTGTCGTAGCCGAGAGCAGGCTCGCCGGCTGCGGGCGCGTACCGAAACCAGCGCGCGAAATGATGGCCGGTCAGTTCCTGCTTGTTGCCGGTAGCGTCGGTCTCGATTTCCGCCCGCCCCATCGCCTCGTCAACGAGCGTCTGGTCCGGATCCTGCTGGATCTGCGCCGGCAGCTTGACGCTGTCCGGAAATCCCATCTCCGCCTGAGCGGCTCCCGACAGGAGAAAGGCGGTACACAGCAACACGATGCGGGATTTGACTTTCCCTTTCCGATCCCGGCTAGGTATCCGAATTCGTCCGAATTGAAATTCCATCCTAACTGTCCCCCGTCCATGATCAGCTCGAATCCCGCGCGAGGCGGCGCACGCGACGTGGCTCAAGTCCCCCGACCCGAGCCATATCCATCCCCGAAACATCACACTCGAGGGGAACTGCGCAAACCCTGTCTGATTGGTAACGGAAAAGCATGTTGCCTGAACAGGCATATCTGCAAACTGTAAGTGGAAAACTGATGGCAGGCGCCCAAACCAGCTACGGCTGGCGAAGGCCTGCCTTGATTACCACCAATTCTGCCGGGCGAGGTCTATCAGCATGGAGTCGAACGTGGCAAGTTCTTGGTCCGAGACCTCGTGGCCCCGATCCGGAAGGATGTCCACGCGCAACCTTGCGCGTGCACGGGCAAGGGCCTCGGCCGCGCTTGCGGTTGCATCGGCGGGTATCCATGGATCTCGGTCCGAACCCGTGAGATAGACCGGCATGCGATCAAGATCGGCAAAGGGCCGATCACATGCGGGCGTGCCGACGCGGCAGCCGGTAAAATTGACCATCGCGCCCTGCCATGGCCCATGGCGCATTGCGTATTCAAGCGCCAGGCAGGCACCCTGGCTGAACCCACCGATGACCAGCGCCTTCTGGTACGTGCCACCATTCGCGATCGCGTTGACGAGATCGCGTATGTGACTGACGGAATGCTCCAGCTGGCGGCGCGTCTCGCCCGTGAGCGGATCGACGGCGCGCGCCGCATACCAGCTGTTTCCGCGCGCACGGGGCATGACAAAGGAAACACCCTTTGCCTTGAGCTTCGAGATCACCTGCTCCTGCATATCCTCGGGCGTCTGTGTCCGCCCGTGGATGAAAATGCAGTGAAGGAGGGCCTCCTCGGGGCTCGCGCCGAGGAGGAGCGGTTCATCATGAGCCGTCATCGATCGGGCTCAGAAGTTCGCGGGCTCAAGACCGTCGATCAGTTCCTGACGGCGATCCTCGAACCATGGCGGAAATACAAGGGTCGTACCGATCTGGTCGGCGGGCTCGTCGAGCGCCCAACCGCCCTCGACAGACCATGCGATTTCAAACAATGCACCGCCCGGCGAGCGGACGTAGCAAGACTTGAAATAGTTGCGATCCTTCTGGTCCGAGACGTCCGTGAAGCCGAGGCCTTCGATATGCGCCTTGAGCTTCAACTGGTTTTCCTCGTTAAGCGTATTGAGCGCGAGGTGATGGATTGTCCCGCCAGCCAGCGTCCAGGTGCCCTGCGGGCCATTCGCCTCATGAAGAACCTCAACCATGCTGCTCGGCCCGCTTGCATTGGGAACCGAGAACATCAGGCCCTCATGGTTGTCGGCCTCCTTTTTCATCGAAAGGCCGATGGACAGGAAGTCGTCCATGGAGGTGCGGTCATAAACTGCGATGGCTGCACCGTAGATCCCCTTGATCCCGTGTTCAGCGGTCACACCCTGTGCTTCGTTGACGATCGGCGGACGATTATCAGCAGGGCTTTCGACCAGTTCGTGCGGAATGCCGCAAGGGTGCTTGAGCGCAACGCGCGTGATGCCGAAACGGGTGATCTTCTGTGCGTCGATCCCCTTGCCGTTCAGGCGGTCAACCCAGTAGTCCGCCGAGCCGACCGGAATGGCCTGCTGGATGATCTTCGACTGATTGGTGCCACGGCGACCATAGACGCCCGGCTTGCGAAACGGGAAGGTCGTGATGATCGTTGAGGCATCGCCATGCCGCGATCCGTAATAAAGATGATAGACCGGGATCACACCGTCGAACAGGACAGTGCGCTTGACCGAATAGAGACCGAGAGCCTTGGTATAAAAATCATAGTCTTCCTGCACGCCGTCGGTGCTGAGCGTCAGGTGATGATAGCCGCTGACAAGAGCCATAGTGTTTTCCTCCGAAAATGACCCAAAGCCCGGATGCGGTTCCTCCGCCGTGATCATCCGGAGCCACTGGCGATGCTCTCTGAGCAATCGTCCGTGATCGTCATGACTATAGCCGATCGATTCTGCTCTTGATTTACTATCTTCATAGAAGATATAGCAAATTGCTATGAAAGTCGTCGAAGCCCATCTCGTTCAGCTGGCTGCCGTCATTGAAACCGGCGGCGTTACGGAAGCTGCTGCCATGCTCGGCATGACGCAATCGGCCGTATCGCGCACGCTGTCGGTTCTCGAACGGCGGATCGGCGAACCGCTTTTCGTCTCGGGACGCCGCCCGATGCAGCCGACACCGCTGGGCGAGCAGCTCGGTCTGCAGGGAAGGTCCATTCTCGCCTCCTCGCGCAAGGCGATGGAGATCATCCGCAGCTTCAAATCGGGATCATCCGGCCGCGTTCGTATTGGTGGCGTGCCGTTTTTCATGGATGCTGCCGTCTCCCAGATGATTGCCACATTCCAACGGTCCGAGCCGGGCATCATGGTGCACCAGTCCTACGGCAACTACCCTGATCTTGTGGCTGAGCTGGATTCGGGACAGATCGACCTCGCCGTCACCCCAACAGGCTCGGTCGACCTTCGCGCGGATCTGCATTTCGAACCGATCCTGCCGGCGCGCAACGTGCTGGCCTGCGGCGCTGGCCACCCGCTGCTGCGCAAACGCAATATCGCGACCGGTGATCTTGTCAGCTATCCCTGGGTTACACCCCTGCCGGGCTCCCCCCTCGTGCTGGACCTCAACAACATTCTTCTCACGCTTGGTCTGGAAGAGGTCAGCCTGCGCTATGCCGGTGGGTCGCTCCTGAGCGTGGTGAATTACCTGGCAGGCACCGACGCGCTTGCCATCCTGCCCCATTCGGTGGCCTATGCATTCCGGGGCGAAAACAAGATCAGCGTCATCCCGCTCGATATTCCCCAGCCGGAACGGGTTCTGGGCATCATGACGCGCAAGAAGCCCTATTCAAACCCGGCCAGTCGCAAGTTTCTCGGGCATTTGCGGCGCGAGTTCTCAGAACTTCGCCGCGCCGTCGAGAAGCACGAAACGACGATCAACTGGCTGCAGGGGCCGTTCATGGGAGACCGAAAGGCAGCCACCGACACGACGATCTAGGTCATGGTCTCATGCAGATCGAGCCAAGGCCCATGAAAGGCCTCGGCTCGAAAAGGGATCACGCAGACTTGCGGCGAGCCAGCACGAAATCGTGCTTCACTTCCCAGAAGTCATCGGAGAAGTCATAACCTTTGGCGCGCGCCGGATCATGGACCCTGTTGAAGCGCGCCAGCAGGCTCTCCTTGACGCCAAAGACCGCATCCGAATTGATGTAGGGATCATCCGGATCGAATATATGCGTGGTCAGCCTCTCAAAACCATCGGCGCTGATGATGTAGTGCAGGTGCGCCGGCCTGTACGGATGGCGACCGAGCGCACCGAGCAACTGACCAACTGGACCATCATCCGGGATTGGATAGTATTTCGGCTTCACGGCGCGGAACCAGTACTGGCCATCAGGACCTGTGCGAAAGATGCCGCGCAGGTTGAAATCTGGCTGGATGCCCTTCTGCTGCACATCATAGAAGCCTTCATCATTGGCCTGCCAGACATCGATGACAGCGTTTGCAACCGGCTTGCCCTCGGTATCGAGAATGCGCCCACCGATCACCATATCCTCGCCCTTGCTATCGAGGCAGATATTCGCGCCCATCGCCAGTTCCGGTGCATCGGCGACATGGAACGGTCCTAGCACCGTGCTTTCGGACGCGCCTGAAGGCTTCCGGTTGTTGATCGCATCAACAAGCATCGACACACCAAGAACATCCGACAGGAGGATATATTCCTGACGCCACTCGTTGCACATCTGGCCTGTACGGGTGAGGAAGAGGATGGCCTGCATCCATTCGTCCTGCGTTGGCTCCAGTTCCTTAACGGCCTCATGCAGCTTGCGGGTGACAACTTCCATCACCTGCTTCAACCGCGCGTCCTTGGCCCCGGCATTGCGGCCGGTGACCACCTCGACCGAGTTCTCTTCGGTAAAATAGCCCTTCTCGTACGCTTCCATGATGTCCTCACCGGTCCAGAATGGATTTCAGCACGCGACGCAGTTCGCCTGCGGGATCAGCCGCCATGCCTTTGGAACGCCACGCAACATGATGGTCAGGGCGCACCAGCAGCACGCCGGCGTCATCCACCTCACGGGCCCGCGCCCAATCGCCGTAGTGATCCTGCCATTGCTGACGCGGCCCGATGACATGGCTTGTCAGCGGCAAACCGAGTTCTGCGGAAAGGACGTTTGCGGCGTCCACCCAGGCCTTTCCGCCGATCCCGGTGAGGATCGTGAACGTGCCGTGGCCGCAGAGATCGAGTGTCGAGGCCTTCTTGTTGCCCTCGCCGAACAACCAGGCATGCGGTAGCCGTGCGCCGGGCCATGTCGTCTGTTCGAAATGCAATTCACGGTCCTTGGTGAAGGCAGGCTCCGGCTGACCATCCGGAGCGACCGCAGATGACGCGTAGCGATGGTTCATCTCGACGCCATGCGCATCGAACTCATAGACCTTGAAGGCAATCGCCTCACGCAGTGCTGCTCTCTGCTTCTCGGCAGTGGGGGTGTCGTCGCAGCGCCCATCCATGTTTTCCTGCATCTTCACCGGATCGATGGAATCGAGAAGTCCGAGTGCCCCGAAGATCGGACCGAATTCCTCGATCGACTGGTTGGCGCGAGTGACAATCTGCTTGGCGACGGGTGCACGTTCCTGCGTGTAGGTCTCCAGCAGGCCATCGCCCGCCTGACCCTTGAGAACCATTGCAAGCTTCCAGGCCAGATTGAAACCATCCTGGATGGACGTGTTGGAACCAAGCCCGTTTGACGGCGGATGACGGTGAATGGCATCCCCCATGCAGAAGACGCGACCCTTGTGCGCTTGTGCAGCGTAGCAATTGTTCACTGTCCATGTCGAAACGGAGGTCACTTCGATCTCGATATCCGGATCCCCGATCAGATCGCGAGCAACGCCTTCGGCAAAGGCATTTTCGACATCGGGCACACCCTGGGTGATGTCGTAGCCCCAGTTGATCAGCCACTCGTTCCACGGACGGATCATCCGCACCAGCCCCATGCCGATGCCACCCACGTTGGAGCCCGGCTGCAACACCCAGTACAGAACCGAGGGGCGATGGGCGACGTAACGGGTGAGGTCGGCCTTGAAGATAATGTTCATGGATCCGGCAACGCCCATCTTGCCTTCGAAAGGCAGGCCCAGATGCTGGGCAACAAGCGAATTGCCACCATCGGCACCGACCAGATACTTCGAGCGTACCGTGAAGTCCTTGCCCGTCAGGCGGTCGCGGCAGGTAGTTGTGACGCCTTCTACATCCTGAATATGGCTGACATATTCGGTGGACATGCGCGCCTGCGTACCGCGCGAGCAGGCGGTCTTGAACAGGAGCGGCTCCATGAACGTCTGCGGCAGGTCATTCATCTCGGTCGGCGAGGACAGCAGATGTTCGGCCTTTGAGGTCGGATGCGTGCCCCAGGTCTTGAGCCTGCCCAGTTCCTCACCGGCAATGGCAGTGCAGAACACGTTTTCGCCCATGATCTCCTGCGGGCTGCAATGAAGGTAGGCCTCGGCCTCGACCTCGCGTCCCAGATCGCGCAGCACTTCCATGGTACGCTGGTTGGTAATGTGTGCGCGCGGCGTGTTGGCGAGCCATCGATAGCGGTTGATCGCCATGTTCTCGATGCCGTAGCTCGAAAGCAGCGCCGCGGTCGCAGAGCCTGCGGGGCCTGTACCTATGATCAGTACGTCGGTTTGAATGTCAGCCATCAAGCGCCTCCCGTGTCATGTCTTGTAAGGGTCTTGGCCGCGAGTATGCGGCGAATGGGGAAAAGCTGGATGCCGCTGCGATCGGCGAACAGGCCCCATAGGCCGCGCGGTGCAAACAGCATGATCAGAATACCGAGAAGTCCAAGGAACAGGAGATAGATCGTCCCGTAGTCGGCCAGCAGGTTCTGCAGAACATAGAAGATGATAACCCCGACGATAGGCCCTTCGATCGTGCCGATACCACCAATGACGACGATAAAGATCACGTATGCCGTCCAATCCGGGACGGAAAAGGCTGCGTCGGGGGAAATGCGCGCCTTCTGCACGTAGATCAATGCGCCGGCGAGACCCGTCACGAAGGCAGCGACGAGATAGACGAGCGACTTCGTCCACAAGGGATCGACTCCGACGGACCGTGCCGCTTCCCGGTTGTCGCGAACGGCGGCAAGGCCAAGACCCTGCTTGGAGCGCAGGAGCCTGTAGATGAAGCCGATGGTCAGAATGGCCAGGATTAACGCCAACCAGTAGCAGAAGATATCCGTCGCCTGTGGACCGCGGACATGCAGCAGGTCCGCCACCAGGCGCACGCCGAACATGTCACGCGTTGCGCCGGAGGGAAGCGACGTTCCCGTTCCCCCGCCCAGCGCCTTCCATTGCGCGAGAGACAGGCGCACGACCTCGGCAATCACCCAGGTGCCAATAGCGAAATAGGCGCCATGCAGCCTGAACACGAAGAAGGCGGTCGGCACCGACAGGATGAGCGCGGCGAGACCGCCAACCGCGATTGCGATCAACGGATCGATCCCTAGAAGGCTCACGGCGGCAAACATCGCGTAAGCGCCGAAGCCGACAAACGCCTGCTGGCCAACGGATACGAGACCGGCATAGCCTGCCAGGAGGTTCCAGCATTGCGCCAGCACCAGCATCGTCAGGATGAAGAACAGGTCCTGTATCACCGCGCGTGGAGCAAAGAACGGCGCTACGAAGGCAAGAACGATCGCCCCGGCGATCAGCAGGGTCGCGAAAGACGTGCCGCGCGTGCGGGTCGAGACAGTCCAGTTTGGGAAAACGTGATCGGTCATATCAGTCCACCGCACGAGGAAAGAGGCCGCGAGGGCGAACAAGAAGAACAAGAAGGAAGGCGATGTGCCCGGCCAGGATCTGCCATTCCGGATTGATGGCCGCACCCAGGGTCTGCGCCACACCCATGATGATGCCACCGGCGAGCGTTCCCCAGAATGAGCCAAGTCCGCCTATGATGACAGCCTCAAAGGCGTATATCAGTCGTGCGGGACCCTGTGTCGGATCGAAATTGGCGCGGGTGCCCAGATAGAGCGAGGCGATGGTGACGACCATCATCGCGATCCCCGTCGCAGTTGCGAAAATCCGTTCCGAACGGATGCCCATAAGACCGGCGGTCACCCTGTCATCCGAGGTTGCCCGAAACGCGCGGCCGAGCGAAGTCCGATAGAAGACCGCATTGAGCGCAACGATGACGGCGACCGCAGAAAGAAAGGTGAGGAGCGGCATGGTGCCGATGCTGAAAGGCCCCACCTGAATCGACGCGGTCTCAAGGCTGCCGGCAGAAATGCGGCGACTGTCGGCAGAAAAGCCCTCCAGCAAGCCGTTCTGGATGACGACCGAAAGCCCGAAAGTCACCAGAAGCGGCGGCAGGATATCGTCGCCAAGTGTCCGGTTGAGAACCAGATATTGCAAGGCCCAGCCAATGCCGAACATGATGGGCAGAGCTACGATGGTAGCGACGAAGGGATTGAGTCCCAGCGCCGTCACCAGCAGCAGAATGAGAAAGGCGGCGAGCACGATAAGGTCGCCATGTGCAAGATTGACCAGCCGCATGATGCCGAAAACGAGGCTAAGGCCTGCAGCAAAGAGTGCATAGAGACCGCCAAGAAGAATGCCCTGAATGATCGTATCGGCCCAGTTCATGGCTTGTGCGCTCCGAAATAGGCCGCGTGGATATCTTCGCGGCTGACCGCGCCGGGCTTGGCGGTGAGTGTCACCCGGCCCTCCATCATGCAGTAGAAGCGATCGGCGACTTTCAGCGCCTGGCCGATATCCTGCTCGATGATTACAATGGAGGCGCCAGTCGCGCGGATCCTCGGAAAGGCAGCATAGATGTCTTTCACGATCACGGGAGCAAGCCCAAGGCTGATCTCGTCACACAGCAGAACGCGCGGGTTCGACATTAGCGCGCGGCCGATCGCAACCATCTGCTGCTGCCCACCGGACAAGGCCGTGCCAGGGCTCTTGCGGCGTTCTTTCAGGACTGGAAAAAGGTCGTAGATCGCGTCGAGGTTCCACACCCCACTGCCGCTGCGGCCATATTTCCCGATCATCAGGTTTTCCTCGACCGAGAGCGAGGGGAAAAGTTTTCGTCCCTCGGGCACCATGGCGATGCCGAGGCGCACGACGTCAGGCGCTGCAAGCGCGCCGATATCCTTGTCCTCGTAGCGGATGTGTTCCGGGGCATTGCGAAGAAGCCCGGATATCGACCGCAGGAGCGTCGACTTGCCCGCGCCATTGGCGCCGATGACGGCGACGGTCTCTCCCTCGTCAAGAGCGACATCGACGCCAAATAGCGCCTGGAAGTCACCATAGAAGGCCATCAGGCCGCGGGTTTCGAGCAGTGCCATCAGACTTCGATCCCGAGATAGATTTCGCGGACCTCTTTGGAGGCCATGATGGTGGCTGGGTCGCCGATGCCGATCACGCGACCGAAATGCAGGACCACCAGCCGACCGACGACGGAGGTCAACGCATTCAGCACATGCTCGACCCAGATGATCGAGACGCCACGTCGATGAATTGCCCGGATCGTCTCGACGAGCTCCTGGCATTCGCCTTCGGTCAGTCCACCGGCAATCTCGTCAAGCAGAAGGAGCCTCGGGTCGGTCGCCAGCGCGCGCGCGAGTTCCAGCCGCTTGCGCTGCAGCAGCCCGAGCGTTCCGGCAAGCTGGTTTGCTTTTGGAAAAAGGCCGGTCTCAACCAGAATTTCGGCACAACGATCGCTGACATCGCGCTCGCGCCTGTTGGATCCGAAGGAGGCGGCGACAAGAAGGTTTTCAAATACCGTCAGCTTTTCGAACGGCTGCGGGATCTGGAATGTCCGCCCGACGCCCGCCAGGCACCGTGACATGGGCGGCTGGCGGGTAACATCATTGCCGTCGAACTGGATGCTGCCGGAATCCACGAGATAGTTGCCGGTGATCAGGTTGAACAGCGTCGATTTCCCGGCGCCGTTCGGTCCAATCACGCCCAGAGCCTCGCCCTCGTCCAATGCAAACGAGATCTGATCGGCAACCTTCAGGGCGCCGAAGCTTTTCGAGAGTTGGTCGAGAACGAGTATGGGCATCATGACCTCGTAAACAGGGGCATCGTCCGAGCTTGCGCTCAGACGATCGCCTCCATCTTGCCGCCGGTTGGAATGTTCGGCGCAGTCTGGTTGTCGACGATGACAAGATCGTAACCGCCGCCGTCCTTGAGACGCCACTGGCCTCCGACGAGCGGTGTCTTGGCGATGTTCTTCGCTGCAAAGGGCGGCAGGTTCGCGCCATCCCATGCAACCCTGCCGACGATCGTATCGAGCTTGGTCGCGGCAATCGCTGCGATGACCGCCTTGCTGTCGGTCGCATCGGCGCGCTTCATAACGTCCGCCACCACTTCAAAGAGCGCATGGACGAAACCGATCGGCTGGGTCCAGGGCCGGTTGGTCGCCTTGGTGAAGCCCATGGCGAGATCCATGGAGCTTTCGCCCGTGAGCGACGACTTGAAGGGATGGTTTGCGGACCACCAGACTTCGCTGGACAGATTGTGACCGTTCTTGCCGAGCGCCTCGACGGCTTGCGGGAACAGGATCGCCTTGCCGATGGAGGCAACCTTCGGCTTGAAACCCTGCTGCTGGGCCTGGTTCCAGAAGGTGGTGAAATCCGGGGGGATCATAACACCGGTCACGATTTCGCACTGACCGGTCTTCAGTGTATTGATCTGTGCCGAGAAGTCGTCGGTGAGGTTCTGGTAGCGACCCGGATCATTGAGCGTGTAGCCAAGCTTGTTGAGGACCGGCGGGAAGCCGACCTGCTTGTCGCCCCAGGCATTGCCATCGCCATCGTTGGGGAACATGCCGCCGACCTTCTTGTTGGTCGCCACCTGGCTCCACATATTGGTGTAGACGGCAATGACGTCTTCCAGTCCCCAGAAGAAGTGGAAGGCACTGTTGAAGGGCTTCCAGGACTTGGGATCGCCGGGATTGGCCTGCTGGCCGATAAACCAGGGCTGCCATGGCGCCATGGTGGAAATGCACGGCACTTCCTCCGCTTCGCATGTCGTGGCCACAGGATTGGTGGTTTCCGGTGTCGAGGCAACCAGCACGGCATTCACCTCGTCGTCGACGATCAGTGACTTGGTGACTTCAGCGGCGCGGTTGGGGTTGGACTGGCTGTCCTTGACCACGACTTCATAGTTGAGACCAGCCGCCTTGGTGGACGCCAGGAAACCGTCGATGATGAATTTGTCAGCTTCCGCAAAGGCCGCAAGCGGACCGGTCTGGGGGCTGACATATCCGAGCTTGATGGCGCTGCCCTTGGCAATGGCGGGCATGGCCAGACCGGATGTCGCCGCCAGTGCTCCCGTGGCGGCTGCGGATTTCAAAAGATCGCGTCTTGTAAACATGTGCCTTCTTCCTCCCAAAAGAATTCAATATGGCGGTCGTTGACCTCGCCAGGCGTCTTGCAGAAGCGCGCGGATCGCCTCACGGTCGATCGGTCGCGGATTGGTGTAAGGGTTCTTCGTCGCAATCTCGGCTGCACGGTCAAGATCGGCCTCGCTAAGCCCGAAATCCTGAAGCGCCATTGGCGAACCGATCGATTTGGCGAAATCGTAAAGTGCCTGCCCGGGCGTAGGGCCTCCGAAAATCTCGGATACGGGCGCCATCAGCTCCGGCACGGCCAAGGCATTGAAGCCGATCGTGTGCGGCAACATGACCGAATGCGTCTCGGCATGGGGTGTATCGAAGCTTCCGCCCAGTGTGTGGCAGATCTTGTGGTGCAGCGACATGGAGATCTGGCCGAGCACCGTGCCGCAAAGCCATGCGCCGTAAAGTGCCTTCTCGCGTGCCTCGAGATTACGCGGATCAGTGATGAGGACAGGCAGTGCGTCTTTCAGCGCCCGCATTCCGTCGTTCGCCATCATTGTCGCGATCGGGTTGCGGTCCGGGGCATAAAGCCCTTCTGCAGCATGGGCGATTGCATTGAGCCCACTCGTGACACTCATGGCCACGGGAAGCCCGAGTGTCAGTTCCGGATCATAAATGACGACTTCCGGCGTGATCTTCGGATTCCGCAGGGTGGTTTTCACGCCGTTTTCGGTCTGGCCAAGGATCGGCGTCACTTCCGATCCAGCATAGGTTGTCGGCACCACGATCTGCTGGATATCGGTGCGCCAGGCCATGGCCTTGCCAAGGCCGGTGGTCGAACCGCCGCCGAGCGATACGACGCAATCAGCACAAACGTCGCGGGCATGGACGAGCGCGCGCTCGGTAACGTCAACCGGCGTATGCATGGTGGCGCCCGTGAATGTACCGACCGAAAGGCCCCCCAATTGCGCCGCCATGGCATGGGCGTCTTTTTCCTGATGCGGCGTCGACAGAACGAGGGCCCGCTTGCAGCCGAGTTCCTCGACCCACCGGGCGACATCCTTGCTTGTGCCCGTGCCGAAAACGATGCGTGCCGGACTACCCTGATAGTTGAACGCAAGGCTCATGACTGTCTGCGTCCCTTCTTGGCGCGTACCATGACGAAGGTGAAATCGAGCGACCAGCCATCGCCCTTCTCTCTCGGCTTGAATTCACCGACGAGCTCTTGCTTCACGCCGAAAAGCGCATCGCGAGCAAGGTCGCGATCGGAGCTGTCATACACATGGGTGCTGATCGTCTCGAAGCCGTCAGCCTTGATCATGAAATGCAGATGCGCCGGACGCCCGAGCGAAAATCCGAGACCGCCGAGCAACTGCCCGACCGGGCCGTCGCAAGGCACCGTATAACCGGCAGGGCGCACGGTCCGGTACCGGAACGTACCCGTGGCGTCTGTTGTAAAGACGCCGCGGAGATTGAACTCGGGCTGCTGGTCCGGCTGCTGGTTTTCATAAAAGCCTTCGGCATTCGCTTGCCAGGTCTCTATCGTCGCGCCGGCAATGGGCTGGCCATCAAGGTCCAGGACCCGCCCCGAGACCCAGAGCGGCACGCCTATCCCGTCGAGTGAAATGTTGGCATCAAGTGGCAGGCGGGGCGCATCGGCGCGATAGAATGGTCCCCGCACCGTGTTGGGCGTCGCGCCCTTTGGGCGGTTGGTGTTGATCTCCTCGATCAGCGCCGTAACCCCGAGCAGGTCGGATAGCAGAACCCATTCCTGACGCCGACCGTCGCTCGCATGCCCAACCTCGGTCAGGAATTCCATGGTCCGGCGCCAATCGGCATGCGTCGGCCGTGTTTCGCGGATGAGCGTATGGAGATGCTGGATGAAGGGGACGATGAACGCGTTCAAGGACCCACCGGCATCGCGTTCGACGCGTTCGGCGACGCGCTGCGCGGAATTGCTCTCGCTGAACGATAAATCTGCCATGGCTCCTCCCACGCCAGCAAGCTAGCAGGGCGGAACACGACACTTGATAATTTTTTCAACGATTAATATGCATATTTGTTATGAAGATCGATGAAAGACATCTGGTGCAGCTTGCCGCCGTGGTGCAGGCGGGCGGCGTGACGGAAGGTGCAACCCTTCTGGGTCTGAGCCAGCCTGCCGTCTCACGCACACTGGCGCTGCTTGAAAGAAGGCTGGGTGAGCCGCTCTTCGTGAAAGGCCGCCGACCGCTTCAACCGACGCCGCTTGGGCGCGCGCTTGCCGATCATGGGCAGGCAATGCTGACGGCATCCCGAAAAGCGTCTGCGCTCGTCGACGGTTTTCGCCACGGCCGCACCGGCCTCGTGCGTGTCGGCGGAACCCCGTTTTTCATGGATGCATTGATTGCCGGCATGGTTGCCGGCTTCCAGAACAGCTATCCGGAAGTCCGCGTCGAGCAGAGTTACGGCTACCTTCCGGACCTGCGCGCCGCCATCGTCGCAGACCGGATTGATCTGGCGATCTGCCCGATCGACATGCTCGACGAAGGTTCGAACATGCGGTTTCAGGAGCTTCTGCCGGGCCGCAACGTCGTCGCCTGCCGCGTCACCCATCCCCTGCTGCTGCGGCGCAGGCTCGATGGACCGGAACTGCTCGACTATCCGTGGATCGCGCCGCCGCCGGGAAGTCCGCTTCTTGCGGACTTGCGCAGCCTTGTCCTGTCACTTGGCGCGACCGAAACGAAGGTCCGGTATGCCGGTGGTTCGCTCACCAGCGCGATCAACTACATGAAGGAGAGCGACGCCCTGACCATCCTGCCGCACAGCGTGGTCTTCGCCTATCGCAACGAGAAGGCAATCACGGCCCTGCCCGTCAACATTCCGCATCCAGAACGCGCGCTTGGCCTGCTGACCCGTACGGGTGACATCGGCGCACCGGCAATAGAGGCGTTCGCGGCGCATATTCGCAAGAGCTTCGAAAATCTCCGCCATCTGATCAAACGCCACGAACAGGCGATTGTGTGGGGGATGTAGCCACCCGGCTCTGGCGACTACGACCTAGGCAACGATCCTCGGACGGGAGCCCTGCACCGGTGCGGTGATGTTTTCCATGCGGGCGAAGCCTCGCTCGAGCGCATTGAAGCAATCGGGATCGATTGCCGTGCCCACGTCCTTGCCCATGATGTTGAAGGCCTGTGATGCAGGCATCGCTTTCCGATAAGGTCTGTCGGCGGTCAACGCATCGAAGATGTCGGCAGCCGTGACAATACGTGTGTCGAGATTGATAGCCGCGGCATCAATACCCCGCGGATAGCCCTTACCATCCAGTCTTTCATGATGCGCGCCAGCGATGATGGCGGTGTCACGCAGCGCATCGATTTTGGAGAGAATGGATTCTCCAAGCACGGGATGACGTCGGATGGCAGCCCATTCCGCGTCGTCGGGGCGACCATTCTTGTCCAGGATGGAGTTCGAAACACCCAGCTTGCCGATGTCATGCAGGAGTGCAGCACGACGCAACCAGCGTCGCCTTTCAGGGGAATAGCCCAGCTGTTCGGCGATCAGGTCGGCAAACAGCGAGACGCGATCACTATGGCCGGCCGTGAAAGGGCTCTTGGCATCGACTACCTGCGCGAAACCCGCTGCGATATCATCGAGGTAGTCCTCATTGACCTCGCGAATGAAGGCAGCCGGCTCAATTCGTGCCAGATGGGTCGCCAGATCGTCTTGCGCGAGGACCTCCCAGAACACCTTGTCCTCAGCCATCTCGGAAAAGGCCGTAGCCAATTGCGGATCGAACCATTGGCCGCTGCGCGTCACGACCTCTGCAATCGCAGCTTCGCGACCGCCGCGCATGAAGAAGACATCCGCAACCTGCGCAAGCAATGCGATACGCGCGAACAGGGAGATTTCGGCCCCACGCTTCTTGAGGGGCTGACCCGTCCCGTTCCAATGCTCATCAAGATCGAGAATCCCTTGCGCGACCTGCTCGGAGAAGCGCATTGTGCGCGCGATGTCGGCTCCGCGCTGGCAGCGCGTCTCGATCAGTTCCTTGGCGATCTCACCACCGTTCCTGGCAATGTGAACAAGCGTCTGCAGGCGTTCGATCATGCCCGACTGGCGCGCCGTATTGGCAATCAGGAAACGCAGGACCTCAGGCAACCGGGTATCGACAAATTTGTACTCGCTCTTGAAGCTGAGATCGTCGGCCAGATAAAGGCGGCATATCCGCGCGGCATTCGAGCTGCAGCCGATGTCCTTCAGCAGAAGTGTGTAATAAAGCTCGGAAAGGTCCAGCGGCGAAAGGCCAATACGCAGACCAACATGCATGCCGATCCAGCAACAGCGCTGACTGTGGCCGATCGGCTGCCCTTCCGTGATGTCGAGCGCATGGCTAAGGGCTCCAACAACATGCGAGAGATGTATGGCGTCCACGTCTGATGTCCCCAGGCCGGCTTCAAGCTGACGAGAACCATACACGCGATGTCTTAATCGATTTTTCCGATTTTCCCCGTCTCGCGCAAATCACTGCAATTGCGCTACACCCGTTCCGCGGACCCATTCAACAACAGCGGCGCGCACGCCGATCGCTGTTGCCTGTCAAATCTCGACCAGCGTAAGCTCCCGGCCAAGCTCGGAGAATATCTCGGGCCCGTCCTTTTGAAGGATGACGATGTCCTCGAGACGAATGCCGAAGCGACCAGGCAGGTATATGCCCGGCTCGATCGAAAACACCATGCCTTCCTCCAGCACCGTTTCCGAGGTTGCGGTGATATAGGGCGGCTCATGTCCGTCGATGCCCATGCCGTGGCCGGTGCGGTGGACGAAATATTCGCCGTATCCTGCATCGGCAATCACGTTGCGGGCGGCCGCATCCACCTCTTTTGCCAACACCCCGGGTCTCGCTGCCTTCAACGCGGCCTGGACGGCCTTCTCGACGATCGCGTGGATTTCCAGATAGCCCTTGGGTGGTGCGCCGACCACAGCCATGCGTGTGATATCGCTGGGAAACCCGCCTTTGCGGCCGCCAATATCGATGACAATCGCGTCGCCTTTGGCGATAGGGCGATGTCCTGAGGCATGATGCGGAAACGCACCGTTTCCACCACTACCGATGATGGTGAACTCGACAGATGCACCCTCCGAAACGAAATGACCCTTCACCACTTCGGCAAGGTCAAGTTCTGTCATGCCGGGCTTGATTGCGGCAAATGCCTTGCGCATGGCACGGTCGGCAATCAGCGCATTCATCTTCAGCTTGGCATATTCGTCGACATCCTTGCGCATGCGCAGCGCGCCCAGCGTATCACCCGTGAAAGCGCGCTTCGTGCCTGAGGGCAACGCATCGAGAAGCAGAAGTGCAAAGTCAGACCGCATGGTTTCATCAATGACGACGAGACCCGGCTCTTCCGCCCCGATGGAGGCCAGCGCCGAGCGCAGCGCCTCCTGAGGCCCGACGGCATCCGCCCATTCGAAAAAGGCGATGTCGGTCAGCTCGCGCGCGCCTTGCGCGTTCAGCGCAGGCATCAGGAAGGCCTCCTTTTCGGGGGCGATCAGGAACAGGCATGGGCGCTCGTCTGCATGGGTATGAAACCCGGCAGCCCATTGCATGTGCGAACCAGGCCCAAGCGCAACCAGACCGGTTCCGGTCGCTGCCATGCGGGCGCGCAAAGCTTCCATGCGCATCCTGATGAGGTTTCTCGACATTGCTTTCACCCCTCAGACCGAAACGCCGTAGATTTCGGCAGCGCGCTCCGGAGTCAAATAGCCATTCCTGACGTCTGCCCGAACCTTTTCCGGGTCGCGTTTCTTCGGGTCACCGACACCACCGCCGGCGCCTGTAATGATGCGGATGACATCATCCTTGTCGACGCGAATGCCGGAGCCAAAGGCAAAGCGTTCGCTCGACCCGTCTTTTCGCATCACAAGCGCGTAGTTCTGCGATCCATCGTGTCCGCCTGCAATGGACCACGGCGGGATGCGCGAGCGGGTATAGCCCAGGGTCAGAAATGAATTGTCGCGGCGGATCCGATAGTCGAGCCGGATGCCGCGGCCACCTATAAACTCACCCTCGCCACCCGGTTCTGTCGAAAGCTCCAGCCGGTCGATGGTAAGCCCGTTGCGCGCTTCGGAAATTTCCGCCGGGCAATTGTATGTCTCGCCATGGACACCGGAGAAGATCGCCGAGTTGCCATCTCGTCCGAAGGCTGCACCCCAACCGCCAATCTGCGGCTCGATGATCGTGTATTGCCGACCGGTGTCAGGATGGATCCCCCCGATGAACGTGCCGGCGATGGAGGCAAAGTGACCTGCCGGCAGCTTGTCCGGCATATGGGGCGCCAGGCACCGCCAGATCAGGTCGGTGACGCGGATACCGACTTCATAGTAGAAGCCGACCGCCGCTGGCTCTTTCGCGTGGAACAGCGTCCCTTCCTTCGTCAGCAGCTTCAGCGGCCTGAACGAGCCACCATTGGCAGGCGAGTGCGGCGAGGTCAGTGCCTTGAAGATGACCTGCGTGGAGACAAGCGTGTCATCGCAACCGGCATTGAACGGACCATCATCCTGATCGGGATTGTCGCGAAGATCGACGATGAATTCATCCTTCGAAATCGTCACCTTAACGTTGAAGAAGCGGCCATCATCCTGCTCTTCGGTCATCTCGAACGTGCCATGCGGCAAATCTTCGAGCGCCTGCAGGGAAACCTGCTCGCCGAAATTCATGAACGACTTCATAGCGGCTTCGAACGTCGCGACGCCATATTTCAGCGCAAGGTCCACCAGACGCCGTGCGCCGATGCGCACCGAGGCAATCGCGGCCCAAAGGTCGCCCTCAATGAAATCGGGCATGCGGGAATTGACCATGATGATGTCGAAAATGCCGGGGATCGGCTCGCCCTTCGAAATCATCTTGATGGCGGGGAGCCGGAGCCCCTCCTGGAATATTTCCGTCGCATCCGCCGACAGCGATCCCGGCGACTTGCCGCCGACGTCTGAGTTGTGGGCGATGTTGGCGGTCCAGGCGATAAGATTGCCATCGGCAAAGACCGGCATGGCAACGACGAGGTCGTTCAGATGCGTCACGCCACCGTAGTAAGGGTCGTTGGTAATGAAGACGTCGCCCGGCTCGATATCGCCCGGCTTGTCGAACTTCTTGACGAGCACTTTGACCGACTTGTCGAGCACGCCGATGAAGCCGGGAATACCGGCACCCGAGCTTGCAAGCTCGCCATCTGCATCGAGGATGCCGGTGCCCATGTCGAGCACTTCATAAATGATCGAGCTCATGGCCGTCTTGCGCATGGCCGCGAACATTTCATCGGCAGTTGCCTGCAACGAGTTCTGGATGATTTCGAGCGTGATGGGATCGTGTGTAGCTTCGCTCATCGTAAACTCTCCTCAAGCCTTGATGTGGATGTGAATATTGCCGAAACCATCGATCTCGACCCTGTTGCCGGGGTGGATGACCACCGTGGTGCCGGGATCCTCGATGACGGCTGGACCCGCAAACGTCATGCCCGGTTCCAGCTTTGTCCCGTCATAGATCGTGGCTGGATGGATGCCTTCCAGCGCATAGTCGACCTTGCGCTCGCCCTTGATGGCATCGGAGGCAGGCGTGGTGCTTTTCGGGCGCTCTTGCATGGTGAGCTTGCCGACTTCGGCGGACGCCACAACATGAATGCCAACGAGTTCAACCGGTGCCTTCAGGCGGTAGGTGTATTCGCGCTCGTAGGTCTCGTGGAAGGCAGCCTCGATCTCAGCAAGCTTGGAGTCTGAAATGTCACCACCAACCAGAACTTCGGTCGTATGCTCCTGGTTCTGGTAGCGGAACTTGCCGTAGCGCAGGAATTTCACCTTGTCGGCAGCAATGCCTTCCGCACCGAACTGCCTGAGCGCCAGCGCCTCGGTCTCTGCGAACAGCCCTTCGATCACGGCGCCTGCGCCTGTTTTGAGATCCGCAAGCCTGGTCACGAAATAGTCGCGCCTCAGGTCAGACATCATCATGCCCCAGGCCGAGAAGACCGAAGCCCCGGCCGGGATGACGACCTTTTTCACGCCAAGTTCCTGACCGAGCGCGACGGCATGCATCGCTCCGCCGCCGCCAAAGGCGACGAGGGTAAAGTCGCGTGGATCATGGCCGCGATTGAGCGAGACGAGTTTCAGCGCGTTGACCATGTTGTTGTTGGCGATCCGGATGATGCCACGTGCGACATCGTCGGGGCCAGTGCCCAGCTTTCCGCCCAGTTCCACCAGCGCTGCCTCGGTCGATGCCATGTCGGCAATCACATCACCACCGCAGAAGTAGTCGCGATTGATGCGGCCGAGCCACAGATTGGCATCCGTCGTCGTTGCCTTCGTACCACCGCGACCGTAAGCGGCCGGGCCCGGCATTGCGCCTGCCGACTGAGGACCGACATGCAGCTTGCTGAAATTGTCGACCCAGGCGATCGAGCCGCCGCCATTGCCGATCTCGACCAGATCAACCACCGGCACCATGATCGGATAGCCGGCCGACGTCTGGTTCCGTTCGATCCAGTAGTCGGTCATGATCTTGACCTGACCGTTCTCGATCAGGGAGCACTTCGCCGTCGTGCCACCGATATCCAGCGCCAGCACATTTTTCTCTCCGATCAGCTTGCCAAGTTCGGCGGCACCCCAGAAACCTGACGCCGGGCCGGACTCGACCATAGTGATCGGGATCTTGGAGACGGAGTCCAGTGTATCGACGCCGCAATTCGACTGCATGATGTAAAGGCTGCCGGCAAAGCCCTTGCCGGTCACGCCGTCCTTGAGCCGCGAGAGATAGCGCTCTGCCGTTGGCTGGACATAGGCGGAAAGGACGGCGGTGTTCGTGCGCTCATACTCGCGCCATTCGCGGGTGATCTGGTGCGATGCGACTGTCGCAACCTCCGGCCACAAACGCTTCAGCTCAGCAAGCGTGCGCTCCTCATGGGACGGGTCTGCATAGGAATGCAGAAATGAAACCGCGACAGCCTGCACGCCATCGGCCTTGAAATCAGCCACGATGCCCGGCAATGCGGAGAGGTCGAGCGGGCGCATTTCCTCACCCTTGTAGCTCAGTCGACCGCCGACTTCGCGGCGCAGATAGCGTGGCACGAAGGGTTCCGGCTTCACATAGTGCAGATTGAAGAAATCCGGCCGGTTGCCACGGGCAATCTCGATGGAATCGCGGAAACCCTCGGTGGTAATCAGACCCACCTTGACGCCCTTGCGTTCGGTCAGCGCGTTGATAACCACCGTGGTTCCGTGTGCAAGGAAATCGATCGACTTCGGATCAACACCGCCCTTGTCGAGAACGTTGAGTACGCCCTGCTCGAAATTCGGCGGCGTCGTGTCCGATTTCGCCGTGACAATGCGCGCCTCGCCGGTCGCATGATCGGTCTCGAAGCAGACAAGATCGGTAAATGTGCCGCCGACGTCGGTGGCGACGCGAATTGTCTTGCCGCTCATCAGAGAGCTCCCTTTCTGGTTTCATGAAGCATCATGCAGATCGCACCGGGGAGTTTCAGCGCTTCGGCCGCAGCCACCCGGTCGTCCGTGTAAAATCCTTGCTCGTGCAGGCAGTTGATCGTGCCAACGACTGCGCCATCGATGACAACGGGGACATTGATGACCGATTCACAGCCGAGCGAGCGGATCAGTTCGTAGTCGTCAAAGACCTTGGAAATGTCGTCGATCGTGTTCGCGACGAATGTCTGCTGATCACGCAGGGTGATTTCGGTCCAGATGTCTTCCGTGTAGGGCTTGGTGCCGGAGACCGGATAAGCGTCGGGCATGTTGGAATAGACGCGCTCGGATAGCTTGGACTTCGTCGCACTGGTCATCACGGTAAAGAGCTTCACGCCGACGAGTTCTTTTGTCAGCGCCTCCAGCGCTTCAAAGGCCTTGGTCGGCTGGCCTTCAGCAGCCAGAGCTGTAAGGAAAGAAGCGTAATCAGGCATGCTGTGTCTCCATGATATGCTGGCGCAACTCCGCCTCCTCGGCGCTGACAACCGGCACGGCCGAAATCAGCCTGCGGGTGTAGTCATGCGCGGGTGAGGAAAAGATGGCTTCTGTGGTGCCGATCTCGATCAATTGCCCTCGTTCGAAGACGGCGACGCGATCGGCGATGTTGCGCACGACGGACAGGTCATGCGTGATGAAAATGTAGGTCAGGCCGCGCCTGGCCTTGAGCTCGGACAACAGCCGAAGAACGCGGGCCTGGACGAGAACATCAAGCGCGGATGTCGGCTCGTCGAGCACAACCAGTTCGCTCTCGCAGGCGAGCGCCCGGGCGATGGCAACGCGCTGACGCTGACCGCCCGAAAGGGCAGACGGAGAACGGCGGGCATAATCGGGTTCAAGGCCGACCTCCTCAAGCAGCGCGCCGATCCGAGCGGCGCGTGCGCTCTTCTGACCGATATCATGGACGTCGAGCGCAAGCCTTAGCGAGGCGCCGATGGACCGTCGCGGGTTGAGCGACGACAGCGGGTTCTGCTGGACAAGCTGGATGGCGCGGCGATGATGCTTTTCGCGCCGATCCGGCAGCACTTCCCCAGCAAACGCGATCCGGCCGACGGTTGCGCCGTAGATGCCGAGGATCATGTTGGCAATTGTCGACTTGCCGGAGCCGGACTCGCCAACGATCGCCAGGCATTCACCCTTCTCGACGGAGAAGGAGACGTTGTCGACAGCCTTGGTGCGACGACCATTGACCGAAAATTCCTTGCTGACATTTTCAAGGCTGAGGATTGTGCTCATGACAGCAACTCCTTCTCGCTCGCACCTGCATGGGCAATCAACGGATCAAGGAAGCCGCTCGTACTCTCAGGAATGTCGGGAATGCCGCCACCCGTGATGCGTGGCACTGCCTTGAGAAGCGCGCGAGTGTAGGGATGCTGCGGATTGGCAAACAGTTGGTCAGTGGTCGCCTGCTCGACGATATTGCCCTTGTAGATCACGTAGACCCGATCGGCGAACTCGCGCACCACCCCGAGATTGTGCGAAATGAACAGGACCGACGTGCCGTGCTGCTCGACCAGATCCGACATCAGTTTGAGCGTCTGTGCCTGAACAGTGACATCCAGCGCCGTACCCGGTTCGTCTGCCAGAAGCAGCGACGGATTGTTGACGAGCGCCATGGCGATCATCACGCGCTGGTTCATGCCACCCGACAGCTGGAAAGCGTAGGAGTCCAGAACACGTTCGGGTTCATTGATGGCAACATCGGCAAGCGCTGAGATGGCCTTCAACCGGGCCTCGGGTTCGGTGATCGTGGGGTTCGCGCGCAGCAGCACTTCACGAAACTGGGTGAAGATCGGATAAACCGGGTTCAGCGAGGAGGTCGGATCCTGGAAGATCATCGACATCCGCGTACCACGCAGCTGATGGCGATCGCGTGCCTTGAGCTTTTCGAGATCGATACCCTCGAATGAAAGACGTCCGGAGATCCGGGCGCTTTTCATCGATTGCAGCATGCCAAGGACAATGCGCGCGGTCACGGATTTGCCAGAGCCGGACTCGCCGACGAGCGCAACCCGCTCACCCTTGCCTATGTGAAGCGAAATGCCATGCAGCACATCGACCATGCCCGACCATGTCTTGAAGCCGAGCCTGAGGTCCTGGATCCTGAGCGTGGGGCCGGTCATGCATCACCTCCCAGTATCTCCCGAAGGGCATCTCCGATGAGGTTGAAGCCGAACACTGCAAACAGGATGGCGAGCCCGGGGAAAACGGTGAGCCACCAGCTATCGGGCAGGTATTTCGCTCCATCGGCGACCATTGAACCGAGGTCAGGGGTCGGCGGCTGTACGCCAAGACCGAGGAAGGACAGCGAGGATGCAATCAGGATGACGAAGCCGAAATCGAGCGTCATCTTGGTGACGATCGACGGCACGCAGTTCGGCAGGATTTCGCGGAACATGATGTGCAGTTTCGATGCACCGATCACCTCCGCTGCCAGGACATACCCCTCTTCGCGCTCCGACCGGGTGATCGAGTAGACCAGCCGCGTGTACCAGGGCCACCACATGGCCGTGACCGCGATCATGCCGTTGGTGAGTGTGGGCTCCAGAAGGCCCATAATCGACATGGCCAGCACCAGGGGCGGGATCGACAGGAAGATATCGGTGATCCGCATCAGCACATATTCGGTCCAGCCACCGAGATAGCCGGCGGCGAGACCGATCGCGACACCGATCGGCACGGCGATGATGAGCACGACAGCAGCAAGGATCAGTGAAATGCGATAGGCATAGACGATGCGGGTGAAGAGATCGCGCCCGACAAGGTCCGTTCCAAAGATGTTCGGCCAATGCGGAGGCTGGTTGAAATTGGCGAAGTCAACGACCGCGCCGACATGTTCCGGGAACGGTGTGATGAAGTCGGCCAGCAGCGCCGCAAGCACGATGACCGTCACCAGAAACAGGCCAAGCAACGAGAGCGGATTGCGGGTGAGAATGAGGAGGGTCTTTTTCATGAGGGCCGCTCCGACAGGCGAATGCGCGGGTTGACGACCGAAACCATGAGGTCGACGAGAATGTTCACGATCAGGAACATGGCCGATATGATGAGGACAGTACCAACGATAGCGTTGAGATCCTTTCGCAGGATCACGGCCACGCCATATTTCGACAGGCCCGGCCACGCATAAACGGACTCGACCAGAAAGGCGCTGCCCAGCATGGCCGCAAAATCGAGGCCGATAATGGTCAGCGACGGGATGAGCGACGGACGAAAGGCGTATCGATTGGCAATGCGGCTGGCCGCAAAACCGTAAGCCTCGGCCATCTCGATATAGGGTTTGGTGTAGGTCTCGACCATGTTGGCCCGCACCAGCCGTGCAGCTTGTCCGATACCCGACAGGGCAAGAGCAAACGCAGGAAGAATGACGTGCCAGAGTGCATCGCCGAAGGCCTTCACATTTCCGCTCACCAGGGTATCGAAGAGGAGGAAGCCCGTGATCGGCTGGAAGCCCAGACCGTCGGAAAGTCGACCGGCAATGGGAAAAAGCTGGATGTAATAGGCAAACAGCAGCATCAGGATCACGGCCCAGACAAAACCGGGGGCCGAGACGCCGAGCAATGTGACCAGCCGAATAACGTGATCGATCCATGTGCCGCGGTAACGGGCCGAAATCACGCCGAGCGGCAGGCCGAGCGCCACCATCATGATGCCGGACACGAAGATCAGCTCAAGCGTCGCGGGCAGAAATTCCGCAATATCACGCGTCACCGGCCGGTTCGTGTAAAGAGAAATACCGAGATCGCCTCGGAACAGATCAGCGACGAAGTAGCCATATTGCGTCAGAAACCCGTCATTGAGATGCAGTTTTTCCCGCAGGGCCGCCACGGCAGCCGCCGTCGCGTTCGGCCCCAGCGCGATGCGGGCCGGGTCGCCGGGGATCACCCGGGCGATGGCGAAGATCAGGATCGAGACACCAATCAAAACGATAAGCGACGTCGCGAGCCGCTTCGCGAGAAGGCGGACTATGGCGGGCATGAAACTGTTCCGGTTCGAGTGAGGGCCGGGCCGGCCTCATGACCGGCCCGGGTATCGTTGCACTCAGTCTCTCACGTCGATCAGGCGGAAGGTGAAGCCGAAGCCGGCAACTCCGAAAGCCTTCGAAGGATCAGACAACGCAGGGGCGCTGACCCGCTTGCTGGCGGCAAAGATCGCGGTCTGGTCCTGCGCGAAAATCGACGGCGCAATTTCCTTCAGGCGCTTGTTGAGCTCCTCGTAAATGGCGGGGCGATCGGCATCTGCAGCAGCCCGCCCCTTGTCGAGAAGTTCGTCAACCTTGGCGTCTTTAAGATATTCCGGCGACATCCAGGTGCCTGCGGCACTGGAATGGTACATGCCGTAGACGAGCGTATCCGGGTCTCCCGTGACGGAGCTAACGAATACCTGCGAGACGCTCGGGGTGTTCTCGGGCTTGGTCACCATATCCGTGAACAGCGCCCACGGAACTTTCTTGACTTCAGCCTTGATACCGATCTGCGAAAGGTTGGCCTGCATCAGCAGTGCGAAACGCTCTTCGAGCGGAACTTCCCCGATCCACGAAAGATCAACCTTCATGTCAGCGGGCTTGTACTTGCACTTGTCGAGATGTTCCTTTGCCTTGGCGAGATCCTGCTTGATCACGTCGCCTTCAGGCAGGGAACCGAGCATGCCCACCGGCAAGGCACCTGTCGAAGGGCTACCCTGCGAGACCTTGTCGTTGATCGCCACCATCTTGATGCCGGCAGAATAGTCGAAGGCATAGGACACGGCGAGACGGCATTCCGGATCATCAAACGGCGCCTTGGCGGTGTTGAGCTTGATGTAGAATTCCGAACTTCCCTTTTCCGTCAGCAACTGCGCGCCATCGGCAGCCAGAGCCTTGAGAACTTCCGGCGGCAACCACTGCGAGGAGATGTCATGCTGACCCTGCGTGATCAGGGTACGGACGGTCGCAGCCTCTAGGCCGTACTTGAAATGAACTTCATCCGGCGCTCCGGCCGAGATCCCGAGGAAATAGCCCGGGTTCTTCTTCATCACCGTTTCCGACTGCGGGTTGTGCGAAACAACGGAGTAGGCACCGGTGCCGGCAGCATGGGTATCAAGCCAGGCCTGACCCCAGTCCTTCATCTCGCCATCACCCTTGTCGAGATGTTCCAGGACAAGCTTCTTGTCGAGGATCGGCAGCCGGACAAGCGATGCGACAAACGGTGCAGAAGGCTTCTTCAGCGTGAACTTGACAGTTGCGGCATCAACCGCCTCGGCCTTGTCGACGTCGGTGAAAAGGTAGGAGAGGCCCTGCCCGAGCGCCTTCATGCGATCGAACGAGAAGACGACATCGTCTGCCGTCATCGGATTGCCGCTCTGGAACTTGACGTCCTTGCGCAGCTTGAAGGTGTAGGTGCTGCCCTCGGAGGACCAGCTCTCCGCAAGCATCGGGTCGAAGCCGACAGTACCCTGCTTGGGCATGACCAGCGTATCATAGACGTTGAACATGAGAATGGAGTCGGCATAGTCGCTCGCCTTTGCAGGATCGAGTTCGCCGATCGGAGATTCATCCAACCGCAGCACGCCACCGGCCGAGGCATATCCATGGATCGAGGCAGCTGCCAGCAAGGCCGCCGCAAATGTAGTCAGGCGCTTATTCATTTTCGGTTCCCTTTTTTGTTTTACGTGATGTCGACGATTTTCGCCGTTCTGCAGCCCTTGTTATGACCAGGCTGGTATTCGCATCGCCCGACGGCTCTCCATCACCGAAGACATCCATCGTGCAGGTATGAAAGATCAGTGTCGTTTCCGTCGTGTGGTTCCAGGTCGCGTGAACGACGGTCGAGGGGAAATGCGCGGTATCGCCAGGCATCAGGATCGTCCGCTCGCCATCGAGTTCGATCGTCAACTGGCCTTCCAGAATGAAATAGATTTCCTCACCCTCATGCGACATGGGCTCGCTTCGAAAACCCGGCGGCTCATGGATCAGCGTGCTGCGAAGGACATTTCCCGGGAAGGATGCCGAAAGCCTCTCATAGGTCAGCTTGTTGTCGGCAAGACCTGTGATGCCGAAGCTCTGCCGGTTCTGCTTGCGGGTGATCGGCTGCTCGTTCTTCGGCGGGGAGAAGAATGACCCTGCATCCATTTTCAGGACGCGGCAAACGGATATCAGTGATGTCAGCGACGGTACGGTAATCCCGCGCTCGATCTGCGAGATGAAACCGACAGAGAATCCGGACGCCTCGGCAACGTCCTGAAGCGTCAACTTCAAGGCCTTGCGTTGATTACGCAAACGAATACCCATCGGGCTGAGTCCTTCATCAGACTCGCCCGCTTCAGTGAGCGTCTTGGGGGTCATTTTTGTTCCCGTTTTTTAGTATTACTTCAATAGTGCACGTTTGTGCACGGGCGTCAATATTTTAGTTATGCTAAAATCCGGCGGCATCCTTGAAGGTGCAGGAGCCGCGATTGAGCCCTGATTGCATCCGCATTCGGGATACAAATCAGGCGCGTCAAGAAGGGGAAGAACTTCAGGCTGACAGGTACCCGCGCACTACATTTCACGCGCGGCTGGCGAAGCATGCGCGGGCCAGCGTGATCGAGCGGTCAAACGCTTGAATCAACTCCGGGACCAACACTCAATCAGCGATGGGTTCGTCCGCCAATGCGGCAGAGACCATATCGGCAACGATGCGCGCCGATTGGGGCGCCAGCTTGAAGCCATGGCCTGAGCAAGCCGACATGACCGTGCATTTTGGCCCTGCTTCGGTAAAGACAAAGCTCTCGTCTTCCGTCACCGTATAATAGCAGGCCTTGCGCTCGAGGATCATGTAGTCGTCGAAATCCGTGTAACCCGTCCGGCAGGCGTCAAGAAGCCTTGCGACTTCAGCCTCCGAGGCCAGTCGCGGCATATCCGGCTCGCCTGTGCGGGTGAAACGATGATCACCAATCTTCAACCGCGTACCAGGACGAGGCGGCAGAACATAGGTTCCCATATCCACATCCAGGTCGAAATAGATCGGCGCGGACGCCCAAAGGGGTGCGAGCTTGCTGGGAGGAGCCAGAAACACCACCGTCTGCCGTGAAGGTACAAGCGTTGCTGCCAGGTCCGGCAGCAGGCGTGTAACCCATGCGCCGGCTGCAACGACCAGATGGTCCGCGGAATAGCGGCCGTCTACAGTCGTTACTGTTGCCGTCTCAGTATCAATGTCGGCCACATCCGTATGTGGATGAAACACAACGCCCTGGGATGCCAGATAGACGACGAGGTCGGTCAGAATACGGTTTGGAAAGAGCACGCCTGAGCCATGCAACTCGGCGGCGCGGGTGACGCCGCGCGTGTTGATCAGCGGATGTTCCGCCTGAAATGTCCCGATGTCGAGCTCCCGCCACGCGACACCCATGCGGTCGAGGTCCTGGATTGAAGGATCAATCCAGCCGGAGGGCTCGCGTTCGAAAACGATGATCGGCAGAGGATCGAAATGGCGGGCGCCAATATCGGCAAACATGGCGTCCCATAGGCGGAAAGCCTCCGGCATGCGCGCCGCATAGTCTGTCATCGGACCGTAGGCGTGTCGCGTGACACGATGCTCGTCGTATGAACTGGAAACAGGATTGGGAATTGGTCCGCGGTCGAACACGCTGACGCGATAACCACGCTTCGCGAGAAGCCACGCCGTCGCCAGCCCGTTGATCCCAGCTCCAACGATATTGACCCTGACGCTCACGTCGAACCTGCCTTCCACTGATTTTCCGTCGCGTTTCAATCCGTCAAGCGGATACAGGCGTCAAGCCACCGATGGCGACAATCAGCGTTTTCGCCACCTTCCTGCGCTACAAACGAGAGGAGAAGCCAAGACCTATCAGCAACTGGGACAACTCCAGACACCTTCGGCTACGCATAGGCCCGCAGTATGCGGAACAGGACGGTAGCGGTCGCGATCGCTCATGCAAACAGCCTTTGCAGCCGCGGACGCACGCGAAGAAAGCCGCGATAGGCGGTTTCAAAAAGCGGGCTCATCCATGGAAGATCCGCCACAACCCCGATCGGCCTGAGAACCGGAATGGCGCGCCACATGGCGGCAAACGCCCTCGCGCCGGACAGCAGCTTACCATTCTCGACCGCATGGAACCGCGCCAAAAGTTCCGCCCGATCCACAGGACAGGTGGTTGAAGGATCCGCAACATCGACAAAACGGATAGCCTGCCGGCGATCAAGCCGTCGCATCAGGGCGATTTCGCGGTGACAAAGCGGACATGCACCATCGAAGAAGACGACAAGATTGGAAGCCATTTCAGTCACTCATCTTCTGAACCAGAGACGGTATCTTCTCTTTCAGACCAAAGAACCCCCGTCGGCAATAGGGCCAGGCGTTTCGATCCCAGGCGCGGAGATATTCCGAAAACACCAAGCCCTGCCCTTCGAGTTCGGAACGCAAGAACGAAAGCGACGTCTCCTGCGGACCGACCGGCAGAAACGCGGTGACAACCTGCGTACAGCCCAACTCCTTCGACGCAGCCGCGACGCTCCTCGCATCTGAACTCTCGATTTGGGGCGCATTCGGCCAGGCTTCAAGCGCCCGCGACAATCCGTCCGCCAGCGCGACATCGTCCCAGCCGTTTCGACCGGCGGCGACCGCAATGGCCCTGACGGGAAGCGCGCGGAACGCGGCAATCCGCTCGACCGAAAGATCCTCCGCTGTCAGCAAAAGAAGGGAAGCCGCCGCAAGATCGGGCGTCCGAAACGGTCTGATGGCGGCGACCGGCGGCGTCTCAAGATTATCTGCCGGAATCCGCGCAGTCCGCGCAAGACCACGCGGTGCATACCGTCCGTCGGTCATCGCGGTGATCCGCTCGGCGTCCGCAAGATAAGCCTTACCAGCCGTATGCAATCCGGCGACCCAGCGCCACGACAAGGTATTTGAAGCCGAATCGGCATCAATCAGGCGGTCGAACATGTAGGCGGCGCCCAGTTCCCATGGCAGGCCCAATGTGAATATCCAGATGGATGCAAACTGCATGCGCGCCCAGTTGTGCATATAGCCTGTGTCTTCAAGCTCTGCGGCCCATGCGTCAAAACAATCAATACCGGTCCGGGCCTCGATGGCCGCGACATAGCGGATCTTGATGCCGGGATCCGCCATGACTTGCTCTTGTGACTGTTTGACGGCTTCAAGATAGCTGCGCCAGACGGCGGGCCGCTGTTCAAGCCAACCTTTCCAATAGGTGCGCCAGAAGATTTCGCTCACGTATTTCTCGGCGGCTGACAGGCCGTGACGCCTCAGAACGGCCTCGACCACCTCGCCCTCGCTGATCAGACGCCGTCTCAGGGCGGCGGAAAGCCGCGACACATGGATATGGTCGTCCTTGCCCCGGTCCTTGTTGCGCAGGCGCGCATAGGCGCTACCCGCCACCGGGACGAAGTCATCGAGACGACGGAGCGCCTCTTCTCGGGTTATCGGAAAGTCCATACGCGTCAACGTCTTCTGTCTTGATACATGTCTCCCATAACGGAGTAGCGTCGACTTCAGATCAGGCATGCATTGATCGCGCTCAGCATCCCTGGCGCCAGCGAAATCGATAGGCCTCAGATGAAGGCCGCACCGGTGAAGGTCAGTTGGCGCGCTTCGTCGGCGCGCAGATCGATTGTCTGATGGACGCCTGCAAAGCGAAGATGCAGACGGTTCGCGCGCCGCGCCACCAATTTTATGACGGTCGGCACGCCGTCCTTCCACGTGAGATCGAGCGTGTTTCCACCCCGCACACGCACACCACTGATCTTTCCCTTCGGCCACGCAGACGGCAAGGCTGGAAGCAGGTGCAATTCGGACGGGCTCGACTGGACCAGCATTTCGAGTATGCCTGCCGCGCCACCAAAGTTGCCGTCGATCTGGAAAGGCGGATGCGCGTCAAAAAGGTTCTTATAGCTGCGCTCGGGGCTCAGCAGCAGCTTCAGGACCTCGTGCGCGTGATCGCCGTCCTGAAGACGCGCCCATAGATTGAGGCGCCAGCCGATCCCCCATCCCGTTGCATCGTCACCCCGGATTTCCAGGGATTTACGCGCGGCGGCAGCAAGCGAAGGCGTGTGGGTCAGGTTGATCTGCCAGCTTGGATAGACGCCGTAGAGATGCGAGACATGCCGGTGGTCCATTTCAGGGGCCTGCATATCCCAATCCTCCAGCCATTCCTGTAGCTGGCCGGCAGCGCCGATGCGGTCAGGCGCAAGCCTTGGCAGGGTTGCATCAATCGACGCCAGAAGCTCATCATCTCCGGCGGCTACCGCCAGCGGCCGCAGGAGCGTGAAGAAGTCTCGCAGGATCTGATTGTCCATCGCTGGCCCGGCACAGATTGATGCGCCTTGGGGGTGCACATTTTCAGGCGAAAGCGACGGGTTGGTGACGAGATAGGATGTGCCCGGCAGAGGCACCAGAACATCCAGGATGAAACGGGCGGCACCTTGGGCCAGCGGATAAAGACGCCTCCGCATGCCCTCGGCATCGTCAAGATAGTCGCAAGTCTCCAGCAACTGTACCATCAACCAGACCCCACCGGTCGGCCACAGGCCCCATTGCGGGCCGTCGATGGGCGCTGTCGCACGCCAGAGATCGGTGTTGTGGTGCAAGACCCAGCCCCTGGCCCGGTAGTGCACCCGGGCGGTCTCGCGGCCGGTCTCGGCGAGATCTTCCGCCATCGCAACCAGAGGCTCAAGACATTCGGCGAGGTTGGCAGGGGCCGGCAGCCAGTAGTTCATCTGCAGATTGATGTTGGCGGTATATTTACTGCCCCAGGGCGGATCGAGCTCCTCGTTCCATATCCCCTGCAGATTGGCCGGCTGGGTGCCGGGTCGCGACGACGAAATTATCAGGTAGCGGCCATATTGCACATAGAGTGCGGCAAGTGCCGGATCATCGGCATGGGCAAAATTCGCGATACGCTGGTCCGTCGGCAGGTCTGCAGCCTCCGAGCTACCAAGATCGATGGCAAGGGCGCGATAAAGCCGGCGATGCTCCGCCATGTGGCGTTCGCGCAAGTCTTCGAAGGTCCTGGCCAGAGCGGCTGAAAGCCTTGCTTCGACAAGAGCAGCGGGATCGCCGGAGACGTCGTCAAAGCGTTTGAAACTGGTACCTGCATCCAGAAAGATCAGAACCTCGTCCGCCGCCTCGACCGAAATGTCGCCATCGACGAACGTTGCCGTACCGCCCTTTGTCGTAACACGCGCACCCACCGCAAAGGTGAGCGCGGCATCAACGCCCTGTTCGGACTTGCCGCGACCGGAAATATAAAAGCGCCCGGCGTCGCCTGAACGGACGAGACCCGCTTGAGGACTTGAAAGCCCGATGCGCATGGAAAGCGCTCCCGGGACACTGGCCGAAACCTTCAGCACAAGAACACCATCCGCGCTGGCGGTAAAAGCCTCTCGCCGGAACGTCACACCACCGACCTCATAGCTGCAGAAAGCAATCGCCGCATCGAGGTCGAGTGACCTTCGATAGTCCACCGCCGCAGCGCCATGATTGAAGGTCAGCATGAGGTCGCCGATCGGCTGGTAGGACATCTGCTTGATCGGCTTGGCCATGAGATGTGCGGAAGCCAATTGTTGAGCCTCTGCATATCGGCCTTCAAAAATAGCCTGCCGAACCAGCTCAAGATGATCGTAGGCGTCTTCATTCACGGGGCGGTATGGGCCACCGGACCAGAACGTATCCTCGTTGATCTGGATGCGCTCGCTCGCGATGCCTCCGAAAACCATCGCACCCAGGCGTCCATTGCCCAGCGGCAAGGCATCGGTCCAGATTTCGGCGGGCACATCATACCAAAGCTGGTGGTCGGCCATTTTCCGCTTAAGCCTCTGCGTGGCGCAAACGCTGGCCGTCAGGCGCGAACAGCATCGCCCGTCCCGGCTGGGCCCCGAAGCGTAGAGTGTCTCCCTGCCGGATGGTTCGCTCGGAACGATCCTCGACGATGACATTCTCGCCACTCATCAGCTGGCCGTAGATGAAGCGCGTGCCACCAAGGTTCTCGATGACGTCGACAATAACCTCGATCCCGATATCCGCGGCGTCTGCGGTAAAATGTTCTGGCCGCAGACCAACCTTGATCCCGGTCGAGGCAGTACCTCCCCGCCTCGATGACTGGAAGCTCGCACCACAGGCGAGATGCACCATACCGCTGGAATCCATCGCACCATCGAGAAAGTTCATACGGGGCGACCCGATAAAGCCCGCAACGAAGAGATTTTCCGGATCCGAATAGAGCTCCTGCGGGGTGCCGGCCTGCTCGATCTTGCCGGCACGAATGACGATGATCTTGTCAGCCAGGGTCATGGCCTCGGTCTGATCGTGGGTTACATAAATCATCGTTGCGCCAAGCCGCCGATGCAGCTTGGCAATTTCGACACGCATCGAAACGCGCAGCTCGGCATCAAGGTTCGAAAGCGGCTCATCGAACAGAAATACGTCGGGGTTGCGCACGATGGCTCGCCCGATGGCCACGCGCTGGCGCTGTCCCCCGGAAAGCTGCGCGGGCTTGCGCTTCAAAAGGCTCTCGACCTGCAGGGTCTGCGCCACATCCTTCACGCGGGCCGCGATCTCGGTCTTGCTCATGCCGGCCAGACGCAGCGAAAAGCCGATATTCTGTTCAACGGTCATATGCGGATAAAGCGCGTAGTTCTGGAAGACCATGGCTACCCCGCGCTCGATGGGATCGGCATCGTTGACGGCACGATCGCCGATCCGCAATTCACCGCCGGTGATTTTCTCAAGGCCCGCGATCATCCGCAGCAGGGTTGACTTCCCACAGCCTGAGGGGCCGACAAACACGGTGAATGATCCGTCTTCAACGGTGAGGTTGAGCTTCTCGATCGCCTGAAAGGCACCGTAAGACTTATCGATATCGCGTAGTTCAAGCCTGGCCAATGGTTCCTCCCATAGCAGCAAGGGTCCGACGCTCAGGAAATCCGTCGCGCGGAACCTCGCAGGATAATATCGCATTCCAATGTCACACTGCGCGTCACCCGGCTTGACGTGTCTCCCAGACGTTCGAGCAGGATGTCGGTAATGGTGTCGGCAATTGCGCCGATCGGCTGGGCAACAGCCGTGATGCCCGCCTCATAAAGCCGGAAGACCGGTACGTCGTCGTAGCTCACAAGAGAAATATCGTCCGGCACATGAAGACCGTTTTCCTTCAGCCAGCTCATCGCACCGATCGCCATGCCGTAGTTGGCGCAGAACAGCGCCGTTGGCCGGCTTTCGAGAGCCATGAGCCGTGTGGTTGCCTGGTAGCCGCCGTCGATCGTCCAGTTACCCTTGACCTTCAGCGCCGGATCGATCTCGATGCCGCGGTCACTCAGCGCCTTTTCATAGCCCGACAAGCGTTCGATGCCTGACGAATTGGCAAGGTCACCCATGATGACGCCAATGCGCTCATGTCCCAGATCGATCAGATGGTTGACGATCCGGTAGCTGGCACGATGGTTGTCGACCATCACGCGGTCTGCCGCCAGTCCGCGCAAGTCGTTGTTGTAGAAGATGATCGGAATATTCTGCGCGAGGAGTTCATCGACACGATCGTAAACCTCGGCCACGCCATCCATGATGATGGCATCGACGCGCTGTGCAGCAAAGATATCCAGCGCCTCGGCAATGACGCGCGGATCGCCACCGTGGCAATAACTCAAGACTGCGCGGCCGGTGCGGCGCACCAGATTGCTCAGGTTCTCCAAAATCTGCGCGTGGAATTCATCAAACCGCGGCACGAGAAAGCCGATGATGTGTGTCAGATCCGTGCGGATGGAGGCAGCGGCGGCATTGCGCTTGTAGCCAAGCTCATGGATCGCATGTTCGATCTGCTCCCGGTTGAGGCGTCGGATCGGCTGTCCATTGAGATAGCGCGAGACCGTGCCCACCGCCACGTCGGCAGCGCGCGCAACGTCGATAATCGTCGGGTTGCGCCGCTTTTCCGAACTGTTTTCCGCTTCATCCATCCCCTGCACCCCTTCACACAATCGAGATTGCAGCATCACGTGACACCGCAATCTGTCCTATAGCTCAGGAGCGGTTCTGCAGCCATGGCATCCAGCGGCATCACGCTTTTTCCCGAAGGCCTCTGCAAGGGTTTGTGATCTTCACGCACTTTCGAAAACCACCGCACTGTGGATGCGCAGACGCGGCACCGTAACGCTGACGGCCCCATCCGCATCCTGCGTCCAGGCAATGTCCTGGCCGGTCACGGCATCAAACACCCTGGAAGGCGCAGCCGGCAGGCGGACTTTTGCAGAAACGGGACCAATGGCCGGAATGTCTTCAAGCATATCCATGGGACGGAACCCGCCCCCATCGGTTGGGATCTGTTTTCCCCGGATCTGCGGTGGCCCGTAAAGAAGATGCAGGATGTGACGCCCCGCATCTGCCTGTCTTGTAAAAGACGCGCGACCTGAGGAGGGTAGATCGGTCTCGATGACCGGATCCGGTATGAGCTTTTGAAGTAGCCCGCGTACCACGTATTTGTACAAGGGCTGGCCCACCGCGCGATAAAGTCGGAAAATGGGATATGCGATATAGGCAGCCCCGTTATGCACGGTGACTGCCGCACCCAGTGGCTCGGCCGCCGGATCATCTGGCGCATGCTGATGCGAGCAGAAATGCGCAAAGTTTCGATTGAAATAAGACGGATAGATGCTGGCCAGCACCTCAGCCCCGCGTGGCTTGATGATGTCAGCGGTTTCGTAGCAGACGAAAGCTGTCTCTGGCATCGAGGCATCGAGCGCCTTTGAAGCCCTCATGTAGCTCGGGTTGGATTCGACAGTCCTGTTTTCCCGGTCGATGCCGAAATCGATGGCGAAGTTGCCATCTTCGGCCAGACCCGAGCGCCATGACGCAATCAGCTTGCCGCCACCTGCGAGATAAGCGTTAAGCCGGGCAGCGAGCGCCGCATCGACCGGGATGGTGTCCGGGAGGATCACCAGACGATAATCTTCAAAGCGTGCCGAGAGATCGATGACGTCAAACGGCCATTTCAATTCCTGCAGCACCTGCGCGGCCCCGTCATCGCTGGGATCATTCCGGCCGCCATGCGGGTTCATGTGCTCAGCCGACAGGATCGCCACCTGCGAGACCTGCTTGGCACCGACAAGATAGGGTTCCAGCGCCTTGACCCGGGCATAGGCCGGCGCAACGGAGGCGTAGGTATCGGGGTTGATGGCGCCGCTCGGATGCAACTGGTCGCCGACGAGGCACTTCGAACCCAACGCCACCATCTGCGCACACTCGTATTCGAGCGCATCCGGATGCTTGAAACCGCCGAACTCGCCCCATGAGGTATGGAACTTGCCGGTGTGCGACACAATGTCGAGGCCAAGGGTCGCGGCATAGCGCGCCGACGAGGGGAAATGATCATAACCCCAGCCGCCGGTCGGCAGGCTTTCCAGTTCGAGATGCGTATAGGTCGAAAAGCGCTGCGGTCCCTGCTTGTGGATGTGGCCACAGTTATAGAAAACGCGAAGATCCGGAAACTCGGCGAAGAGCGCCGCACTCGTTTCCTGCCGGAATTGTTCGTTGACGGCCTCGTCGTTCTTTAATCGGTCGGCAGGGTCGAGCGGGTTGAGACCATGGCGCTTCATGCGGTCGAGGCAGGCAGGGCAGACGCAATCCGGTGTCAGAACGATATCGAAGAACAGCCCTTGGGTCTTGTAATCGCGTGCAACCTCGCGGGCTTGATCCAGTATGTAGCGGCGAACCCCTTCATGGTTGAGGCAGAGCGTGTGCCAGGCCGGGCTTAACTGCTTGGCCGACGAGGGATCATCGTGCAGGGCGTGTTGAAAGCGATTGGTGGCGCTCAGCACCCGCCATTCGGGATGTTCGCGCGCAGTCAGTTCGTCCCACTGCACGGAGATGTAAATAGGGCATTCGATGTCTGCAGCGGTCAGCGCGTTGACCATATCCCCCATGAGATCCGGCCGCGCGAGCTTCGGGTGCGGCTTGCCGACCTTGGTAGGATAATAGGACCAGCCGTGATGGCACTTGGCAAAGATGGTGATGGAGTCCACGTTCGCCGCCTTGAGCGTCGAGACGAAGGTTTCCGGATCGAAATCCGCGCCAATCCCGTCGATGTGTTCCGATGTATGGAAGTCAAGATGGATCTGGCGGAAGCGCATGGGTTTAACGTTGGTCTTAGACATACACTACTCCTTTGCCCCGGACCGCGTTTGCGACCCGGCCGCGAATTGGCGTTGAAAGATCATGAAGACGAGAAGGGGGACCGCCGCCGTGACGATGGCGGCAACCGAACGCATGTCCCAGTTCATCTCGTAACTGCTCGAGATGCGGGCCAGCAGCACAGGCAGGGGGATCTCGCTGCGCAGGAAAAGCATCGGCAGCAACAGGGCATTCCAGGTCCACAGGAACTGGAGAATGCCAACCGCAAAAACCGGCGAAAGGCTGTTCGGCAAGACGACAAAACGAAATGTCCCGACCGGCCCGCAGCCATCGATTTTCGAGGCCTCAATCAGTTCCTTCGGGAAATCTTCAAAGAAACTTTTGACGAGATAGATCGACCACGCGAAAGACAGCCCGACATAGGGCACGAGAACCGACGCGATGTTGTCGATCAGGCCCATGTCGCGCCATAGCCGGAAAAGCGGAATGATGACGACCTGCTGCGGCAGGACAAAAGCGTTGATGATGATGACGAGCATGATCCGGCGGAAGCGGAATTCCAGAAAATGAAATGCGTAAGCCGCAGCCGGCGTCAGCAGCATCGTCAGGAATGTGGCGATGCCGGCCGTCTTCACCGTAACCCAGAATGCGGGCGCAAGCGGGTATTTGCTCCAGACCTTCCGCCATGCATCCAGCGTCAGGTCGAAATGGTCCATGCGCCACCAGCCTAGCATCGTGCCTTCCGGAGGGCGGATGGAGGTTATGATGATGCCGACAATCGGCACCATCCAGATGCAAGCGACGATGCCCACAAGTACAATGACCCAAAGTGGTGCTCTGGCGGTCATTTCGCACCTGCCGTTCGCTGGATGACGGCCGGGGCGGAAACAATGAGAAAAGCAACGAGAAGAACAATCGTTGCAGCCGCACCGTAACCCAGTTTGAACTGGGTCATCGACTCGCGATAAATGAAATAGCCGACCGTTTCGGTGGCGCGCGCAGGCCCGCCATTGGTCAGGACGTAGATGATGTCGAAGGCGCGAAGTGCAGTCAGAAGATTGATGAAAACTGCGACCCTCACCCCCGGCAACGACAGCGGGGCCATGATGAACCGCATGGTCGAGAGCGGCTTGGCGCCATCCATGTAGGCAGCTTCAAGAACCGATTTCGGGATCGACTGGATGGCCGCGAAAATCAGCATGAGGGGCAGCCCGACCGCGCTCCATGCCGAAGAAATGATCAGGGCCCAGAGCGCCGTGTTGGCATTGCCGAGCCAGGCAAAGGCAAAGTCTGGAAAGCCGAAAAGTTCGATGAATGAGTTGAGAAGGCCGCCCTTGTCGGCGCGGAAGATGCCGGTCCACATGTAACCCGAAACCGTCTCGGAAATTCCGAAGGCGGCAAAGAACATCATCCGGAAGACAAGGGTCTGCCTGGGCGCAAGTGCGCAAAGCATCGCCAGTACCCAGCCAAGCCCCACCGAAATGATGGTGACGCCCGCAGTAAACCAGAGCGTGGTCAGCAGCGTGTTGCGAAAACCGGCATCGGAGAACAGCAGGATATAGTTCCCGAACCCGGTGAACACCGGCTTGCGCAGCCCCTGTATATCCCAGAAGCTAATCCGGATTGTTTCCAGCAGAGGATATATCGTTGCGACTGCAAACAGCACCATGGCTGGCGCGAGAAGCAGGATGGCAGCCGGCGCATCACCAAGCCTCCACCGGCGCCGCCCATAGTCGAGCGCCGGTGCACTGGCATGATTGACGCTGTCCGGCCCCCTTTGGGAGGGCGCGGAAGCGGTTTTCATCAGTAGGATGCCTTTGCCTTCTCTTCGATGGCGGCAAGCACCTTGTCGATATTGGCGTCAGAGGGATCCTGCAGGAACTTCTGCAGCTGGACGCGGTATTCATCGACAAGGTCGCCCGGCAACAGGTCGCCGAGAACGAATTGCACCTTCGAATTTGCCACCGCAGCCGTCGCAACCTTCTGCACATCGCCGTAGAGAGAAGCGTCAACTTCCTTGCTCGGCGAGGCAAGACCGGCCTTGGCAATGATGTTTGCCGCGTCCGCCGTCGTCAGAAAATCGAGGAAGGCATCAGCTGCCTTTGGGTTCTCCCCATTGGCGGTCACCACGTATTCCTTGGAGTCGACACTCGATGTATCGTCATGACCCATGCCGAGACCGGGGAACTGGAACAGTCCGTAGTCCTTGCCTTCGCTCAGCTTGTAGTCGTCCTTGGCGCGCGCATTCAGCCACATGCCAATGAGGATGAAGTTCTTCGCATTCGCCTGGAAGACCTGGTCTGCCGCGGCATCCCATTCGGTCGCAAGCATGTCGGCCGCAGGACCGCAGAACCCGCCCGTGATAAGGGTGGCGTACTTCTGCAGCGCTGTCTTGACCGCAGGATCTGTCCAGGGGATCTGGTGCGCCCCTAGTTTGGCCGAGACTTCCACGCCAGCTGTGCGCAGCAGCAGCGTCTCGAACCACTCGGCATGTGCCCAGTATTTGCCGGGAACCGCGATCGGTGCAGCAAAGCCGGCTTTTTGAAGTTTGGGCATGATGGCGGTGAACTCATCCCAGGTCTTCGGCATGTCGGCAATGCCGGCCTTGGCCATGTGATCCTTCTTGAACCAGATGCCTGAGCGGTCGCCGAACGTGTACGTGAGGCCGTAGGTCACCTTGTTGAGCGAGCCGAGGTCACGCCACGAAGGCGCAAGCCGCTTGTCCCAGTCATAGGCCTTCCACTGGTCGTCGATCGGCCGCAGTATACCGGCATCAGCAAGCTCCTTGCGGAAAGCAGGCCAGGTGTTCACGAAGAGGTCGACCTTTTCGCCGCCCATAAGCGCGGTGCGCATGCCGGGGCGCATATCGCCCTGCCCGGTCACGTTCACTTCCCGAATGATGACTTTTGGATATTTTGCAACAAAGGCTTTTTGGAGGTTGTGGAGCATGTCGAGCTCCGTGCCACCGGCCCAGTTGAGAACGGCGAGTTCTCCGCTTACCTCGTCGGCAGCGCGCGACACACCGGCCACCGTGGACAGGGCAAGACCACCCGCGCCCGCCAGGAACGTCCGGCGCCGCATTTCAAACATGCTCGTCACATCTGCAGCCATGTTACATCCTCCCAAATGCCAACAGAAACCTTCAATCGATAACTAAGTTGAAACGTTATCATCTTTATTGAAACTGACAAGGGGCCGGAGCGAAGTTTCTGCTTCAGCCCAATTTTGTCGCCCTGCCACTGGCACGGCGCTCTGGCTCGCGATGTGACGTGAATGATGGCGGATACGCGTGTTGAAAGGCTGGGTGATTGCGCTCAGTAGCGGCAGCGTCATGCCCAGACAGCTCTGCTCAAAAAGTACGGCTCAAGGCGGCCAAACTGCCGCAAGACCGCGACAATCAACCTGAAACCATGCGGTCGCATGGCATCGCTATGCATTTAGGATGCGGAACAATGTCGAGGGATCTTGGACTAGCAGTGCCCTCGAAGGAAGCCACACAACAGCTGCTTGCGCATCACGAATGGCCTACTGTTCAAAACCGGCAGAGCTCAAGGCGCGCCTGGGGCGCAGCCGTCAAAAATGCGTGGGCATGGACGCCCGGTCCATGCAGCTGGGCGTAAACACCGCCGGGCCAAATTCTGCAGTCCAGATGAAATCAGATGGCAGTTTCAAAACGCCGCACGATAGATTGCCAACGCATCGGCTTCCGTCACGGCGCGCGGGTTGTTCACCAGCAGTCTGGTCTGCCGCATGGCGTCAGCTGCAAGTCTTGGCAGCCAATCCTCCGTGATTTTCATCTCCCGCAGCGTCTGCGGCAGGCCGCAATCATGCGAAAGCTGCGCAAGACGATCGCAGAAGGCTGCCACCCTCTCCTGACCTGTCAGGTTCGCAAGATCCGAAAAGACATACGGTGCAAGATCGGCATAGGCATCATGTGCAGTCACGGCGTTGAAACGCAGGACATGCGGCAAGACGAGCGCATTCGACAGTCCATGGGGAATGTGAAAATGCCCGCCGAGCGGATAGGCCAGTGCATGCACGGCAGCGACGGGCGAGTTGGCAAAGGCCTGGCCTGCGAGCATGGAACCTAGAAGCATGTCGGCTCTCGCCTTCTCGTTGCGGCCGTCATGAACAGCTGTGAGGATTGCCGGGGCCATCAACTGGAGCGCCTGTACGGCAAGCGTTCTCGAAAGCGGATTGTTGTTGGGGCTGCCGGATGTGTAGGCCTCAATGGCATGCACCATCGCGTCGATCCCGGTGGCTGCCGTGACATGCGGCGGCAGGCCGTAAGTCAGTTCAGGATCGAGTAGGGCAATGTCGGGAAGAAGGACGGGCGAAACGACACCCATCTTCTCGGATGCCCCCGTCGTGATGATGGCAATCGGCGTCACTTCGGATCCGGTACCTGATGTCGTTGGCACCAGCGCCAGCGGCAACCGGGGACCCCTGGCCTTGCCCATCCCATAGATTTCCGGAAGCTTTTCCTGTCCGAGGGCAAGCAGGGCGACGAGTTTCGCCACATCCAGCGAGGAGCCTCCACCGATCCCGATCACACCCTGTGCGCCGAATGATTGTGCAAGCACAGCCGCGGCAATGACCACGCTTTCGGGCGGGTCAGCCTGCACATCGGCAAATACGGTCACTTCGACGCCTGCGCCTGCCAGCGCCGCAAGCGCGCGATCCACGATCCCCGTGGACATCATGCCGGGATCTGTGACCACGATGGCGCGCTGCCCCATCGCGGCAACAGCCAGTTCGCCGAGACGGCCAAGGGCGCCAGCGCCGAAAACAACATTTTTCGTCGTGCTGAATGTAAACGGGTCCATGATCCTGAATTCCAATTATCGCAAAGGGACCCGCGCCCTGACGAGCCGGGTCCAGTGTTCGCGTTATCCGATATCCGACGCTTCGCGGCCACGCGTGATCTGCGAAATGGTCACCGCGAGAATGAGCGCACCACCGTTGAACACGTTGGTAACCCAGAGCGGAATGCCAAGCATCGACAGACCCGTAATACCCGTTGCCAGGAAGTAGACCGCAACGATGGCGCCCCAGGGGTTGAAGCGGCCGGGCTGGATGGTGGTGGCGCCCAGAAACGCGGCAGCAAATGCGGGCAGAAGGAAGTTCAGGCCCGAATACGGGTCGGCAGAGCCAAGAACGCCCGCATAGAGGATGCCGGCAGCAGACGAGAGCACTGCCGACATGATCAGGGCGCCGACGCGCACCTTGTCCACCGAAATGCCGTTCAGGCGCGCAACTTCGCGACCGCGGCCTACGAAGAGCAGCCGGCGGCCGAGCGGCATGTAGTCGAAAATATACCACATAATCAGCGCGGCCAGGATCGCGTAATAGAAGGCATAGGGAATGCCGAAGAGCCGGTATCCCACAGCCGCCATGATGAGCCCGTTGTCGATCCCGCCAATCGTGGAAGAATTGGTCATCCACTGCACGATACCGCTCATCAGCGATGTCGAGCCCAGCGTCACGACCAGGGACGGCACGCGGAAGTAGATGATGAAGAGCGCGTGAACCAGCCCGACAACGACACCCATCAGGATGACGATGAGGAGCACAAGCAGGATCGGCATCTGGTGCCAGACATTCAGGACCCCGATCGTCGACGCTGACAGTGTCAGGGTCGCTCCGACGGAAAGATCATAATCACCTGCTGTCAGCGGCACGATAATGGCCAGCGCCAACAGTGCGGCTGGCGCATAGGAGGCGAACATGATGGAGAAATTGCCCCAATTGAGGAACGAGTTGGGCATGGCAATGCTGAAAAGCGCAATGATGATCGCCCACACGAGCAGCAGCGCATAGCGCTCGAAGAGACGCAGCAGGTGACGTCGGGATGTGGGTGTCGGCGCGGTGTTGGCAGTGTCGTTCATAGAGCGGCTCGCTGCGAAATGTGAGTGGAATTGGGAAGTGCCGCCGAGGCGTAACATGCCTCCGAAATGCCTTCCTTGGTCAGTGCATCGCCACTGAGTTCGTGGCATATGCGGCCCTTTGCGAAGACGAGAACCCGGTCACAGATGTCTGCAAGTTGCTCGGCCTCGGAGCTCGCGCAGATGATCGACATCCCCTCGCCTGCCGCCTTGCGAAGGGCTGCAAAGATTTGCTGGCGCGTTCCCACATCGACACCCTGCGTGGGCTCGTCGAGCAGAAGCAGCTGGGGTGAGCGGTTCATCCAGCGGGCAATCAGGACCTTCTGGGCATTACCCCCGGATAGCGCTGACAGTTTCAGATAGGGGTCGTTTGGCCGCACCTCGTATTGGGCTCCGAGGATATGCGCTTCATCGATCATGGCGCGGTTCCTGAGACGTCCGCCACGGAAGAAGCGCCCGACATCCGGAAGGAACATGTTGTCGACAATCGGCAAACTGTCGACGCCACTCGCACCCTGCCGGTCACCCGGAAGAAGCGCGAAGCCGAGGGCTATGGCGCTCTTGGGATCAAGTTCCGTCTGTTGGAAAGCCGCCTCATCGGCGAGCTTGATTGTCCCGCCCGCTGCGGGCCGGGCGCCAAAAGCCAGATAGGGAATTTCTTCGTAGCCCGAGCCGATCAGACCCGTCAGTCCGAGAATTTCGCCCTTGCCGACATGGAAGTCGGAAGGTTGAAGCATGCGGCCGGAAAGATCCTTAAACTGCGCATAGACAGGCAGGCTCGAGGGATCGCGTTTGGCGTGACCGCCGCGGCTGATGCTCTGGCCAACGATCATTTCCACGATCTTTTCATGCGTAGCGCCCCGCCGGTCAAGTTCACCGGATTGCCTGCCATCACGAAGCACCGTGATGCGGTCCGTGATTTCCATCACCTCATCGATATCGTGCGAGATGAAAATGACGCTGCATCCCGCCTGCGTGATGGACCTGACGAGACCGAAAAGCTGCTGCACGCCGCTGGCAGGCAGGAATGGTGTCGGCTCGTCCAGCAGGACAAGACCGGGCTTGCCAGTGATCGCGCGTGCCGCCTCGATTTCTTCAAAGGCACGAACGATCGCCAGGAGCGCACGCTGAACTGGGCTCAACCTGTCCACGCGTTCGTGCGGGTCCAGGTCGAGGCCAAACCGTTTGAGCGCACTCACGGTTGCCGCCTCTTCCGCCTTCCAGTTGATGAAGGATCGCCCACCGCCCGTCAGCTGCACGATGCGAAGATTTTCGAGCACGGTCAACGAGGGCACGAGGCCAAGGTTCTGATGGACGAAGGCCATACCGAGACGCCGGGCGTCGCCGCCACGGACCGGCAGACTGACCTTCTCACCGTTGAAATAAAGGCTGCCACCGTCATCCGGCGCATGGAAGCCGGCCAGGATTTTCACAAGCGTTGACTTGCCAGAACCGTTCTTGCCCAGGAGCCCGTGAACCTCGCCCGGCATCACATCGAATGAAACGTCCTGCAGCGCCTTAGCGCCACCAAAGGTCTTGGAGATATGCTTGACTGAAAGGACCGGGAGCGCATTACGCGCCCCCGGCTCGTTCGACGGATCATGCCCGGCATGACCAGACGCTTGCGACATTACTGAATACCCCAGAGCTTGCGGAAACCGGCCTTGTAGGCATCACCGTAGCCGGTGTCGAACTTCGCCGGCGTTCCGGCCTGTGCGGCATTGTTCTTGTCAAAGATGTAGAAGGGCACGTTGAGAGCCGTCGGCGACTTCATGCCGCAGGCATCGCGCAGGTGACCGTCAACAGTCGCATAGGCGATCCAGTCGAGGCTTTCGCCGATATCCATGTCGGCCATGCCCTGCTGGATGTAGTCGAGCACGAACGGCGTTCCGTTAAAGGTCGCGACCTTGACCTGACCCGTCTTGCCAGCGAGGCGCAGCGCCGGAATGACGAACTGCGACATGGAGTCATAGATCGGGATCACGACGTTGATTTCCGGATGGGCCTGCACGGCGGACTGAACAGCGGGCTGGATCTTGGTACCCCACTCCGTCACGCCCACATTGATTTCCTGGACGATCTTGCAGGTCGGGCAATTCGCGGCGAGCTGCTTCTTGAAATTCTCGACCAACGGAATGGTCGGCGGCACTTCGTTGGAGACGACCAGCGCAATGTTTGCCTTGCCATCGGTGGCCACTGCCGACCAGTCGGCAAGGATCGTGCCGATTTCACCAAAACCGATCGTCAGCGAGGACGAAACGACGGGGTTCTGCTTGAAGCTCGGGTCGTAGAAGTGCGAGGTCATGACCTTCACCCCGGCCTCCTTCGCTGCCTTCAGCTGCGGCTCGATCGTGCCCGGGTCGATGCCCGAGATCAGATCAATGATATCATATTTTTCCCGGGTCGCCATCTCGACGCCCTGAACCCACTGGCTCGGCTGGCCTTGGTTTTCCCATTCGCGAACTTCGAGCCCGACTTCGACGCCCGCTGTCTTCATGCGGTCGATGATGCCCTTGAGGAAGGGATTGCCGCTGTTGTTCGGAATGGAGAGCATCTTCTTGCCCTTGGCGCAGGCCTTGGCATCGAAGGCATCGCCCGGTGCAGTAAACTGCGGCTTGGCCTGATACTTGGCAATATTGTCCTTCGCACGTGCAAGGCCGTCGGCGGCATCATCGGCAAAGGATGGCGCCGCCATGCAAAACAGGGCGGCGGCTGAGGTGATTGATGCCAGCAGAACGCGTTTCTTCATCGGTAGTCTCCCAGACTTTAGTGAAGCCCTACCCCCTCGGCAGGGAATTGTTTGAATGCGTATGCATTGTTTGCGCAAAGTGACTTCCAAGTCAATTGCGTTGCACATGCTTTTTTGTACGATTCCTATCTCGACCCTCAATCAGCTTGAAAATAATGGCTTTGAGGATGCATGGACCTTTCCTATTGAAAGACGGAGACAGGAAAGCTAACGTGATTCAATTCGACGTAGCATTGAATACGCATTCTGCTGTTCGCCAAAGGAGCGTAGATAGGGATGACGCGTAGCACAACGAGGACAACATCGTTTGACGTGGCGGCATTGGCAGGCGTGTCCCAGTCTGCGGTGTCGCGCACATTCACGCCCGGTTCCAGCATTGCAGAGGAAACCCGACAGAAGGTTCTGGAAGCTGCAAAAAAGCTGAATTACGTCCCCAATTCGATCGCCAGCAGCCTGACCACCAAGCGGTCAAATATTGTCGCACTGATTCTCGGAAATCTTGGAAATCCCTTCTATGTGCACGTCATGCACGCCTTCAGCAGGAAATTGCAGGAAAATGGCAGGCAGGTCCTGATTTTCACCGTGGACGCTGGCTCGGAAAGCGATGACGCGATCCTTCAGGTGCTGAAGTATCAGGTTGACGGGGTCATCCTGACATCCGCGCAACTGTCGACACGCATGACCAGCATGTGCCACGACCGTGGCATCCCGATCGTTCTCTTCAACCGCTACATTCCTGGGTCGGACGCGTCCGGCGTGCGCTGCGACAACCCTGCGGGCGGGCGCTTGCTGGCGGAGGCGTTTCTGGCGGCCGGCGCGAAGAGTTTTCTGATCGTGACCGGCGATCCGACGGCGACGACAAGCGGCGACCGCGTGCGCGGCTTCGTCGATAGGCTTATCGAGGGCGGCATCAAGCGGGCGGATATCACGCAGATCGAGGGCAACTCCTCCTATGAAGGCGCCTTCAGCGCGACCCTGAGGTATTTTTCGTCGCCGGATGCGAAAAGGCCCGATGCCATTTTTGGCGTGAACGACATCATGGCAATGGGTGTGATGGATGCACTGCAGTTGCGGCTTGGCCTGAAGGTTCCGGATGACCTGATGGTCGCGGGTTTCGACGATATCCCGGAAGGTCGGCGCGCGCCTTATCATCTGACCACGGTCCGCCAGCCGATCAACCAGATGGTGGATGAGACGCTGGCGATCCTGCATCTGGACGACCCGACGCGCCCCATCGAGCGTGGAATTGACCGGCCGATCGCCGGACGCCTGATCTGGCGCAGCACAATCCCGATCCCTCAGGATGCAGAGTCGTAAACGTCTGCGGGAAGACTGTTTATCAATCAAAAATGGGGCCACTCGGCCCCATTTTCTTTTTGTCATTCGGCGGCATGCCGTTCCGGCGGGGTGAACCCGAAGTCGAACGGCGGCGGAGCGCCGCGCTCCTCCCTTAACTTTGCTCTCAGCGTTTCCGTCGCCTTCTCGTCAGCGTGATTATCAGCTGTCAGGATGACGCCATAGCCTTCCTTGGCCTGCTTGGCCGAGACGAGACCATAGCGGACGTCGCGAGCAACGGTCGTCGCAGGTCGCTCCAGAGGATCGCCCCAGCCGCCGGAGCCTGCGGTCTTGAAGACAACGCGATCGCCGGGCTTCACCTTGAGATTGTCGATCTTGGAAGGAATCCGCGTCGGCTCATCAGAACCCGCCTTGATCACCCACTTGCTCGACGTGCCACCGTGCAGACCGCCGTTGATGCCCCATGGCGGAACCACTTCGCGGTCGTCGTGGATGGATACCTGTCCGGGTTCGAGAACACGATAGACCTTCTCGATACCGGCGCCGCCGCGATGGAGACCGGGACCGCCCGAATCCTGGATCGGCAGGTAGCGCTCGACCAGAACCGGGTAGTAGTTTTCGATGTACTCGATCGGGGTCGCCGAAAAGAGCGGCCACCAGGCGTGGCCGTCAAAGCCATCGCCCTTCGGACGCCCGGGCACGCCGCCGAACAGCAGTTCCATGAGCTGGAAATACTTGTTGTTCTTGTCGTGACCCGAGAAGATGAAGTGCGGGCTGGTGCCGTAACCGGCAGCCATCGAAAGCTGCGGCACGAACTTGCCGAGCGCACCGGCCTGGCAGTCGAAGAACCGGGTATGCGTGTTGAGACGGTTCGAGAGCGCTGCCGGGAAGCGTGGATTGAGCAGGCTTCCTTCAGGCAACACGATCTCGAAGAGGTCGTAGAAACCTTCGTTGAAGAGCACCGAAGGATCGAAGGACATGATCATGTAGACACCGAAGAACAGCTTGCACAGCCCTTCGTGAATGTGGAAGTTGATCGGCCCTTCCGCCTGATCGTCGGTCCCCGTGAAGTCGAACACCGCGATGTCGCCACGCCGCGAAATGGTGAGCGTCATGCGGAACGGACCATTGCCGAGGCCGTCGTCATCCACATAGTCGGTGAAGCTCACGGGCTCTTCCGGAATATATTTGCGGATGACCACACGCATGGCTTCGCGCGTGCGGTCGAGCAGCATGTCGCAGGCCGACATGTAGGTTTCCCGGCCGAAGCGGTCGCAGAGTTCCTTCACGCGCGTGGCAGCCGTGCGGCAGCCGGCGATAAGGGCCATCAGGTCGGCGCGGTTCATGTCCGGCGTGCGCGTGTTGTTGAGCATGATGTCGAGCACGCCCTCGTTCAGAACGCCCTTGGAATAGATGCGCACCGGCGGAATGCGAAGCCCCTCTTCCCAGATCGTGCGGGCGTTCGCCGGCATCGAGCCCGGCACCGAGCCGCCGACATCGACCATGTGGCCGAAGATCGAGGAGAAGCCGACATGGACGCCCTCATGGAAGATCGGCATCATCACGCACCAGTCGTTGTTGTGCGAAATGGAGCCCTTGCATGCATAGGGATCGTTCCAGACGAAGATATCGCCTTCGTTGATGTCGCCCTGGAATTTCTCCACGACGGACGGGATATAGGAACCGAACTGGCCGACGATCATCTGGCCGCGCTCGTTGCAGATCATCGGGAACTCGTCATGCTGTTCGCGGATGACGGGCGACAATGAAATGCGAACGACGACGCCGTCCATTTCAAACCGCGCATTCTTCAGCGCGTTCTCGATAATGTCGAGCGTAATGGGATCTACTTTGACAGCCATGGTGCTCATGCCCCCTTCGAAACAGGCCAGATCAGGATATTGCCGTGCGGATCGATCTCGGCGTAGTGCTGCGGCATCAGCACCGTGGTCGTATCGTACTGGCGAATGATGGCCGGGCCCTCGACGCGAGCGCCCGCGCCGAGCTTGGCGCGATCATAGTGAGGCGTATCCATCCAGGCACCGTTGAAATAGGCCGGACGTGTCTCGAGAATGGCGGCCTTGACGTCTCCGCCGGCAGAGGCAAGCTTTGCCTCTTCCACCGGCGGCGTTGCGCCGCGCGCAACGACGCGCAAAGCAACCAGTTCGACTGGCACGTGGAAGCGAACACCATAAAGCCGCTCATGGATGTCGTGGAAATCCGCAAGCGTGCGGGCGATATCACCGCGGTTGCGCACATCCTCGATGCTCACCGGCACAGCCACTTCGAAGCCCTGCTGCTCATAGCGAAGGTCAAGAGAAAAGGTGATGGAGGCATCCGCCTTGGAAACTTCCTGTTCAACCAGCCATTCCTGCGCCTTGGCCTCAAGCTCGGCGAAGCGCGACCAGATTTCCGACGGGTCAAGCCCGACGGTCGAGCGGATATAGGTCTGCACGAACTCGTTGCGGAAATCGGCCTCGAGGAAGCCGAGCGCGCAAAGAACGCCCGGATTTGTCGGCACCAGAACCGGATAGCAGCCGAGTAGTTCGGCCATGGCGTTGGCATGAAGCGGGCCAGCACCCCCGAATGCGACGATGCCGAATTCGCGCGGATCAAGCCCGCGCTGCACCGTGATAACGCGGAGAGCGCCCAGCATCACTTCGTTGGCAATATCGATAATGCCCTTCGCGGCCTCTTCGGGCGAAAGCCCGAGTTGCGCCCCGACCCTTGCAACGGCAGTGCGCGCACCCTCAACGTCCAGCGTCATGTCACCGCCAAGGAGCACCGGCGGCAGGTAGCCGAGAACAACGTTCGCATCCGAAACTGCAGGCTCCGTGCCGCCGCGCCCGTAGGAAACGGGTCCCGGGCGAGCACCAGCCGAACGCGGACCCACGCGAAGCGAACCCGTCAGTTCCGACACGTCGGCAATCGAGCCGCCGCCTGCACCCACCGAGCGAACATCAAGCGTCGGCACCTTTGCCGGGAACATCCCGACTTCGGTGGACCGGGAAATGGTGGCTTCACCATCGATGATCACGGCAACGTCGGTCGACGTGCCGCCCATGTCGAAGGCGAGAAGCTTGGAAAATCCCGACCGGCGCGAAAGCATCATGGTCGAGGTTACGCCACCGGCCGGCCCCGAAAGTACGGTATGAACGGGCCGCTCGGAGGCGGCCGAAGCGCTCATCAGGCCGCCGTCGGACCTTACGATGTGAAGGCGTGCACGCACCCCATCCGCCTTGAGGCGGTCCTCGATGCGCGACAGATAACGCTTCATGATCGGGCGAACGTAGTCGTTCATCACGGTGGTGATGGCGCGGTCGTATTCGCGGAATTCTGGCAGGATTTCCGAAGACAGGGACACCGGAATATTCGGGAAACGCGTGGCGACGATGTCGCGGAGCGCCCGTTCATGCACCGGATTGGCGTAGGAATGCATGAGTGAAATCGTCAACGCCTCGATGCCCGACGCGCAGAGATCGTCTATCAGCTTCGTGGCGGCGTCGAGATCAAGCTCCCGCACGACTTCGCCCCGCGCATTGATGCGCTCGGGAATACCGCGCGTGTCTGCGAGAGACGCCAGCGGATCCGGCTTTTCCATGTTGATCCAGCCAAACAGCGGACCTGGCGTCCACGCCTTTGCCAGATGGAGGGTGTATTCAAAACCCTCTGTCACGAGAAGGCCGACGCGTGATCCCTTGCCTTCGAGCACCGCATTGGTCGCAACCGTGGTGCCGTGCAGGATCAGGTCGATATCCGATGGCGAGATGCCGGCCTTTTCGCAGATCAGCTTCACACCCGCCGCGACACCGATCGACTGGTCTTCGGGCGTAGAAGGCGTCTTGGCCTGGAAAGTCCTGTTCGTCTTTTCATCGTGAAGCAAAAGATCGGTGAACGTGCCACCCACATCAACGCCCAGTCTCATTTCAGTTCCCCTACGCGCATCATTGACTCCTTTTTTTAATCCTCATGCGGCTACGTATTGCATGCGTATTCATTTCAGCATAAATTGCGTTTCAGCTTTTCTGCAAGAGGAAACATTGGGGTCACGCCAGATTTCCTGTTTGCGGCCGCAGCACCAGCCTTTCACATGCTTCACAAACCTCATCGGACATCACATCGGAAATGACTGCAAGAACGCTTTACGAGAAAGTTTGGGACAGCCACGTCATCAAGAATTATGAAGATGGAACGTCGCTCCTGTATATCGATCGCCATCTCGTTCAGGAGGTTTCCAGCCCGCAGGCCTTTGCGGGACTGGTCGCGGAAGGCAGGGAATTTCGGCATCCGGCGGCCCATATCGCCGTTGCGGACCACGCCGTACCGACGACAAACAGACATTTGCCGCTACCCGAAGGTCTTGCCGCCCGCCAGGTGGCACGCCTCAAGGACAACTGCGAGCGCTTCAACATCGGCTATATCGGAATGAATGTCGCCCAGCATGGCATCGTGCATGTCATCGGGCCGGAACTCGGCTTCACGCTGCCGGGTGCAACTCTGGTCTGCGGCGACAGTCACACATCCACACACGGTGCCTTCGGAGCGATCGCCTTCGGCATTGGCGCAAGCGAGTGTGAATGCGTATTCGCAACACAGTCTCTGCGCCAGCGAAAGCAGAAGACGATGCGGGTCAACCTGATCGGGAAACTGTCGGACGGTGTGACCGTCAAGGATATCATTCTGGCGTTGATTGCGCAGATCGGGACCAATGGCGGCGTCGGCTTTGCCATTGAATATGCAGGCCCGGTCATTGCACAGCTGTCGATGGAAGCACGCATGACGCTCTGCAACATGTCGATCGAGGCGGGCAGCCGGGTTGGCATGGTGGCGCCGGACGAGGCGACCATCGCCTGGGTTTCGGGTCGGCCCCTTGCGCCACAGGGCACGCTTCTCGATCGGGCGGTCGACCACTGGAAAAGTCTGCCCAGCGATGCCGGAGCCGTGTTCGACCGCGAGGTCGAGCTTGATGTTTCTCCGCTCGCACCGCAAGTTTCCTGGGGCACCAATCCGGGCGAGACGGCATCCGTGACGGCGCAGGTTCCTGATCCTGCCATGGAGGGAGATCCCGTCAGGCGGCAGAAGATGGAGCGCAGCCTCGCCTATATGGACCTCAAGCCGGGTACACCGCTGGAGGACATCACCATAGACCGGGTGTTTATCGGTTCGTGCACGAATGGCCGTCTCGAAGACCTGCGCATTGCTGCATCCGTCGTCTCGGGCCGCAAGGTTGCCGACAATGTTGCGGCAATCGTCGTTCCGGGCTCGGCGACCGTCCGATTGCAGGCGGAAGCCGAAGGCCTTGACCGGATTTTCCGCGAAGCAGGCTTCGAATGGCGCGATTCCGGCTGTTCCATGTGCGTGGCGATGAACGACGACCGGCTGAAGCCCGGCGAACGCTGCGCCTCGACATCCAACCGCAACTTCGAAGGCCGCCAGGGTCTCGGCGGGCGGACGCATCTGATGAGCCCGGCTATGGCAGCCGCTGCAGCCATTGCCGGCCACCTGATCGACATCCGCAAACTGGAGACACTGCACTGATGGAAAAATTTACCCGGCTGACGTCCGTCGCGGCGCCGCTTGCGGAAGCCGATATCGATACGGACATTATCTTTCCCGCTCGCTTCCTCCTTCTCCTGGACAAGGCTGGCCTCGGCAAGCATCTGTTCCACGAGCGGCGGCATCGCCGCGACGGCAGCATGACGGACTTCATCCTCAACACACCGCCCTTCAATGAGGCCCGCATTCTTGTTGCCGACGCCAATTTCGGATCCGGTTCGAGCCGCGAACAGGCAGTCTGGGCGCTTGCAGATTTCGGGATCCGCTGCGTGATTGCGCCGAGCTTCGGCGAAATCTTCTTCTCGAACTGCTTCAAGAATGGCGTCCTGCCGATCGTCATGACGGGCGAGGCGCATGCCAACATCATGGCAGCGGCCCGCACAGGCCAGCCTTTCTCCGTCGATCTGGAAGAGCAGACCCTGCTCCTGCCGAATGGTCCTGCGCTGAATTTCGACATCGATCCATGGCGCAAGCGTGCCCTTCTCCTCGGCCTGGACGAGATCGGCAGTATTCTTGCTGATGACGAGGCGGATATCTCGGCCTTCGAAGCCCGCCACCGCGCCACCAGTCCGTGGCTCTTTCTCGATGACGGGCGCATGGATCAGTTTTTAAGTCAGGGAGACGGCAAGTGACGGATCAGGACCTTTCCTCCAACTATCAGGGCGCATTCGGCAAGCGGATCGGCTTTGGCAAGCGGCCCGTTCTGCTGATGATCGATTTCGTCGAGGCCTATTTCGACCGCGGCTGCGCACTCTTTGCCGACGTGGAAGATGCGCTGGCCTCGGCAATCCGCCTCCAGGAGGCCGCCCGAAACGCAGGTGTGCCGGTGATTTACACGAATGTCGTCTATAACAAGAGCGTGCTGAACGGCGGCCGCTTCTACCAGAAATCCATGACGCTGCACAATTTCGTTGAAGGCAGCCCGATGGGTGCCTGGCCGAAAGGCCTCACCCCGCGCGAAGACGAACTCGTCATCTCCAAGCAGTATCCGTCTGCCTTTTTCGGCACGTCGCTCGCCTCCACGCTGACAACGCTGGGCATCGACACTGTCATCCACACCGGAGTGTCGACATCCGGATGCGTACGCGCCACCTGCGTGGATTGCTGCTCGCACGGATTTATCCCGATTATCGTCCGCGACGCCGTCGGCGACCGCCACCCCGCACCGCACGAGGCCAACCTGTTCGACATGGATGCCAAATATGGCGACGTCGTGCGGGAAGCCGAAGTCATGACCTATCTCGCAAATCTAGGAAAGACAGCATGAGCAAGCCCAATCTGAAAGCAGCCCTCGCCTCCGGCCAATTCGTGGTGGCGCCGGGCATTCATGACATGATCACGGCCGTGGTCTCCAACAAGGTCGGTTTCGACTTTGTCTATGCCTCCGGCTACTGGATGACGGCATCCGCCTTCGGCCTTCCGGACGCAGGCATCGCAAGCTACACGCAGATGCTCGATCGTGTCAGCACCCTATGCCGCACTGTGAATGCGGCTGTCATCGCGGACGCGGACACCGGCTACGGCGGCTTGCTCAATGTCCATCACACGGTCCGCGGCTACGAAGAAGCTGGCGTTGCTGCAATCCAGATCGAAGACCAGGAATTTCCGAAGAAGTGCGGTCACACGCCGTTCAAGCGCGTCGTGCCGACGATCGACATGGTCGAGAAGATCAAGGTTGCCGTCGAAGCCCGCAAGAATCCCGACATGCTGATCATCGCCCGCACGGACGCCCGCCAGCCTGAGGGTTTCGAAGGCGCGCTCAAGCGCGGCTTGGCCTATGGCGAGGCCGGTGCGGATATCGTGTTCCTGGAAGCGCTGGAGAGCGAAGAGGAAATGCGCGAAGCCTGCCGCCGCGTGCCGCAGCCTATGATGGCCAACATGGCCGATGGCGGGCGCACACCGATCCGTTCGTCAAAAGAACTTGCGGCTCTCGGTTACAAGCTTGCGATCTATCCGTCGGCAACGGGCCTTGCTGCCGCCGCTGCGGCCGAAAACGCCTTGAACGTGCTGAAGACCGAAGGTACTTCCAATTCGCCGAACCTGCCGCTGTTCAATTTCTCGGAATTCAACTCCCTGATCGGCTTTGAGGATGTCTGGAGCTTTGAGCGGCGCTGGGCGCGCGATGCTGCGGAGGCAAAATGACCACCGTCGCATGCATTGGCGCCGGCACGGTCGGTCGGGCCTGGGCGGTGGTTTTTGCCCGCGCAGGCCATGAAGTTCGGCTTTACGATGCCCTGCCCGGCGAGGCCGCCGGCCGTGCGCTTGATGGTGCCCACCAGACACTGGCGCTTTTTGCCGAAAACAGGCTTCTCGATGAGCCGCTGGAGACGGTGCTCGCCAGGATCGTGCCCGTGGCGTCGATCGAAGCCGCCGTTTCGGGTGCAACCCATGTGCAGGAAAGCGTTCGCGAGGACCTGCGGGTAAAACAGCAGGTGTTTGCCGAAATCGCAGCGTTTGCCGATAGCGATGCCATTCTTGCCTCATCGACATCGGCCCTGCCCGGGTCGGATTTCATGGGCGCCATCTCAAGGCCCGAGCGCGCGCTCGTCGTCCATCCGGTCAATCCGCCATCGCTCATTCCACTGGTCGAGCTATGCGGCACGAACTGGACGTCGCCCGAAACCATTGCGAGGACAAAGGCCTTCATGAAGGACATCGGCATGAAGCCGATCGTGCTCAAGAAGGAGATCGACGGCTTCATTCTCAATCGCCTTCAGTTCACGCTGGTCGCAGAGGCTCTGCATCTGGTCGGCGAAGGCTATTGCGATCCCGAAGACATAGATGCCGTGCTGACCGACGGGCTTGCATTGCGCTGGGCTTCCATCGGCCCGTTTGAGGTCGCGCATCTCAACGCACCGGATGGCATGCAGGGTTTCATTGACCGGCTCGGACCGATGATGCGTCACCTTGGACAATCGGCCCGCACCGATTACCCCTGGACTGACGAACAGATCGCGACGGCGCATGCGAGCCTCTGCGAGCGCGTCCCCCTCGACACAATCGCCAGCCGTCAGGCGTGGCGCGACGGACGCATTCTGGCACTCCGCCGGATGAAGCAGGACGTTCCCGATCCCAACAGCTGACGTCAGCCGCCAAGACAACACTTTGAGGAGAATATGATGAAATATCTGAAGCGCGGCATTGAAGCATCACGAGTTGCGGAGAATGACCGGAAGGTTCGGGAGGTTGTCGAGGCAACGCTTGCCGACATCGAGAAGCGCGGCGACGATGCGGTACGCGAACTGTCGATCAGGTTCGACGGCTGGGACCGTGAGGACTACCGCCTGACCC
>ERZ1034383.16-NODE-16-length-90526-cov-5.095533_pt1 | contig 90526 bp, 87 predicted proteins | sample MGYA00520613_ERZ1034383 | MGnify/ENA primary metagenome ERZ1034383 (study PRJEB33736, sample SAMEA104288467) | Azolla filiculoides | biome: Urban; feature: water surface; material: ditch water | place: Netherlands | collected 2014 ... | reverse complement strand
GCAAGAGCCGTCTCGTCGGCGATGTCGACTACGACGCAGCCGCCACCATCGCTGCTGCCATCACCCCCGTCCCCGGCGGCGTCGGGCCCATGACAATCGCCATGCTCATGGACAATACGCTCAAGGCGACCAAGATTTCAGCGCGAGCTCCCGGGCAAATGTTGGAAGCGGTGAAACCACTAGCCACTTTATGATTCTGGTGGAATTTTCGAATTTGACATTTGATTTTATCGCGCGCCGCACCCGGGGATCAAATCTCAAATTCATTCCACCAGCGGCGGAGATATTGATGCAAATCGTCTTGCCAAGAGACGAAAGACGCATATAATCAAGAAATAAATATTCCACGTAAGAAAAGAGGGAACGAAATGGCATTATCGTGGCGCTTCTCCGCCCTGGCGGACAGACATCGTGCTCTCGGATCGAAACTCGAGGACTGGAGCGGCATGGGAACCGCCTGGACCTACGACAAGGACATGTCTCAGGAGCATGTCGCGATCCGCACCAAGGCCGGCATCATGGATGTTTCAGGCCTGAAAAAGGTGCATCTGGTCGGGCCACACGCCATTGCCATCCTCGACTATATCACCACGCGCGACATGAGTAAGATCTACCCCGGTCGCTCCGTTTATGCCGCGATGCTCAACGACCGAGGCTATTTCACAGATGACTGCATCGTCTATCGCACGGGACCCAATTCCTGGATGCTGGTGCACGGTTCGGGTTCGGGTCACGAGGAAGTCGTCAAGCAGGCAGCAGGTCGCAACTGCGCCGTTCTCTTCGATGATGACCTGCACGACCTTTCCCTGCAGGGGCCTCTCGCGGTCGATTATCTGGCCAAGTATGTGCCGGGCATCCGCGACCTCAAGTATTTCCATCACATGCAGACGACGCTCTTTGGCGCGCCGGTGATGATCTCGCGCACGGGCTATACTGGCGAGCGCGGCTATGAAATCTTCGTGCGCGGGCAGGATGCGCCGATGGTGTGGGACCGGATTGTCGCCGAAGGTGCCGAAATGGGGATCATTCCGTGCTGCTTCAGCGTGCTCGACATGCTGCGCGTCGAAAGCTACCTGCTTTTCTACCCCTACGACAATTCGCAGATGTATCCCTTTGCAGACCAGCCACCCGGCGACAGCCTGTGGGAACTCGGCCTCGACTTCACCGTCAGCCCCGGCAAGACCGGCTTCCGTGGTGCGGAAGAACACGCGCGCCTCAAGGGCAAGGAGCGCTTCAAGATCTTCGGCATGCTGATCGACGCAGACGGCCCGGCCGATCTCGGCGACGCGGTCTATGCCGATGGCAAGCAAGTCGGCGTCATTACCTGCCCGTGCTACTCGACGCTGACGGGCAAATCCATGGCGATTGCCCGCCTCGATGTCGACAAGGCTGTGCAGGGCGTCAAGCTTGAGGTGCGCGGCAAGTCGCTCAATGCGAGTGCGATCGCCCACACGCTGCCCTTTGACGACCCGGAGAAGAAGAAGAGGACGGCGATCGGCTAAGGAGGCGGACCATGCTTGTCGAAGGCATCAAAAGCCGTCCGGTCTACAAGGGTCTCGCACTTCAGCCACACGCCCGGCGGCATCTCTTCGTTCTGGAAGGCGAGGGGGCCAATGCTCTCCTCGACCAGACGGACCGGCTGGATGAAACCATCCTTTCGCGCAGCGAGATCCTCTATGTGGCGCGCGGGTCGCAGGGCAGGGGCCACGATGTTGCTCTTCAACGCCTTGGCGCCGACATGTTCTTTACAGCGCCCACGATCCCCACCTTGCTTTTCCGGCTGCGCGTATCCCTGTCGAACGCGCATATGGGCACCCGGCTTTATATCGCAGGCACCGAAGGCTTTATCGGTCAGGCGATGATGGTGGCGCTGGAGCTTGGCATGGACCATGCCTCGATCCTGACCGAGCATCGTGGTTCGCTCGCACGCCGCGTCCAGTGTGTTCATTGCAAGGGCATTACCGACGATGTAACGCACAGCCCCTTCAGCTGCGGCCATTGCGGCTTGCCGCTTCTGGTGCGAGATCACTACTCGCGCCGCCTTGGTGCCTTCCAGGGCGTGAATATCGACGCCGAAGAGCCAGGCACTGCACCCGATCCAGAGGAGTTGTTCCTATGAGCGGTGGTATGGAAATCCCGGTCCGTGTTGCGAAAATCACGCCTGTCGCCAATGGTGTGAAGCGCTTCCGCTTCGAGAGGCTGGACGGCCAGCCCATGCCCTCGTTTTCGGGCGGTGCGCATGTCATCGTCACCATGAACGATGATGGCCATATGCGCCGCAACGCCTATTCGCTGATGTCGCCGCCGCATGACTGCTCGGCCTACGAGATCAGCGTGTTGCGGGTGGAAGACTCGCGCGGCGGCTCGGCCTTCATGCACGAGAAGCTTGCCGAAGGCGATGAGATCCGGGTGAGCTATCCGGTCAATCTGTTCCAGCCGGACTGGCGCGGGCGCAAGCATCTGCTGATCGCCGGTGGCATCGGCATCACGCCGTTCATCGCGATGATGGAGCAGTTTACCCGCGAAGGCGCGAATTTCGAGCTGCACTATGCCGTGCGATCCATGGATCGTGGCGCCTATTGCCAGGAACTGGTCGAGCGCTACGGGGCGCATCGCGTGAAGATTTACTGCGATGCCGACCGCAACTTCATCCCCGTGGCCCGCCTTCTCGATAGCCAGCCGCTTGGCACGCATCTCTATGTCTGCGGACCCGGCGGCATGATCGACGGCGTCCTGAAAGCCGGTATCGAGGCGGGCTGGCCTGAGCAGAACCTGCATTCCGAGCGCTTCCTTTCGGCGCAATCCGGCAAACCGTTTTCGATCGAGCTGACCCGCTCCGGCAAGACGGTTCAGGTCGGCCACCACGAAAGCATGCTGGAGGCGATCGAGGCCGCTGGCGTCGATGCATCGTTTCTATGCCGTGGCGGCGCCTGCGGGCAGTGCGAAACGACCGTGGCGCTCTGCGATGGCGTGCTGCTGCATCACGACGTCTATCTCACCGACGAAGAAAAGGCTTCCGGCCGAAAGGTCATGATCTGCGTGTCCCGCTTCGAGGGGCGCGCGCTGCATCTAGAACTCTGAGCTTCACTCCACATCCAGGAGAATGATCATGTCACTCGTCTTCAAGCAGGAAACGTTCCGGGACGATTTCACCTATCGCAACAGCCCGGAAAACATCCGCCGCTTTCCTTTTCCCTTCGATCGTGACGAGTACATGTATGCGGTCAACATGGAGCCGCATACCAAAGGCAGGCCCGGCACGGTCTTTGAGAACCTCATCGATGTCGATGAGCACTACGTGGCCGAAATGCGTGACCGTGCGCTGGTGCTGAAGGAAGATCCGCTGCGTTATCAAGCGCTTCCACACATGATGTCGGCGCAGTGGGATACGCTGGAACTGCTGATGGAAGAGCAGGCCGCCGGGTATCCCGAGCACTTCACCCTGATCCGCAACGGCGACCAGTGGCGCTGGATCAACCGGCCGCTGGGGATCGACGACACGTTTACATTCGGCGACGCTTCCACGCTTCCCTATGAGCCGCTGGAATATATCACGCGTCAGGCCCAGGGCGATTTCTGCATCGTGGATCAGCGCGACAACAATCTCTGGATGGACGCCGGCATGGTGACCACGCAGGCCGACTGGTCGCTCGATTTCGATATCGGGATGAACTTCATGGAGTGGCACGGTCCCGTGCCACTGGCCCATCAGATTGGCGTATTCGATCGCGCCTTGAAGTTTCTTCTCAATCTCCAGCTGGGCAAGCCGGTGCGGCGGTTCAACTGGACCATGACGATCAATCCCCGGCTCGACACCAGCCCGGAAAACTATCCGAAATGGGGACCGGACCGCACCACGGTGACGCCCGAAAATGTCGGTGACAAGGTGCATCTGCGTGTGGAGTTGCAGAGCCTCTGGCGGCTGCCGCGTTCCAACGCCATCCTTTTCGTCATCCGCTGCTACCTGATGAACATGGAAGAACTGGTGACGGTGCCGAAGTGGGCGCGGCGCTTCCCGCGCGTTCTCAGGACGCTGCCGCCGGAACTCATCGATTACAAGGGACTGACCCGTTATCGCGAAACGACGATCGACTGGCTCTCGAAATTTGACGACGGCGCGCCGACCAGCCCGGGTTTCTTCCCGGACTGAGAGCGGACACTTCAATAAAACAAGAACTTCGATAAAATCTGGAAGGGGAATGCGACATGACACGAGTTGCCGTTATCGGTGCGGGCCCTTCGGGCCTCGCCCAGTTGAGAGCCTTTCAATCGGCCGCCAGAAAGGGTGATGAAATCCCGGAAGTCGTCTGCTTCGAGAAGCAGTCGAACTGGGGTGGCCTTTGGAACTATAGCTGGCGCACCGGTGTCGATGAAAATGGCGAGCCCATCCACAACTCCATGTATCGCTACCTCTGGACCAACGGCCCGAAGGAAGGCCTGGAATTCGCCGACTATTCCTTCGAGGAGCATTTCGGCAAGCAGATCGCGTCCTATCCGCCGCGCGCCGTCATGATGGATTACATCGAAGGCCGGGTGAAGAAGGCCGACGTTCGCAAATGGATCCGCTTCTCCTCCGTCATCCGCTGGGTGGAATACAACAAGGATGCCGGCGACTTCACCGTCACGGTCCACGATATGGTGAGCGACAAGGTCTACAAGGAGCGCTTCGATTATGTCGTGTGCGCGTCGGGACACTTCTCGTCGCCCAACGTACCGGAATATCCCGGTTTCGAGCATTTCTATGGCCGCATCATCCATGCCCACGACTTCCGCGATGCGCGTGAGTTCACCGACCAGAACGTGCTGATCGTCGGCTCGTCCTATTCTGCCGAGGACATCGGGTCCCAGTGCTGGAAGTACGGCGCGAAGACGGTGACGTCGTGCTATCGCTCGGCGCCGATGGGCTTCAACTGGCCGGACAACTGGGAAGAAAAGCCGGCACTTGTCCGCGTCGAGGGCAAGACGGCGTTCTTCAAGGATGGCTCGAGCAAGGAGATCGACGCGATCATTCTGTGCACCGGCTACAAGCATTATTTCCCGTTCCTGCCCGACGATCTGCGCCTGAAGACCAAGAACCGGCTTGCCACCGCCGATCTCTACAAGGGCGTGGTCTATGTCCACAATACCAAGCTGTTCTACCTCGGCATGCAGGACCAGTGGTTCACGTTCAACATGTTTGATGCACAGGCCTGGTATGTGCGCGACATCATCATGGGCCGCATCGCGGTCCCGCAAGACAAGGCGGTTCTCCTGGCGGATGTGGCCGAGCGCGAGGCCCGTGAAGAAGCCTCCGACGACGTGAAATATGCGATCAAATACCAGGGCGCCTACATCAAGGAGCTGCTTGCCGACACAGATTATCCGAACTTCGATGTCGACGGCATGTGCAAGGCCTTCTTCGAATGGAAGCAGCACAAGGTCGATGGCATCATGGAGTTCCGCAACAATTCCTACAAATCGCTGATGACGGGTACGATGGCGCCCAAGCATCACACTCCCTGGGCTGATGCGCTGGATGACTCGATGGAGGCCTACCTGCGCAATTGACCGGGCACTGTAACCGTAAGACAACCGGCAAGGGACGCGTTTGGCGCGTGCCTTTCCGGCATTTTGCGTTTTTTGCCTGAAAGCTCATATCTAGATCATCGCGATCTCATGAAGTCACTCTATCTTGGAGCATCGGGTCCATGGATTTTCTGACAAGCATTCTGAGCCGTATGGCAGGCTTCTTGTATCGTTGCCGTGCAGACGAAAACTATACGATGCTGGAGATGACCAACGGCATTGAACGCATCTTTGGCTATCCGGCCGACGAAATCATCGGCAATCGCGTTCGCACATTCACGTCCATCATGCATGAGGAGGATATTCCCATCATGGACGAGCTCGTCGGGCGGGCGCTGGAGAACCGAACCGACTGGACGCTGGAATATCGTATCCGCCATCGGGACGGGCAACTGATCTGGGTGACCGAAACCGGCGGCGGCGTCTGGGACGACAACGGCGAATTGCTTTATCTCGAGGGCAGCATTCTCAACATCGAATCCCTCTATCAGCGGATTGACGAGCAGACGTCGGGGATGCGCCTGACGGCCTCGAAGACCAACGAAATCCTGCAATCGCTGCGCTATCTGAAGCTTCTTGCGGTGAATGCCGGCATCGAAGCTGCCCGTGCCGGAACCGCCGGTTCGGGATTTGCCGTTCTGGCGGCAGAAATGCGTGCGCTTGCCAATTCATCCGAAGAGGCCGCACGTGCCATCTCGTCGGCCCAGCGCCGGAACGATTGAAGCAGGCCAAGCCAAAACCCGAACCCGTTTCGCGCCGGCAATTGCGCCAGAACAAAAACTACGAACGTGGCCGTGTCTTCTGCGGATCGTAGTGCGAGAGCGGCACGATGATCGCCGGGAGCCGTTTCTGCTGGCCGTCGAGCTTGCCGATCTCGACCTCGGTTCCGATCGCCGCATGGGTCACGTCAACGCGGGCAAGCGCTATTGTCTTGCCGAGGATGGGTGAGCGCGTGGCGCTGGTGACGACGCCGATTTGCGCACGGCCGATATGGATGCAGTCGCCATGGCCGACCGTATCGTTTGCCTCGATGTCGAGACCAACCATCAGGTGGCGTGGATTGGCCTTGCGCCGCACCAGTGCCTCGCGGCCGATAAAGTCATCCTGCTTGGATTTCAGCGGTACGGCAAAACCGATACCGGCTTCGAAGGGGTCTGTCTGATCGTCAAACTCGTGGTGGGCGAAGATGAGGCCCGCTTCAATGCGCACCATGTCCAGCGCCTCAAGCCCCATCGGCTTCAGCCCGTAGGGTTCGCCTGCCTGCCAGATGGCATCGAACACCGCCGTGGCGTCCTTTGGATGGCAGAAGATTTCATAGCCGAGTTCACCCGTGTAGCCGGTTCGGGAAACGACGACGGGCGCACCTTCGAACGTGCCGATGCGGCCGACCGAGAAGCGGAACCATTCGAGCTCACCAATCGTTGGCTGTCGGGGTGCAGTCCAGATGATGCTTTTGAGGATATCCCGGCTAGCCGGCCCCTGCAGCGCAATATTGTGCATCTGGTCGGTGGATGAGCGAACCCAGGCCTTGAAGCCTTTCTTTTCTGCCTGCTCGCGCAGCCAGATACCGCTGTAGTCGTCACCGCCGATCCAGCGGAAATTCTTGTCGCCAAGGCGGAAAAGCGTGCCGTCGTCGATCATGCCGCCGTGTTCGTAGCACATGGCGGAATAGACCACCTGGCCGGTCGAGAGTTTGCGCACGTCCCGCGTCAGGCAATATTGCAGCAATTCCTCGGCGTCAGGCCCCGTGACCTCGAACTTGCGCAAGGGCGAGAGGTCGATGAGGGCTGCGCGCTCGCGACACGCCCAGTATTCCTCGATCGGTCCTTCCGACGCGAAGCGGTTGGGCAGCCAGAAACCGCGGTATTCGGTAAAGTCGCGGGTGAGAGCGGAAAGCCGCGGATGGAATGCGGTTTCCCGCGTCAGTTCGGGTTCGGCGTCGGGTGTCATGCGATAGGCTACCGCTCGTGTGAATGTCTCTTTGCCTGAGAAGGTCCGGACGTGAATGTCCGTCGGGTCCCAGCCATTGGCCGCGTCGATATCGTCCGGGCAGGAGGATGAGACGCAGACAAGGTCCGTCAGGGCCCGCATCAGGACATAGTCACCCGGTCGCGACCAGGGCTCGTCCAGATAGAGTTGATTGTTGTGATCGATATTGGTGTTGTAGAAATAGTTCAGCGCTTCCCAGCCTTTGCGGGCGGGAATTCCATAAGGGGCGAGCGCGGCGTTGAAATTGTCCGTGCAGTTCGCGTGCCCGGGATATCCCATGTCGTCGTAGTAACGGGAATTGCAGGCGGTGGCGAAGGCGTCGTGGCGACCGACCGTGTCCTGCACGATCTCCACCAGCGGCTCGAAGTCACGGTCGAAAGCCTTGGAGGGAAGGCCGGGCGTGGGGTAGCTGCGTCCAAGTAGCGTGCGGGTCACAGTGGAATCCAGGGCAAGATCGAGCCCCTTGTCCACCTTTCGAGCGGAAAACGCCTGAAAATCCGTGCACTGGCGGCCATAAACGTCGATGATCTGGATGAACTCGCCCGCGCGCACGAAATAGGCGGAGGCAGTCGCTGCCCGGATGCGGATATCCTCTATCGGGTCGGCGAGAGGTTCGGGCAGTTGAGAGGCGTAGTCGCGCAGGATGGTGGAGCGGCGAACGCGCACTTCCACCGGTGTTGCCGTATCCTGAGCCTCGGGCGACATGGCATCACCCGGTGCGCAGACGATCAAGAGGCCCTCGAGGGAAACCGTGAATTCGGCGGTATTTCCTGCGGGCGACGACGCTCCGAAAAGTCGAAGTGCGGCAGCGCTGGCGATGTCGGCGTTGCGCCGCTGCAGGGCAAGCTTCAGCCGGGCAGCATCGGGTCCGCCGGAGCTCAGGACGGCTTTCAGCCCCAACGCTTCCCCGTCGAAGGACGCGCCGAGACCAGCAGACGAAAAGCGACCGGCCTCGTCGACAAAGGTCACCTCGCACAGTTGCCCGCCCTCGGTATCCGTCAGCGTGACAACATCGCCAGGGGCAACGACAATCGTGAGGGATCCGCCGCCCTTGCAGCGATAGCGCTCGGTTCCGTGCGGAAGCGTCAAGATGCCCGGACGGCGTATGATGCTCGCAGAGACGGTTCTGATCGCGGATGTCGAAGGATGTAGCTCACGCATCGATCTGTCTCGTAAAAGCAGGGCGTCGTTGCAACCCGATCATGTTGACAAAATGCAATGTCCAAGTAAAGCGCATATTGACTAAAAAGAAAAAATCTTCACTATGCATAAAGGGCATGCATGTGAATTCCGCGCACAGACACGGCTCATGATAATCTCCTGCAAGCCCCAAAATGCCATGGGAGGCACGTTCAGGGAGACGTTCGAAAGACGTCCGGAACAATATAGGGGAATATCACCGATGACGGATACCGTTAATGCCGGCGTTGCCGCCGGCAGTGAAGGAAAGCTTATACGCGCGCTTGACTGGAAGGGCGCTTTCTGGGTCGCGGCGGGTGTGCCGCCGCTGGTTCTCTTCTCGATCGGTGGTATTGCCGGTACGACTGGCAAACTCGCCTTTCTGGTCTGGATCATCTCGATGGTCATGGGCTTTCTGCAATCTTTCACCTACGCAGAAATCGCCGGCATGTTCGGCAACAAGTCGGGCGGCGCGTCCGTCTATGGTGCAACGGCCTGGCTACGCTATTCGAAATTCATCGCGCCCCTCTCGGTCTGGTGCAACTGGTTTGCCTGGTCGCCGGTGCTGTCTCTCGGCTGTGCGATTGCGGCCGGTTACATTCTCAATGCCTTCTATCCCATCCCCGCAGCAGACTCTCAGGCTGTGCTCAGCTGGATCAGCGCGCATGCTGCGTCGCTCACTGCCGACAGCCCGCGCGTGGCTGAATATATCGCCGCCCATGCCGGTACCTCTCCGCAGGATGCAATGACCGCGCTTCTGAGCGCCGATGGTGTTGCCGCCCTGACGCCCGCCATCCGCAACTGGTCGCTTGCCACGTTCAGCATTCCCTATCTGGCGACTGCCAACATCAATGCGACCTTCTTCATCGGCGGCATTCTTATGCTGATCATTTTCGCGATCCAGCATCGCGGGATTTCCGAGACGGCCAGCGTGCAGAAATGGCTTGCGATCATCGTCCTTGTTCCCCTGCTTGTGATCGGCATCTATCCGATTGTCAGCGGGCAGATCGTATCGTCGAATGTCACCGGTCTCGTTCCGCCGACTGCAGCCTATGCCGGCACGGATGGTATCTGGAGCAATGGCGGCTGGACGCTCTTCCTCGGCGGTCTCTACATTGCCGCCTGGTCCACCTACGGCTTTGAAACCGCCGTTTGCTATACGCGGGAACTGAAGAACCCGAAGACGGATACGTTCAAGGCAATCTTTTATTCCGGCCTTGCCTGCTGCGTCTTCTTCTTCCTGGTCCCCTTCGCCTTCCAGGGCGTTCTCGGACACTCCGGCATGCTGGCACCCGGCATCGTTGACGGTACGGGCGTTGGCGAGGCACTTGGTGGCCTGATCGGCGCTGGTCGCGTCGTCACCCAGCTTCTCGTCGTCCTGATGATCATGGCGCTCTTCCTGGCCATCATGACGGCCATGGCGGGTTCATCGCGCACGCTCTATCAGGGCTCCAAGGATGGTTGGCTGCCGAAATATCTCGACCACGTGAATGAAAATGGCGCGCCGACACGGGCCATGTGGACCGACTTCGCCTTCAACCTCTGCCTTCTGGCGATCGCATCGGACTCGAGCGGGTACTTCTTCGTGCTCGCCGTCTCCAACGTCGGTTACATCATCTTCAACTTCCTCAACCTCAATTCCGGCTGGATCCATCGTATGGACTCCGGTCATGTTGAACGTCCGTGGAAGGCTCCGGCGTGGCTGATTGGCCTCAACACGATTCTTGCTTTCGTCAACGCCCTTTTCCTGGGTGCGGGCGCAAAGGTGTGGGGCTATGCCAACGCGCTGTGGATCGGCTTTGCCTTTGCAGCGCTGATCCTGCCAGTGTTCGCCTACCGCCACTATGTGCGCGATGGTGGCCAGTTCCCGGCAGGCGCAATGGATGATCTCGGCCTTGTTGGCCAGGACCTCGGCGTGAAAAAGGCGGGTATCCTGCCATATCTGGCGCTGATGGGCGGTCTTGCCATCGTCCTGATTGCAAACTGGTTCTTCCAGCTGCCTGCGTAAGAAGATCGACACAAACGACCAAAGCCCCGATACGTTAATTCGTATCGGGGCTTTGTTTTTATTGAAGAATGTCAGAGAAGCCATCATGGTTCCGGGCGGTCGGAGCCACCTGCGGCCTGGTTGTCATTGATTTTCTTACCTGTCTGGCCCAACGTCGATTTCCGCTCTGACGCAGCCGATGACGGCCGGGGCAAGAAGGAGATTTCACCATGCGTGCGCTGGCCAAAGCCTGTCTTGCAGTCCTCCTGACATCGAGCCTCGTGGTCGCGCAGGCATTGCCCGTTATGGCGGCCTCGCCTGCGGCGGTCGAGGCAAACCACGGCATGGTGGTCAGCGCTCACCGGCTGGCATCCGAAGTCGGCGTCGAGGTGCTGAAAAGCGGTGGCAACGCCATCGATGCCGCAGTCGCTGTCGGCTATGCGCTTGCCGTGGTCTACCCGTCCGCCGGCAATATCGGCGGCGGCGGCTTCATGACCGTTCGCCTCAAGGCCGGCCGCACGAGCTTCCTCGATTTCCGCGAGCGGGCGCCACAGGCGGCCAGCAAGGATATGTACCTCGATGCATCCGGCAATGTCGTGCCCGGCCGCTCGACGGCGGGCTATCTCGCCGTTGGTGTGCCGGGGTCCGTCGCCGGCTTTGAAACCGCGCTCAAACGCTTCGGTACGCTCACCCGGGCAGCGGTAATGTCGCCGGCCATCAAGCTGGCGCGCGAAGGCTTCGTGCTCGATGATGGCGACGCGGCTGTCTTTGCGGGCGGCGCGAACAGGCTGGGCAAGGATCCCGCCGCCAGCCGCATCTTCCTCAAGGATGGCAAGGCGCTGATAGCGGGCGACCGCCTTGTTCAGACCGATCTCGCCGACAGTCTCGCGATGATCTCCGAGGGCGGCACAGACGCCTTTTACAAGGGATCAATCGCGGACAAGATCGTCAAGGCCAGCGCTGCAAGGGGTGGGATTCTCGCGACTGCCGACTTCTCTGCCTACAAGGTCCGTGAACTGGCGCCGATCACCTGCCAGTACCGTGGCTACGAGATCATATCCTCGCCGCCGCCGAGTTCGGGCGGTGTCATCCTGTGCGAGATCCTCAACATCCTCGAGGGCTACCCGCTTGCCGATCTGGGGCCCGGCTCGGCCGAAACCGTGCATGACATGGTCGAGGCGATGCGATACGCCTATGCCGACCGGAATGCCGCTCTCGGCGATCCGGATTTCGTCAAGAACCCGGTGTCGACCCTGCTGGACAAGGCCTATGCGGCCAGGATCCGCGCCAGCATCGCCGCGTCCCGCGCCGGCAAGTCCGAAGCGGTCAAGCCGCTCTCGCTCGTCGAAAGCCACGAAACGACGCATTATTCGATCGTGGACGACGAGGGCAATGCCGTTTCCGTGACGTATACGCTGAACGGCTCCTTCGGTGCAGGTGTCGTCGCCGATGGCACGGGCATTCTTCTGAACAACGAGATGGACGATTTCACCTCCAAACCCGGCGTGGCCAATCTCTACGGTCTTGTCCAGGGGGAGGCCAACGCGATTGCACCCGGCAAGACGCCGCTCTCCTCGATGAGCCCGACCATCATCACCAGGGACGGCAAGCTCTTCATGGTCATCGGCAGCCCCGGAGGTTCGAGGATCATCACGATCACGCTCGAAGCCATTCTCAACGTGATCGACCATGGCATGACCATCGCCGAGGCAATCGATGCGCCGCGCATTCACCATCAGTGGCTGCCCGACAAGGTGGTCATGGAGCCGTTTGCCCTTTCGCGCGACACACAAAAGATCTTGGCCGGGATGGGTTATGACGTCGGAATGGACCCCAACTGGACCGTCTGGGGCCAGGCGGCCGGTATCCTCGTTGGTGGTGACAGTCTGCCCGCGATCGCCGTGGGCGGCGGGGCCAGGCTGAACGGGGCCATGGACGTCCGGTCCCTCACCGGCAAGGCGCTTGGGTATTAGGCGTCTAGCGAGCTATCGTCGTCAGAAATGCCCTTGCTCCATCGAGCTCTGGGTTTTGTCGCGGTTCTCTATTCGCATCAGATGGTGCAGGATGTGCTGGACCTTTCGGGCAGGACGATGACCAGCGAGGAGCGGTTCGCGGTCGCAATGTCGTCCATGTTCGTCAAGGCGACGATGCCGGCGCCCGAGGATCCGGGATCGACAACGGTGATTTCGCGCGGCATCAAGCTCGCCGACATCGCCTATGGCGAGCGCGGCGGCAAGCTGACCTTCAGCAAGTCCGTTCCGGCCGATTTCGTGGCCTATGTGGCCGAGCATATCGAAGAGCTTCATGACGCGTACCACAGGCAAGCGCGCAAACAGACAGATCAGAAACGGAGTTAGGCAGAACCCGCAAAAGAAAAAGGCCCCCAAACGTTACCGTCGTGGAAGCCCTTCTCGTGTCTAGCAGCTAGAGAATCGCATTTCCCCGAATCACAGTCAAGACACTTTGGCACCGTTTTTGGTGAGCGGATTTCTTTTGCCTTTTGAAAGGTGAGAGACGATGCAGCTGGATCATGTGACGACGCCCTTTGGGCGGCGGCTGATGTCTTATGCCATGTTGAAAGATCAACTGGCCTCGGTGGAAATCTAGGACGGCGCACGCCCCGACAAGTGGAAAATTTATCGCGGCCTTTGCGAGGCGCGCGAGCGCTTTGGCGTGACCGACCGGGCGCTGGCCATCCTCAATGCGCTTCTGAGCTTCTATCCGAAGAATGAGCTGGCGTCAGAGGATGCCATGATCGTCTTTCCGTCCAATGCGCAGCTGTCGCTGAGGGCGCACGGCATGGCCGAGCAGACGATCCGCCGCCATATTGCAAGCCTGATAGAGGCAGGTCTGCTGACGCGCCGCGAAAGCGCCAGCGGCAAGCGTTTCGTGTGCCGCGACCGCCAGGGTGCGATCGACGAGGCGTTTGGCTTCTCGCTGGCGCCACTGCTGGCGCGTGCAGAGGAAATCGAACGCCTGGCAGCCGAGGTGGAGGCCGAGCGCCTGCATTTGCAGCGCCTGAAGGAGCGCCTGACCATCTGCCGTCGCGACGTTGCCAAGCTCATTGCGGCGGCCGTCGATGAGGGCGCTGCGGGCGACTGGGAAGCGGCATCTGCCGAATATCAGGCCATTCTCGCACGCCTGCCGCGCAAGCCCGGACCCGAAACGGTCGCCCAGACGCTCGACGACATGACCTTTCTGCGTGAGAACGTCCTCAACCAGTTGGAAATGCAGTTGAAAACCCAAAATCAAGGCGGCAATGCCTATCAGGAAGAGCGGCACATACAGAATTCAAATACCGACTCTATATCTGAACTTGAACCGCGCTTTGAAAAGCGGCAGCGGCAAATCCGGGATCACGACAGCGACGACAGGCCTGACATGACCGGGATGACGGAAGGTGATGAACCGGCACGCCGCGGCCGAATTGAAACAGACCGGCCGGGGATTGCAAAGGCCAACGATCAGGCGGCCGCTGAACATGTGCGCCAAAGCCGTCAGGCTGCAAGAATTGCCTCGGCAGAGAACGCAAACGGAGTGGTATCCGCCGCAGGGGAGGGGCTCCGCACCACGCCGCACGACCAGCTGGCCCCCAAACGCAAGTCGCTCGACAGCATTGCTGCTCTCAAGCCTTTCCCGCTTGGCCCATTCCCCCTTGGCATGGTGCTTTCGGCATGTCCGGAAATCGTCAATTACGGCCCCGGCGGCAATATTACCAGCTGGCGCGACATCATGTCGGCGGCTGTTGTCGTCCGCTCGATGCTGGGCGTTTCGCCATCGGCCTATGAGGAGGCCTGCGCGGTTCTGGGGCCTGAAAATGCGGCGACCGTCATTGCCTGCATCCTCGAACGCGCCGGGCATATCAACTCGGCGGGCGGGTATCTGCGCGATCTCACGCGCCGTGCCGAACGGGGAGAATTCTCTCTCGGTCCGATGCTGATGGCGCAGATGAAGGGTCAGGTTGCGACGAAGGTGAAGGCAGGGTGAATTGTCAGGCTTGCCTTGCCTTGCGGTTGGCATAGCGCTGGTCGCGTTTTGCCTTGCGTTCCGCCTCGTCTTCTAGGACGCGGGCGATCCGTGCTTTCTCAGCCATCTGGCGCGCCTCGATCTCGGCGGCAGCTGCTGCCGCTGCCATTGCGGTGCGCTCTTTGGCTTCGGTCTCGGCGCGCGTCCGCTCCTCGAGCTTCACACGTTCGCGTTCAAGGCGTCGTTCTTCACGCGCTGCCGCGTTGGCGGTTCGTTCGGCCTGTCTGGCCGCCCTGAGCGGTTCTGAGGCAGTCTTTGCCGCACGGTAGGCAGCAAGAAGTGCGGCTTTTGCGTCGGCCGATGCGGTGCCACGGTCGGCGACGTCTTTATTTCTGGCGTTCTTCATTCTGATCCTGACAATGAGTGAAGGGGAATTCAGCGCGTCTTGGCGCGTTTTGCGATGAGATTGGCCGTCACCGATTCACGGTCGGCCGATTCCTTGGCGATGCGCGCCTCTCTCAGCCGTAGAGTCTTGAGATGCCTCGCAGAGGCGACGGACTCAAGCTCTTCGACTGCGTCCTTTTTGGCAAAAAACTGTGTCTGGATGTTGCTGAAGGCGCGCTCCGCGTCCTGGCGGGATTTGCTGTATGTCTGCTGGGTCATGGAAACCTCATGCATGTGACGTTCGGTTGAACGCACCACGCTGTCGTTGAGTTCGGTCTGATGGCCGAAACGAAAAGGCCAGGCATTTCGCCTGGCCTTGATGAAACAGCGTCCCGCAGTGCCAGTACATCCGTGGTCACGGGGAAGCGAATTTCGAATTATGCAGCCTGGAGATTGACTGCCGACATCTTGCCCGACTTCTTGTCGCGCTCGAGTTCGAAGCCGACCTTCTGTCCTTCGACAAGCTCGCGCATTCCCGAACGCTCGACGGCCGAGATGTGGACGAATGCGTCAGCGTCGCCGTTGTCGGGCTGAATGAAGCCGAAGCCCTTGGTGGAATTGAACCATTTTACTGTGCCAGTGGTCATGTTGAACCCTTTCAAAGCATAGATTGAGGTACCGCGCAGCACATGCTGCGCAGGTCGAAACCGACTGATTTTGAAAGAGAAGTTCGCTTAAAGCGCGGTGCCAATCGCGCGGTAGACAAAGCTCGGCAAGCAAAAGATCGATAACTCTGATATAGGTGAGCATGCCCGCAAAGTCAACGAATAGTTTTCAAGAATTGAATAAAACAATTCAAGATTGTATTCTGCACTACAGCACCATGCGCCAGATCTGGCGCATAAAAGATGCTGTAGCACTTTGGATCTGCTGCATAACTTTCTCCTTAAATCGATTCCGATTCAAGGCATCATGCCGTAATGCGTTGCGAGACGGAAAGCGTGCCCAGTTTGCCCGGTTTCGCTCCTGGAACTCATAAACCAGCCAAATGTTCGCCTTGGTGATCGACCCGGATACAGAGGATTCAACAGTGTCCCGTGAACGTCATTCGACAAGCGGTTCCTGAACGTGGGATGGTCATAAAGTTACGTCCGACCTGAAAGCCGAAAACTCGTCAATGACGGGCATGAGATTTGATGGCGAGATGGCATGATCTAGCTTGATGGCACGGACATGACATCCTACGGAGGATAGGCTGAAATTGCCGAAGGAGGCTAGTGATGGCGAAACCCTTGCTTTCTGTGCGCAGCGAAAGGGCGCGCAATTTGGCTAATAAGTTGGCCCGGCGGGAAAACCGGTCGATGACCGACATTGTTGAACGGACGCTTGAGGCCTACGCGACCCGCGCGCCTGATCGCGAGCGGGCGTCAGACTTTTATGCGCGGATCTCGTCGCAGTTTGGTAGCGATATCGATCTTCAGGCAATCATCCGGGAAGAGCATGATGTTCGCGCCGGGTTTGATCTGCTTTGAGATTGAGATGCCTTCACACAACTGTATGATGGTGCCAGTGAACATAAAAGACTGCAACTCATCCACGGCAACAACAACACGGGGTCACCATGCAGCTATCGGCCTGTATTGAATGGATTTTCGCCGACGAAGCCGAGGATTTTGCCGATCGTATCCGCCAGGCAGACAAACATGGCGTCGAAGCGGTCGAATTCTGGAGGTGGACGAACAAGGACCTGGATGCGGTGGCAGCGGCGCTCGCCGAAACCGGGGTCAAGCTGACGAGTTTCGTGGCCGAACCCATGATCCCGCTGACCGACCGGAACAATCGGGAGCCTTTCCTCAAAGGCCTTGCGGAATCGATCGTCACCGCAAAACGGCTTGGTGCGCATACGCTGATCGCCCAGGCCGGAAATGATCTCGCAGGGATTGAAAGACGCGCGCAACGCGATGCCCTCATCGAAACGCTGACGAGAGCGGGCGAACTGCTGGCCGGCACGGGGCTGCGCCTTGGCCTCGAGCCACTCAACACGCGGATTGACCATGTGGGATATTTTCTGCCTTCGACCCGTGGGGCGCTGGATATTGTGAACGCCACTGAGCGGCCCGAGATCGGAATTGTCTATGATATCTACCATTCGGCGGTCATGGATGAAGAGACCGCCGACGTGATTGGCCATGACATCGGGAAGATTTTCCACGTGCACATCGCCGATCACCCGGGACGCAACGAGCCAGGCTCGGGGACGATCGATCTCGCAAACCGTCTGAACTGGCTGGTGGCCAATGGTTATTCGGGTGCGCTCGGTCTCGAATACCGGCCGCTGAAGCGATCGAGCGACACACTTGAGGCGGTCAGGTCTCTGGTGGCCGGGTAGAGCGTTGCCATTTTCGGCTCGGAATTGCTCAATGCCCGAAGGGCAGAAAACGTGCGCCCTTGATGCCAGCCTTCTTGCAGGTATCCTTGAAAACATCGTCGCAGAAAAAGTTAGGTGGATTTTCGGCGAGCCTGAAGAGATGGGCCGATCCGATAATCTCGTGATGAAGTTTAACGTCCATGTGGTCTGTCCGCCTAGGCGTAAAGCACGGCTTACCCGTTGGGCCTACACGCCATTCCAGACCCTTTGACTCTTCCCGCACAACCGCACCCAGGAAAACCGTTGTGGCGCTACAAAGCCAGGTCTCACGCGCGGGTTCGCCCGTACTGGTCACCGTTTCACATCGAACAAACGCGCAGGATCCGGGCGCAACAGTCTCGATCACATCTTTGACCACCTTCGAGATCAGGAAAAAATGGCTCCATCGCACGATGTCGCGCGGCAAGACGAGATGCCCATCAGGCCACGGCTCCCAATTGTTCAAGCTGGTACCGATCTTGCCAACCTGCAAGCGGTCAGAATTGATCAACTGCCAGCCCGGAACACCTCCATGATAGGAATTGGTAAATTCATAGTAGGCCATTGGTTTTTCTTTGCGCGGCGGCATGTGCATACCCTCAATCGATGATGCTTTAACGACCCGGATTCCGGCCCCGACTCACAAAAGTCGTGCTGCGCGGCCGCTTCGCCGCGTGGCACTGTTGTAATATTCGGATGCCTGCTGGACGGAGCGATGGCGGGATTGTTCCATCGCCTCTGGAAGGGGAATGCCGCGATTGGCGGCCTCCGTGAGATAGCCTGCGCGAAGGCCATGGGCGGAAAACTCAGCCGGATCAAGCCCTGCCATCTCGGCCCGCTGCTTGACGATGTCGTTGATCGCCTTCGGGTCGAGCGCGCGGGCCGCGACATTGCCCCAGCGGTCGATCGCCCGAAACACGCTGCCGCTGTCGATCCGTGCGGCCTTCAGCCAGGCATTCAAGGCATCGACCGGCCGCCCGGTCAGGTAGACCACCTCGTCATGGTCCGCGCCGCTCGTCTTGGTGCGCCCCAGATGGATGGAAAGCGAGGGCAGGGGCTGGCCGGCCTCGGTGATGACAGGTTCTTCCTGCGTTAGCTGCTCGCATCTGAGGTGTGCGACCTCGCTTCGCCGCCGCCCGCCCGAAGCAAAGGCGACCATCAGGATCGCCCGATCGCGTCGATCCTTCAGACTGTCCGTGCCGCAGGTGGCGATGAGCCGGGCCAGAATATCGCCCGTCACGGCCTTGGCGCTCTTGCGCCTGCGCGGGCGCGGCGTTGCGCGCACCGCAAGGCGGATTGCAGACTTGAGGGCAGGGGAGGCAAAGGCGCCGGTGAGTCCGCGCCACTTCGTCAGCGTAGACCAGGTGGCAAGCCGCCGCCGCACGGTGTCCGGCGCATGCGGCCCGTTGACCTTCAGGAAGCCCTGCACGCGGAGCTTTTGCTCCACTTCTGCCGGCATGCCATGTTGCGGATCGGCAAGCCGCTTTTCCGGATCCCACAGGTGGTGGGCGACGAACTTGAGGAGCATGGCCTCGGGCGCCGGCCAGGGCAGCATGTGGCCTGTGGAGGCCAGCGCCCAGGCCTGCAGATAGGCAAGATCGGAGGTGAGCGCGCGCAGCGTATTCGCGCCCATGCCCTGGTTGACCAGATGGCGCAGCGTCTCGACATCCTGGTCGCTCAGCAGCTCCGCCAGCTCATCGCGCCGCTCGATGGGGAGCACCGCGGCGATGGTGTCGAGTTCGGCGGCGCGGCGATGGAGGGGGGGCTGGCTTTCGACTGTCATAAGATTGAAGATGCCGGATGCAGTTTAAGGTCGGTCTGCGAAAAGTCCCGCCCCTTGAACAGCAAGGGTGCCTTTGTCACGGCAGAGACTACGTAGAAAAAGCAATCACCCATGTTGAGGCCCGCGGGATGGCGGCCTTTCCCGTAGTGTTCCAATGCCCGCTCAGCCGCTTGATAGTGCGGCCGATCAAATGCGTGGCAAGTGACGTTGGAGGCCTCGGACAAGCTGGTGATGATATGGCCTGGGTTGGAAAACCTTTTGGCCGCCAGGACCGTTCTTGTTTCAAGGAGTGTGGGCCACCCGATGACGATGTCTTTCGCCGCCAGGACGGCCTTGAACGTTTGGGCTTCAGGCTCTTCGAGGAAGATTGCGATCAGAACCGACGTGTCAACGGCGATCACTTCGGCAGCCCATTCTCATCGTAGAGGTCATCATGCGCCGAGGTCGTGCCGGGCGGAACAGTTCGCCGGCCTTCAGCGGCAAGCTCGCAGACCGCATCGAGCGGGGAGGCCTTGTTTTGACTTCTGAGCTCGATGTCGTAACGCTCCATCGCGAGCTCAACCAGCCGGTTGATCGGCTGGCCGGTGCGCTTTGCCAGCGCATACGCCAGATCGCAGGCTTTCGCGCTGCGAATGGACAGTTGCCGTTCGGACATGAGCGCACTCCGGGAATGACGTTTCTGAGGCCAAAAATAGTGATTTGCGCGTAAGATGGCAAGTAAGCGCGCCTGGATAGCTAAACGGCGATAAGGAACCTATCGACCGTTGCAAACCACCGCGGGCTTACCCCTGCGTCTCTAATGCAGCCAAAGTCAAGTCCGGCACGGGCGCTCATCCTGCCTTCCCGACACCGAAATAGGCCTTGTCCAGCAGTTTAGGATCATCCCGAAGCTCTGCGGCCGGGCCGTTGTACTGCACCCTGCCTGAGCGGAGGACGATGGCCTGTTCCGCGACGCCGAGCGCTAGGTCAGTGAATTGTTCGATCAGCAGGATGCCGACACCCTGTTGCTTGAGGACGGTGACAAAGGCCATCAGGCGCTTGACCACCAAGGGGGCGAGGCCGAGGGACATTTCGTCGATCAGCAGATAGCGCGGGCGGCACATCATTGCATGGCCAAGCGCCAGCATCTGCTGCTGGCCGCCCGACATGGTGCCGGCCAGTTGCTGCTTGCGTTCGGCCAGCTCCGGAAACAGGACGTAGGTCTTCTCGAGGGTCTCGTCGAGGTCTTCCCTGAGAAGGGAGCCCGCGGCGCGGAGATTGTCGTCAACGGTCAGGCGGGTCAGGACACGGTGGCCTTCCGGGACGGCTGCAACACCGCTCAGCCTAATCGTTTCGGGGCCTTTTCCCGCCAGCGCGATATTGTCGGCACTCACGGTTCCGGTCACAGGCAGCATGCCTGCCAGCCCCAGCACCAGTTCGGACTTGCCGGCACCATTGGCGCCTAGCAGTGCCGTCAGCTGACCGGGTTCGATCGTCAGCGAGACGCCCGAGACCAGCGTTCTGCCGCCACGGGATACCGACAGGTTGGATAATTCAAGCGCCATGCTAAATCTCCTCGGTTCCGATGTATGCTGCCTTGACCTTCGGATCTTCCAGCACATCCGCGGTGGGGCCGAAGGCGATGCGGCGGCCGAAATCCAGCACCAGAGTTTCGATGCAGACCTCGCGGATCAGTTCGACATCGTGATCGATGATCAGCACCTGTGCGCTTGTGATGCCATTGATCCTGCGGATCAAGGCGCCCAACAGCCGCGATTCCTCCGTCGACATGCCGCCGGCAGGCTCATCGAACATCACCACGCGTGGCTTGCCGACAAGGCATTTGGCGACATCGGTGAGACGCCGTTCAAATCCCGTGAGTTCCGCGCCGATCTTGTCCGCCCGCGCTGCCATGCCGACGAGGTCGAGCATTTTTTCGACCTCGTCCCATTTAGCGCGGGCGGCAGTCTGGGAGTGATCGATCTGCACGAGGACATTCTCGAAGACGGTAAGGTCGTCGGCGATTTCCTCCGTCTGGAACGACCGCCTGAGACCCCAATGGGCACGGTGATGCGGCGACAGCCTGAGGAGATCCTGGCCATCGCGCGTGACGCTGCCGGAAATCGGCCTGACAAAGCCGGAAATAACGTTCATCAGCGTTGTCTTGCCGGCGCCGTTGGGGCCGATGATGCCGCTGACCGGCTTGTCGAAGTTGGCAGAGACATCGTCGAGGGCGACGACACCACCAAACTTGACCGACACATTGCTGATCTCAAGCACGGGCGCTCTCCCCCTTGCGGGCGGCGTAGAGGCGCTGAGTCGCAGCAACAAGCTGTCCGGCGACACCCTGGGGCGCGGTGATGACCGCATGCAGCAGCCCTGCGCCAAAGATCGCATAGGAGAGATCGGCATCGACCCCCCACAAATTCAGGAGCGCCGGCAGCACCTTGTAAAGGATTGCTGCAATGACGGCGCCCTGCCAGCACTGCGCGCCGCCGACAATGGCGAGTGCGAAGATCATGATGCTTTCGGATGCCCGGAAAGTGCCGCCGTCGAGAACGCCGAGAGAGCCTGCAAGCAGGGCGCCGGCGGCGCCTGCAAGCAGGCCGGCTATGCCGAAGGCCCAGGTCTTGTAGAGCGTCACATTGGCACCGGCCGCCATGGCGGCTGCCTCCGAGCGGCGGATCATAGCCCAGGCCCGGCCGGGCTGCAGCCGGCGATGAATTTCGATGAACAGGAAACCGAGCAAGGCGCAGGCGATGACGTAGCGCAGATATGCTTCGGGCGATTCGGCGATCCAAGGCCGGCGCATCAGTTCGCCCGATCCGGGCGCGACACCCCAGAAACCGTCGCCGCCGTTTGGAAACTTGAAGGTGCCGAAAATAATCTCCAGACCGCCCGCCGCCATCAGGGTCACGAGTGCGAGATAGAGCCCGCGCATGCGTAAGGCCGGCAGCGCCAGCAACCAGCTGAGCAGCATGGCGCAGCCAGCCGCGATTGCTGCATTCAATTCAAACGGAAGGTCAAGGGCATGGTTGAGGCGAAGCGCAATCCAGCCGCCGACACCCATCAGGCCGACCTGGGTCAGCGAGACCAAGCCCAGTCTTGCATACATGAACGCGACGCCGGCGATGGCGAGCGTGAAGCAGGCCGCAGAGGTGAAAACCGACAGCCAAAAATGGCCGAGCAAGCTCGGTAGTACGAGGATGCCTATTGCTGCCAATATCAAACCGGTCCAACCCGAGGGGGTCACATGGATAAGGCTTTTCATCTCAGTCCTTTCCGCCAAAGGTAAGCCGCTGGCTCCGCTGGTTCCACAACAGGACAAGAACGGCGATCACGAAGGGTGCAATCGGGCGAACGCCCTTGAGCAGCGGCGACAGGGTCAGCAAGTTCTCGACGACGCCCATCGACAGGCCGCCAAGCAGCACAACCGTCATGTTTTCGAGCCGGCCGATGATCGCCGATGCGATCGAGGGTATCACCATGAAGGTCAGCACAACCGGTTCGAGGCGGATGAGATCGGCGAACATCAGGCCAGTGAAACCCGAAAGCGTGCCCGATATCGCCCAGGCAATCGTTTCCACTTTCAGGATGGGAATGCCCATCAAGGCGGCGAGGTCGCGGTCATTGGCGAGAGCCCGCATCTCAAGGCCAATCTTCGTACACGTCAGGAATGCCCAGATTCCGATCACAACGCCGATTGTCGCTCCAAAGACGATGATGCGGGTCATGGTCAGCCGCAGTCCCATCAGCCTGATGCCGATCTCGTCTGTCGGCAGCTTGAGCGAACGCGGTGTATCGGACCAGAGGAATGTAACGAGGCCGAGGATAATGAGGGCGAAGCCCAGTGTCGCCACAGCCTTTACCATACTTTCACGCCAGGCAAGTAGCGGGGCGATGAACCGGCCATAGACCAACGTGATGGCAAGCGCCATACAAAGGCAGACGAGCCAGGTCAGTGGCTGCCATAGGCCCCATAGACCCAGTTGCCAGGCGGTCATAGCGCCCGCAGCGCCTGCTGCGCCGGCCGAGAAATTCATGACGCCGGTGGCCCGGTAAAGCACGACAATGCCGATGCCGCCCAGCGCATAGAGCGAGCCGACTGCCAGCCCGGAGGCGACGAACAGGCCCACGATCTGAGCATTTGCATCCCAGCCGAAAAAACTGATGACGGCCGCCATCAGAAGAAGCCAAAGGCCCCAGTTATAGTAAGTGGTCATTCTTTCTCGTCCCGGGCGCGGGGATCACCACCGGATGCGGTGGTGATCTTCAGCGTTTCCAATGGGGTCAGCGAAGACCCATCTCGGTTTCAATCTTGCGCATCGGATCGAAGTACTTGCTGTCGTACTCGTAGCAACCACGGACCACTTCGAAGCCGTCCTTGACGATCTTCACCATGTAGCCGGCATGGTTCGGCATGTGGAAGTTGGCATCACCGACATAGTAGGGACCGCACATCAGGTCGGAGCGATAGCCCTTGATTGCCTTGATCGCGGAGGTGACCTTTGCACGGTCGTCGAGATCCTGCGGCTTCATTTCAAGCGCTGCCTTCACGAAGAAGCGGGCAGATAGATAGCCGGCCTGGCTGAATGTATCGCGCTTGTCTTCCGGACGGCCGAACTTGTCGAGTACGGCGATCCAGTTCTGCGCATCCGGCCCGTTTTCTGACAGGGGCGTCAGTTCGGCATTGACGAAGATATGACCGGCCCAATATTCGCCAATGGCGGCGGGGATGGAAAGGTCATACAGCGGGGTCGAAGACACCCACTTGTACTGGTCGCGGATGTCCTGGTCCTTCGCGGCGGCGAGAACCGGCACGGCCAAGCTGCCCGGCATATTCAGCACCATAGTGTCGGCGCCGGTTGCCATTGCTTCGAGCACCGCCGAGCTGAAATCGGGCGAAATCGGGCTGACGGGGATCATTGTGCCCTTGCCACCATAGGATTCGATGTAGCGGATGGCTTCGTCGCAAGACCAGTTGCCGCTGTTGGGAATGGCGGTCGCGATGCAGGCGATGTTCTTGGCGCCCAGTTCCTCGCGGGCATACATGACAGCGCCCAGAATGGACGGCAGGGGACCCTGGTTGGTCGACACGATGTTCGGATTGTCGAAGCATTCGGAGATGGCGCAGGCTGATGCCATCGACATGATTCCGGCCTGCTGGTAGGCCTTGCCGTTTACGGCCATTTCGATGAACGAGCCGGAGGCAACCATGGCCACGACTTTGTCGTCGTTGACCAGCTTGGCAGCCGCCTGCACGGCGGCTTCAGGGTTCCATTGGTCGTTCTCCGCGATGTACTTGACCGGACGGCCGTTGATGCCGCCATTGGCATTGACGCAGGCGAAATAGGCTGCGGCCGCCTGGGTCGAGGCAGACCAGTTGCCCGGAGGGGCGTCGCCGAAGATGCCGCCGATCATAATTGGCTTGCCCATCGCCGGCTGGCCCGTGTTCATGCCGCAATCCAGCGCCATGGCGTTGCCGGCACAGAGTGTGCCGAAAAGCAGCGCCAGGGCGTATAGTCTAGCTGAAAATTTCATTTCCGTTCTCCACCCAAGTTATCCGGCACGCGCTGAATGCTGCATGCACCGACCTCCACAAGCCGGCCCACCGGTCCGACTCTCTCGCCTGCGCAATTCAGGCAAGTTTTTGAATTTGAAAGAATTTGAGGCAACAAGAACCCTGCGCGCGGATCGCACGTTTTTCACTCGTTCAGCAGTAATTGATCCTCCCAAGGCGCTTTTTCAACGCACGATCAGCCTAGATTCAAAATGTTTGGTTTTCGTTTGGGCAATCAGAGTCGAGGCTGAAAATCATTTTTCTCAGTGGGCGGTATAGCCTCCGTCGGCCGTGTAGCAGCTTCCTGTCAGGAAACTGGCCTGATCAGACACCAGGAAAACCACCAGTGAGGCGATCTCTTCGGCTGTGCCGAGACGGCCGACCGGATGCTCGCTGATCAGCGCCTGTCGCCTTGCATCATCTAGCTTCTGCAGCATTGGCGTATCGATGAAGCCCGGCGCGATGGCATTGACACGAATGCCATCGCGCGCGTGATCCAGCGCCGCGGTTCTGGTCATGCCCATGACCGCATGCTTGGCGCCGACATAGGCGATCTTCTTTTCGAAGCCCACAAGCCCGAGCGCCGAGGCGATGTTGACCACCGCGCCGCCGCCGCCGCGCACCATGGCCGGTATGCCGTAGCGCATGCCGAAAAAGACCGAGTCCATGTTGACGCCGATAACTTTATGCCAGCTGTCGATGGGATAATCGGCGGTGCGGCCATTCGGGCCGCCGATACCGGCATTGTTGACCAGGCAGTGCAGTCCGCCAAGCTCGATTGCACGGGCAACTAGGCTCTCGACTACCTCGGCCTTCGAGACATCGCCACCTGCAGCGATGGCGTGACCGCCGCTGGTCGTGATCTGCGCGACAACTTTCCGTGCGGCATCGATGTTAAGGTCTGCTACCAGCACCGTAGCACCTGAGCTGGCAAGCAGGCATGCCGTTGCCGCTCCGATGCCAGAGCCTGCGCCCGTTACAAGGGCGACCTTGCCGTCAAAACGGATGTCCATCCGAATCCCCCTTATACCACCCGACTTCACTCCGGGTTTTCATCATGCCCTGGAATCTTTAAGGATCATGTCAGCGGCCTTTTCGCCGATCATGATGGCTGGCGCGTTAGTATTGCCGCTGACGATCAGCGGCATGATGGATGCGTCAGCGATGCGAAGTCCAGCGATGCCATGCACTCGCAAGCGCGGGTCGACTACCGCGTCGGTGCCATGTCCCATGCGGCAGGTGCCGACGGGGTGATAGACTGTGCGGGTTTGCGCCCGGATGAAATTGCGCAGGCCATCGTCGCTGGTCACATCGGCACCGGGCAGTACTTCACGCAGCCCCAGTTGCGCCAGCGGCGCCTGTGCCAGAATCTGGCGGGCAAGCTTCACACCGCGCAACAACCGTTCCATGTCTGCTTCCGCCGTCAGCAGTCCGAGATCGACATCGGGTGGACCGTCGGGACGCCTGCGCGTCACGCTACCACGGCTGTCGGGTCGCAGCACACACGTATGCAGCGACACGCCATGGCCCCATTCTGCAATACGGCCGCGATGGCTCTTGCGACCCGGAATGAAATGAAACTGCAGATCAGGCCGCGGCTCCGATGGCTGGCTGCGAACGAAACCCCCGGCTTCCACCATGTTCGACGAGAACATGCCGCGATGACGGAGGAACCAGTTGAACAGGTCGAAAGCACGATTCGGCAGGGCGCGTAGGGAAATGCCCCAAGGCACTATCGACTGGCTGCTGGCAATCACCATCACGTCGGCATGGTCCTGCAGATTGGCGCCCACGCCGGAAAGCTCGTGCACCACATCGCCGCCAATAGCGCTGATCTGGCTGCCTGGACCGACGCCCGATCGCAACAGTAGATCCGGCGAGCCAACAGTACCGGCGGCGAGGATGACCTCGCGCCGTGACTGGACGATTTGCTCTTGACCGGACTCATCACGATAGACTACGCCCATTGCACGTCCATGTTCGATCACGATGCGTAGAACTTCGGCATGGGTCGTGATCGACAGATTTGCCCGGTTGCTGACCGGGGCCAGAAACGCAGTGCTGGCCGAATGGCGCCTGCCGTCCTTCTGGGTGACTTGGTAGATGCCGACGCCCTCGGGCTCAGCCACGTTGAAATCTTGGCAGGACCGCAACTGCATTTCGTGGGCAGCTGCAATGAAGCGATGGTCGGCTGGATTAGGGCTCACCGGGTCGCAGACAGAGAGCGGTCCTTCACTGCCATGCATATGCGTGTCCAGGCCTGGCCGGCTGTTGGTTTCCGACTTTCGGAAGTAGGGCAGTACCGATTCATAGTCCCAGCCAGTGCAGCCCAGTTCGGCCCAGCTGTCATAATCGGCCTTGTGGCCCCTGATGTAGATCATGCCGTTGATGGCGGACGAGCCGCCAAGCACCCGGCCACGCGGTATCGAAATGTTGCGGCCGGTCAGAGCGGACTGCGACGTAGAAACGTAGCCCCAAGTGTGACGCGGGTCTTTCGAAAGTACCGCGACGCCGAGCGGAATGGAGATCAGCGGGCTTTCATCACGTCGGCCGGCTTCCAACACGCACACCCTGTTGCGTGGGTCTTCGCTGAGCCGATTCGCGAGGACTGCTCCTGCGGAGCCAGCACCAACGATAATATAATCAAACACTTGCGACATACTATTCCTCACGCGCGCGCAATGCTGCCCGACCGTCTGCTGACTGCGACCAGCAGGTCGAAAGGGAAGACCATGCAGAACTCTGGCTTGCAAATGGCTCCCCACGCTGCCTTTTGCCCGGACAGTCGCTAAACTAGCCCTATTCATTTGGTTTTTATTTGGTAGTTTGAAAGGGACAGGTTTTGCTTTCTCTGGCTGCAGAAAACCTGTGCCCCAAAGGGGCGGGGCGGGAGGTTCCGTGACCAGTACCGGTGTCAATGCCGCGTTGTTTTCAAGCTTCGCCGATTCTGAATTTCTCTTCGGTTCGCTGAGTCGCTGGCTCGGTCAGCCGGGTTTCTATCTGATGTCGCCATCGCGGGAATTGCTGCCCGAGATTGGCGAGAAGCGGCGGCTGCCCTTTGCTGGCTCGCTGCCCGAAACACCGGAGGCTGCCAGCGATCATGTCACGGCCGACCTGGAAGCGCAGCTGAAGGCGCATCCGGATCTCACCTGTCTCGGAGTGGATATGGGCTGGTCGCTCAACATTGTCTGGGGCGGCACGCTGATCGAGCGTTGGGGCGGTATTGCCGAACGGTTTGCCAGCAGCCATGGGGTGACGCTGATCTCGATCTACGACACCGAGGTGCTGGTAGAGGATCATCTGGCAGCGGCGTTCCGTGTGCACTCCATTTTCGTGTCTCCCTCTGGCCTCTATTCGAATCCGCACTGGCTGCCGCCGACAGTGCTGGCCAATACGACACTGGAGGAACAGTACAGCTTCCTGATGGGCCGGATCGTGCCGGAATATGCAGATAGGCCACTCAACCGGACGCTGGTACCTGAACTGGCACGCGGCGCGACGCCCAACTGGGTGCCGCAATCGCGTCATGGCGTGGTGCGGACCAGTTCGAATGCCCGCTGGCACATACACTGCCTGGGTCGGCTGCGCGTGTTTGTATCGGGCAATGTTTCGGTCGACTGGGCGGTGCCGGGCAGTGCGCCCAAGAAATCCCGGGCGCTATTTGCCTATCTGCTGACACATGGCGACAACTGGTGCCACGCCGATACGCTCAGTGAGTTTCTCTGGCAGGACGAACGCGACGAGGAGGGCAAGCGGGCGCGGCTGCGCCATACACTGGCCATGCTGCGCAAGTCGCTCGGCAGTTCGGAGTCGATCCTTAGGTCGGGCGAATATTACAAGCTCAACATTCCCGAGGGTAGCTGGATCGATATCCAGGCTTTCGAACAGCTTTGCCGACGCGGTCTGGCCCTGTTCCGGCACAAGGACCATGCCGGGGCGGTCCGGGTCTACAAGGCTGCCGCGCGGCTCTATGGCGGAGACCTTTTCGAGGATCTGCCGCCGGAATATGTCCAGTCTGAATTCGATGACTGGTGCATGCCACGCCGGATATGGCTGCACGACATGGCCGTCAAGCTTCAATATGACCTGTCGAAGGTGCTGCAACTGCAAGGCCAGCAGCGCGAAGCGTTGGAGCATGCACAGGAGGCGGTGCGGCTCGATCCGGCCAATGAATCCGCCCATATCGAGGTTATGCGCTGCTTTGCCGCCCAGGGCCGCGGCGAGGCGATTCGCCGGCAGTACCAGCTGTATGAGCAGGCGATGCGGGAACTGGGAGACGGTGGGATCGACGATGAGGTGCGCACCGTGATGAAAGAGCTTCTGGCCAGGCGATAGACAGCGCCAAACTATTTCCAAACAGGGCAGTTTATTCTGCTTTTCATGGGGGAGGACAGGCATTGTTGCCGTCCAGCAATAAAAACCAGTTCGGGAACAGGCGTTTCCGGGGCGCCGGTGCAGTATAGGTTGCACGGATCCCTGACGCATGCTCTCACGCAGATGGACAGGGCTCAAGAATGCCGAATGACGTCGCATACACACTCACATTTAACGACATCAGTCCCGAGGAGCATTCGCTGGTCGGCGGCAAGTGCGCGTCGCTTTGCGAAATGACGCAGGCTGGTGTGAAGGTGCCGCCGGGCTTTGCCGTCACAACACACGCCTTTTCGGCTATGCTCGACCAGTCGGGCCTTGGTCTCGAGATTGCCCATATGCTCTCGGGCATCGATGCCGGCGATGTGGACAGCGTCGATCGCGCCTCACAGGCGATCCGCATACACTTCTGCTCCCATCGTATGCCGGCATCGGTTGAGAGTGCTATCCGCACGGCCTATCAGGCCATGGGCGACAATGTGCCGGTGGCGGTGCGCAGTTCGGCGACGGCCGAGGATCTGCCCGATGCGTCTTTTGCCGGGCAGCAGGACACCTACTTGTGGGTCGTGGGCGCCGATGATGTAGTTGAAAAGGTTCGCGATTGCTGGGCCTCGATGTTCAGCACGCGTGCCTTGACCTACCGCGAGAAGAACGGGATTGCCAATGAGCAAGTGCTGATGGCAGTTGGCGTTCAGAAGATGGTCAATGCTCGTAGCGCCGGAGTAGCGATGACGCTTGATCCGCGGACGGGTGACCGTACCCGAGTTGTCATTGACGCCTCCTGGGGGCTGGGCGAAATGGTGGTTTCGGGCGTGGTGACGCCAGACAATTTCTCCATCGACAAGGTGCTGGGCAAGATCATCGACAGGCGGATTTCCGACAAGCATGTCGAGCTCGTCCCCGACACGGCACGGGGAGAAACCGTAGAGCGCGAAGTCGATACAGCCCGCCGCACCTCGCCCAGCCTTTCTGACGACGAGGTTTTCGCCATCGTTTCGCTGGCGCGCCTTCTCGAAAAGCAGAAGCGCTGCCCGCAGGACATCGAATGGGCGATCGATGCCGATCTGCCCTCCGGCGAAAACCTGCTCGCCCTCCAGTCGCGACCGGAAACCGTATGGTCGAAAAAGGCTCCGTCTGACGCCCGCAAATACACGACCGGCACGCTCGGTATCGTCGGCGCGCTTACGCAACATATCAACAAGTGAGGTTGATCCGCATGACCCAGCACAAGTCCGTATTCCCCAACCCGTTCGACATCAAGGCCCCCTCCGGCGCCGAGGACTGGCAGGAAATGTATCCCTACTATCTGCTTTTCCAGCCGCATCAGCGCCGGGAAGACGAGCAGAAGTTCTGGTTCTGCAACAACCAGCATTGGCCGGTGCCGCTCCGCCCGTTCGACACGATGATGCTGGAATATTCAGAAAAGACGCTTGGCCAGTACAATACGCGTCATTTGCTGATCCCGCCCGCCAACGGCATCGAATGCAAGGTTATAAACGGCTATGTTTATCACGCGATGGTGCCGGTGGCACCGCAAGACATCGAGCCTCGCATTCCGCAGTTCCTCGACCGCGCGGGCTACTATTTTGCAAACTGGACGAAGCTGCTGGAAAATTGGGAAACCAAGGTGCGCAATGCAATTGCCTTGATGGAAGCCATCGAACTTGAGGCGCTGCCGGAGGTCGTGCCGGTTGAATGGGTCAAAGAAGGCCGCGGTCATGACAATGCCTCGGTGCTGATGGAAAATTTCGATAGGATCTTGAAGGTCTTCCATGACATCTGGCAGTATCACTTCGAGTTCCTGAATCTCGGTTATGCCGCATATGTGGATTTCTTCGGTTTCGTTAAGGATCAGTTCCCGCAGATCCCGGATCAGTCGATCGCCAAGATGGTGCAGGGTGTCGACAGCATCCTGTTCCGCCCGGATGACGAGTTGAAGAAGCTTGCCAAGCTTGCAGTGGAACTGGGTATCGCGTCGGCGCTGAAAGGTAATGACGCCGAGGGTATCCTCGCGGCGGTTGCACGCGAGCCAAAGGGCAAGACCTGGCTCGACGCCTGGACTGCCGCGCTAGATCCCTGGTTCAACATGTCGACGGGCAGCGGTCTTCTATCCACTGACAAGCGCTGGCGTGACGATCTGAACATTCCGCTCGACTATATCCGAAACTATGTGGAACGAGTTCAGGCTGGCGATGAGATCATGCGGCCCATCGAGGCTCTCGTTGTCGAGCGCGACCGCATTACTGGGGAATATCGCGACTTCCTCGACGCGGATATGCAGGCGGTTTTCGATGCAAAGCTGGGCCTGGCCCGCGTCGTTTTTCCGTATGTCGAAGACCATAATTTTTTCATCGAACATTGGTCGATGGGCGTGTTCTGGCGCAAAATGCGCGCGCTGTCGCGTATTCTGATGAAGGCCGGCTTCTGGCCTGATGAAGAAGGTATGTTCTTTGTCAAGCGCACTGAACTGCGCGAGATCATCTGGGACTATTGCAATGCCTGGGCTGTCGGTATTCCGGTGGTCGGCGATGGAATCTGGCCGGCTGTGGTGGAGAAGCGCCGCAAGATGATTGACGCGCTCAGCCGCGAAACGCCAGCACCGGCGCTCAACAATCCGCCCGAGGAGATTACCGAGCCCTTCACCATCATGCTCTGGGGCGTGACCACCGAGGCCGTCGCCAAGTGGGCAGGCGCGCAGGATGGTAGCGAAACCGGCCTGTCCGGCATGGCCGCCTCGCCGGGCGTTGCCGAAGGCGTGGCACGCGTATTGCGCGATCCCAGCCAGTTGAAGGAGCTGTTGCCCGGCGAAATCCTGGTAGCGCCTGTCACAGCACCTTCCTGGGCGCCAGTATTTGGCAAGATCGCTGCTGCCGTAACCGACATCGGCGGTATAATGAGCCATGCTGCGATCGTGTGCCGAGAGTATGGTCTGCCTGCCGTCACCGGCACCGGCTTTGCGAGCGGCCGGATCAAGACGGGCATGCGGCTGCGAGTCGACGGCAATGCCGGGACTGTTACCGTTCTCGACTGAAACGACCTGGCTCAGCGCCAGCAGCAAGAGGGAATCACTATGGCCGGTCTCGATCTAAACGGAAAGCGGGTGGTGATAACTGGCGCTGCGGGTGGTATCGGACGTGCCTTCGCGCTCGCCTTTGCGGGTGAAGGTGCCCGCGTGCTGGTGGCCGACATTGATGTCGCCGGTGCCCGTGACACAACAGCGATGCTGGCGGCAATGAACAGCGAAAGTCACGCGCAGGCGCTGGATGTGACGGATCCCTTTAGCTGCCGCCAGCTGGCCGTAGCCGTCAACGAGCTGCTTGGCGGTGTCGATATACTCGTCAACAATGCCGCCGCGCTGGCGGGGATTGCCCGCAGGCCGTTTTGGGAGCTTGATCCTTCGGAATTCGACCGGGTGCTGAATGTCAATGTCAAGGGAACCTGGCAGGTAACGTCGGCGCTGATGCCGGCGTTGCGTGAAAGTGGCGCTGGATCGGTGATCAACCTTGCCTCTGTGACGGCCTATTCCGGTTCGCCGAACTGGATGCATTATGTGGCGTCCAAGGGCGCCGTTCTGGCTATGACCAGGACCATGGCCAAGGAGGCTGGCCGCTTCAACATCCGCGTCAATGCGTTGGCGCCGGGACTGGTCCTGACGCAGGCCGTTACTGATCTGTTTGCCGATGCAGCAACCTACGGTGTCGAAAAACTGGCACTCGGTCGCCAGGCGACGGAAGAGGATATTGTCGGTGGAGCGCTGTTTCTTGCCTCCAGCCTATCGGATTTCATCACCGGGCAGACCATTATCATCGATGGCGGCCGTCAGTTCATCTGATCATTCATGCGTTTCATCGAACATAGTCCGGGCATGGGCCAGGATGCGGTCGAGATGTTCCGAGAAGAGCTGCCGTTCGGCATTGGAAAGTACCGACAGGGCGCGGTCATTCAATTCATCGCCATATTTCAATGCTTCGTCGAGCAGGACAGAGCCCTTATCCGACAGGATAAGATCGCCGCCCCTGGCGCCGCTGTCGGCATCGGCGACTCGCTCGACCAGGCCTCCATCCACCAGCCTTGATACCACGCGACTGACCTGGCCCTTGTCGAGATAGCATTCGGCGACGAGTCGCATCATCGAGACTGGCTGGCAATAGCCGATCACGCCCAAAATGCGGTATTCGCGGATGGTCAGGCCGAATCGCTTATGGAAATAGACCTTGCCATTGCGATCCGCGATGGTGGTGAAAAGGGAAAGCCGGAAGACGACATGGGTGCGGATATCGGCCTTGTCCGGGCCGCCGGTCTTGTCCCTGTCTCGCATCGATCCCGCCGCTTCCAAATTGTTCAAGCCACCCTAGCGTGGAGCTTCTTGTCCTTCAACAGGATGAGTTCGCCTCACCTGATTGCAAATCCGGTATAGCCCTCTGTTGCGATCTTCTCGCAGGTTGCCATGTAGCGCGGCAGCCCCCCGGCATAGGGCATGAATACGCGCGGTTTACCGGGAATGTCTGATCCCATATACCATGAGCGCGTCTTGGTGAAGAGCGTTTCGTCGGCCACTTCGTTGACGTGACGGACCCACTCTTCTTGGGCGCCGGCATCAACCTCGATGCGGCGGGCGCCCCTGTCGCGCATGGCAACCAGGCAATCCGATATCCAGCCGACATGATGCTCGATCGAACGAAGCACGTTGGACAAGACGGAGGGACTACCGGGCCCGGTGACGGTGAACATGTTGGGAAAGCCCGCGATGCCGAGTCCAAGATAGCATTTCGGCCCGTCAGCCCAGACCTGCCGGATCGTCAGCCCGTCGCGCCCGACGAGATCGAGCGCCAGCACCGCACCGGTGATGGCGTCATAGCCAGTGGCGAGTACCAGGATGTCGAGATCGATTTCCTTGCCGGAGGTGAGGCGAATGCCCCTCTCGGTGACGTAGGCAATCGGATCACCGGAGACATCGATGAGAGAGACATTGTCGCGGTTGAAGATTTCGTAGTACCCGGTATCGACGCAGACACGGCGGGCGGCGATGAAGTCCTGCGGGCAGAGCAGTTCGGCGGTCCTGGCATCCTTCACGGTCTCGCGGATGCGATCACGCACGAAATCGGCCATGTAGCGATTGGATTGCTCGTTCTTACGAGTATCGTTGAAAGTGCCGGTAAAGGCAAACGAGCCGCCCTTTGTCCAGGCCTCCCGCAACAGACGTTCGCGCTCTTCTGCCGACAATTCCACACCCGAGACTTTTGACGGCCCGGCCATGATGCCACCGGAGGTCCGCCTCATCCAGGCATCAAGTTCGGCGAAATTGTCGCGGAAATATTGCCGATCCTCGTTGGTCAGGGCGCGATTGTGTGCCGGGATCGTATATGCCGGCGTGCGCTGGAAGATTGAGAGGTGGGCCACCTCGCTGGCAACGGCAGTGGCGACCTGTACACCCGATGAACCAGTGCCGATCAGGCCGACCCGCTTGCCCGCCAGCGCCACACCTTCATCGGGCCAGCTTGCTGTATGAACCAGCGTGCCGGCGAATGAGTCAAAGCCCGGGATGGCGGGAAAGCGCGGCACCGACAGCGCGCCCGTCGCGAGGATGACGAATCGTGGCGTGAAGGTACGCCCATCCTCGACGCCAATCAGCCAGCGCCCTTCCATCTCGTTCCATTGGGCCGAAACTACCCTGGTTTCGAGCATAACGTCGCGACGCAGATCCAGCCGGTCGGCCACCCACTTCGCGTATGCCAGGATTTCCGATTGCGGCGGATAGCGTTCAGACCAGTCCCACTCGTTGCGCAGTTGCTCGGAGAATGTGTAGGAATATTGTAGGCTTTCGACGTCGCACCGTAGGCCGGGATAGCGATTGTGATACCAGGTGCCGCCGACTTCCGGTGCCGCATCGACGGCCTTGGCCGCAAAGCCGAGTTCGCGCAGCCGGTGGATCATGTACATGCCGGCAAAGCCCGCGCCGATGATCAGCACTTCGGGCGATGCTGTTGTTTCCTCTGTCGTCATTGTCTCTCTCCCTGCGGCGGCCTATCGACCACTCGCCTGCCACTGACCGCCACTGCGCCACATTATGTGTATTCGTCGTAGGCGTTTTATGTTGATTTTATCAACTCATTTCGCTGCCAGGTGCCGCAGCCATTCGCATACTTCCCTGATGGCTGCACCAGCTGCCGGAAGGTCCCTCGCGAAGGCAAGGAAGTTGTGGTTGACGCCTTTCACCCGACGGCCGCTCACCGGTACCCCGGCCTGGAACAGACGGGCGGCCAATGCCTCGCCCTCGTCGCGCAGCACATCATATTCGGCGGTGAGAATGTAGCAGGGAGGCAGGGCAGAGAGGTTTTCAAGAACCAACAGTCGCGCTGCCTCCGGGTCGGCGGCCCTAGCTGTGTAGTGATCCCAGAACCAGGTCATGTCGGACGCCGTCAAGCCATAGCCATTGGCAAACTCAATGTATGAGCCCTGGCCAATCGCCGGGGCATCGAGCACAGGATAGAACAGCGCTATGCCGGCGAGAGTTACAGGCATGGCCGTGGTGCCGAGGGCTAGCACGGCGCTGAGGGCGACATGCGCGCCTGCGCTGTCACCAATCAGAAAGAGGCTTGCGGGATCGATGCTGAGATCTTCTGCATGGGCAAGCACCCAATGCAGGCTGGCGATCGCATCGTCGCGGGCGGCGGGAAATACATGCTCTGGCGCTAGCCTGTAATCGACCGAAAGCACGGCCATGCCGGCGCCACCGCTGATGCTGCGCGCCAGTCCGTCATGGGTCTCGATGCTGCAGACGACAAAGCCGCCGCCATGAAAGAACAGGGCCAACGCCTGCGTCCCCGTTGCGCCCTCCGGTCTGTAAAGCCGGGCCGCGCAGGGGCCCCAGGGCATCGGAATTTCAACATCTTCAGCCGCTACCGGCACCGCCTCGTCCCAACGCTGCATGCGCGAGTCGGCGCGCGATTGGCGCGCCTCGCGCGGGGTCATGTCACTGAATCGGGGGTCATTTCGCTTGCCGAAGATATAGGTCTCAAGCATCGGATCGAGGGGCACGGGTTCGAATTCCTCCATTCCAAAAGACGGAACGAACATGAGATAATAAATTGACAAAGTCAACAATTATCTTTAGCGATGCCTTATTGCCCCCCACCGGCCGCGCCATCCGTACGGCCAGCCACAGCGCCGAATTACCGCGATCAAATCAGCACCGGCCCATAGATGAGCATGCAGGGCAAGGCGGGTCATGCGACCCAAGGCAATGCGCTGGTTCTTGATTTCGGAGGCGTCATCTCTCGCATTGTGTTCGAAACCCAGCCTGAAAACGAACGCACGCTGGGCCTCAAGCTCGGTACGCTCAACTGGCGCGGACCGTTCGATCCTGAAAATGATCCGATCTGGCAGGACATGCAGGCGGAGCGGATTTCCGAACGCTACTAGTGGCTTTATCGGGCGCGAGAAACCGGCCGTCTAGTCGGCGACGAATGGACCGAGGTGAACCATTTCGTCAATCGCATTCGCAGCAATGATCCCAATTCGGCGACATTGCCTGAGGCGCTGGCGGCCATCAACAGGGTTGATGCCGCAGACCTCAAGCTGGCAGTACTGTCCAATGAGCTCCTCCTCTTCGACGGCGTCGAAATGCGAAAGAAGCTCACCTTTCTCGACTTTTTCAATACGCTGGTCCATGCGATCGATACCGGCATTCTCAACCCCGATCCGCGTGCCTATGGTTTCGTCGCCGATGCATTGGGTTGCGCCCCGAGGAATCTGTCTTCCTGGATGACCAGATCAAGAACATCAAGTACGCCGACGAATCTGGTATGCAGACCGTACTGTTTGACATGTGTGCCCCGGCAGTCAGCTATGCCGAGGTCCTGGCGCTGCTTGGAAGGGGTCAGAACAGGATTTGCTAAGAATCGTATGCTAAGACAGAACGCAGCACGAACACGCTCTTGAAGGTGTAGAAACAACCAAAAATATCAGGGCGCGAGAAGTGGTCTGCTCGACCGCGTGCTAGACGAGGATGTGAATGTCCGCAGGAAAGGACGTGGACGTGGACGTGGACGCGCGGAATTGCTCGGCAACGCGGCGGATTTGAATAGCTTTTATCATTGAAGATGTTCTCCTTCAAATCAGCTGATGAAAAGGGGCGCGGCGATGAAAATCGCTGCATCGCGGCCGGTCACGCCGGACGATGCCGTGCAAGCACGGGAAGCCTGGGAAGCGCCAGCTGTGGTCAATTGCTAAAAAGGATGAATGCACGAAAAACGCTTCGCGCAAGCGATTGAAGATACAGTTCATCTAGCCCGATTCCTTCGTTCCAAGGTTGCGGGTTAGGCGCTCGCCAGTGTTACCAGCACTGTCGGGGGGCGCTGATATGCTTTGAGCACGAAACAAAGATATTGACTGTCGGGCTCAGACTTCAACTAATACCAATGCCCAATGCCCAATGCCCAATGCCCATGGGGCCATTTTTGGTGACCGATGGACATGATGCGGCATGGCTGACTTTCGAGTTTCCGCCAGGCATCGCAGCAATGGTTGACGATGTCGTCGTAGGACTTGAAGACCCTGTTTGAGAGCCAGTTCTGACGCATGAACTGCCAGAGGTTTTCGACCGGGTTCAATTCGGGGGACTTCGCCGGCAGCGGCAGGATGGTGATGTTGCCGGGGACGATGAGATTGTTGGACATGTGCCAGCCCGCCTGATCCATGATGAGGATGGCGTGCGCGTCTTCTGCGACGTGACGGGAGACTTCGGCCAGATGCCGCGTCATCGCATAAGTGTCGCACCACGGCATCACCAGTGCAGCCACCTTGCCAAACTTCGGGCAGATTGCGCCGAAGATGTAGGCCGACCTTATGCGTTGATCATGCGGCGCTGAAGGCCGCGTTCCGCGTCTGGCCCAGCGGCGTGTGATCTTGTTCTTCTGTCCGATCCGAGCCTCGTCCTGGAACCAAATCTCTACTCGCTTTCCTCGGGCTGCTCCGGCGGCAATTTCTGCCACTGCGGCGGGGAAGTTTTTTAAACTCCTCAATTACTTGGCTATCCTGTGCATGATGCTTCGGCCGCGCCGTGAGCTTGCGATAGCCTATCGCATTCAGTTCGCGCCCAAGCGTCTGGCGGCTCACCGAGATACGGTGCTCCTGCCAAAGCCACTGCACCAGATCGACAAGTCTCCAGCGCACGACCCCATCGAGATAGGTAACGGAACTTTTCTCGATCGCCTCGACAAGCGCCTTGCGCTGCTCGTCGTTCAGCAAAGGCTCACGGCCCTTGGCCTTGCCAGTCTTCAGACCGTCTGGGCCGTGCTGGTTGAAACGGGCAACCCAATCGCGGGTGATCTGCAATCCGACCCCGCCAATAGAGGCGGCCTGGCTCCGCGAACCACCTTCGTAAATTACTGACAAAGCGGCAATCGGCGGGACCAGTCCGCGTCCCGGCTCTTCCTGGCAAGCTGACGCAGGTCATCAGCCGTGTAGTCCTGACGAATATCCAGTGCCGTTCCCATGGCGAAATCTCCTTCCGCCATGCTGAACCATGATTTGATCCAAAACGGAATCCCGTGAGCCAATTTCATCGGGCCCCGGTATTAGACGCGTCGTACCAATCACCTGAGCGCCTTTTGGTTGCTCCCGCGAAATGAAAAGATGGGCAGCCGCAGCCGAAACCCCACAGCTACCCCAATAAAGTTCGAGGTCGAAGATTTTTCCCGTTCACTCCGAACAATCGCGGTTGATGCGTATAACGGTGAGAGTTATTTGATTTGGGAACGGAATCCTTGATATCCGCAATCACAATAGTCCCGAAAGCCGCGCTACACTGCAAGTCACACTTATAGCTCGAAAAGGTTGAATAAATTGACAGAACAGTGGTTCCAAGCGCTGTCAAGAGTAGATTAACAAGTGAACTGTTATAATGAGTCCGTTTTCTGAACGATCGAGAGGACTGTGTTTTAAGAAATCGGTTCGGCCTAAAAAATGCGGCCGATATACAGCGAGATTTTTGATTGGCGCTTTGGCGCTACGGCATTTCGCTAAGTGAGCTTGTGGACTTTTCGCTGGCATTGACGTGACGCCAACAACTCTCGCGAACGCCACCAGATTAGAAGTACCTGATCAAACCAGTTCGAGAGTTCAAAACCTTGAAAACCACTCGAAGAGATGATGAAGGGATTTGAGGTCGTGTGTGGTCTCCCTTATGGCCGGGGCTCCTGTCTTCAAATTGACCTGTGATAGTATCGAAGGGGCCGCACCGAGGAACGCGTCGGTATTGGCCCAAGCGCCTCACCTAGATTGTGGCAATGCCCGTGAACAACTCGACATCAAACCCGCCGGATCGAAGCGTAGGAAACCCGCTTCACTTCCATCCAGTATACTTGCCACGGAACAATACTTTTCACCTCAGGCTCTTAAGCTGCATCGATATATCGCTCCACAAAGCGGCCTTCGGCGCAAAACGGGCGCGCACATAGCTTGCGAGGTCGGCTATTTGTGTGTCTGTAAAGACTGTGCCGAAAGCAGGCATAGCCATGAGGCTCCCGCCCGCGCGTCTCGTCGTTGATGCCAGGATCGCTGGTGCGGGATGGCCATTGATGATCGTTTGCAACAGATTGACTGGACTATCGCTGTGCACGTTGCTGTTCAGCGCTAGAGAAGGCAGATCTGACGATGGATTGTGGCAGCTAGCACAGGCGCCTTCGAAGATGCGCGCACCACGCGGCGCTGCCAATGTCGCGGCTTCCATTGCTGCGTGCGCAGTAGAAATAGCTTCCCACGCACGTTGCATTTCTGCCTCGGGGGTCATGGGCGCATTGAAACTGGCAAGATATTCGGCCATGGCACGTACATCGTTGTCGGGAAGGGCGGACAGGGACTTCACCACTTCGGCCATCGGGCCGCCCGCGCTGCCATGCATCTTCGAATGACCGAAGCGAAGATAGTCATATATTGCGGCCTCGCTCCAGCCCACAGGGCTCTTGCTCATTCCCGTTAAGGCAGGGGCTTCCCAATGTTCTGCCAGGCCGCCTGTCAAATGGTTCGCACCTGACATCTCGCCCTGCAACAGGTTGCGCGGGCTGTGGCAGGCCGAACAGTGGCCCATGACCTCAACTAGATAGGCACCACGGTTCCAGCCCGCGCTCTTGGCGGGGTTGGTCTTCATGGGTTCGGCTTTCAGAAACATCGCGTTCCAGCCGGCCATTAGCCAGCGCTGATTGAACGGAAAAGTCAGCACTGAGGGTGCCGGCACATGTGACGACGCAGGTGTCGTCATGATAAATGCGTAAAGTGCTTCCAGATCACCTTCTGTCATCCCGACAAAGGATGTGTAGGGATGTGCGGGGTAGAGATATGTACCGTCGCGGCTTACCCCTTCGCGCATTGCGCGGGCGAAGGCGGCATAGGACCATGTTCCCATTCCGACGGTTTCATGTGGCGTGATATTGCGCGCGACGACCGTGCCGAATGGTGTTTCAAACGCGCGACCGCCCGAGAAGGGTGAGCCATCGGGCCCGACATGGCACACTGCGCAGCCGCCTGCCGCAGCGACAAGCCGACCGCGTTCAATCGTTGTTTGGGCATAGGAACCGGCGTCAGCAATATTGATCGGCGCGATTGGCGCGCGGACAGGCGCTGTCAGTGCCACTGCTGCCGCGACGATAGCGCCAGCCCCAATCCCCGACAGGCCTGCGAGCCAGGCTTTGGGGCTTTTCCGTGGGGTTAAGGTCTGCGGGACTTGCGGGTTCAGCGCCGCCAATACCCGCTCGGGGGTCAGCGGCAGTTCCCGAAAGCGGACGCCGATGGCATCGTAGACCGCGTTGGCTATCGCTGCGGCACTGGGCACGGATGCGCTCTCGCCAACACCCAGCGGCGGTTCATCTGGACGGACAATCATCAACGTATCGATTTCAGGCAGCTGCGGAAACTGAAGGATCGGATAAGTGCCCCAGTCATTGGATGTCACTGCCGTTTGAGAGAATTCGACGCTCTCTTTGAGCGTTCGGCTGATCGACTGCACCACGTTGCCGTGAATCTGATGCCTGACACCGTCAGGGTTGATGACCAATCCGCTGTCTTGGCCGCACACAACGCGCGTGATTCCTATCTCGCCCGTTCTTCTGTTGACCGCAACTTCCGCGACCCATGCGGCCCATGCGGCGGCGGTACCTGGAAACTTGCCGTGCACATAGACCGCGTAGGCAAAGCCGCGCCCGTAAGCAATGTCGCCTTCCGTGCCCATTGTGCCCCAGTCAGAATGGGACTGCCACTTTGCCCGCTCGGCAGTTGCTTGGACCAGATCGGCGGCGCGTGGATCCGTCAGGTAACGCAACCGGTATTCAATCGGATCGACCTTTGCGGCGCTCGCCAGTTCGTCGATAAAGCTCTCATGCGCAAATGTGTTCGGCGTGGCGGAGACACCCCGCAGCCACGAGGCACGGGCGAGCTGGGGCATGTCGTGCACTTGCACGCTCATGTTCGGATAGGCATAGGGCGGAATGGCGGTCCGGTCGCCCATCTCGAAGGTAACGGGAACAGCCGGAACCCGGCCGGTCAGCAGGCTCGCCAGCAGCGGGGCTGCATTCGAAGGGTAGCGCGTATCAAACCTATAGGCCGCCAGGCCGCCTTCGTTGTCGAGGCCGCCGCTGACGTCGATTACCTGGCCGGCGCCCTTTGGCTCCCAGGCATGCTCCTGCGTGCGGCTCAGCTGTACACGCACTGGTCGGGAGACGGCGCGGGAAAGGAGGGAGGCGTCTCCCGTTACATCATCGGCGCCGTTTCGGCCGTAGCAGCCTGCCGCTTCCAGTCGTTCGACTGCAACGTCGGATGGGTTAAGGTCTAACAGGACTGCAAGGTCTTTCTGGAGCGTGTGCGGGTTCTGCGTACCCGACCAGACTGTCAGCTTGCCCTCTACAAAGGAAGCGACTGCGCAGGAGGGGCCGATCGAACCATGCATCTGGTAGGGCCAGACATAGGTTGCCTCTATGGTCGTTTCCGCTGCGTCAAGGGCCCGGGCGGTATCGCCCTTTTCGGCAAGCTTGCGGGTCTGAGACGGATTGGCGCGGATGGCCTCTTCCGGTGCATTGAGATCAGGCATTGCGGGCGGGTCGCGCCAGACGACCTTCAGCTTCTCCGCAGCCTCGATCGCCTGTTCCTCGCGTTCAGCCACAATGCCGATGAAGTCACCCATCGCAACGATGTCAACCAAGCCCTCGACATCACTAACCGATGTCCTGTCGATGGAAACGAGACTGTTTCCGACATGCTCGCCAAAATCGAAGCCTGCATAGGGTGGACGGATGACACGACCGTGCAGCATGCCGGGAATGCGCACATCATGCACATAGGTCCAGCGGCCGAAGGCCTTCAGCGGAAGATCGACGCGCGGACTGGACTTGCCGACGATCCGATACTCGGCAACTGGTTTTGTGGATACTTCTTGATCAAGCACAATGTCATGGCGAACGCCTGAGGCAAGTTCGCCATATGTTAAATTCCAGTTTTCACCGGAGCGGGGACGGATGATACCATCCTCTGTGATGAGATCCTCCGGCGCCAGGTTGTGCTGTCCGGCTGCGCGTGCGACTAGAAAGGCGCGTGCGCTTGCCGCGGCCTGCCTCAACGGTCGGGCGGTGATCTGGATCGTTTCGCTGGCAATCGTGGGACCCTGATCGGGTGCTATCGTTGTCGAGCCCAAGATAACGCTTATGCGGTCGAAACTTACATCCAGTTCTTCCGCGACGATTTGCGCCAACGCAGTGCGAATGCCCGTGCCGAGGTCGACATGGCCGTTGAATGCGACAACGTGGCCGTCGGGCTCGATGGCGAGAAATAGGTCTGAATTCTCGCGCCCGCCGTCCAAATTGCGGAAAACGAAGAGCCCCTCGGTCCGCTCAAGCCATTGCTCTTTTGAAATATCACGCGGGACGGTCATCTACGCTCTCCCTGGATATGCTGTGCGGCCGCCCTTGCAGCGGCAAGGATCTCGACATGCGCGCCGCACCGACAGAGGTGATGACGGAGCGCTTCGCGAATGTCTGTCTCGGAGGGGGAAGGGTTGGCGTTGAGAAGCCCCGTGATCGCGATGATCATTCCGTTGAGGCAATAGCCGCATTGTGCGGCCGCGTGCTCGACAAACGCTGCCTGAACGGGGTGCGGAGCCTCAGGTGTGCCCAGTCCCTCCAGCGTCACGATCTCGGTTCTGCCGACGGCGGCAAGGGGAACGCAGCACGAGCGGATCGATTTGCCGTCAGCGAGCACGGAGCAGGCGCCGCATTCCGCCAGTCCGCAGCCGTATTTGGGTCCGTTCAGTTCGAGATCGTTGCGCAGGATATAAAGAAGCGGCGTATCGTGCCTGGCGTGGACGGTCACATCGTTACAATTGACTCTGATCGTGAACGCTTCTGCCATTCATATCCCCTTGTGCCTGAAAAGGCTAAGCAGTTCGTCCTGCTTTGCGCAAGCGTTTCGTCCCCGCGTTGTCGATTGTCCTGTCTGGGTTGATGACAACGCCGAAGAGGTCGCGGACCTCTTGCGCAGTGTAGCGTTCCAGCCGGAAATCGTTGAGCACAAGTGCGGGATCGCGTTCGAACGGATTGCCATAGCCGCCGCCGCCAGGTGTTCCCACGCGAACGCGATCTCCTGCTTTCAGCGGAATGTCTTGCGCCTTCGACAGATGCTTGGGAACAATGGGTGTTCCGTCACGCCAGATCGTAACGGAATTTGGTTCGCCGTCGCGGCCGCCCAAAGCGCCGGGCGGTCCAAAGCGGCCATGGTCCATGACGAAGCTTGCGGTTGCCTCACCGCGTCGCAGTTCGATCTCGTAGTCCAGACCAAAGCCGCCGCGATGTCGGCCGGCGCCACCGGAGCCTTCGCGTAGCGCATAGCGGCGATAAAGCACCGGATATTGTTGTTCCATAATTTCGACCGGTGGGGCCTTTGAGATGCCAATTGTCGAACAGCCGTTGGCCAACCCGTCATTGTCGACATTGCCACCGTAGCCACCACCGGAGATCTGGTACATCACATAACCGCGATCACGCTCCGGATCGTGGCCGCCGAGGGCGAAATTGCCGGAACTACCGGCTGGCGAGGCGGTTACCCGATCGGGCAGGGCCTGGACAAGGGCCGAAAAAACGGCCTCTGCGATACGCTGGCTGACCTCTGCTGCACAACCGGACACGGGACGCGGATATTGTGCATCGAGGAAGGTGCCGACAGGGCGCACGACCTTTAGCGGTTCGAAGGCTCCTGCGGATATCGGGACATCCGGGAAGATGTGGCGCATGGCCAGATAGACGGACGAAAGGGTTGTGGCAAGTACCGAATTCATCGGCCCGATACAGGGTTTCGAGGAGCCCGCGAAGCTGAATTCGAGTTCACCGTCCTGCGCCGTCACCTCAAGTCGTATTTCAAGCGGCTCATCGACGACGCCATCGCTGTCCACATACGCCGTCGATTTGTACGTGCCGTTCGGTATAAGTTTGGCGTAGGCTCGCATCTGTTCGGCTGCGCGACGGCGCAATTCCGCGATAGCCTCCTCGACCACGGCGTCATCATAGCGATCGAGAATGCGGCAGAGCCGTTCCTCGCCGACAAGAAGGGCGGCAGCCTGCGCCTTCACATCGCCGATGCGCTGCTCCGAGACACGGATATTCGAGCAGATGATGGCATAGATTTCTTCGTCCAGTACGCCCTGCTTGAAGAGCCGAACCGGGGGTAATCTCAGTCCTTCCTGCTCAACCGATGTCGCGCTGGCTGAAAAGCCGCCGGGAACCGCGCCGCCGGTATCCGGCCAGTGCCCTGTATTGGACAGCCAGCAAAAAATCTTGCCATCGCGCCAGACGGGCATTGCAAACCGCACATCCATCAAATGCGTGCCGCCCAGATAGGGGTCATTGACGATATAAATGTCACCCGGCTTGGGTGCTGCAACCTTGCCACTGGCAATCATCTCGATCAGCGTTCTGGTCGAATATTGCATCGTTCCCACGAAGACGGGCAGACCCGTGGCCCCTTGTGCGATCAGTGAGCCATCAACAGCGGAATAGATGCCGTCGGAACGGTCATTGGCTTCGGCGATCACCGGCGAGAACGCGGCTCGAGAAAATGTCAGGTCCATCTCGTCACAGACCTGCTGCAAGCCAGACTGGATGACGGAGAGCGTGATAGGATCGAGGCTCATTTCGTTGCTCCTGTACCAAGCGTCACGATGATGTTGCCGTCCAGATCCTGGACTGCGACGTCGCCGGGTTCGATCAGGATGGTCGTATCCATCTGTTCGACGATGGCCGGACCTGTAATCGCGGCATGAAGTGGCAGATGGTCCCGCCAGTACACGGGTGTTTCGTGCCATCCGTCGAACCAGACAGTGCGCACACCCGTCTGCGCTTCGCCGAGGCTGGCTTTGCGATTTGCGCTATCGATCAGCAACGAAAGGTCGATTTCCGGCCTACGCCCGATAACAGACGTGTTGACGTTTACAAGGTTGGCGCGGATCTCAGGAAGCTGGACACGGAAGCGCTGGAAATAAGCGGCCTCAAAGAGCGACTGCAACTCATCGCGCGTCGGGGTCGGTCCAGGCAAGGGAACGCGCAGGACATGGGTCTGGCCGATGAACTGCATGTCCACCGAATAGATATCGCGAATGTCGCTCAGCACCACCGCTTCGCGCGCAATCGCCGCACGCCCGTCGGCGCTTTGACGGGCAAAATGTGCATGGACCACTTCGATGTCGAGAGCTGCCAGCCGCCGATTGACGGTATTGACACAATCGTGACGCAAATCGGCGACGACACAGCCGAGCGCATTTGTGATGCCGGGACGGGAGGGGATAAGCACGCGCGGAATACCAAGTTCGCGGGCAATCGCCGATGCATGCAGCGGACCCGCACCTCCAAATGCGAAGAGCGCAAAGTCGCGTGGATCTTCGCCAAGGCTCACCGAGACCATGCGCACGGCATCCGCCATGAGCGCATTGCCGACGCGGACAACAGCCGCCGCCGCGGCCGCCGCATCGAGACCCAGCGGACGCCCCAGTTCCTCATCGAATATTGCAGCGATGTCGTCGATCGACATGCCACCAGGCACCGAGTTCAGGCGTCCCGGGTTTAGCCGACCAAGCAGCATGTTAGCGTCGGAAATCGTCGGCTTCGTGCCGCCACGGCCATAGCAGATCGGTCCTGGCGTCGCGCCAGCACTTTCCGGACCCACTTGCAGCAGGCCCGCACGATTGATACGGGCTATAGAACCACCACCCGCTCCAACCGTGCGCACATCGACCATGGGAACATGGATCGGCATCGCATATTCGACTTCGATTTCGTTAGACACGGCCGGCTCGGCGTTCCTGATCAACGCAACGTCCGTCGACGTGCCGCCCATGTCGTAGGTTATCAGGTTTTCGATTTTCGCCCGGCGACCGGTGTAGGCGGCGGCCATCACCCCTGAGGCCGGTCCCGACATAACTGTCTTGGCGGCCTCGTCGGCAACGCGGCGGGCGGAGACCATGCCGCCATTGCCATTCATCACGAGCACGTCATGCCTGTAGCCACGCTCGGCAAGCGCATCGGCGAGCCTTTCGACATAGCGGCGCAGGAGAGGCTGTACCGACGCATTGACAGCCGCCGTAACGCCACGCTCGAATTCCCGACTTTCAGACAGGAGCGCGTGACCCATGGTGATATTGCCGTTGGGCCAAAGTTCACGCGCTATTTCGGCGGCTTGCAGCTCATGCGCGGGATTGGCATAGGCATGAAGGAAATGAATAACCAGCGACTCGCAATCGCGAGCAACCAGTTGCCGGATCGCCTCGGCAAGCGCCGCCTCATCCAGTGGCGTTACGACAACCCCAGAGGCATCCATGCGCTCCGCCACCTCGACGCGCAGATCGCGCGGGATGATCGGGCGGAAATCGCCCTTCATGCCATAGGCCTGCGGCCTTGTGCGGCGGCCAAGTTCAAGAATGTCGCGGAAACCCGCTGTCGTGATCAATCCCGTGCGGCAAAGATTGCGTTCGAGAACGGCATTGGTCGTGGTTGTTGTGCCGTGAACGATCAGGTCGAGAGCGGCAATATCGACATCGGCGACATTCAAGGCGTTCAATACGCCCCCGGCCTGATTGTCGAGCGTTGTCGGGGTCTTGGCGAGGCGTACGGTCCGCTCGGCGCTATCAAAGATGATCAAGTCGGTGAATGTGCCGCCGACATCAATGCCAGCCACCTGGTTCTGCCGCGCACTCATTGGCTTGCCCCCGTGAAAGGCTCTAACAACGTCTGCGCTGGAGGCGTATCCAGATGTCGAAGCGGCATGGAAATTCCCTCTATTATCGTTCGTATACGAACATAGTAGAAGCGCAGTTATCCGGCGTCAAGCAGCATTTGTGCAATCCATATTGTCTATTCCTGGCACGTTCTTCGACTTGACAGCGGATAGAAATAATATTTGTATACGAATGATTTTTCGATCTCGCGAGGAAATGTTTTGATGCGGTCGGGGGCAGTGGCGACCATGCTTGCCGACGGACGGCGCCTGCATCTGCAGCATGGACCGATTGATCTGGTAGTTGAGGTTTTCGGTCCATCGGCCGAGCGGAGCCGTGCCCATGATGCGGCAAGGGCGCGTTTTGAAACGGTTCTGAACGAACTTGTCAGCGAATTGCCACTGCTGCGCTGCGCCGGGGGTGCGGAGCCGAAAGGCGAAATTGCCCGGTTGATGTGGCATGCCGTGGCACCGTATCAGCCAGAATTTCTAACGCCGATGGCGGCGGTGGCGGGAAGTGTGGCGCAGACCATCTTGGCCAGTATAGGGCAGGTTGCCTCCCTCGACCGCGCCTATGTGAATAATGGCGGAGATATTGCCCTGATGGTCAATGACGGACACTTCAGGATTGGTATTTGCCGTGATCCGGTGCGCGGGCTTGATGGCGGGCGTATTGACATCCGAGCGGGCGATGGCATCGGCGGCGTGGCGACAAGCGGCTGGCGGGGGCGTTCATTTTCACTTGGCATTGCGGATGCGGTGACAATATTGGCTGGAAATGCGGCCGAAGCGGATGCGGCAGCCACAATGGTGGCAAACCGTATCGATTTGCCGGGATCGCAAAAAGTGACCCGGATGCCGGCGGATAGCTTGCTACCTGAAAGCGATCTCGGTGCCCGGCTGGTCACTGTTGATATCGCCGATCTGACGCCCGCCGAAAGGCAGGAGGCACTGATGCGAGGTGGTGCCGCTGCGCAAGCGTATCATGGGCGCGGACTTTTCCGAGCCGCCAGCCTTATGCTTGGACCCAATGCAATGACAGTACCGGACGAATATAGTTCGTTGATCTGGAAGGAGTAGATGATGACTGAAATAGTTGTGTTGCGGAAGAAGGCAATTTTCGTCGAGGAGATATTTCACGAGGGCGGTCCCCGCGCGAAAGTGCCACTGCGCCGTGCGGCTGCACTGGCTGTCATAAAAAACCCCTTTGCAGGCCGGTATGTCGAGGACATTGCCTTCTTCATGGAAGACCTCAAGCCGCTTGGCCTTGAGCTTGCAACGGATATTATCAATTCGCTTGGCGGTGATGCGAAAGTCGTCGAGGGCTACGGCAAGGGAGCCATAGTGGGTTCCGCGGGAGAGCTGGAGCATGGTGCGCTATGGCATGTGCCGGGTGGCTATTCCATGCGTGAACTCCTGCCGCTTTCCAATGCCATCGTACCGTCGACCAAGAAAATCGGCGGACCCGGGACACGGCTCGATATTCCGGTGACGCATTGCAACGCCTCCTATGTCCGCTCGCACTTCGATGCGATGGAAGTCGGCCTGAATGACGCACCGAAAGCTGACGAGATAATGTTGGCTCTGGTGATGACGACCGGACCTCGCATTCATGCCCGCGTCGGCGGCCTGAAGGCCTCAGAAGTCAAGGGGGAGGATGGTCTGCGGTGAAAGTCTCCATTCGCAAGCTCGTCACGATGACTGACGAGGTCCGTCTGGAAATGGGGCAAGTGATTTCACCGCCGTCACGGCGGTCGGCAGCCGTGGCTGTCATCCGCAATCCCTATGCCGGACGGTTCAGCCCCAATCTGGATGAACTGGTCGAGATCGGCGAGGAACTCGGCGCGCTTCTAGGGCAACGATGCGTTGCCGCGCTCCGCGTCCAGCCTTCAGATGTGCAGAGTTATGGAAAGGCGGCCATGGTGGGCGAGGCGGGCGAACTCGAGCACGCTGCTGCAATTCTTCATCCAAAGCTGGGTGCGCCTCTTCGAAAGGCGGTTGAGCGTGGTGCCGCGCTCGTGCCTTCGTCCAAGAAGATGGGGGGTCCGGGCCAATCCCTCGATGTTCCGCTCGGCTCCAAGGACGCGGCTTTTGTCCGGTCGCATTTCGACGGGATCACGGTGCAGCTCAACGACGCTCCGCATGCAGACGAGATCCTTGTGGCGGTGGCTGTTGCGCTGGGCGGTCGTCCGAATGCACGCGTCGGAGGGTTGAGTTACGAGGACGTCGAGGGCAAGGACGGGCTGCGGTGACGCACACGGATCGGACGCGGCCTCAAGGTCGCAAGGATGTCCAAAAGCGCTGAATGACCGCATTGCGACTTGACGAAACCGGAAAATCATTCATATTCGTTCGTGTACAAACGATATTGCGAGAGGTAAGATGATGGATGTCGCTGTCAAGCTCGACTATGCAATCCCCGCAGGCGTATTCGCCGAGACAGTCACATCGGTCACGCATTATACGGATCGCCTGTTTCGGTTTCGCATGACGCGCCCGCCGACTTTGCGCTTCCGCTCCGGAGAATTTGTCATGATCGGGCTGCCCAATGCGGAAAAGCCGGTCTTTCGCGCCTATTCAGTGGCAAGTCCTTCATGGGACGAGGAGCTTGAGTTCTTCTCCATCAAGGTTCCGGGCGGTCCGCTGACCGAGCATCTCCAGATGATTGTGCCCGGCGACACGGTTCTCCTGCGCAAGAAGGCGACCGGTACGCTCGTCAACGACGCGCTTCTGCCTGGCAAGCGGGTATACATGTTCTCAACGGGAACGGGCATTGCTCCGTTTGCCTCGCTGATCCGAGATCCGGAGACCTATGAAAAATTCGATCAGGTCATTCTCACGCACACGTGCCGTGAGGTCTCGGAACTGAAATATGGGCTCGACCTGGTTGCCGCCACGCTCGACGATCCGCTTTGCGGTGAATATGCAAAGGGCAAGCTCATTCACTACCCGACCGTGACGCGCGAGCCGTATGCGCAGACCGGCCGGATCACCAACCTGATGCGGTCTGGAAAACTGTTCGCCGATCTGGGCCTGCCGCCGATCTCGCCCGAAACCGACCGCGGAATGATCTGCGGGTCCATGGCCATGCTTCACGAGACAAAGCAGGTGCTGGAAAGCTTTGGCCTTGAGGAAGGTTCCAACAACAAGCCTGGCACCTTTGTTGTTGAACGGGCTTTTGTCGATTGAACCCGGGCAGGCGGGTCTTGCCGCCGACTGATTGCCTTCAATACTGTTGCCGGGGATCGATGCTCTGCAGTCGATGACTGGCATGAAACGTCAAAGGATTTCTCGCATGTCGGACTTGGTAAAAATCGAAAAGATTCGGTGCGATGCCTGTCCGGTGATGTGCTACATCGCTGATGGTCGGGCGGGGGCCTGTGACCGTTACGCCAATCAGGGCGGGCTGCTGGTCCGGCTAGACCCGCTGACAATTCTGGAGGCCCGTGTTGCCGAGGGGGGCCAGATCGTTCCGTTTCTGTCCGGCAACGAAGATACTGTTGTGGATAGCAGTCAACGCCAGTTTATTACCGCCGTCGGCGCCGGAACGACCTATCCCGACTACAAGCCGGCGCCGTTCATCGTTTCGTCAGAGGTCGATGGTCTGGACATGATCACGGTGGTAACAGAAGGCATCTTCAGCTATTGCGGCGCCAAGGTGAAGATAGATACGGACCGTCATCTGGGCCATGAATGTGCGGCTGTCCGCGTCGATGGTGAGCAGGTAGGGCACGTAACAACCGCAGAATATGGCAGTCAGATGCTTTCTATCGGCGGTGTCAACCATCTGACGGGCGGTTCAAAGAAGGAGGGCCGCATCACCTGCGACACCCTTTTGAAGCTCTGCAATGGCGAAGCCGTTGAAATGGTCATCGATGATGGCGCAACGGTTGTTGTGCAGGCAGGTCGTGCGCCCATTGTCAACGGATTGGCCGAAAGCTGGATGCGGGTCGGATGCGGGTCCGCAACGGTCGGCATGTTCGCGGCGCAGTGGAAGGGGCTTGTTGATGAGGTGATCGTGGTTGACGACCACATCACGGGCGTCATGTCAGAGCATCAGGCAGGCAAAGTCATCGGATGGCCGGAAACTGGTATCAAGATTAATGGACGACGCTCCACGCCCGGTCGCTATTTCCAGGTTGCAGAACCCGGCACGGGCTGGGGCGGGACGAATTTGACAGATCCGCTCACCATTATCGGTCGATTCGATCCGAAGATCGCGCGCCCTGGCCTGTCGCTTCTCATGGTTTCGACCACCGGCGAACATTCAGCATATTACGAACTCAATGATGCGCTAGAGCCGGTGCAAAAGGAGTTGCCGCCAAAGCTTGCAGCATCCGCCGAACGCATCAAGGAAAACTGCGAACCGGCCAGGACCTCGGTGCTTTTCATGGCAGGTGCAGGTGGCTCTTTGCGCGCAGGTGCGACGGAGAATCCGATCGGCCTGACGCATTCCGTGCAGCGCGCGCTGACGCGTGTCACATCCGGCGGCGCGCCAGTGTTCGTCTGGCCGGGCGGTGGGATCACCTTTATGGTGGACGTGGAGCGGATGCCCAAGAATGCTTTTGGCCATGTCCCCACGCCGGCCATTGTCGCGCCCATCGAGTTTACGATGCGGGCAGAGGACTATCGCGCATTGGGTGGGCACATGGATTTCGTCATGCCGATTTCCGAGGCCGTAAAGGGCGTAACAGGTCGACAAAGCGATCACATTCTCAATGGCTTGCGAAACATACCCCTGCATCAGGCCAACCCTTGGCCCGTCGAGGCGAGTGGGTCTCGCGGGCATGCCGAATCTGGTGAACCATCGTAGCCGCGACACGACCGCGCCGATTGTGATTTACTCACCTTTGTGGCTCCAAAGCCTACGTCAGCTTGCGTAAAAGTGCTCCGAGTTGCTTGCGTTCGACCACGTTGAGAGGAGCCAGCGTCGCCAAGGTCGCCTCAAGGGCGTTCTTCCGCTTCGACTCGTAGAGTGCCTTGCCATTTTCCGACAGGCGCAGAACAACGCGGCGGCGATCCTCCGGATCTGGTTGGCTGACCAGGATATCGCGCCTTTTTAGCCGTTCTACCACGCCTTGTATGGTCGCCACATCCATGGCGGTGTGTCGCCCCAGCAGATTTTGCGAGCATTCGCCGATCTGCTTCAATTTCGCAATGACCGCCCATTGCGTCGGCGTCATATCGTTGTCGAAACACTCTGCGAAGAGCGCTGTGTGGCGCTGCTGCGCGAGGCGCAAAAGAAAGCCGATTTGTTCCTCAAGTATATAGTTGTCGCCATTGTGGCTTTCGGTGGTCATCGGTGATTCCGTCTGGATCCTGACCACGATTTATCAGTGCCGGGCACCATGCCGCAAGTGCGCCTTCTCGCGGATCATGCGGCTGCGGAACGCATCCCCGATCCCGATGACGCCATTCGCGCGGTAATCTTAGAAGCGCTCGTAGCGTTCGGGCGGTTGTGGTGACTTCAGGTCATGGCAGTCGCAGGCCTCGAGATCCGGCAGCGCTGCCACCGTCTCCAGGGCGATCCGTGACGCCGTCATCGAAAGGCTCGGCAAGACGCCTTCCTGCAAAAGCTTACCGCGATCACGATCCATATAGTCGTTGAAGCCAGCTGTCACGAAGGCCAACGGGACGAAGCAGGCGCCGATCTCGCGCGAGAGCGTGGCCTCGGGCGCAATGGAATGATTGAGAACATCGGCTCCCATGGAGCGGAAAGCCATGGCTTCGGCGGGGCTTGTCAGCCGCGGTCCATAGGAATGGGCCGCTACGAGGCCTTGCTCAATGCCGTGTATGCGGCAGGATGTCGGCCATGAGCGGCGTGCCGTATCTGCGAGTATGCCCGCACAATGCCTGCAAACAAGCCGCTTTCCCGAGCAATCGAAACGCTGTCGCCCCTCAAGCAGCGAGTAGGGCGTCTGGGTCAGTTCGATGATGTCTGCATTGATCACCATGTCGCCGGGCTGAATGGCGCGATTGACTGCACCGATGGTGGAACAAGCCAAGACCCGGCGCACCCCGGCTTGCATGAGCGCTGAGAAGGCCCGGCGATGGCAGGAATGGTCGATATAATCGCGCGGATTTCCGTGGGAATACATACACAATACGCGTTTCGACTGGCCAGAAGCGGTAATCGATGCATCGAACTCCAGCAATTTCCAGTTCTCTGTCAGGCCGTATGGGGTTTCGAAAACCATATCCCTGGCCAGAACCGAAACGCCCTTCATCGTAACATCTTCCGGAAATGCGATACCCCAGTTGGCCGATCCGGTGATGATTGCGGTGCTGACCGAAGGTATCTGTGAGAGCGTTTGAGGCATTGGCATGTGACACTTTCAGGTATGATTGTCATTCAGACGAGTGTTGATGAATATAACCAGGACCGTGACCAGGGTGATCCACAGCGTCGAGATGGCCGCGATCGTCGGGTCGATCTCGTCACGAAGGGAGATGAACATCAGCTTGGGGAGCGTTGCATTGGCCCCATTGGCAACGAAAATCGAAATGACTGCTTCATCGAGCGATGTCAGTAGCGCCATAAGACCCGCAGCAACGAGACTGGTGCCAACCTGCGGCAGGATGATGCCGACGATGATCCTCGCCCAGCCCGCACCGAGACTCTGCGCCGCCAGAGCCTGCTGCCAGTCGAACCGGGCTATGGCGGGATTGAGGACAACCACGCAGACCGGTATTGCCAAGACCACGTGTCCCACGAGGACACCTGAAAACGTACCGACCAACCCCAGTTTCGCCAGCACCATGAAAAGTCCTATTGCCAGCAGGATCCCTGGGGTGACCGCCGGCGATAGGATGAACCCGTAGATACCTGCCTTGACCCGGAAGCCGAGCCTGTCCATTCCAATTGCAGCCATGAAGGCCACGGGAACCGCAATCAGCGCGGTCAAAATGGCAAGTCTCAGGCTCGTGCTCAACGCGGCCATCCAGGCAGGGGAAGCAAAGAAGCTCTCATACCAGCGCAGTGACCAGTGCCTTGGGGGAAACTCTAGAAGATCTGATGCCGAGAAGGACAATGGAACAACGATCAAAGTGGGCAGCATGAGGAACGCTAAAACAAGGCTGGACACGCCCCAAAGCAGCAATTTTGCACCGATACTGTCGCGGTACGCATCAAGCATTGCGCACTCCTAGCCTCAAAAGCCGCCGGACGGAGACCAACATTGCACCGATGAGCATCACCAGGATCAGAAGCAGCAGCCCGAGGGCGCTTGCTTCGCCCCAATCCTGGAACGTCGACAACGTCCGCTCGATGCGGATTGAAATTGGGTTGACCTTCCCGCCGCCGAGCACGGCAGGCGTAATGAAAAACCCCAGCGTATATACGAACACGACCGTTGCACCCGAGATGACGCCACCGGTCGACAGGGGCAGGATAACTGTACGGACACATTTCCAGAAGCTTGCGCCAAGGCTCGCAGCGGCGCGGACGATATTGCCGTCAATATCACGCATGGCCGCATAGACGGGCAACACAAAGAGCGGAAGCATGTAGTGAACCATGCCGATCAGCGCGCCCGTAAAGTTGTAGACCAGCGGAACAGGTTGATCGCTTAGCCCGGTTGCAACAAAGAAGCTATTGATCAGGCCGTCGCGCCGCAGCAGCACGACCCACCCGTAGGTCCGTACGAGAATGGAAGTCCACAATGGCAACAGCAGAAGGATCATCAGCCTTCCAGCTGTCTTGCGGCTCACGCTCGCCAATGCCAGGCTTAGCGGAATGCCCAGGATCGTGCATATGGCCAGGGTCATTACTGAAAGCGACAGCGTGGTGCCGAATGCCGACCAGGTCAGGTCGCTCGTCAGAAGGCGTCCATAGTTTGCTATCGTCAATTCTCCCGCCTTGTCGAAAAAGGACTGCCGGATGATCCAGACAATTGGAAGGATGGCTCCAAAGCCGGTCAGCACGATCGCCGGACATGCCAGAAGGATAAACAGGCGTCGCTCGCCAGATGCCTCGCTCATTGCGGCCGCTCCGATGCAATGGCGTGGATCTGGCTCGGGGACGCATAAAGAATGACGTTTTGTCCGACAACTAGTTCCTGGCACTGTGCCGACCGATCGGCTGGAAGGCTTGCCAATAAATGCTGTCCTTCGCCGATATCGACCTGTATCAACCAGTTTTCGCCGCGAAAGGCCTTGGCAACGAGCGAGCCCTTGATCGTCACGTGAGGCTTGCCGTCATGCTGTATATCGAAGCTCTCAGCCCGGATCATGGCGTCGCTTGTGGCAGGAAATCCGGATGGCAGGCCTGAAATCGCGTTGCTGGCCAAGATATTGGCCTCGCCGAGAAAGTGCGCGACGAACCGGTTGAGTGGACGGTTGTAGATCTTTTGGGGTTCATCAAGCTGCTGAATACGACCACGATCCATGACTGCAATGCGATCCGACATCGTTAATGCTTCGCGCTGATCGTGCGTGACGTAGATCGTCGTAATCCCTAGATCGTCATGCAGGCGTCGGATCTCGAACTGCATCTGCTCGCGCAGGTTCTTGTCGAGCGCAGATAGCGGTTCGTCCATCAGCATGATGCGCGGCTCGAAAACGACCGCGCGCGCCAGAGCAACGCGTTGACGCTGCCCGCCGGACAGGGCGGAAATTGACCTGTCTCCAAAGCCTTCCAGCTTGACCCTGGCCAGAGCGGCTTCGGCTTGCGCAATTGCCTGTTTGCGAGGAACGTTGCGCAGGCGGAGCGGATAGGCCACATTCGCCAGCACACTCATGTGGGGAAACAGGGCATAGTTCTGAAAGACGATGCCTATATCACGCTTGTTGGGTGGCAGCCGGGTAATGTCCCGGCCGCCGATTTCAATGCTTCCCTTGTCCGGGCGAACGAACCCGGCCATCGCCATGAGCAATGTCGTCTTGCCTGACCCGGAAGGTCCGAGCAGGGTCAGGAATTCGCCGGGGCGAATGCTGATCGACACATCGTCCAGTGCGAGGAACGTGCCATAGCCCTTTTTGAGGCCGTTGACCGATATGGGAAGCGCCTTCAAGGACATCAGTTGCTCTCCGGCTGGCCTCAGTGGCTCATCATTTCGTCGAAAGCGCGCTGGGCTTTCTCGCCGTTCTTCACCCACCATTCCGCATTGGAGAAAACGGCACCGTCGGAGTTTCCTGGCGCAGTCGCGAGAAGCTTCAGCTTGTCGGCGGCAATGAGATTGCCTTCATAGGCCTTCGGGTTGACCGGCCCATAAGCGATGAAGTCGGTCAGCTTTGCTTCGCGCTCGGGCTTCGTCATGGCGGAAATCAGCTTCATGGCTGCAGCCTTATTGGGCGCACCCTTCGGAACTGCCAGGCAGTCGGTGCCGATCACCGACCCCTTGAAGCTATAGTCCGCGGTACCGCCATCGGCGCGCGCACTTTCTGCACGCCCGTTCCAGGTCACCACGAGGTCGGCTTCGCCATCCTTAAGGAGCTGCGCAGACTGAGCGCCCGATGTCCACCATACGGAAATAGCAGGCTTCAATTCCTGAATTCGGGCAATTGCTGCTTCGAGACCACCCGGAGCGCTCAATTCCTTATAAACGTCTTCCGGCTTAACGCCTTTCGACAGAAGGGCGATTTCAATCAAATCCTGAGCGTTTGAGCGCAGGGCACGCTTGCCCGGAAACTTGCCTGTATCCCAGAATTCGGCCCAGTTTGCCGGTGGCTTGCTGCCGACGGACTTTGTATTCCACGCCATAACGGTCCCATAGGAATCGAAGGGGTAGCAGAACTTCGACTCGGCACCTGCGGGCAGCGACTTCGGATCGATGACGCCGTAGTCCAGAGGCTCGAGCAGACCGAGTTCTGCGGCCTGAGCGCCTTCCGGCGAACCCAGATGGATTATGTCCGTGGTGACTGCCCCGGAACTGACCTGCATTTTCAGTGCAGCCAGACCGTCGCTTTGTGTTTCTTCGCGCACTGTGAAGCCCAGTTCGGCTGCCGCCGGCTCCCACATCGCGGTCTTTATTGCCTTGCCATAGTCACCGCCGGCGGTGGTGATTGTCACGTCCTGCGCCAGGGCAGGGACGGCGACGACAAGTGCGGCCAGTGCGACGGTCATTTTAAGATAGTTGTTCATCTCATTGTTCCTCCAAATGGGACCTTCAAACCGATTTTTGAGCTTTCGAGGCTTTTTTATAAATCGTAACGTTACGATTGCGCCGAAATGCGATTTCGTCAAGTGCCGATATATTTCCGGTCTGTCTTTTCTTGATCGATGCAACACGGCAAAGTGTGATTCAACGCATTAGGGATAAGCGACAGAAGATGACAGGGACTGGACGAGCGAACCTCCGACAACTTGCCGAGGTCTTGAACCTCTCCGTGACGACGGTTTCACGCGCGCTCAAAGATGGTCCGGAAGTCCACCCCGATACCATTCTTCGGGTTAAGGTGGCGGCGGAGGCGGTCGGCTACGTGCCCAATCTCCACGGACGAGCGCTCAGGACTGGGTCTACCAAGACCCTGACAGCAATTTTACCTTTGGAAACCCGCGACTACCTCGCGGACATCGCGAAGCTGCCGTTGATAGAGGGCATGACGCTTGCTGCGAGGGATCGAGGCTACAGTCTCACGATCTTCTCGGCGACCCCCGAGGAAAGTCCGCATGACAACATCACCAAGGTTCTTCAGTCGGGAGCAGCCGACGGAATCATCATCACGCGCATGCTCGAGAACGACCCAAGAATCAACTTTCTCAAACAGCGGAGGGTGCCGTTTATCGCATTTGGCCGAAGCGAACTCGCCCAGGATTATGCTTTCATCGATATCGACAATGAAAAGATCGCCTATGAGGCGACATTGGAGTTACTAGCCCGCGGTTGCCGCAGTATTGCGTTGCAATTGCTGACTCGCGAGGACCAGTACAGTGCGATGCGCCTCCGCGGATACAGCAGGGCTCTAGGGGAATATGGTGTGCAGTTCGATCCACGCTTTGTTGGCGAGGAAGACTTCACTATCGACGCCAGTGAACGTTGGTTGCAGGGTCTTTTGTCGCTTCCCAATGCACCAACAGGGCTTGTTTCAGCAAGCGAGCTGGGCCTTTTGGGAGCCCTCAGTGCATTGCGGCGACAGGCGCGGACGATTGGTCGCGATTTCCATATTATCGCCCGAGACAATACCAGAATAGCGAGGTATCTATCGGTGCCGATTGTCGCACACAGCGTGGATATGGTGAAGGTGGGACGTGCGCTAGTTGAGGGACTCGTTACCCAGATCGAACAACCACAGGCGCCCTTGACGCGTGAGGTGATCAGCGCGGAAATCGTTAAATTCGAAGACGTTCCCATTCGGCGTTGATGCGTGGCTCACGGTTTAAAGTTGTTTTCGTCTTTGATGCAGCGCCTATAGGCTAGCTTTTTCAGCTGACGGATTTCGGGTGTGCAGCCGTCGCCTCATGATCGGATTTGTTGCGTTCAATCGATGTCTCGACCAGAGGGCGCTTCTGGTCGTCGACTGTGGCTCGACCCTTCATTCGGCCATCGGCGTTGATTGCCGCTATATTCCGGGCTCGTTGACTGGAGCGATCGGCGTCCTGTTGTTCCGCCGGATTGGCACGCGGCTAAATAAAAAATCACCTACATTAATGATTTTAATGCAGATTTTTGTAGATTCCGTCACGATCAGGAGACGGACGAATGAAGCGTTCACGGTTCACGGAAGAACAGATCATCGGGATACTGAAGGAGCAGGAGGCGGGCGCGAAGACGGCCGATGTCTGCCGCAAGCACGGCATCTCGGATGCAACCTTCTACAAATACAAGGCGAAGTATGGCAGGATGGGCGTGTCCGATGCCCGCAAGCTGAAGGGCTTGAGGACGAGAATGCCAAACTGAAGAAGCTGCTCGCCGAAGCCATGCTGGACAATGCGATCCTGAAGGATGTCGCTTCAAAAAATGTATGGTCCGCCCCGTCCGTGCTAGGGTTCGCGACATCGCAAATGACGATTCCAGTTGCATAAATGTATCCGGCCTCTCGCGAGTGGGCTGCGGTTGCAGCCAGGCCATGATGAGATCCGCACACGCCGTTCCCAATAAATGGTTCGGGCACGAAGCCCGCTTTTTTGCGCAGGGCTTACGGCATGTTGATCCACTGTTTCGTCATCACTATTCCCGAGCCTTGCAATCGAACCAGGAGCGTCAGGTGAATGCAGGGTCTCTGCGTTCGTAGAGCGCTCCCGGCCTGGTCAGGACGACCCAGACGATCCGGGCTATTTTGGCAGCAAGTGCGACAACAGCTTTGTTTGGGTGCATTCGGGCTTGGAGACTATCCAGCCAGTTCCCCAGTCGATCCCGTGTTCGGTCGAGATGCCGAAAGCATGATCGTACGCCGTGCACGAGAAGTTTGCGAACATAGCGGTTTCCCCGCTTGCTGATGCCGAGAAGCTTCTGCTTTCCGCCGGTCGAGTATTGTCGCGGCACGAGGCCGAGCCACGCCGCCAGATCGCGGGCTTTTTGGAATTGCCTACCGTTACCAATCGCTGCAAGAAGTGCAGTCGCCCCCAACGCTCCGATGCCGGACAGACACGGACCTTTTCCTTGTTGTCGCAGCCGATCTCGAAGCCGTCGGAGCACCATCTGATGTTGGAACGTTCGACGGTGACCTGACCGTCGTGGAGGCGATCATCGACTGTTCCTGTGTGTCGCACCAGCAGCAGATTGTGCAGCTTCATGACCCGGCAAACGTGCTTTGCTTTGGGCCACAAACGCCCGTCTTTGCGCACATTCCTGCGCAGGAGGGCATGGACGCGCTGATAGCCGTAGGTGGGCATTTCGGCGATGATGGCCTTGTTTCATCCACCAGTTCCCGACCCGGGAGTGGTGGCCGTCCTCTGGCTCTGGAGGGGGAGCCTGTGGCGCGCGCGGCGATATTCGACCGGGCGACACCCAGAGTTTCGCAGACGCTCTTCATTCCAAAGTCCCCCTCGGAAGAGAGAGCGAGCGCAACAGATGTTTTTTTGGGCCGCCAGCGATTTCGAGAGCTTCCTTCAGGATTTCGCTCTCCATCGTCTTCTTGCCCAACAAGCGTTGCAACTCTTTCACCTGGCCCTGAAGCGCCCGGTATTCGGAAACCGGAACGACCTCCTCCTCGGCGGCCGTCGCCGTCAGAGCCTCTCGGGACGCTAGCTTGCGCCAGGCAAACAACTGGTTCGGCTGGAAGCCGCGCCGATGGGCGACAATGCTCACTGTCGCGTCCGCCTCAAAGGTCTCGCGGTTGATCGCCAGCTTCTCTGCCGTGCTCCAGCGCCGCCGACCTTCCGGTCCTGAGAGAACTTCCATCTTAAAATTCCTGCTAGTCATATTACCAACATTACTCCTAACCACTTAGCTAAGTGGGGGAGCATGTCCGGACCTTTCGGGGGCTAATTCATTGGTACGAAAAGGACGGTGGTGGTACCAATTCATTCCTCCGAGAAGCGGACGTATCTTCCTGTGGGCCTTGTTGATGAGGCAAGCACCTTAACCAACGCTGCGTTCGGACTGTACGATGCGCCTTTGTGGACCATGTCAATCATCGCGTCCAGACTCCACTTGCTGTGGATTGCTAACGTTTGCGGAAAGATCAAAACTGACTATCGCTATTCGAATACGTTGGGCTGGAATACTTTCCCAATTCCCAACCTGACAGAGAAGAATAACTCTGATCTCACCCGCTGTGCTGAAGACATTCTTTTGGTGCGAGAGGCTCACTTCCCCGCGACCATTGCCGACCTCTATGACCCTGAAAAGATGCCCGCAGACCTTAGGGCTGCACATGATCGCAACGATGAGGTGTTGGAAGCCATCTACATCGGCCGACGCTTCAGGAACGACACCGAGCGTCTGGAAAAGCTATTCGAACTTTATACGAAAATGACGTCAGGCAAGCCTACCAAGACCAGCAACATCAAGATGAAGGCATAAGTTATGAGCAACGAGAAATCCGTCCCGTCCGTCTCTGCAACTTATTCCCAGAACGGCAATTCGACGAAGCCAAACGAGTTGGGCATGCGCGTTATGCAAGAGCGCGCCTACGAAAAACGGGGCGAGCAGTACCTGCTTATCAAATCGCCTCCCGCATCCGGCAAGAGCCGAGCACTGATGTTCATCGCGCTCGACAAGCTTCACAACCAGGGCGTTCGCAAGGCGATCATCACAGTGCCGGAAAAATCCATCGGGTCGAGCTTTGCGGATGAGCCACTGTCGATGTTCGGCTTCTGGACCGATTGGACCGTTGAGCCGAAATGGAACTTGTGTAACGCACCGGGGTCCGATGGTGGCAAGGCCGAGGCGGTCGGGACGTTCCTCAAGAGTGAGGACCGCATCCTCGTCTGTCCTCACGCGACCTTCCGTAACGCAGTTGAAAAATTCGGTATCGAAGCCTTCGACAACTGTCTGATTGCCATCGACGAGTTCCACCACGTGTCTGCCAACCCCGACAACCGCCTGGGCGCGCAGTTGGCCGAGCTGCTGGCGCGCAACACGGTCCACGTCGTTGCAATGACCGGCTCCTACTTCCGTGGTGACGCAGAACCCGTTCTCATGCCGAACGACGAGGCGAAGTTCGTCCCGGTCACCTATACCTATTATGAGCAGCTGAACGGTTACAAGCACCTCAAGACCCTGGATATCGGCTACTATTTCTACGCTAACGCCTACTCTGACGACATCTTGAAGGTGCTGAATCCCGACGAGAAGACGATCATCCACATCCCTTCGGTCAATTCCCGTGAAAGCACCAAGGATAAGGTGCGGGAAGTGGAACACATTATAGAAGAGCTGGGCGAGTGGCAGGGCACCGATCCGGTGACCGGGTTCCAACTTGTCAAATCTGCATCCGGTCGCGTCCTCAAGATTGCTGACCTTGTGGACGATGACCCAAGCAAACGAGACCGTGTGTCGGCCGCGCTAAAGGACCCAAGTCAGAAAAACAACCGTGACCACGTCGATATCATCATCGCGCTCGGCATGGCGAAGGAAGGCTTCGACTGGATTTGGTGCGAGCACGCGTTGACGGTAGGCTACAGGTCCAGCCTTACTGAGATCGTTCAGATCATCGGACGCGCTACTCGTGATGCGCCTGGCAAATCACGGGCTCGATTCACGAACCTGATCGCGGAACCCGATGCCTCTGAGGCCACGGTTGCGGAAGCAGTCAACGACATGCTGAAAGCAATCGCAGCCAGCTTGCTGATGGAGCAGGTGCTCGCTCCTAGGTTCAACTTCACGCCTAAAGCCAGGGCCACAGGTCCGCATGACGGCTTCGACTACGGAGTTGGCGGCTATCAGGAAGACAAATGTAATGTCGGTTTCAACGCTGATACCGGCGAGTTCCAGATCGAGATAAAGGGCCTGGCCCAGCCGCAGAGCAAGGAGGCCGAGCGCATTTGCCAAGAAGACCTCAATGAGGTCATCGCAGCGTTTGTTCAGGACCGGTCATCGATTGAGCGTGGTCTCTTCGACCATGAAATGGTGCCGCAAGAGCTGACGCAGGTCAGGCTTGGAAAAATTATTAAGGAAAAGTACTCGTCGCTGACGGAAGAGGACCAGGAGGCCGTTCGACAGCATGCAGTTGCTGCGCTCAATCTGACCCAACAGGCAAAGGCTGTGATCAACCCGAACGACGAAGCGCCTCAATCAGGAAACACCGCCCTGATCGACGGCATCAGAAAGATTGCCTTGAGCGTGCTCGAATTGGACATCGATCTGATTGACAGCATCAACCCGTTCGGTGAAGCCTATAAAATCCTTGCAAAAGAGATGAACGAAGAGCGCCTGAAGCACGTTGAGGCCATCATCACGGGTAAGAAGGTGCAGATGACACCGGAGGAAGCGCGCGATTTGGCTCGCCGCGCTCTCAAGTTCAAAACAGAACGGAGCCGCTTGCCTTCCCTTGCGTCACCTGATCCCTGGGAACGCCGCATGGCCGAAGGCGTCGCGTTTCTCGCCCGCATGAAGGCGGACGCCGCCAATGGCTGATTTTACCGATGATGATGATGCGCTGCTGGCGGAACTTGGCATCGAGGTGGAGGCTAAACCGACAAGCACCGGTACGGCCGAGGAAGAACGGGTCATCGCTGGTTTCGAGGAAATCCAGCGCTTCTTCGAGACGCACAAACGCCCACCCCGCCACGGGGAAGCAGTGGACATCTTCGAGCGGCTTTATGCAGTGAGGCTGGATCGCATCCGTGAAATTGAGTCTTGTCGTTCGATTGTCGAACCAATCGATCATCAGGGTCTGCTCGGTGGGCAGGCGGTCATGACTCAGGCCGACATCGATGAAATGGACGACGATGCTCTCTTGGCCGAATTGGGAATAGAAGCAGAAGTTTCAGAAATTACGAAATTGAGGCACGTTCGCTCGCTGTCAGAGAAGCGGGCAGCCGAGGAGATTGCAAATCGTGAGCGCTGCGAGGACTTTGACCAGTTCAAACCGTTGTTTGACCAGGTGCAGGCCGAGCTGAAATCCGGCGTTCGCACCACGCGGCCATTCGTAAAAGATGCTGGTTTTCTAAAGGCTGAGATCACCGCCGGGCAGTTTTTCATTCTCGGTGGCCAGACGGTCTATGTGGCCGAGGTGGGTGAGCCGATCAAAGCCCCGAATGGCGAAACAGATGCTCGGCTGCGAGCGGTCTACTCCAACGGTACCGAGAGCAACATCTTGCTCCGGTCTCTCCAACGAGCCCTCTACAAGGATGAAGCTGGCCGAAGGATCACCGAGCCGACGGCAGGGCCGCTGTTTACCGACGAAACGGACGATGGCGATCTGTCTAGCGGCAAAATCTATGTCCTGCGGAGCAAGTCCGATAATCCACTTGTCGCCCAAAACCGTGATCTGATCCATAAGATCGGGGTAACGGGCGGTAGTGTCGAACGCAGGATCGCTAATGCAAAATTTGACGCGACTTTCCTCTTGGCAGACGTCGAGGTTGTCGCAACATACGAGCTTTTCAACATTAACCGGACCAAGCTCGAAAACCTCATTCACCGAGTGTTTGGGGCGTCTCGGCTCGATATGGAGATCAAGGATCGCTTCGGGAGGCCAGTTGTTCCGCGCGAATGGTTCCTGGTGCCATTATTCGTCATCGATGAAGCCGTTGAACGGATACGGGATGGCTCGATCTCGCGCTATCGATATCGACCGGATCAGGCTGCTTTAGTTGTGGAAGATTGAGAAAATACAATCATAGATAATAATACATTTTCGTTTGCTATCCTTGGTGCAATCCTTTGGCTCTCCGAGAGCGTATGATGACTGAAACAACAATTTAATGGATCGATGCGACGTGGAATTCAGTTGCTGGCGCTCCATCATGACTGCTGGCTGCACCAATTGCTATGCGATGCGCATGGCAGCTCGGCTGGAAGCCATCGGTGTGGAAAGGTATTGTGGCCAGATGCGCAAAACCGGTGGCAGGTCGAAGTGTACCGGTACGCATGACCTTGATGAAAGTGCTCTCCAGATTCCCACGAAACGGTCTCGCCCGAGGGATGCTTTCGTCAACTCGACGTCGGACCTCTTCCATCCCAACATTCCTACCGAGTTCGCGCGAAAGGTATGGCGGATTATGGCGGATACCCCTCGGCATACTTACCAAATCCTGACCAAACGACCTGACCGGATGGCGGAGATTTTGCAAGCTGGGTTCCCGGTTGTATCCAACGTATGGCTGGGAGCCAGCGTTGAAAATGGGCGCGTTCTACATCGGCTCGATGGTAATCCTCCCAGTTAAAACGAGGAGGATTACCCGATGAGCTGAGGCATTAGGCGGCCACTTGATCTTCTCAAGGCAGATAAACAATTCCATCGCACTTAAATAGTGCAGCCACCGTTTGCCACCGATATAACGGAAAATAACGGGAACGAACGGGCACCAAAGCTGTTTATAAGGCCCGGAAATCCGGGATATTTGCTAGAGCATCGGTGGTTCGGGACGTGGGGGTCGAGTGTTCGAATCACTCCACTCCGACCAGCTTAAAAATCCCCCATTACATCCTGATGACTTTAGCCCGGTGGCTAGCCACGGCGCGTGCGTCGCCCCCTCATTCTTTCTGCCGTCGTAAAGAATGGATTCAGCTTTTTACGGTAATGCTTTGTTAGCGAATTTTGTCTGCCCTCATCCGCAGGCTCGATTCAGGATGCCGCGCCGCGGTGTCATGTGCCGATTGCTGTTTGTATTGAGTACGGTTGTCCATGCGTTTACCGACGGGTCTTCTTGCCCTTTCCATCGTCGCGGTTCTGTCCGGCTGCCATTCGTCGCCCGATGATCTGCTTCCCGTATCGACGTCCAACGAGACGACAAGCGCCATTCCGCGCCCCGCAGCCTCCATTCCCAATGCCGGTGGCAACCAGCAGGCTGTGGCGCAGCGTCCTGTCCAGCAGGCGCCTCAGGCGGCGTCGCAGGATGCCATGACGCCTCCGCAGGAACTGGCGCTGGCCGCAACGCAGGCGGATCCGCAGCCCATGCTCCTGGAAAATGCCGCGCCCGCCGATGCGATGCCCGCAGCGCGCCCCGTGTCCTTCTCCATGCCGCAGGATCCATCCGGGCTGCGTCACGAGCGTAGCCGGATGAAGATCTACAGCCAGCGTTTCCGCGATGCCAAGCCGATCAACTTTGGTCATCACTCGCCCCGCGCCTATCAGGTCCATGGCGTGGATGTGTCACGCTGGCAGGGCAATATCGACTGGGACAAGCTGCGCGAGCAGGGCGCCAACTTCGCCTTCATCAAGGCGACCGATGGCGGCGACCATGTGGATCCCATGTTCTCGCGCAACTGGCGCGCCTCCAAGGCCAGCGGCCTGAAGCGTGGCGCCTATCACTTCTTCTACTGGTGCCGCACGGCAGGAGAGCAGGCCGACTGGTTCATCTCCAAGGTTCCGCGTGACCCCGAAGCCCTGCCGCCCGTCATCGATGTGGAGTGGAACCACGATTCCGCCTGCCGCCAGCATCTGTCGCCGCAGCGCGTGCGCGAGAAGATGCAGGTCTTCATGGAGAAGATCGAGCGACACTATGGCCGCAAACCCGTCATCTACACATCGCCGGACTTCTATGAGGCCAATCTGCGCGGTGCGTTCAACAACTACCCGTTCTGGCTGCGGTCGGTCGCTGCGCATCCGTCCAAGACCTATCCCGGCCGCCGCTGGGTCTTCTGGCAGTATTCCGGCTCCGGTCTTTCGCACGGCGTCGAGGGACGGATCGACCTCAACACCTTCAACGGTTCAGCCGAGGAGTGGCATCGCTGGGTGGCAGGCCTCTGATCTACAGGGACTGCGGGCCGGGCAAACGGCCCGCCCACGGGATCGCAGATCAGGTTGCATGTGCTTGATGTACAAGCCATTTGTGTAGATACAACACGGCAACACTTGCCGTTTATTTTTCCTGAAAGCGACAAATATCCTATTCATTGGCGACGCACCGCCTTACCACTTCACACGGGCACGGACAGTTCGTGTCTGTTGAAGGGGCGGGGCGAGAATGCACAATCGCGTTATTTACGTGGACAACGATCTCGACCTCGCTGAGGAGGTCAGGCAGCGCCTCTCGGTGCTTGCCCAGGATGTAACGATCACCAGCGATGCCGCAACCGCGCTCACGCTGGTGCGCGAGCAGCATTTCGACGCCATCGTGCTCGACCATGACCTTTCTGATTGCGAGGGCAATGGCCTGCTGGCGCAGCTGAGGGCCCAGGACATACGCGTCCCGGTCGTCTACGTCATCGATACAGATGAGGTGAGGGTGGTCATGGAGGCGCTCCGCAACGGCGCGTCCGACTATGTCATCAAGAATATCGGCGACGACTATTTTCCGCTTCTTGCTGATGCCATCGACCAGACCGTCAGCAAGGCGCGTCTGCAGCGGGCCAAGGAAGATGCCGAGGAGGAGCTTCTGCAGGCCAAGCAGAAGGCCGAGGCGATGCTGGCGGAAATGAACCACCGCGTGGCCAATTCGCTGGCTCTGGTTTCGAGCCTTCTGCGCCTTCAGGCCGGTGCCAGCCACCATGAGGAAACGCGCATCGCGCTTCACGAAACCCAGAGCCGCATTTCGGCGATCGTCGGCATGCATCGAAGCCTCTACACCAATGCCGTGATCGGTCGCGTGGACATGCAGGCCTATGTCGAGGCCCTGGCCCGCGATCTCTCCACCACCATCAGCGCCGAGGAAGTGGAACTGGAGCTGAATGTCGATGCCGACCCGATAGAGCTTAGCGCCGACAAGGCTGTGTCGGCAGGCATGGTGGTGACTGAACTGGTGACCAATGCGCTGAAATATGCCTATCCGCCCGGACAGGGCGGCGAAATCCGCATCCTTTTCAAGCGGGTCGATGGCGAGCGGGCGCGGTTGGCCGTTGAAGACGACGGCGTTGGGCTCGGCGCTGCTTCAGCAGAGGCAAAGGCGCATTCGACCGGACTTGGAACACGCATCGTCCAGTCCATGGCCGCAACACTGGGCGACGGGATCGTCTATCCTGAAACGCCGGGCGGCACGGTCGCAGAGGTGATGGTCTCCCTGGGGAACTAGGTCATGGACTCATAAATGAGCTTGTTTTGGCGGCTGGTCTGGCAAAAAGATACGAGGAAGCGCTCGAAAAGCGGGCTTTATGGCCCGGTTGAGAGTGCTGACAAAGTAGATTGCAGCCAGCCTGCCGTCCAAAGGATATGGTGAATTTGCCCACCTACTGCGTTGCAAAGGCTCGAAAATGAGGACCATTTCCTTCGCCTTTGCGCCTTGTATCTGAACAAATTCATCCATACCAAAATCAAGCTTATTTATGAGTTCATGACCCAACCTGCCCCACCGCTTGACAGCGGCAGCAATTTGCCTTTTTCAGGCAGGATCACTCACTGGAAGACGTCGATGCTTATCATCGCTGGCCTGGGCAATCCGGGCGCGCAATATGCCGGAAACCGGCACAACATCGGCTTCATGGCGGTGGATGCGATCCATCGCAAGCATCCGTTCGGCCCATGGCACAAGAAGTTCAAGGCAGAGATTTCCGAAGGCGAGATCGACGGCGAGAAGGTGCTTCTGATCAAGCCACTGACTTTTATGAATCTTTCCGGCGAGTCCGTGGGTGAGGCCATGCGCTTCTACAAGCTGACAGCCGCTGATCTAATCGCAATCCATGACGAGCTCGACCTTCCGGCCGGAAAATTGCGCCTCAAGACCGGCGGAGGTCATGGCGGGCATAATGGATTGAAGTCGCTGGACGCGCATTGCGGCAGGGACTATCGGCGGCTGAGACTGGGCATCGGCCATCCAGGAACGAAGGAGCTTGTGCATGGCCACGTGCTCGGTGATTTCTCCAAGAGCGATCGCACGTGGCTCGAGCCCCTGCTCGACGACATCGCGATCCATGCCGGGCTGCTGACCGAAGGCGACGGCTCGAAGTTCATGAACAAATTCGCCCCTGCCCCCTCGGACAAACCGAAAAGCGCCGAAAAGACCGCGCCCACACCCAAGGCAAAATCACACATCCATCAGGCGCGCGGCCACCAGCCAAACCTCCCCGCATCAGGACCCATGGCGGATATGCTGAAACGGATGTTCGGCAAGAAGGACTGACTAGCCCTTTACTCCTCGGGCTCCGCCTTGAACATCAGGGGGAAACCAGCCTCCTTGGCGAGATCCATCGCCTCCTTGACCTTTGTCTCCGCGATGTCGCGGGTGTAGACCGCAACAACGCATGACCCTTTCATATGGGCCGTGATCATTATTTTTTGCGCGGCCTCCGGTCCGGTCCGAAACACCAGACTGAGCACAAGGACCACAAAATCCCGCGGCGTATAATCATCGTTGAAAAGGATGACCTTATAGAGCTTGGGTCGCTCTACGACCGTTTTGGTCTTGGTGCGCGGCTTTTGTACGATCTGGTTTTCGCCCATGACGACGGCGCTCCCTGCGCGTTGACAAGAATGTCGGGAAAATGGATCGACCGCCGTTGGCCGTTCCCCAAAATATTGGACCGGTATGCGTCGAATTTCAAGTTCCATGCCAATAGCGGCGCGTGCGACGGCTCGATCGGCCTCACTTTTGATGTCGAAATATCAAACAGCGGCCAGGCAGATGCTGCGCCCTCTTGACCTCACGCCCCCCCATGCCCCATAGGCTGCGCTAAAATTTCTCTACAGCGAGCACTCACCACCATGGGCTTTAAATGCGGTATCGTCGGGCTTCCCAATGTCGGCAAGTCCACTCTCTTCAATGCGCTGACCCGCACTGCCGCGGCGCAGGCCGCGAACTATCCGTTCTGCACGATCGAGCCGAACACGGGCGAAGTGGCCGTTCCTGATCAGCGCATGCAGAAGCTTGCGAGCACCGCCAAGTCGAAGGAAATCATCCCGACCCGCATTTCCTTCGTCGATATCGCCGGCCTGGTTCGCGGCGCATCGAAGGGCGAAGGTTTGGGCAACAAGTTCCTCGCCAACATCCGCGAAGTCGATGCCGTCGTGCACGTTCTGCGCTGCTTCGAAGATCCTGACATCACCCATGTCGAAGGCCGCATCGATCCTGTGGGCGATGCCGAGACCATCGAAACGGAACTGATGCTCGCTGACCTAGAGAGCCTCGAGCGTCGCGTGGACCAGACCCGCAAGCGTGCGGCGAGCAAGGACAAGGAATCGATGACGTTGCTTCCTGTCATGGAAGCTGTCGTCAAGCTGCTGCAGGAGGGCAAGCCGGCCCGTATTCTCCTGAAGACCATGGCGCCGGAAGACATCGCCATCCTCAAGGGCCTCAACCTTCTGACCTCACATCCGGTTCTCTATGTTTGCAACGTCGCAGAAGGCGATGCAGCAACCGGCAACGCGCACACCGAAGCCGTCGCCAGGATGGCCAAGGAACAGGGCGCGGAATGCGTCATCATCTCGGCCGCGATTGAAGCCGAGGTTGCGCAACTTCCCGACGAGGAAGCCGTCGAATTCCTGTCGGCGCTCGGCCTCGAAGAAGCTGGCCTCGATCGCCTGATCCGCGCAGGCTACCACCTGCTTGACCTGATCACGTATTTCACCGTCGGCCCGAAGGAAACGCGCGCCTGGACGATCGTCCGCGGCACCAAGGCGCCTCAGGCCGCCGGCGTCATCCACTCCGACTTCGAACGCGGCTTTATCCGCGCGCAGACGATTGCCTATGACGACTACATCGCACTTGGCGGCGAAGTGGGCGCGAAGGAAGCAGGCAAGGCGCGCGACGAAGGCAAGGAATATGTGGTGCAGGACGGAGACGTCCTTCTGTTCCGCTTCAACACCTGAGTTTCACACCGCACGCGTTCAGGCCCGGGCGGTTGCTTCCGCTCCTTCAGAACGCGGCGGAAAGTCTCGCATAAGCGATGCTGGTTAGCTTTCCGGCAGCTAGTGGTTTGATTCCAACATTTGCATCCCGGTTCTGCAAACTCTCGGGCAAATGTTGGAATCAGTTAAACCACTAGCAAGTTTATGATTCGAGTGGAGTTTTCGAATTTGACATTTGATTTGAGCGCTCGCCGCACATAGGTATCAAATGTCAAATTAACTCCACTAGGAATTCGATCTCAAGGAGACGCTGATGGCGGCGCAGCCCGTACTGTCGATCTGCGTACCCTCACGGAATCGGCAGGAATATTTCGAGGCGACGATCATCGACCTGCTGCGCTCACCACGCACCGACGTGGAATTCGTGTTCGCCGACAATTCAGACGATCCGGATCCGATGAACCGCTTCATGGCGCAACATCGAGACGATCCGCGCGTCACATACCTCCCTTCGGAAGACACAGTCCTGTCCATGACGGACAATTGGGAACGAACCATTGCGCGGGCGACCGGCCGCTGGGTCACCTTCGTCGGCGACGACGACTATGCCGACCCGGAACTCGCAGGCCTTTTGCCCGAGCTTGAACGGCGTGCAGGCCGGGTGGATTCTCTCTCTTGGAACCCGGTCAACTACTTCTGGCCGGAGGTGGGCCGCCCCCCGCGCACGGTCTCGCTTGGCCTTGGCAACCGGTTGACTCGTATGCACCAGCAGGACCTTATGGCCAGATCCTTTGGCTGGCAGGGCGCAACGCACCTGCCCCGTTCGGGCGGTTCGGTTTATCACGGAGCAGTCTCCCGCGCGCTGCTCGAGACGATCCGGGACCGCAGCGGCGGCCGCTATTTCGAGACGCCCATCGTGGACTTCGAGATGGCCTGCAAGGTCATCATCACGGGTGAGACCTTCTTTCTGGCCGAACGTCCCTTTTCGATCGGTGGCGTCTGTCCCAAGTCGAACTCAGCCTCATACAAGACCGTTCGCGACAAGGACAAGGCGCTGGATGAGTTCATGGCCGAGCAACGGCAGAACTGGTTTCGCAATCCGCTGATTGGCGACACAGCCTTTTCGGAGCGCCCCGGGGTTCCCGCCTCGATCCTCCTCGTCCAGCAATGGATCGCAGCCAAATATGGGGTCGATCAACGAGGCTATGAAGCAAACTTCGTTGCAGCGCTGGCCTTCGAATGCAACCTGAACCGGGACCGGCAAAGCTTCGAGATCGTCGCGGAGCGCACCCGCAGCCAGCTGGCCAGGTGGCAGGACGGACGCTATTTCGATCTTTTCAGACCCGTCTATTCGGACAGCCCCCTCGACCCGCAGACAAACGGCGTCCTTTGGTATGGCTGGCGACCGAAGGCTGGCGTCCTCTCCTTTGCCGGAAATGCGGCAGGCGTTGCAACGGCAGGTGAAGTCTATGGCCTTATCCAGTCGCTGATCCCGCTTCCGAGCGAACTCGACCTGCATGTCTGATCCAGCCCCGCATAAGCGGATCGACCTAAATGTGGCGCGTGTGCTAACACCGTGACCCATTCACAACGAGGGAGCCGCCGCCTTGGGGACTGAACCGGTTCTGTCGATCTGCGTACCATCGCGCAACCGGCAGCTCTATTTTCAGGAAACGATCAAGGCGCTTCTCGAAAACCCGCGCGACGACGTCGAATTCGTGTTTGCCGACAATTCCGACGATCCGTCCATCATGGACGGCTTCATGGCTGCGCGGCAGGATGACAGGCGCATTGTCTATCTCTCCTCGGGCGAACGCACCTATTCAATGATGGAGAACTGGGAACGGTCCGTGGCGGCGGCGACCGGCCAATGGGTCGCGGCCATCGGCGACGACGATTATCTGGATCCAGACGCTGCGGGATTTCTCCTGAGGCTGCAGGCGGCAACCGGCAATGTCGATGCACTGACGTGGGCGGGCTTCAACTACATATGGCCCGATGGCGACGCGCCGCCGCGTCCGCTGACGACCGACCTTTCCGCCCGCGTCACACGCTTCGACAAGCGCGATCTCATGCGCCGCGCATTCCAGTGGGAGGGGTCGATGCATGTGCCGCTTTGCGGTAATTCGATCTACCACGGGGCCATTTCCCGCACACTTCTGCATCGCATCCGCGCGGCGTTCGGCGGCCGCTTCTTCGAATTCCCGATCATCGATTATGAGATGGCCTTCAAGGTGATCCTTGCGGGCAAGGACTTCTACAACGTCACGCGTCCCTTCTCGATCCTCGGGGTCTGCCCCTTGAGCAATTCGGCCGCAATGGGCGACACCGAAGCCGAGGATCGCGCCTACCAGCGCTTTATCCGCGAACTCGGCTATGACATCGATGCCGACCCGCTCATTACCGATACCCCGTTTCGGGTCTGCCATGGCGTGACACCCAGCATCTTTGTCATCCAGCACTGGCTATCGCGAAAGTACAATTTCGAAATGGGTGGCTACGAGGAAAACTTCACCCGTGCCCTTGCGAAAAGCTGCGAGACATATCCGACGCGGCAGGGCTTCGAGCTGATGACAAAGCGCTTTCAGGCCATTGTCGATACCTGGCAGGACGGCCGATATGCCGCGCTCTTCGCGCCGGTCTTCAAGGGTCGCGAAACCGCACTCCAGTCTGCCCCGCGCTCACCGGCCCGTCCACCATGGACAGGCATAGGCACCGATGGAAAGCTGCATTTCCGGGAGGACGCGGGGGAAGCCCGTACGCCGGGCGAGCTCTTCGCAGTGTTGCGAGGCATGCTGACCCCCGCCGATGAGATCCCGATCACCGACCTGCCGTAAGTCCTCGTTCGCACCGGTAGAGGCACGCTGCGCGAATTTTTTGATGTCGGAATGCGAAATGGGACGCCACGAACCCAGATCGGCCTTGAACTCACCCAAAGCCGTCGTCATTGTTCAACTTAGAACGAATACCAAGAGGGCAATCAGCCACATGAATGAGGAAACACTCTATTTCGAGGATTTCGAGGACGGACGTGTGTTTGTCTCCGATCCGAGAACCGTCTCCGCCGAGGAGATCATCGAATTTGCAAAAGAGTTCGATCCACAGCCGATGCATTTGAGCGAGGAAGCAGGAAAGGCCAGCATTCTGGGTGGCCTGTCGGCTTCCGGCTGGCACACGAGTTCGATCACGATGCGCTTGTTCTACGATTCGGTCGTCCACCGCTCCGCCGGTCAGGGCGCGCCCGGAATTGACCTCATGGAGTGGCGCAAGCCCCTTCTGGCTGGCGACACGCTGCGTCTGAAGGTGACTGTCGTGTCGAAACGACCGCTATCCACCAGGCCTGAGATTGGCATGGTCGTGATGGCCCACGAACTCAGCAATCAGCGCGACGAGACGATTCTGCGCATGCAGGGGCCTGTCATGGTCAAGCTGCGCAATCCCGCAACGGAGGTCCGTGCATGAGGTTCTCCGACGCATTCCCTGCAAATGTCAGTCAGACGATGGGCAGCTACACGTTCGACGAAGCCGGCATCATCGCCTTCGCGAAAAAGTTCGACCCGCAGTATTTTCACGTCGACCCTGTCCGCGCCGCCGACTCGGTCCTGGGCGGCCTCTGTGCCTCCGGCTGGCATATCTGCTCGGCCTGGATGCAGTTGAACGTAGCCTTCCTGGGCAATCATTTTCGCAAGTTGGCAGAGGCAGGCATCAAGCCGCCGGTCATGGGCCCTGCACTCGGCTTCCGTGAATTGAAGTGGAAAGCGCCGGTCTATGCCGGTGACACGGTCACCTACAGCGTCACGCTTCTGCGCTCGATAAAGGCGCCGAACCGCGACGACCGCTACCTCAATGAGGTTCTCTGTGAAGGCGTGAACCAGCACGGCAAGCCGGTCGTATCGTTTACTGTTACCGTGATCGATTTTGGATAGGAGAACTGGATGAGCATTTACGAATTCGAGGCCAATGACATCAACGGCCGCAAGCGGTCGCTGTCCGAATTCAAAGGCAAGGTCGTCCTGGTGGTGAACACGGCAAGTGCTTGCGGCCTGACGCCCCAATACGCCGGTCTCCAGTCGCTCTACGAGAAATACAAGGATGATCTCGAAATTCTGGCCTTCCCCTGCAACCAGTTCGGCGAGCAGGAGCAAGGCGACAGCGAGGAGATCAAGTCCTTCTGCGATCTCCGTTTCAACGTGAAGTTCCCGCTATTTGAAAAGATCGATGTCAACGGCGACAGCGCCCACCCGCTTTACAAGTACCTCAAGGACGCCCTCCCCGGTGTACTCGGAACCGAGGCGATCAAGTGGAATTTCACCAAGTTCCTGATCGATCGCAACGGCAACCCTGTCGAACGCTATGCGCCCACGACGGAACCCGCAGCGATGGAAGACGATATCGTCAAGCTCATCAAGGCATAAGGGATTGGCGGAGTTCTGCGGGCATGCGACTGGCATTGAGGGCCTTCAGGCCGTTTCCGGCTGCAGCGCGCGCAGCTTTCCCCGCCACACGCACGATGATTTCGGCTTCGGCGTCATGGTGTCGGGTGGACAGATTTCGGCCTCCGGCCGAGGACAGGTGGAAGCCGGACCCGGCCAGATCATCACGGTCAATCCGGGCGAGGTTCACGACGGCATGCCGCTGGGTGGCCGGGCGCGCACGTGGCACATGTTCTATCTCAGCCCTGGGCTGATGGACGATCTCGGCGAAGGGCTCGGTGCTGGCTCCTCGCAAAACCTGGAATTCCAGTATCCTGTTTTGGGTGACGCCACCGCTGCACGAAAGTTCATGACCGCATGGTCCTTTCTGACAAGCAGTCCGGCATCAACCGGAAGGCTGGCGCAGGAGGAACACCTGCTCAACAGTCTGGGCGGCCTCATCGGCGAGCGCAGCATCCCGCCTTCAGCTGAACGGACGCCTCACCAGATCACACGTCTCCGCGCCATGATCGACGACGACGTTTGCGCTGAACACTCGCTGGCTGATCTTGCCCATGAGGCCGGGCTGAGCCGATTCCAGACGTTGCGCGCCTTCGCGCGCGCCACGGGTCTTACACCACACGCCTATATGGTCGAGAAGCGGCTGCAGGCCGCGCGGCGCATGATCCTCGCCGGACACCCGATTGCAGATGCCGCGCTCGCAAGCGGCTTTGCCGACCAGAGCCACATGACCCGTGCGTTTAGCAGCCGCTATGGCCTGACGCCTGCAGCGGCACAGCGCGCCGCCCGGGCAGTTTGAAACGCTGCAATTCCGTTCAAGACCCGAAACGAAGAAGGCTGCAGAAAGAACTCCTCACAACAGGAGCGCAAGCCATGTCAGTGGAATTCTATATTACCGCCCTTATTGTCGTCGCCACGCCGGGCACCGGGGCGCTGTACACCATCGCGACCGGCCTGTCGGAGGGCCCGCGCAGGAGCATCATCGCCGCCTTCGGCTGCACGCTGGGCATTGTGCCCCACATGGTGGCAGCGCTGACGGGACTCGCGGCAGTTCTGCATGGCAGTCCGCTCGCCTTCAACATCGTAAAGGCGTGTGGAGTCGCCTATCTCGCCTATATGGCCTATGGCCTGATCACCTCAAACGAGGGTGTCAGGGTGGGCAGCGCCACAGCCGAAGCCGACGCAGGCAGGAAGATTGTCATCAAGGCCATCCTGATCAACCTGCTCAATCCCAAGTTGTCACTATTCTTTCTGGCCTTCCTGCCGCAGTTCATCAATCCGGAAGCAGCAAACGCCTTCCTGGCCATGGTTACGGCAAGCCTGATCTTCATGATCATGACCTTCGTGGTCTTCGCACTTTATGGGGTGTTTGCAGCGAGCATCCGCCTTCGTGTGCTCGTACGCCCGGCGATATCCCTTTGGCTAAACCGGGTCTTCGGCCTGGCTTTTCTGGTCATGGCCACAAAGCTCGCGCTCGCGCGGCGCTGACAAGATCGCGTATCCGAGCGCGCTATCGCACCACCGGAAGACGGGCCCGCCAGGGGCCCGGCAAAATGCCAACAAGGAGAGACCGAAGAAACCGCCAGCCAAAGCCGACCGCAAGCACGATGAGACCAACGGTCAGAAGGATGCCCATGAAGGATTGATCACCTTCCTGCACACCTAGAATGTCGGCATTCTGGCGGATCAGGGTAGCGAAGGCGATCCCCAGATAGACAAGACCTGCAGTCACGAAGGCGCGTCGGTCGAGCAGGAGACCAAGGAGCATCATGACGATGACGATGCCGACAATCAGCGCCGCGCCACGGCTGGTATCCGGCTGGATGCTGTCGAATATGCCCTTGAGAACCGCTGGCACGGAGATGAGATAGAGCCAGAAAGCAACGTCGGAGCGGATCGAGACGCGCCTGGGGTCGATGAAATCAAACCGCATCGCGATCCCGATCAGCACGGCACCCGAGACCACCAACAAAACCTCAATATGATCCCCGAGGCTTTGGGCCAAAAAAACACCGAGCACGAGCGCCGACAATGTCACCACTGCGGCCGCAAGCATGGACGCCAACGCCACAGGCACTCGGTAGCGCCAATAAAAAACTCCAAGCGCCATGCACAAAATCGCAGCCAGCGCAGCCATATGGTATCCACTGAAATCGACGATCCCGGTATCAGCCGGAAAGACAGCGTTGTCGGAAGTGACAATGATCCAGCCTGCACAGATGACAAAGGCAATGGTCAGCGTAAATGAAGGCAGCGCCAGCCTCTGCCGACGGACGAAAACTTCCGCAAGGACGATGACGGCAACAGCAGCTGCGAAAATACTCGCCAGGCCGCCCAGACCGATCAACGCGACAACAATGCCGATGGTGATCAGGATGTCGTGGTAGCCACGAAGGAAGCGCGGGATTTCGCTGTCTTCCTCGATGTTCTCTTCCGAGGCGGGAACGATCAGGGCGCGGGCATCGATGAAATCAGCCAGAGGGCCGACCTGCGCGTCGGTAATGAGACCCGCCTTTGCCGCCGCATCAAGGCTTTCTCGCAACGTCTCGGGCATCAGGCCTCCCCGGCGGGTGTCAATATTATCAGGTCAATGACCGTCGAATTCCACCAATGTGCGCACTTCAACGTCGAGCGCTTCCAGCTTCTTGCGACCGCCGAGCGCTGGCAGGTCAATGATGAAGCAGGCGGCAACGATATCCGCGCCCATCTGTCTCAGAAGCTTGACAGCACCTTCAGCCGTGCCGCCTGTTGCGATCAGATCGTCAACGAGAATGACCTTCTCGCCCGGCTGCACGGCATCGCGATGCATTTCCATCTCGTCCACGCCGTATTCGAGGCTATAGGCCACACGAACCGTATCATGCGGCAGCTTGCCCTTCTTGCGGATCGGCACGAAGCCGGCCGAAAGCTGATGCGCGACAGCGCCGCCTAGAATGAAGCCACGCGCTTCCATGCCGGCGACCTTGTCGATCTTGGTCCCGGCAAAGGGATGCACCAGTTCGTCAACGGAGCGGCGAAACGCACGCGGATTTCCCAGCAGCGTCGTGATGTCACGGAACATGATACCGGGCTTTGGATAGTCCGGAATGTTTCGGATGGCTGCAACGAGTTCTTCAGTCAGCGTCATGGAAGGATTCCTTTCGCCCTTTGATACAGCATGGTGCATGCCGCGCAACGCAGTTTGTCTTGTCAGACACAAAAAAAGGCGGCCACGAGGGCCGCCTTTATGTTGACCGAGCCTCGTTAGGCTCAGTGTTCCTTGTTCGCGTAGACCGACTTCTTGGTCACATAGACCAGACCGGCAAAGATTACGAGGAAGACCAGAACCATGAAGCCAGTGCGCTTGCGTTCTTCAAGATGCGGCTCGGAAGCCCACATCATGAATGCAGCAACGTCACGGGCATACTGGTCAACCGTCTTCGGGCTACCGTCATCGTATTCAACCTGGCCATCAGACAACGGCGGCGGCATCTTGAGCGCCGAAGCTGCATTGAAGTACGGGTTGAAGTGCGTGCCTTCAGCCACCTGCACACCAGCAGGTGCGTCCTGGAAGCCGGTCAGCAGCGAGTATATGTAGTCCGGGCCACCTTCCTGGTACTGCGTGAAGATGTCGAACACGAAACGCGGGAAGCCACGTTCGACGCCACGGGCCTTGGCCAGCAGCGAGAAGTCCGGCGGAGCCGCACCACCATTGGCAGCAGCTGCTGCTTCCTCATTCGCGAAAGGCGACGGGAAGTGGTCGGAGGGAACACCCTTGCGGCTGTACATGTCACCAGCATCATTCGGGCCGTCCTGAACGTCATATCCGGCGGCGAAAGCCTTGACCTGCGCATCCGAGTAGCCGAGTTCTTCCAGGTTGCGGAAGGCGACAAGCTTCATGGAGTGACAGGCCGAGCAGACTTCCTTGTAGACCTTCAGGCCGCGCTGCAGCTGCCCCTTGTCGTACTTGCCGAACGGACCTGAAAAGCTCCAGCTCTGGGTCCGTGGCTCAAGGATCGGATATTCGTTGTTGGTGATCTTTTCCTTCACCATTTCCTCGAAGCCCGGGCCCTTTTCCTGTGCCGAGGCTGCGAGGCCAACGCCCGTGAGGGCGGCGGCCATTACGATAGCTGTAACAAGCTTTTTCATGGATCTATCTTCCTTTCGCCACCCAATCACGCCTTGGCACCCTTCTCCAGCACCGATTCCGTAATTGAATTCGGAACACGTCGCGGAGTTTCGAGAATACCGAGAAGCGGCATGATCACGAGGAAGAAGCCGAAGTAGTAGATCGTCCCGCCGAGCGCCATGTTGGTGTAGAGATCGGACGGATGGCGCGAACCCAGCCAGCCGAGCATGATCGTATCGATCACGAAGAGCCAGAAGAACAGCTTGAACCACGGACGATAGACGGCCGAGCGCACCTTGGACGTATCCAGCCAGGGCAGGAAGAACAGGATGATGATCGAACCGAACATCACCAGAACGCCGCCGAGCTTGGAGTCGATCGGACCGATATTGAACGTGATGGCGCGCAGCATCGCGTAGAATGGCAGGAAGTACCATTCAGGAACGATGTGAGACGGCGTCTTCAGCGCGTTTGCCATTGTGTAGTTGTCCGGATGACCCAGATAGTTCGGCAGGTAGAACACGAACCATGCATAGGCGATCAGGAAGATCACGACGCCAAGCGCATCCTTGATCGTGGCGTAAGGCGTAAACGGAACGGTGTCCGTCTTCGACTTCACTTCCACGCCCGTAGGATTGGTCTGGCCGGTCACGTGCAGTGCCCAGATGTGCAGGATGACAACACCCGCGATCACGAAGGGCAGCAGATAGTGCAGCGAGAAGAAGCGGTTGAGCGTCGGCTGACCAACGGCAAAACCACCCAGCAGGAACTGCTGGATCCAGTCACCCACATAGGGGAAGGCCGAGAAGAAGCCGGTGATAACCGTCGCACCCCAGAAGGACATCTGACCCCAGGGCAGAACGTAGCCCATGAATGCTGTTGCCATCATCAACAGGTAGATGATGACGCCGAGGATCCAGAGGACTTCGCGCGGCGCCTTGTATGACCCGTAGTAAAGGCCACGGGCAATGTGCAGGTAAACCGCAATGAAGAAGAAGGATGCACCGTTGGAGTGCAGGTAGCGCAGGAGCCAGCCGTGGTTGACGTCGCGCATGATGTCTTCGACGGAGCCGAAGGCAAGGCCGATGTTGGCCACATAGTGCATCGCGAGCACGACGCCCGTCAGGATTTGCACCATCAGCATCACGGCCAGCATGGCGCCAAACGTGTAGGCATAGTTCAGGTTACGTGGAACCGGATAGGCAATAAAGCTATCGTAGACCATGCGCGGCAATGGCAGACGTGCGTCTACCCATTTGCCAAGACCGGTCGTCGGTTCGTATGTTGAATGTCCACCACTCATAATCAGTTATCCCCCTCAACCGATCTTGATGACCGTGTCTTTGACGAACGAGAAAATCGGCATCGCCAGGTTTTGCGGAGCGGGCCCGTGGCGGATACGGCCTGCAGTGTCGTATACGGAACCATGGCAGGGACAGAACCAGCCACCATATTCACCAGCCTGACCGAGCGGTACGCAACCAAGATGCGTGCACGAGCCGATCATGACGATCCAGTTTTCCTTGCCCTTGCCGGCCGAACGATCGTCGCCGGTTGCCGGAGCTTCTGGCGGCAGGTTGGCGTTGCGCGCAACCGGATCCTTCAGCTCTTCGAGCTTGACCGCGGCGGCATCCTTGACTTCCTTGTCCGTACGGTTGCGGATGAAGACCGGCTTGCCGCGCCACTTGACCGTCAGCGACATGCCCGGCTGGAGTGCAGCAACGTCGACTTCGATCGAGGCCATGGCGAGCGTCGATGCATCCGGCCGCATCTGGTCAATAAACGGCCACGCGACCGAAACGGCCCCGACGGCTCCGGCCATGCCGGTTGTCAGATACAGGAAGTCACGGCGAGTTGGCTCGCCCATGGATTCACTAGTCATGTCGTGCTCACTCACGGCTAAATCATCCCTCACGCAGAATTGCGAATTTCATCCCAATGATTCGGCGATATGCGGTGATCATATCGCAGATTCCCCTCAGTCCCGCCGCGTTCTAAGCTTCATCGCAAATTATGTCCAGACTTGACAAGGGGATGTGGGCACAATGTCGCGGGAAAAACCCCAAGTATGACAATTGTTAAGGCCCCTCACATCTCGCAACCGCACAGTAAAGGCATTGCTGCGCCACATTTTGTACCGCAGCGCAGCATAAAGTTGACATTATTCAAGAAATGCGAGTCAGTTTGCTCTTGCTCTATTCAGCTATGATTCAAGACGGAATTTCAATGAATTACGGTCGACACGAGCAGGAGACCGAGATCACTCGGCAGCCTTGCGGCCGTCATCGTCTCCATGTGCGTCATCATGGCCAATAAACCCGCCGGACTGGCGCGCCCAAAGCTCCGAATAAAGCCCGCCACGTCCAATCAGCTCGGCATGCGTACCGTCTTCGATGATGCGGCCGTGGTCCATGACGACGAGTCGATCAAGTGCCGCGATGGTGGAAAGACGGTGCGCAATCGCCAGCACGGTCTTGCCCTGCATCAGACGCGAGAGATTGTCCTGGATCGCAGCTTCCACCTCCGAATCGAGCGCCGATGTCGCTTCGTCAAGAACGAGAATGGGAGCGTTCTTAAGCATGACGCGGGCAATGGCGATACGCTGCCGCTGTCCACCCGAGAGCTTGACCCCGCGCTCGCCGACATGAGCGTCAAAACCCCCGCGCCCGCGCTGGTCACGCAGCGTTGCGATGAACGCCAGCGCTTCCGCTTCGGCCGCTGCAGCCTCCATTTCGGAAATCGTCGCATCCGGCTTGCCGATGAAGATGTTGTCGCGGATGGAGCGATGCAGCAGCGCGGTGTCCTGCGTCACCATGCCGATCCGCGCGCGCAGCGATTCCTGTGTGACGGCAGCGATATCCTGTCCACCGATCAGGATGCGCCCGCCCTCCAGATCATAGAAACGGAGAAGCAGATTGACGAGCGTCGATTTGCCGGCACCCGACCGGCCAACAATACCCACCTTTTCACCTGGACGGATGGTGAGCGACAGATCATCGATCACACCCGATCCCTTGCCATAGTGGAACCGGATGTTTTCAAAGCGAATTTCGGGCTCTTCAGCCTTAAGGACCTCAGCGTTCGGCTTGTCGAGCAGTGTTATGGGCCTGGAAATCAGCTCGGCGGAATTCTGGATTGAGCCGAAGTTGCGCATGATCGCGTTGAGCTGCGTCATCAGGCGTCCGAGCAGGAAATTCAGCCTGAGCACCAGGCCGAGTGAGAAAGCGACACCGCCCGAAGAGATGTGACCAGACAGCCATAGATCGATGCAGAGGGCCGCGAAAGAGGAAATCATTATGCCCGAAAGCAGGGCCAGCGATGATCGCACGCCTGTGATGAACCGAGCGAACTTGATGATCGAACGCTGAAACAGCGTGAAGCCTTCACGGATGAAGCTGTCATGATCCTCCGAACGACCGAACAGCTTCAGCGTCTGTATATTGGAATAGGCATCCACGATCCTGCCATTCAGCATGGATCCAGCCTCGGCCGTGTCGCGCGAATGGCGCCGGATCTGCGGGACGAAGTAACGCGCGAGCGCAACAAACGCGACAATCCATAGCCCCACAAGCGCCGCAAGCCGCCAGTCAAGCCGTGCGACCAGCGCCATTGTCGAGACGGTATAGATAACGACAAACCAGGCGACCTGCAGGATGGAGGTGATGAAATCGCCCATCGACTGCCCGGCCTGCCAGACCTTTGTGACGATGCGCCCTGAGAGATCATTCTGGAAAAAGGCCAGAGGCTGGCGCGATACATGCAGATAGGACTGCCAGCGAACAAGATTGAAGAAGCCGACGACAATGGTCTGCTCTTCCACCAGCGCACCAAGCGCTGTCACGATCAGTCGAACGGCGAGAACGATAAAGAGCATGGCTGCCAGTTCGCCGCCATGTGTTGCCAGGAGTTCCGACCATCCTGCCCCTTTCGGCACGGTCGCAAAAATATCAACCAGTCGACCGACAAACCAGAACAGCGCAGCCTCAAGCACACCGACAAGGCCGCCGGTTATCATCATCAGCCCAAAAGGCCATCCGGCCTGGCGCACATAGAACCAGATGAACTGCCAGACGTTTTCCGGAGGGGTAAGGTCACCGGTGCGCCCGTAGGAATCGATCCAGCCTTCAAAACGTTCAAGTATGCGCCGCAATGCCATGCCACCGTGATCCTTCATGCGCCAGATAGAACACCGTACGCATGTCAAGTTCTTACAGCGTCAAGCATTCATTCTGACCCTCATAGCACGTCGACGAAATAACCAGCGGTTACAAGTCCGTCATGCAGTGAAAAAGAGGCGGCGGATTACTCCGCCGCCTGTTCTACTTCGCCCTGCTCCGCGTCTTCATCCGCCAGGAACCCGCCGGATTGGCGCGCCCAAAGGCTGGCGTAAAGGCCGCCCTGCTCCAGCAGCGCTCCATGGGTGCCGGTCTCGGCAATCGCGCCCTTTTCGAGCACGACCAGCCGATCCATCTCCGTCAGGGTCGACAGGCGATGCGCGATCGCGATGACGGTCTTGCCTTCCATAAGGGCGAAGAGGTTTTCCTGGATCGCCGCCTCGACTTCGGAATCGAGCGCTGATGTCGCCTCATCGAGGATAAGCACAGGCGCATCCTTCAGGAATACGCGTGCGATGGCGATACGCTGACGCTGGCCGCCCGAAAGCTTGACCCCGCGCTCGCCAACCTGGGCATCCAGGCCCTTGCGACCCTTCTGGTCCTCGAGCGTTGAAATGAAATCCCAGGCATTCGCCCGCTTGGCAGCCGCGATGATTTCCTCATCCGTCGCATCCGGCTTGCCGTAGGCGATGTTATCGCGCACGGAGCGGTGCAGCAGAGATGTGTCCTGCGTCACGACGCCGATCTGCGACCGCAGACTGTCCTGCGTCATGGTCGCGATATCGACACCATCGAGCGTGATGCGTCCGGCCTCGACATCATAGAACCGCAGGAGAAGGTTCATCAGTGTCGTCTTGCCCGCACCTGAACGGCCGACCAGACCGAGCTTTTCACCCGGCTGGATGGCGAGGTCGAGATGCTCGATGACGCCCTTCGCCTTGCCATAATGGAACCGTGCACCATCGAAGCTGATGGCGCCCATCACGCGGGATGCGGAAACCGCATCAGACTTGTCGACGACGTCCACGCTCTTGGCGAGCATCGCCATGCCGTCATAGACGGTGCCCACGTTTTCGAAGAGCGCCGACACTTCCCACATGATCCATTGCGACATGCCGTTGATACGCATGGTGAGCGACATCGCGACAGCAACCGAACCAACCGCAACAGTGCCTGCCTGCCAGAACCACAGACCCAGCCCGCCGACGAGGAAAAGGGCCACCGCATTGTTGAAGTAGACGAGCGAGTGATACATCGTCACATAACGCATCTGGCCGTGCACGGTTTTCAGGAACGTATCCATGCCTTCACGGGCATAGGTTTCCTCGCGACCGGCATGCGAAAACAGCTTGACCGTCGTGATGTTGGTATAACTGTCAACGATACGTCCGGTCATGACTGAACGCGCATCTGCCTGCTCTTCCGACACCTTGCGAAGACGCGGAATGAAAAACACCAGCAGGCCGATGTAAACGCAAAGCCAAAAGACCAGCGGAAGCGCAAGACGCCAGTCGGCGGCGGCCACCACCGCCAGCATGGTGATGAAGTAGACGCAGACGTAAACCAGCACGTCGAGGACCTTCATCATCACTTCGCGCACCGCAAGCGACGTCTGCATGACCTTCGTCGCCACGCGACCGGCAAACTCGTTGGCAAAGAAGCCAACGCTCTGGCGCAGGAGATAGCGATGCATCTGCCAGCGCGCGATCATCGGATAGTTGCCGAGCAGGACCTGATGCACGATCAGAGACTGCGCGAGCACGATGGCCGGCAGACCAATCAGCACAAAGAAGCCCATCAGACCGAGCCGGAAGCCCTCGTTCTGCAGAAAATGCGACTTGTCGGCGGCGGTCAGCCAGTCGACGATGTTGCCCAGAAAGCTGAACAGCATCACCTCGCCGACGGAAATCGACGCCGTCAGAACAACCAGCAATGCAAGCCATCCTCCCACACCCTTCGAATAGTGCAGGCAAAACGCCAGGAAGGTTGACGGTGGCGTCACCGGCACTTCCTGCGGATAGGGATTGATACGTTTTTCAAACCAGCCGAACATAACGGCCTTCTCCTCTTGTCGTCCGGCGCAGAAACACAGCGCGAACGATGATGCCAAACAGAAAATGCGGACAATAGATCGCCGAAGGGCCTTGTGGTCCGCGACGGTTCCAGAAACCTGAAAAGAGCTGCTAACCCGCTAGGACAGCCTGAGGCCTGGAAGGGGGCGAATTCGCCAGAAAACTGAATTTTCCATCTACGCCTCCATCATACGGGTTGAAAGATGAGCGAACGTAAACCGGTTTACGGCGATTGACCAGACCGAAAAGATCAAGATTAAGTAAGCGCTGATAAACCTTCCACCATGTGGCATCATCGCAACAGAACGCCAACAGACACTTCTAAAACCTTTTGAATTCAGACATATGGACGGAGACACGGAATCAGGATGCCAAGCGCCTGAATCAGATTGTGAACGACAGGATCGCACTATGTCCGCCCTGAGAATTGCTCTCTACCAGCCGGATATCCCGGGCAACGCCGGCACGCTGCTTCGCTTCGCAGCCTGCATGGGGATGGACGTCGACATCATCGAGCCAGCTGGCTTCGTCATGTCGGACAAGAACCTGAAGCGCGCCGGAATGGACTATCTGGCCTCCGTCGCCTTGAACCGTCATGTGAATTTCGAGGCTTTTGAAATCTGGCGACGCACGGAGGGCCGACGCATCGTGCTTGCAAGCACAAAGGCTGCGCTGCCCTATACGGCATTCGAATTTCGCCCGAACGACATTCTGCTTTTCGGACGAGAAAGTGCAGGCGTGCCTGACGATGTTCATGAGAGGGCAGACGCACGCATCCTGATCCCGATGGTCGAAGGCCAGAGATCGATCAACGTGGCGCTGTCGGCCGCCATGATCTCGGGCGAGGCACTGCGCCAGACCGGCGGATTTGCCTGAACGAGCGCGCCGGTCAGGCAAACAGTTGAAGAGCGTTCGTCGATTGTTTGTTGAACAACGACAGGCCGATTGTCTGGAGTTGGGACTGAACCTTGACAGCCGCCATGTTGGCCGCAACCTGCTCCATGTTGGCGTCCACCAGCTTCCCGGTCGAAATGGCGAGAGAATCCTGCAGCTTCTGCATGACATCGGATGTGCCCTGCAGGCGGCTCGACGCCGACCCGATAGCGGCAGCACCACTCCACATGTTGTTGAGCATGTCGCCAACGGCAGAAATCATTCCGTCCAGATCATCGTTTGTCGTGGCGCTGGAAATTGCAATTTCCTTTCCACTTGCGGGCGACGCCGACCCGACATCGACCAGATGATAGTCGTAGCTTGATCCTGATTTGGTCGCCCCGGTGTAGGATTTCGTCAGAATGCCATCCTGTGCATTGCCTGTAGAAACAAGGGTGGTTTTGCTGGTGTCGAAATCCAGAGTGTTAACCGCAGTTTCGCCCTTGCTGCCTGTCGAAACGGAGGCGACAAGCGACGTCTTGGCGGGTGGCGTGGAACCGCTGGAAAGCCAGTTTTGTCCTGCAAAACCCGACGCCTTGAGTACCGTCCCGAGCTGATCCTTCAGCGAACTGATTTCCGAATTCAGCGCAGATTTATCTGCCCCCGAGGCCTTCGCCATGATGAGCTTGCTCTGGATATCCTGAACGATTTCAGTCGCCTTGCCCATGCCGAGGCTTGCTGCATCTGCTGTTGCGGCGCCAAGTTCGGATGCGTCTGCCGCCGTCGACATCGTCATCCCGGTCGACTTCATCGCCTGGGCAATCGACCAGTAGGCGGGATTGTCGGACGCAGTCGCAACCTTCTGTCCGGTGCTCATGGCTTTCTGCTGCTGTTCGAGCGCCTGCGTCGAGCCGGTCAGCACCGCAAGCGCGCCTGCGGCTCCGGCATTCCAAGACACTGCAGTCATGCGTTACGGCTCCTGATACCCCAATGAGAAGTCAAAATCTCGGGAAACCATAACATTGCCGCGTTTCGGCAGAATTTAAGCGAGAACTCGGATTTATTTCAATTTTTGCGCAATAAAGCCCCTGTTCTCTCGTGAGCAGGAAACATAAATAGACGAACGTCAAATCACGGCAGGACCTCCCCTGCCACCCCATCCGCAACATCGAAGATGACGCGCGCCACCTACGCACGGCCTGAGAATTGAGATGACAGCAGCGACAGCGATCGAGAGTTCAGGACCGTCAGCCTTCACGGTCTGGCTAGCAGCGTTCGGCACAGGCATTCTGGTTGCCACGATCTACTATGCCCAGCCGCTCATCGATCCAATCAGCCGTGATATCGGCCTTTCCCGGCAGGCGGCCGGGTTGATCGTCACGGTCATGCAGGTGGGCTATGGGTTTGGCCTCGCGTTGATCGTTCCGCTGGCCGACAGGTTCGAGAACCGCTTTCTGGTGACGCTCAGCCTTATGGTGACGGCCGCCTCCCTCGCCGTAATTGCCTTTGCGAGATCCGAACCGGGCTTTCTGGTGCCGGCGACGGTCGCAGGCGTTGCCTGCGTCGGCGCGCAAGTACTGGTTCCGATGGTGGCAGGCATGGCCTCGCCCGAGCGACGCGGTCGCGTGATCGGAACCGTCATGGCGGGGCTTCTAACAGGCATCATGCTGGCGCGGCCCGCCTCGAGCTTCCTCGCAAGCTTTGTCGGCTGGCGCGGCGTCTTCATCGTTGCAAGCGTGGTGACCTTCCTGTTCGGGATTCTCCTGCGCATGTTCCTGCCGGAGCATCGCCCCAAGACACGACCCGCCTATCTTGCAACCCTGAGATCGATTGTCGCCGTAGTCGGCCGCTATCCGATCCTGAGACGTCGCATGGTCTACCAGATGATCATGTTCGGCTTGTTCACCGCATTCTGGACCACAGCCCCCTTGATGCTGGTGGACCATTTTGGCCTCGACCAGCAACAGATCGCGCTCTTTGCCCTGGCAGGCGCTGGCGGTGCGCTCGCCGCGCCGATTGCCGGCAGACTGGCGGACAGAGGCCTTTCGCGGATCGCAACGATCTGCTGCGGCATAGGCGCCATGATCATTCTGCCGCTGACCGATGGGTTGATCGCCTGGGGGTCCGTTGTCGGCCTCGCGCTTTCTGCCGTCTTCTTCGACGCCTTCGTTCAGGGCAATCAGGTTCTTGGTCAACGCATGATCTTCGCACTTTCAGATTCTGAGCGCGCGCGGATCAATTCGGCATATATGACCAGCATCTTCCTCTCAGGCTCCATCGCCTCGGCGCTTGGCCCCGTGCTTTACGCGCACTTCGGTTGGACAGCGATGGCCGTGGCCGGCGTGGTTCTGGGTGCGGTCATTGCCTTCGGCGAACTGCTCCGCAAACAGTCGTAGGGTAACTCAGGAAGCATACTTGCTCATCCGTCGATCCGGAGGCTAACATCAAGCCACGGGAGAATAATTTCGTGGCACGTATAGTCGTCTATGGCGCTGGTTCTATCGGCTGTTATGTCGGGCTCGGCTGGCTTGCCGCAGGTCTTGATGTGACATTCATCGGCAGAAGGCATGTCGGTGACGCTCTCGCTGAGGACGGCGGCCGGATCATCGATGGAAAGCGAAAGGCCATAGTCGGGCCGAACCAGATTCGCTTCTATGAAGACCCCGCAGTTCTGGCCGAAGCCGATGTCATCGTGCTTTCCGTCAAACTGACCGATGACAAACAGGCGGCACGTGACATCCGGCAATTCGCGCGCGCCCAGGCATTGGTCATATCGCTGCAGAACGGCGTGGACAATGCCGCGCGCCTTGCATCAAGACTGCCCGGCATGACGATCGTCGAGGGCATGGTCCCATTCAATGTGGTGCGCCCCGATCATGCAACATTTCGGAAAACAAGTGCTGGCCAGGTCGTCATCGGAGCTCATCACCTTGTGCAGTCATTGCTCGAGAAGGTGCAGCACAGCCTCGTTGCGCCGGCCTTTCACGCGGACATGCGGGCAGTCAAATGGAGCAAGTTGCTCCTCAACCTGAACAATCCTCTGAACGCGCTCTCAGGCCTCACATTGCATGAGGAACTGTCACAACGGTCTTGGCGGCACCTGCTGGCCGATGCCCAGCGGGAATGTCTCGAAGTCATGGGTGCTGAGGGGATCGAACCCGCAAAGCTCGGCCCGTTGCCGCCGCGCGCGCTTCCGCGCCTGCTTGACACACCGGACTGGTTCTTCAACCAAACCGGCTTGCGGCTGCAGCGGATTGATCGCGACGCCCGCTCATCAATGGCGGATGATTTTCAAAACGGTCGAAAGACCGAGATCGATTTCATCAACGGCATGGTGGCGGATTTCGGTCGCAGGCATGGGGTCCCATGTCCCGTCAATGACGTGGTCTCTCGACTTGTCAGGCAGGCTGAAGCGGGCGGACAAAGAATCTATTTAGCGGTTGCCATCCGCGAGCAGATCAATCAGCGCTTGGAAGGCGCCGCATCGTAAACTCGATCGCGCCATCGGGCATCTGTCTCCAGCTCTCGACTTCGGTCCAGTAGGCAGCCTTAGGAAAACTGTTGAACCATTCCCGTGCCTTCGCACGCGCATCGTCTCGCGGCAGGCAGAAGGTCTCGCGCACGAAACGCCCCTCCCCGGACGCCTTGGCGCGCGCCCGGTGATTGGAAATCTGCCGCTTCAATCCCTCCATGGATGGAGGCTTGGGTACGCGTGTCATGATGCACCGTCGGAAAAACCGCGACATATGGAGGCAAAATGGGCATTTGACGCTGGAGAGTCAATGCGGCTCTCTGGAAGTCGCTCAACAGTACTGTTAGAGCATGACGGTAAAATATTGATCGGAATCGGAATTTCTCGGAATGCAGAGACCGGACCTGCCCAAGGGCCTGCCTGAAGACATCGAAGCCAGAAAGGCTGCGGCCAAGGCATGGTTTGAAAGCCTGCGCGACCACATCTGCTCGGCCTTCGAAGGCCTGGAAGATGCATTGGCGGGGCCTCTGTCGGATCGGACCCCAGGGCGCTTCGTCGGCAAGGACTGGCAGCGCGATGAAGGTGCCGGCGGTGGCGGACGCATGTCCATGATGGAGGGACGCGTCTTCGAAAAGGTTGGCGTACATACCTCAACCGTATTCGGTGAATTCTCGCCCGAATTTCGCGGTCAGATCCCCGGCGCTGACGAGGACCCCCGCTTCTGGGCGTCAGGTATTTCGCTCATTGCACACCCTGTGAATCCCAATGTGCCGACGGTACACATGAACACCCGCATGGTGGTCACCACCTCGCACTGGTTCGGCGGCGGCGC